>Ga0136553_1000135_pt1 | contig 26242 bp, 18 predicted proteins | sample AntRauTorckE5430_FD_101384 | JGI IMG/M metagenome (GOLD analysis project Ga0136553, IMG submission 101384) | Saline lake microbial communities from Rauer Islands, Antarctica - Metagenome Torckler E5 #430 | ecosystem: Environmental > Aquatic > Non-marine Saline and Alkaline > Saline | place... | reverse complement strand
GAATTACCGCTGCCAAAGACGCCGAAGCGCGCCGCCAGGTCGGGATCGAGTGGTGCATCGCGCAGAGTAAGGAGCTTAAGGAGCGCGGGGTGCCTTGTTTGCATTACTATACTATGGGGGATAGTTCTACTATTCAGACGATCGCTAAAGCGGTCTTTTAGCCAAAGCAAAAGGGACTTCAGCGAAGCTGAAGTCCCTTTTAACAAAGTAGCGCGAGGGTGACTCGAACACCCGACCTCAGGATTATGAATCCTGCGCTCTAACCGGCTGAGCTACCGCGCCATTTTCGTTAAGCGGCTGCAAAGATAAGCCGGGTTTTCTTTTTGTGCAAGGGGAGAGAGGATTCAGGGTTCAGAAAATCAGGCGCGCGCGCTGAACGCTGGTTTCTAAACGCTAAACTTTACCTTGCCACCATGACCTACAAAATCGGCCTCGACATCGGCACCACCGCCACTAAGGCCTGCGCTTTCAACGAAGCCGGTGAGATGATTAGCATCGTTGAGCGCGGGTACGAACTATTACATCCGGAGCCGGGGGCGGCCGAGCAGGAGGCGGAGGTCGTCTTTTCCGCCGCAGAAGACGCCCTGGCTGAACTGGTCAAGAATACCGATGGTAAGCCTGTAAGCATCGGCCTCAGCTGCCCTATGCACAGCCTCCTGTTGCTCGACGACAATTACGTGCCGTTAGGAAATGTGCTTACGTGGGCGGATGCGCGGCCGCAGGATGCAATGAAGGGTTTTGAAAGCAAGGAACGTCACGACCTTCATGAGCTCACCGGAACGCCCGTCCATCCCATGTCCCCTTTAGTGAAGCTCTGCTGGCTGTCGAACGATTACCCGGAAAGGCTGAAAGCCGCCACTTACATCTCCGATCTCAAATCCGCCCTCGTCCACCGCTGGAGTGAAAGTGGGTTCTGGATCGACGAACAGCTAGCTTCCGCCACCGGCCTGATGGACCTGGAAACCAGCGAATGGGCGAACGTCGCCCTACAGAAAGCGGGCATCGATAAAGATAAACTACCCCAAATTAAACCCGCCGCCACCGAACTGAAGTGGCGCAAATCCGTCGCCATAAAACTGGACCTGACCGGCGTCTCCCTCTACCTCGGCGGCTCCGACGGCGTACTGGCTAACCTAGGCTCCGGTATCATGGACTGCGGAGAGGTCGCCCTCAGCATCGGCACCTCCGGAGCCCTGCGCACTACCCACACGAAAGCCCGCGTAGACCCAAAGCACGGCCTCTTTAACTATAAAATGAAGGACGGCCTCTACGTAATCGGCGGTCCTACCAACAACGGCGGTAAGGTGCTGGAGTACTGGACGAACCTGCTCTCCGCTCACTTCGAAGACGTAGGTGTCTTCATCGATGCGGCGGTATCGGTAAAAACCGAAGACAGCCCCAAATTCGGGCCCTGGCTTTACGGAGAGCGGGCTCCCCTGTGGGATGCCTCCGCAACGGCTTCCTTAACCGGACTGCGCGGTCACCACCAACCCGCCCACATCGCCCGCGCCGTACTGGACGGGGTGACGGACAACCTAATCGTCATCCTCCGGAGCCTGGAGGAAGTCGTCGGCCCGGCGGAGCGCATCCTCGGCAGCGGCGGCTTCACCAAATCTCCGGCGTGGACGAAGTTGCTGGGTGAACGCTCCGGCCGTAAAGTTGTGGTTGCCGATGCGGCCCAGGCTAGTGCCTACGGAGCGGCTTTGGTCGGCTCCGTTCTTCAGCCTTTAGGCTAGAAAGCGATGCCTTAACCTAATATTGCACCTGCGTCAGCGCCCCAAAGAGCTGCTAATAAATAGGCAATCGGCGGTATAAATAAGAAGCCATTCACCACCACTGCATACCAATTTTCCGAACGTTTCTGACCGGTAAACCAGGCTACCGCTATTCCTGCCAGGTAAGCACCGATAAGTCCCCAACGTGTGCCGCCCTCATATTCCTGACTGTAGAAAACAATGGCCGCGCATCCTACTAGGATGGCTGTAACAAGCCAGCGTGTAAATACCGGATGTTCCCCCGCCATCGTCTTTACGGATTGTGACCGGTCGAGCACCACGTCGCGAAAATCGAACAATAATGCAATGGACATGGTGAAGAGCAGGCGAACAAGGTTCTCCGTACCAAAAGGATGCTGCGGGGAACCAGGGCTTACCATGAAATTTAGCCCCCTATGATCTCTAGCATAACTAGTATCGATCAAGTCGCTCATCATCTGCACCGGTATTTCCACCGTAACGATGGACCACGCAATGCCTACCCACAGCACTTTTACGTAAGGCAAATCCCGCAATCGCCGCCAGTCTTTAATCGGTGGTGTGAGGTAGAAAAAGGTGATCGGTAAGGTCCAGAGTAATGAACTCCAGATGGCGTCAATAAATAACAAACCAATTCCACCCGCAACGGCCAGACTGACGCCACCAATGATCAGGCTTACCGTCGGATGCCTGGCCACAATCTCATACCGCCGGGTTGATGGCCGGACGCCCGCTCGGCGCCAACTGAGGTAACGGTGCATCGTGTAAACGGCCAATGTAGCGCAGAAAACGAATAATAACACGGGCCACTCCACCGCCCAGTCCTGGTCTCCAAAGGTTAGCCGTACCGATAACCACGACAGTCCCGTAGCCGCCAGGGCAATCCAGACGTGTCCGTAGAAAATCCAGTTGAAGAGCCTGCGGGAAAGCATGGAGCGAAGGTACGGCCGCCGACATTCCATCCGCAAGCAAGCTGACAAAAGTGACACCAAACGGAAAATAATCAAGGGAAATCAGCCCGTACCGTGTGTATTTATACGAGTGCCCAGCATCGAGTTACCCACACCAACAAATTTATCATGACCAGAACGATATTTACCTTATTCCTTTTCGCTAGCTTAATGACGACCGCGTTCACCCAAATTTCAACTGATTGCATCAGTGGTACGGTGGTGGACAAGGAGACCGGGGAAGCACTACCTTTTGCTACCGTACAGTTTTTCCTTAACGACAAATTCCTCCAGGGAGGGGTTACCGACTTTGACGGCCGCTTTCTTATTTGTGGGTTGCCGAAACTAAAGCAGGTCGACCTCCAGATCGATTTCACCGGTTACACTACGGTTAAGGTTGCCGGGGTAACCGTTGGGAAAAATAGGGGCAATCTAAAAATAGAGAAGACAGGAATTATTTTATCGGAAATCGTTGTTAAGGCCTTTAAGGTCCCTCTGATCGAGCAAGACAATACTACCAGTGGCCAAACAGTCACCTCTGAGGAAATCCGTAACCTGCCAACGCGAAATATTAACCAGATTAGTGGTATAGCCGCCGGGGCTTCCTCAGCAAAAGAGGGGAGGAAAGCCAATATGCGTGGCTCACGGGCCAATGCGACGAGCTACTACGTCGACGGTGTTAGGGTAGGGGCAACCTCAACCCCGAAAAGCACCTCCCCGGAACCTGAGGCTAGGGAGCAGTATAACGGTATCGTCGAAAACGCCTTCAAATTAACCAAAGACGAAAACACCTCCACTATCTCCACCGACGTAGACCGCGCCGCCTACGCCAACGTTCGCCGCTTCCTGAACAGCGGTCAGTTGCCACCAGCCGATGCTGTCCGCTCTGAGGAAATGATCAACTATTTCAAGTACGAAGACCCGAACCCGAAGACGAAAAACGACATCGCCCTACGCACCGAATTCATGGCCTGTCCCTGGAATCCACAGCACCAACTCCTCCGGGTAAGCGCCAAAACAATGCCGATCGCTACGGCGGATGTTCCGGCCTCTAACCTGGTCTTTCTGCTCGATGTGTCCGGCAGCATGATCAGTGCCAACAAACTATCGCTGGTGAAGGAGAGCCTTAAAATGCTTACCAAATCCTTGCGCAAGGAAGACAAGGTCTCCATCGTAGTCTACGCTGGTGCTGCCGGATTGGTCTTGCCCGCAACCTCCGACCCCGCAACGATTATCGGTGCGCTGGACAAGCTTAGCTCCGGCGGCTCTACGGCCGGAGGAGCGGGCATTGAATTGGCCTACAAAACGGCCGAAGACAACTTCATCGATGACGGCAACAACCGCATCATCCTGGCCACCGACGGTGATTTTAACGTCGGAATTAGTGACCAGAATGCGCTGGTGAAACTCATCGAGCAGAAACGGGAGAGCGGCATTTACCTGACCGTCCTCGGCTTCGGTACGGGTAATTACCAGGAAGGAACGATGCAATTGCTGGCGGATAAAGGCAACGGTAACCACGGCTATATCGACTCTAAAGCAGAGGCGCGCAAGGTGTTTGTAGAGGAATTCGGTAGTACTCTGTATACCGTCGCAAAAGACGTGAAGCTCCAAATCGAATTCAACGAAAAAGCCATTGCTTCTTACCGCCTAATCGGTTACGAAAACCGCCTGCTCAATACCGAAGACTTTGACGACGACACCAAAGATGCTGCCGAAATGGGCGCGGGCCACAACGTCACCGTACTCTATGAATTAATCCCAGCACGGGGATTTAAAAAGGCACAGACCATGGCGGATTTACGCCTACGCTTTAAGCCGAATACCGGAGGCCCATCACAAAAAATAACCGTTCCCGTAGCGGCCGAATACATGCCCGAAAATAGGACCTTGAACGACCTCCGCTGGTCGGCAGTCGTAGCCGAATTCGCCATGCTTTTGCGGAGTAGCGAACATAGGGGCGAAGCTACTTGGGCGCACTGCCTGGACATGGCGAAAGGTGCCCAGGGAGAAGATACTAACGGCTACCGGGTGGAGATGATTGGAATGATCGAAACGGCGCAACGCATCAGCGTGAAGATGAAGCGGTAGGATCATGCAGTTCGGGAATACTGTTGAAAATAAAATGAAGGCTTGCGCGCAGCGCAAGCCTTCATTTTATTTTCAACAGTATTCAGAAACACTACTTATACTTCGAAGTATTTGAAGGACATGCCTCCTTTGATTACTTTGAGTGTTTCGTATATCAACTTAATCACGCCCTCCACGTCGTCTTTATGCGCCATTTCGACAGTGGTGTGCATGTAGCGAAGGGGTAATGAAATCAGTGCAGAAGGGACGCCACCGTTGGAATAAGCGAAGGCGTCCGTATCCGTTCCCGTAGCACGGCTAGCGGCTTCGCGCTGAATATCAATTTTATTATCGGTAGCGGTGTCGATAATTAATTGTAATAATTTATTGTGTACCGCCGGAGCGTAAGTGACGGTTGGGCCTTTGCCGGATTTTATATCGCCTATCCTGGCCTTTTTCAGCATCGGGGTGTTGGTGTCGTGGGTGACGTCGGTTACGATAGCGACGTGAGGCTTAATAGTGTGGGCAATCATTTCAGCGCCGCGCAGGCCTACTTCTTCCTGGACCGAATTAACGATGTACAGGGAGTAGTCCAATTCGAGTTTGTTTTCCTTTATCAAGCGAGCTACTTCGGCAATGCAAAAACCGCCCATACGGTTGTCCAGCGCGCGACCGCAGTAGTAAGTGTCGTTCATTATTTCTAGCTCGTCCGGGTAGGTAATTACTGATCCTACGTGGATACCCATTTTCAGCACTTCGTCTTTGTTGTTGGCGCCAACGTCGATGGTGATATTGTGTATTTGTGGTTGGAGCTTAGCGTCGTCTCCGCGACGGGTATGGATGGCGGGCCAGCCGAAGACGCCGCGGACGATGCCCTTGCTGCCATGAATATTCACACGTTTGGATGGGGCTATCTGGTGGTCACTTCCGCCATTGCGAACTACATGGATGAAGCCATTGTCAGTGATATAGTGCACGAACCAACTGATTTCATCGGCATGGCCTTCGATTACGACCCGGTAATCTTTTCCTGGATTTATGATGCCGTAGGCTGTTCCGTAATTGTCCAGTCCTACTTCATCTACGAATGGGCGGATGTATTCCAGCCATAGTTTTTGGCCAGAGCTTTCGAAACCGGTAGGGGAGGCGTTGTTAAGGTAGGCGTTGAGAAATTTTTCGGATTGCTTATTAAGGGTAGCCATTGTATTGGTCTGATTAGTCTGTTAGTCTTTTAGTTTATTAAGGCCTAGTATCGTTAGTCTTGAGCTACAAGACTAATGAATCAACGGTCTGAAAGACTAATAGAGCGGCGCGGACGCCGGTGTAAAAAGAGGTTTCAAAGTAGGTTAGGGATGCTTAAGCTCCTGCGGAGAAAGCTTCGCTCCAGGCGCGGGGATCTTCCCGCCAGTTGGCCAGCGTTTCGGCATCGGCATCGGTAATGTAGTCGTGTTTAGCAGCTTCTTCCAGTAGGGTGGCGTAGCCACTGATGGTTGCTAGGGGGACGTTGGCCTGCTCGAAGGCGCGAACGGCAGCAGGGAATTCGTAGCTGAAGATAGCGATTGCACCAGCTACATCACCTCCGGCCGCTTTGAGCGCGTCGATGGCTTTGAGGGCGGAGCCTCCCGTGGAGATCAAATCTTCTACGACAAGGTACTTTTTTCCCGGTTCTAGTCGGCCTTCAATCTGGTTTTGGCGGCCGTGCTCCTTTGCTTTGGAGCGAATATATACGAAGGGCAGCCCCAGCCGATCAGCGAGCAAGGCGCCGTGAGGGATGCCTGCTGTGGCAACACCCGCAACACCATAAATGTCTCCAAAACGAATGGCCAGTTCTTTGAGTCCTTCAATCACTTCGGAGCGAATGATGGGGTAGGAGAGTAGGACGCGGTTGTCGCAATAAATCGGTGAACGCAGCCCACTGGCCCAGGAAAAGGGGGATTGGGGGGCGAGTTTGACGGCCTCCACTTCTAGGAGCCGACGGGCTATGTTACTTGCGGTACTCATATTCGTTCGTTTAAATATACTCTGTGGCAAGGGCAACTTCGCTAACGATTGCGTTCTTTGCAGGAACTATACCAACCGCAACAATTGTCCGTAAAACAGCCACAAATGTACGTAATCTACGTCAACGACCGTCAGCTCACCCTGCTCTCAAAAGAGGAACTCCGCACCTGCGACCAATCTTTGCTGTTTAAGGACGCGGAAACTCACTTAACCGCAAACTACAGCGGTAAGCCCCGGACGCTGCTACACTATGCCGACATGCTCGAAAAAGGCAGCCCAAAAGTACTGTCTGTAGCCATCGTTTTCGAAGACCTGGACCGACTATGGGAAGACTTCAGAAGTAAGTACAAATGGGTGCCCGCCGCGGGTGGAGTTGTCCGAAATGTAAAACTGGATAAGACTCTCTTCATCTTCCGCCGCGGTTCCTGGGACCTTCCGAAAGGTAAGATTGATGATGGCGAAAACTCACCATCTGCCGCTCTGCGCGAAGTGGAAGAAGAAACAGGAGTAGAGAATCTCTCCCTCGGTGAAGAACTGCCAACTACCTACCACGCCTACCGCAACCGGAAGGGAAAGCGTGTGCTGAAACCGACTTATTGGTTCAGAATGATGACTGATCAGGAAGCATTGGTGCCGGAAACGGAGGAAGACATTGAGCGTGCTGAATGGCGAGTGATCAAAGACATCCTCAACGGCACTGAGCCACTGTACCAAAGTTTGCGCAAGCTGTTAGAGTCGCTTTAGGGACGTCGATTTAATAACTTACGGCTCCGGGTCAATGCGACTTAACCTCTTTTTGCACCTGTACATCGACTACGCTTAGCAACTACAGCCGCGCATAAACAGTCATTATTGTTGGTGTCAAGTGCCGGAGATGGCTTGCTTGAGTACCTAAGAATAGCTTATAAAACACCATAAGTGAGCGTATTTTGACAGCGTCGGCAGCCTGAGAACCTTCGGACGCCTTATCTTTGCCGATCACTCAGATAGAAACTATGTATAATCTAATTTTATTTGGCCCTCCTGGCTCTGGTAAAGGAACCCAGGCGGAACTTCTTGTGAAGCAATACGGCTTTCTGCATATTAGTACCGGCGATATGTTCCGGTTTGAACTCAAGAACAATACGCCTCTTGGTGAGGAAGCCCGTGCCTATATGGATCGGGGGGACCTGGTGCCGGACGAGGTTACCATCGCGATGCTCCGTAAGCGGGTGGAACAAAACCCCGGCGTAACGGGTATTATCTTCGATGGGTTTCCGCGTACGGACCCGCAAGCTGTTGCCCTTAACGAACTGATGGAAGAACTCGGTAGCCAGATTGATGCTTTGATTCTACTGGATGTAAACGACGATGAAGTGGTTCGCCGTATCCTGAGCCGTGCTGCTACCAGCGGCCGGGCGGATGACCTGAAGGAAGAAACCGTCCGGACGCGCTACCGGAACTTCATTAACTACACCACGCCGGTTTTTGATTACTACGATCAGTTGGGCCTTGCCCATAAGATTAACGGCATGCGAAAGATCGTACACGTTGCGATGGCGGTTGATAATATCGTGGGACCTAGTATTGATGATTAATCTAACCTTAGGTACACGATGCGCGCTCTACTATCCAGAGCGCAGAAATTAAGAATACAGTGGTGATGCCGAACTCAGCACTGCTTTCCGGACTTTTACTTCTTCGGGAGGATTATAGAGTATTGATATATGGCTAACGGCAATTTTGTAGACTACGTAAAGATTTACCTGCGCTCAGGAGACGGCGGACCAGGCTCTGCGCACTTTTACCGCGCCAAGGGGATTACCCACGGCGGCCCTGACGGCGGAGACGGAGGGCGCGGCGGCCACATTATCCTGAAAGGGAACCGCCACCAGTGGACGCTGCTTGGCTTTAAATACCGCAAGCACACTAAGGCTCCACACGGAGGTAACGGTAGTGAAAACCACCGTCACGGCGCTGATGGTAACGACGTGATCCTGGAAGTGCCACTGGGTACGATCGTCCGGGACGCTGAAACCGGTGAGGTAGAATTTGAAATGACCCACCACGGCGAAATGAAAACCCTTGTTCCCGGCGGCCGGGGCGGCAAGGGTAACAGCTTTTTCAAATCCTCCACTCACCAAACGCCTCGCTACGCTCAACCGGGAGAAGAAGGGATTGAGACTTGGAAGATTCTGGAGCTCAAAGTATTGGCCGATGTTGGACTGGTGGGCCTGCCAAACGTCGGTAAATCAACCCTACTCTCCGTTGTCTCCGCCGCAAAGCCAGAAATTGCGAACTACGAATTTACGACTCTGGTACCTCAGCTTGGCATGGTACAGTACCGTGACGGGCAAAGCTTCGCCATGGCGGATATCCCCGGTATTATTAAAGACGCTCATCTGGGCAAAGGCCTCGGCCACCGGTTCCTGCGCCATATAGAACGCAACGCAAGTCTGTTGTTTTGTATTTCTGCGGATGCGGACAATATGCAGGGGCAGTATGAGGTGCTGCTCAATGAATTGCGTGAATACAATCCTGAGTTGCTCGATAAACCTCGGTTACTGGCCCTTACCCGCGCAGATCTCGTGGATGATGAGCTCAAGGAAATGAGGAAGAACGAAATTCCTCATGGCATCCCTCACATCTATATTTCCGCAGTTACCGGTGAAGGCCTCACGGTGCTGAAAGACATGCTTTACAAGATGATCATCGCCAGCCGGGAAGATTATGACGGGCAGCAATTTTCTATGGAAGAGGAGTAGAAATTAAGGATTAGAAGCTAGAAAAACAGGCCCGCCGGACACATGTCTGGCGGGCCTATTTTTTTAGTTTCTAGCTTCTAATCTCTAAAGAAAGCGGTCAAGCTGGGCGCCAATCAGGTTCTGAAGCATTGCGCTGGAAAGGTTCTTGGCATCAGTAGCGGAGAAGCCTTGGTCCATGAAGTGGTCTTCGATACGGACCTGAGATTGCTGATAGCTGAGGCGGAAGGCACTGATGATCTGGGCGTGGAGCGGGTCTTCGGCGGCCCATTTGTCGAGATTGGTCAGGATGATGTTTGCCCAGTTGTTGATCCGGCTGGCGGCTACTGCGGTCAATGGTTGGTCAGCATTGACGAGTTGGCTGCGTTGCTGTGCGAGCTGGCGGGCGCGGGTGTCGTTGGCCATGCCGGCGGAAAGGTCTTCGGCGATGGCGAGTAGGGCGTTTACTTCAGGCCACTTACTGATTAGGCCGTGACCACCGGTGGGCTCAAGTGCAATCTCACTGAGCTTACGATACTTCCGAATTTCGGGCATATCGTCCCAGGCGGCTTCGTAAGCAGCCGTGGTGCCTGGGCCGTAAAACCCGTCGATACTGCCGGAGTAGTAACCCTTTTCTTTGAGGACGCGTTGTAGTTCCGCCGAACTGTGGCGTTTGGTTTTGCCGTCAATTGCGGGTAGGTTCATGGCCGGACTGCTGGCCGGATTCGGAAGGGTGGTGTTTGCTACCGTTGGTGCTGCCGTGGTGGGTGGAGCGTAGGGAACGAGGTCTGGAGAGGCCGCGGTACCGTAAGTAGGAGGGGCTGCTGTTGGTTGCGGCGATTTTGGTACGGGGGCTGTTGCCGTCAGATCGATTGGTATCAACGGCTTCTTGATGCCTGTTTCAAACTGGTTGATGGGAATGAGGCGAACGTTATTAATGGTGCGTACGAAAGCGTCGGTATAGCCGAGCTTCCGGATAGTGGGTAGAAAGTTGGCCGCCGTGCGCGCGTCGGGATAAATACCAGTCACAATCTTATTGACGCTGGCCACTGATTCAACGTAAAGTTGGCCAGCTCGTTCCAGCGTTGGCCAGTCGATGGGGCGGCCTCCCGAATGGAGTGCAATCTGGATGACGGTAACCTGCTGCCCGGTATTCAGCGGCAAAGCGTAGGTGCGGGCGTTGCGGAAACCGTTGTTGTTCAGGGAAGCAGCAGTAGCGTTCGCTTTTGTAACTTCGGTGTACTGGCCTACGTATACCTCGATGGTATTGTCTGCACCGGGAGCTCCGTAGACGAAGCCCTGACTGTGTAGCGTCTTGAAGTCATCGGCTTTTACGTCACGAAAGGTACCGACCTTAATGGTGTACAGACTCTGGGCAGCCAGGGTGCTGGTAAGGCAACAAACTAGTAGGAATAGGAAAAATCTTTGCATGGTATTAGTTATGAGGTTCTAATAGGTGAACGCTTTTATTAACGGTTGGTGTTGTCAGGTAGTATAAAAGGCGCGCTGGCGCAGGTGTAAAGAAAGAATCAAGCATACGGTAGAAAAAATTCGGTTTTTTCAAAGCGACCGTTACTTTTTCGTTGCATCCGCGGGTATACCAATAAACAAGCAAGCCTAACCTTACGATAAGGTCAGAAAAACAAGACCAGTTCATGGTTGCTGACGCAAACTGTCACGATGGATTTCTGCGCTACTGCTTGGCCCTGGCCTTTGAGCGGAAGGATGTGAAAGACCTCGTTCAGGACGTACTACTCAGTGCCTACCGAAAAAAATGGACCTCAACGAGCCTTGCTTCTTCACTCTCTCCTGCACCTGCGGAAGACGTTCAGCCACACGGCACGTCGCAGGGCGTTTCCTTTAGCAAGGCCTACACAGGGTAAGCTAGCCGAGTTGACCTGGTTCCGGTATTTTATAAATGCAGGGGGCCGGGAGTATCTCGACGTACTGCAGGAGGGGGGCCTAGCTGAAGCCGAACTGAACGGGCTCTGGCGGCGGCCAAACCTCATCGAGAATAATGCGGTGTCCGTGTTTGGCGAACATTCCTCTAGGGTCCCGCGAGGATTCAGCGTAGGTGTCGGGGCTCTCAAGTGAGAAGTAAGGAAAACCCTCAAACAAGGTTTTAATCAGCGTAGTCTTACCACTCTGCCGGAGCCCAGTGATGGTTATTACCGGATAGCGACCAATTTTCGACCTGATGGCCCTCTCGATGCCGCGAACGATCACAATGATGTTTAACGAAGTAGTACCAATTTACATAGAAAGTTATGCAAATTCGTTTTTGAAAAGCCAATCCGCATGAATACTCATGCAAAATGGCTCTTACCTACTCGTCTAAGTCTTTTGTAATTCACACGTAAATCTACTTTTAGTACCCAAATACAAGAATAGCCCTACTACTTTGCCAGTGGTGTAGCAAAATAGCAGGGCTATTCTTGTATTTGAGCGAATTGGCCTTGCTCTCTAAGGTGAGCAAGCGAAGCGCCGCGAACGGTACTCGCGGCAGCTTATTCTATCATTCACTTCTCCAGCAGTTCTAACAACCCCCGCAGCGGCACCTTAGCCTGGTTAGTCCGGTAGTGCAGGTCATACCGTAGTTCCTGCAGTACTTTCTCAATACGGAAGGTATCGATCAGCACTTCGAGGTCCGTTTCGTCATCGGGGAGTAGGCGGGTGCCATCGGTGGCTTTGCGGTAGGCGGTAAGGAACTCTGCGGAGAGGTAGCGGTTGGCAGTACGTAGCCAGTCTTTCAAATGATCGGCGGTTTCTTCGCGGACGCCAGGGGCGAGGTCTTCGTAGACCAAGCCGCAGGCATAGCTGATGCTACGCATTAGGTTGGCAATGTCTTTAGCGGGGCTACGGCGGAGGCGGCGCTGACTGTAGCTTCGGTCGGGGTCGCCGTCGAAATTCTGAATGATGAAGTTCTCATCAGCTAGGGCTACCTGCATCAGCGTGAAATCACCGTGGATACGGATCTTGTCCGCTTCGATCTTGTGGGCGAAGACGCGCTTTAGTAGTTCATGAACATGTTCTTCCTGGGCGATCACGGCTTCAGCGAGTTTAGTGGTATCCTCATCCAGTTCACTAAGGCTCCTCTTAAGCAGGTCGAGTGTGGCGCGCACATCTCCTTTCAGACCGGCGTAAACGCTACGCTGGTAATGTAGGCTTAAGGCTTCTTTTTTGAAGTTCTTTTCGGATCCATCCTTCACTATGAGGTGGTAAGATGCGAGGGTCCGTCCGAGGTCCGCTAGTTTGGTGATAAACAGTGAACCAAGGATTTCTTGAATAGTCTCCGGCATGTCGCTGTACATCACTTTATCGGTAACAGAAACCTCGTTGGGCTTTGCGTGCGGCGCGTGAAGACTGGGTTGCTGCAGGCGGTTGATCACGTCTTCAGCGAAGCGCTGCACATTATTCAGGACATAATCCCAGGCGTTACCATTGCTCTCGTAGCGCTTTTCGAAGATACACAGGGTGGCGTGCATACTTTTGCGAGGTGAGAAATGCAGCGTGCCTACTACTTTTGGGGCGTTTTTGTAACCACGGCTTGTCAGCAGGTTTTTGACCTCCAGGTCGGGAACGATTTCGGCGTCTACCCTGCGGTAAAACTTAATGTTATAATCCCTGCTTTGCAGCGACATGTATTCCGTGCCGGAGTGGACGAAATTGGCGTCCTGTGCTCCAATGGAGGTGATGCTGTCGTGAGCGATGAAATCCACCCCTTTCAGCTCCCCGAAATCTTTTAGGCCAGCAACGAGTCCGCGCCGGTACTCTTCGTCGTAAAGGGCATCAAGTACGACGATTATTTTATCGCCTACTTCTACCATTCCGAGTACTTCTTCCCGGGCCGCGTAATCTACTTCTTCGCGGGAGTTGTGGAAAGCTAGCGGCAGTTGAACCAGTTCGGGTTGCCCTTCTAGGTAAGAAAGCTCCATCAGTAGCCAACAGAAGTGGCGCTCGCCGTTGGTTTGCATCCGGTAATCAAGGATCTTTACGTGTTCCAGTTGTTCGGCCCGGGCGCCGACCCAACTCGCTGAGTGGAGGTAAGCTGGGAGTACCGTTTTTTCCAGTGTGCGGAGGTTCCCCTTGCTGAAGAAATTCTCGAGCTTACCGGTTACGAGCTGGGCGTTGATGAGGTCACGTTTATCAATACCGCCACGGTTGGCTGATTCGATCTGGAGCCAGTAGTAGCCGTGGCCAGCGAGGGTGACCTGGTAGAGGTCGCGACCAACGTCGTTGAAATAAGTGCGGCCGAATGCTTCCTGCACCCTGCTGCCTTCAAACTCACTCAGGTCAAGCTGGGCCGATTGTGGGTGGCGGCTCAGGTTGATGACTACCACCACCTTCTCTTCCCCGTACTCCCGGGTGAAGGCAAGGATACGCCCGTTCTCCGGCTTAATCCAGTTGATGGTTCCCCGGCCAAAGACCTGGAAATTTTTACGCTTGGCTAGTAGCTTCTTCGTCCAGTTCAGCAGGCTGTTGGGGTTCTGCTGCTGGCGCTTTACGTTTACCCAGCGATAGCTGTACTCGGTATCCCGGATGACGGGCATGTAGAGGCTGTGCGGGTTGGCTTCGCTGAAGCCTGCGTTTTCATTGCTGTTCCACTGCATCGGCGTGCGTACACCATCGCGGTCTTTGAGGTAGATGTTGTCACCCATACCGATCTCGTCACCGTAGTAAAGCACGGGAGTACCGGGAAGGCTCATGAGTAGAACGTTAAGGAGTTTGATCTTTTCGAGATCGTTCTCCATCAGCGGTGCCAGACGGCGGCGGATACCGACGTTGATACGGGCGGTTTTGTCCTCAGCGTAGACGTTGTTCATGAAGTCGCGCTCCTCCTCGGTCACCATTTCTAGCGTCAGCTCGTCGTGGTTGCGCAGGAAGGTGGCCCACTGGCAGTTTGCGGGAATTTCGGGCGTCTGGTCAAAGATATCGGTGATCGGGTGTCGGTCTTCCAGTTTCACGCTCATGTACAAGCGAGGCATGAGGGGAAAGTGATAGTTCATGTGGCACTCATCGTCGTCACCGAAGTAGCTGGCGCTGTCTTCAGGCCACATGTTCGCTTCGGCCAGGAAGAGAACGTTGTCGTAGTTTTCATCTACGTGCTTGCGCAGTTTTTTGAGGTATTCGTGGGTTTCGGGTAAGTTTTCGCCGTTGGTGCCTTCGCGCTCGAAGAGGTAGGGGATGGCGTCGAGCCGGAAGCCGTCGATGCCCATATTCATCCAGAAGTCCAGGATCTCGATGATCTCGCGCTGCACGTCGGGGCTGTCGTAGTTCAGGTCGGGCTGGTGGCTGAAGAAGCGGTGCCAGTAGTACTGTTTGGCGACGGGGTCCCAGGTCCAGTTGCTCGTTTCCGTATCGGTGAAGATGATGCGCACGTCGGGCCACTTCTCGTCGGTATCGGACCAGACGTAGTAGTCGCGTTCTGGAGTGCCGGGTTCGGCGCGGCGCGCGCGCTGGAACCACTCGTGCTGGTCTGAGGTGTGGTTGATGACCAGTTCCGTGATTACCTGGAGGCCGCGGTCGTGTGCGGCTTCGAGGAAACGCTTGAAGTCATCCAAATTGCCAAAGCGATCGGCCACCGTGTAGTAATCCTGAATGTCGTAACCATCGTCGCGCAGCGGGCTAGGGTAGAAGGGGAGGAGCCAGATGGCGGTAATGCCCAGTTCTTCCAGGTAGTCGAGCTTTTGCTCCAGGCCGGTAAAATCGCCGATACCGTCGGCGTTACTATCGTAGAAACCTTTGATGTTGAGTTCGTAGATGATGGCATCTTTATACCACAGTGGTTCGCGACGGTAGCTCTTGGTCATATCTCGGGTGTGCTTATGAATAATTTAACTGGCTTAAAAACGCGAATGGCGGGGAGATGTGCAACTCACGGCGCAAAATGCGTGTTTTTTCCGGTAAGTTTCTGCGTTAGTGCACTAGTACAGTGTAATCTGAATCTTAATACACCAAAGTCTTGGGTTTTTACGCCGTAGCTTCGTTGTTGAAATCCTCATTCCGCTGCGCGGTTACTGTGTGGTAGCTACGGCTAAACTCCGATTTCAACATCCTGCCACACCGCAGAACTATGGCGCCCCTTAGTGGAAACGATATCTACGGGGTGGTCCACTAGGTAGTGGATGTACCCGCTGGTGCATACGCGCGACTGAGGAGCAGAATGGGTGATTTAAAATCTTTCTTTCTAGCCGTGTTCGCGCCACCTCAAAAAAAGTGAAGTGGGAAAGTAGACCTACTACAACCAGTGCCCCATAGAAAACTCCTTAGTCTTCAAGTATCCCCGGTTTTCCTTCACCGGATCAATAATGATCGGCAAGCGGCGAACGACTTCGACTGGCCCCTCTCCGAAAGCCTCCACTTTTTCAGGATTATTGGTCAGCAACTGGATCTTGCTCACGCCCAGATCTTCCAGAATTCCCTGCGCCACTTCGTAGTGCCGCGCGTCGATTTTGAAACCAAGGTGGATATTGGCCTCAATGGTGTCTAGGCCCTTATCCTGTAACTGGTAAGCTTTCAGCTTATTGATGATGCCGATGCCTCGACCTTCCTGGCGCAGGTAAATGACGATGCCCTTTCCCGCAGCGGTAATGCGCATGGAACGGTTGAGCTGTTCGCCGCAATCACAGCGCTTAGAACCGAATAAATCTCCGGTAATGCATTCAGAATGAACCCGAACAATCACCTCTGAGTCGGGGTTCATTTCCGGGTGGACTAGAGCGATATGCGGAGCATAAGCATCGGGGTCTTCCGAATAGGCAATCATCCGAAAACTGCCGAAGGGCGTCGGGATGAGCGCCTCGGCTCGGCGGGTGGCTGCGGAAGCAGAAGTATCGGGGAGCAGAATGGGGTCGCCTTGTTCGACCATGGGGGAGAAGAATCTTTCGTATTGGAACGTTCGAGGGGGCGTGCGGTTGCGGGTGCACATCAAATAAGGTGCGGAACGCAGGATGCGATTGTAAATTTATTTCTGGTTAAGATGTCGTTGAGCCTGATACCTTTTACCGGCTACGCGATGTTATTATTGTGAAGCCTAGGAACGCGAATAGAATAAAACCAGATTTTCTGACCTGGCGTTTTTGTTCCTGCTGTCGCGAAAAATCCTTTGCATAGCATCGCTACGGAAATTATTTTTGGCGACAGCAGGGGCAAAACAAGACGGTCAGAAATCTGGTTTTATTTTGTTCGCGTTCCCTAAACATACCTATGAAAAATATTCCTCTTCTTCTCCTGATCTGTTTGCCAGTACTGTTTATCAGTTGTGGCCTATTCAAGCCGGCTGATTCCACTAATGGCATTCGTTCGGGGACTATGAGTACCCGCCCTAGTGGCTCGGGGAGCACAGCGTCGTACATCCGTGCGGACATCGTAGGCCACGCCAAAGAACTGATGGGGCTTAGGTATAAATATGGTGGCAATAATCCGCGCCAGGGCTTCGATTGCTCCGGCTTCGTGCTCTATCTGTACCAAAACGCGGGCATCGACATCAACCGCATTTCGCGCGATCAGGCTAAGCAGGGCAGATCGATTCCCACCAATAGAGCCCGTCCGGGAGACCTGGTGTTTTTCAAGCGGAATGGGAAAGCTGTTCACCACGTCTCGGTGATCGTTGAGGTCGGGGTGAATAAACTTATTGTGGTTCACGCTACGAACAGTGGGGTGATTCGGGAGAATATTCTGGAGAGCCGGTACTGGGAACCGATGATTTATCAGGTGCGGGATATTCTGAACTGAATTAGGCGCGGCCGCAGGATACAAGGATAGGTTTTTTAAAGAGCAATGCCGCAGCTTGGTCCCGCTACGAACTTATTCAGCGTTTCTTTGCGTCGTAAACTGGTAACTAATCATTCAACTCTCATAACCTTGTCCTCTCTCTCATTTCTTCTGGAAGGTCTACGTAATATTCGAACTACCGGAACCTTTACGCGTAGCAGCACCGCGTTGTGTGAGGCCGCTATTGACCGGATCGATTTTAACAACACTCGGGTAATCGTTGAATTTGGCGCCGGTGACGGCGTGATCACGAAACACATCCTGAAGCGTTTGCACTCCGAGGGGAAGGTGATTGCTTTTGAAGTGAGCGAAGACCTCTGTGCTGACATGCGTGCTATCGGTGACCCGCGGCTCGTGGTGGCACAGGACAGCGCGAAGAATATCCGCCACTGGCTGGATAAAATTGGTGCCGACCAAGCAGATCACATTGTCTCCGCCATCCCGTTCGCCGTATTGCCGCAGGAACTAGGCAAAGCCATTGTAAGGGCGGCAAAGGACAACCTCCAGACGGGTGGTTGCTACAGCCAGGTGCATTACAGCCTGAAGACTAAATCCTACTACGAAGAAGTATTCAGTAAGGTGGATGCACGGCGGGTTTGGGCTAATTTGCCGCCGGCTTGGGTTTTGTATTGCCAGTGGTAAACGGACGAAGGGCTAACGTTAGACCGTTATTGAACCGGCGTTCTTAAAAGCCTAAAACGTTAGGGATGGTTCAGTTAAGTGTGTCTGGGTTAATATTGGCCTCCCACTAGTTTAACTACGGATGCGTATGTTGTGAACAAATGTATCACCCAGCCCTCATGCGTACCCTTCCCTTGCTCCTTTTAAGCCTTCTTTGCACCTGCGTCAGCGCCCAAATAGGCCTGCACCCGCCGAGCGTTGATTTTCAGCAAATAAAAAGCGACCACGCCCGCATAATTTTCCCGAAAGGCTATGAAGCGCGGGCCATGCGTGTCGCCTCGCTGATCGATGAGTTACAGGCGAACCATACGCAGAGTATTGGAGAAAAAATCTTCGACATTGACCTGGTATTACAAACGGAGACCACCGAAATTAACGGTTACGTGGGGCTGGCCCCGTTCCGTTCCGAATTTTATGCCACGCCGCCTCAGCAACTCAGCTTCCTAAGTAATACTGACTGGCTCGACCTGTTGACGATCCATGAATACCGCCACGTACAGCAGAATAGCAACGAACGGCGCGGGCTAACCAAGCTGTTCTCCTGGCTGCAGGGCCAAAGTGGGTGGTCAGTACTGAGCTTCCTGGCGACGCCGAACTGGTTCAGCGAGGGCGACGCGGTGGTGTACGAAACGGCCATGAGCGGATCCGGAAGGGGCCGTACGCCCGCCTTCAGCTCCACCCTGCGCAGTTTGCTCGACGAGAACATTATCTATTCTTACCCGAAGGCCCGCAACGGCAGTTACCGCAGCCTGGTGCCCGATCATTATCGCTACGGCTACAGTACGTTGACTTACGCCCGGGAGCGGTTCGGGAACGACGTATGGAAGTCCGTTTTACACGACGGTGCTGCCTACAAAGGCCTGATCTATCCCTTCAAAAGGGCGCTGAGAAAGAAGACGGGCTACAATCCTAAGCGTCTGTACCAAGCCGCGTTGCTCGACCTGAAAGCCCGGCAGGATAGCGCACTGGCCGCTCGCGGACCGTTGGTGGAGGGCGATAATTTCGGAGAAACCTCCCGGGAGGTTCGTAATTACCGCTTTCCTGGTCTTGATGATCAGGGTAGGGTAGTAGCCTTGCGCTCGGCCTACAAAAGCACGCCGGCACTGGTGTTGGTGAATGCGAATGGAGGTAAGGATGACAAATTGACCTCCGTCGGTATCCAGCGGGAACCTTATGTACACGTTCGGGGTAACCTTGCCGTCTGGATGGAAAATCGGGTAAACCCCCGCTACACGAATGAACGCTTCTCCGAAGTGATGCTGTACGATATGAAAAGCGGCTATAAAAAGCAACTGACCACAAATGGCAAGTACTTCTCTCCCGCGCTGAGCTTCGACCGCCGGCGCATCGTAGCCGTAGAGAACGCTCCACTAAAAGGACCGCCCGCCATCGTTGTGCTGGAGAGCAATACCGGGAAAGTAGCCGCCAGGTTTAAGATAGGTACGCAGTCCATTTCTTTTCCCCGCTTCTCTCCGGACGGAGGTACGGTGTACTTCTATGATATTGGCTTTCAAGGGGTAGCGCTAAGGGCGTTGAATCTGGAAAGTGGACAAATAAAAATGCTGCAAGAACGGAGCCACGAACCACGCGATTACTTACAGGTCACGGAAGACGGGAAGTTGGTGTTCAGCAGCGGCCGCGACGGTATCGATAACGTATACCAACTCGATCCGGAGACGGGGAATACACGACAACTGACGAACGTTCGGATCGGCAGTTCCTACCCGTTTCTCTCGCCGAATGGGCACCTCTATTTCGCCGAAGCGACTCCTCGGGGAGAGCGGCTGCGGCGGCTTAACCTGAACGGAGAGACCAAATCCACCGGAGGGCTTTACCCTGGTCTACCTACCGGTGGCAACCCTGCCGGGCCCAACGTTTTTGAACGGCCGGCAGCGTTCAGCGACGAAGCGGGTGACCTGACGGGCAACCTGGAAGTTAGGAACTACGAAGTGAAGGATTTTAGTGATAAACTCGGTGGGATGAAACTGCACAGCTGGTCGTTCAACGGTAGCTACGTTACTCCGGGGTTTGAAGTGGAGGCCGCTAATGCGTTGAATACGGTTCGCGTCCGGGCCGGGGTAACCTATAATATCGATGAAGAGCGGACCTCTACCGGATTGAACGTGCTGTACGGAGGCTTCTTTCCGGTGCTGAGCCTGGGCGTCAACTCCACCGGGCGGCGGTATAATACGATTGACCCGAGACGGGATACCGTAATTATCCGTGGTTATGATTTTAACCAGCAACGGTTCAGCTTTGGGGCACAGGTGCCGCTGACCTGGGTGAATGGAGATTTTCAATCACAGCTCGTTCCTGCTTTGAGTTTTGGCTACGTTACTACTTCGGATTCGGAGCTGGAACAGGCACCGGACGGGTTCGCGGATGTTAACCTGGCGGTGAGTGGTAGCTTTTTACACCGGACCGCTTATAAACAGGTGCAGCCGCGGCTGGGGGCTACGGCAAGGCTGTCGTATGCCTCGGTTCTTGGCGGACCTGACGGGAGCAGGCTTTTGTTCCAAAGTTCTCTTTACCTACCGGGGTTATTTCCGACACACGGCCTTAAGCTCGATTTTGATTTGCAATCCGAGAATGTAGGTAACACCTACAGGTACCCTAACGCCTTCAATTATGCCCGCGGCTATGATGGTTCACTGAACGACCAGGTGTTGCGTATTGGGGTGAATTACCAGTTGCCGGTATTGTATCCTGACTTCGGGATCGCGGGGATTACTTACTTTCAACGGGTTCGCCTTAATGCATTTTACGATTACAGCCGGTTGGCGGTTGAAGGCTTTAACCTTACGCGGCCGAATATGAGTTCTCTTGGTGGTCAGCTCCTTTTTGATAATATCTGGCTGAACTCTGCTCTGATTACGCTGGGTGTCCAGGCGGCGTATTTACCGGATGCTTTTCCGGGGCAGGACAAGGTGGACTTTCGGATCTTGTTTAGTGGTGGGTTTTGACTTTGCGCCTAGCGGCGCTAGCTGGTGTGGGCACATGTGGAGGGCCCGCGGCTTTGCCTTTTATTGCGTCCCGGGCTACTGTTCGATCCCTTTGGGATTATACTACCGTTGGGAACACGAGGTGAAAATGCTTGCCTGTACGGGCGACCGGTGGGAGGGCCGTATTCGCTAGCGCGAACACATTCTCACCTCAAGTGGCCAATAGTAGTAGCGTAAGGTGGAGCTACCCTTTTACCCATTCCCGCACTGCTTCTCGTTGCAGTTTGCCAACGGGTAAAACCTGAGCGTTCTTCATCACCAGTTGGTTGCCCTCCAGATAATCCACCAGGGCTTTGCGGACGACGTGGCTTTTGTGAATCTTAAGAAAGTCGGCGGAGGGCAACTCTTCCATCATCCCACTGAGGGTGCGGGTGGTGAGGAGGAAGCTGTCGCCGGTCCATATTTTGACGTAGTTACCGTAGCTTTCGAGAGAGTGGATGTCGGCAAACTCCACCCGGCGGTACTGGCGATCTACTTTGACGAAGAGGTGGTCTTCCCTTGCTTCTGTCCCTTCCCCTGCACCTGCGTTCTCGCCTAATTCTGACCTTACTTTATTGACTGCGCGTAGGAAGCGGGTGAAGCGGAAGGGCTTCAGCAGGTAATCACTCACCTGTAGTTCGAAACTCTCGATGGCGTATTCCTCAAAGGCGGAGGTGATGATTACGCGGGGTTTGTGCTCCAGGGTGCGGAGGAAGTCGAGCCCCTGGAGTTTGGGCATGTTGATGTCGAGAAAGATGAGGTCCACCTGTTCCCGGCTGAGAAAACCATAGGCTTCAGTGGCGCGGTGGCAGTTGCCGATGATGTTCAGAAAATCAAGGTTTTTGGCGTAGGCTTCTACGACCTGATGGGCCAGGGGCTCATCGTCGATGATCAGAGCGGAGATGGTGTTGGTTGGGGAGGACAATGTGGAGAGGATGTTTAGGAGCTTAAAACTACTACTTTAAGACCGTCCGGCGACCACCTTCCTTCAGTCGGTAATAGTTGTCGGCTTCAATCAGTAAGCCTTCGGATGAGCCGTGGGGCCAGTTCATCTCATGGTCAGAAGGGTGTTTTACATCGACGGCGATCACTTTTCCGTCGAAGTGTGTTTTTACGCGGTACTGAAGTGTATGGCCGACGATTATATCTTTAGCCCCGAATTTATTCAGGCTCGCGGTTACTTCTTCCATGCTTGGATCTTCCTTGAAATAACCCCGGTACCAACACGGTCCCGTTCGCCCAGAAAGTAGCAATTTGTGTTCGTTGCCTTCTGCCTTCGGGAAATATGACTTTCGATAATTGCTGCGAATGACGGTATTTATCACTTCGATGCTGAGTTCGGATTGGGCCAGATCGGGATGCAGGCCGCCGTGAACGAAGAGGTGGCCGTTGACTAATTCTATGGCGTTTTTGCTTTCCAACCAGCGTCCGATGTAGGTCTCCTGTCCGGTGAGTTCGTGCTGTTGGCGGTTAAGCATGGAAGCGACAAGGCGGTATTTTTCGGATGCCGAGCCAACATTGCCATGCATCGCCTTGAGCTCGTGGTTGCCGATGATGTAGTGTACCTGGCCGCCGTGCTGCAGGGCGGTCTGTTCGAGGTAGTGAATGAACCAAAGTACCTGCGTTACGTAAGCACCCCGGTCTACGAAATCACCTACGAGGACGAGGTGCCCGTTGCCGAACGTCCAGTTTAAGTTTTTATCAACTACATCGTGGTGGATCAGGAAATCGCGGAAGGCACGGTAGTTGCCTTCAATATCGGAAATGGCCAGGATCGGGTGGCCATCGTCATAGATGGCCGGTGGAATGCTGAAGTGATCCGACAGCGCGATTTGAAAACTACTGGAGTCGTAGGGGTAATGGGAAGTCACGAAGGGAAGGTTGTTGACACTGTGGGTGTCACTCTTTACCCCAAATCCGTCGTCACGGTTACCCTGAATGTAGTTGACGCTGAGGCTTGAATCACCTTCGTAGAATAGATGAGGACCTTCGTTGTGCAAGTCTTTGAAGTGCTCGTAGGTGCCGTAGTTGAGGGTCGCGCCCTGGGAGAGGCCAAATAGCACTAGGCAGGGTAGAACGACAACGAGGGTTAGGAAGAGGTGCTTTAGGTAACGTAGTATGCGGGTTTTCATTTTGCGGGGAATTTGAGTACAGGGAGGTCGGCTCTTCCGGAAGGAGGAGGTCATTTTTTTGGTAATCAGCAAGGGAGTAGAGGCCTGAGCTATAGCAGCTGCTCGTCAAGGTTAGGCACCAGTTCTTTCACACGCAGTTCTTCAAGCAGGGGTAGGGCATCTCCCCAAATATTTAGCCGGACGCAGTACTCATCCGGTTGGGTATCGACCTGAATGTCGTATTCGCCGGGATAGAGCAGTTCGAGGCGGCGGTGGAGATTTTGGAGGCCGATGCCGCCGGAGCGTACGTTGGCGGCAGCTTCGGGTTCCAGGGAATTGCGGCAGGAGAAGTTGATCTCTCCGTCTATTTCTGTCAGCTTCAGCTCCAGGAAACATTCGCCGACGGAAGGTTCGATGCCGTGTTTGAAGGCGTTCTCAACGAGAATGATGAAGAGCAGCGGCGGTATTTTAAGGTCGGGGTTTTCCATGCTTACCGTGAACTCAATGTCGGCATCCTGGTAGAGGCGGATGCGCTGGAGGTCGAGGTAATCTTTCAGGTATTTTACTTCTTCGTGGAGTGCAACCCGTTCTTCTTTGGCGCGGTAGATGACGTAGCGCATGAGCTCCGATAGCTGGAGAACGGTGTCGGGGGTTTCCGGCGCCTGCTTCAGGCTGAGGGAATACAGGTTGTTGAGGGTATTGAAGAAGAAGTGTGGGTTTACCTGTTGTTTAAGCAGGTCGAGTTCGGTACTCGTCTTTTCCTTTTCGAGCAGGGTGATGGTCCGCGTTTTGTGGACCCATTCGAGGAAAAGAACTACGGGGATGGAGAAGATGAGGAAACCAGCAGCTGCGGCAAAACCTTCCGGAGCTATAGCGCCGCCTTTGAAACCTGAGGTATGCATGTCCCAGTCTCTGACTAGTGGGAACAGGCGGGCGTATGCACCATGAATCGGCGCGAATGCCAGCATGGCTGCCACCCCGCCGACCACGTAATACAGCAAACCCCGTTTAATCAATAATTTGCGGTACAGGAACTTATGATGTACCTGAAAGAGGGCGAGGTAGGGAAGGTAGACAAGTAAGACCTGGACAACGGCGCTCAGAAAAATGCCAACCATAATTAGGTCGTTTACCTCGCCTGAAATTTGGCCGAAATCCGAATTTGAGGCAACTGCAAGCATCGCCGCTAGAACGGAGAATACGCCGATGATGATGGTGGGACTGAAGTGGCGGCTAATGCGTTTGCGTACGTTGGGTAGCCAGGAATTTTGCACCAGACCGTGCAGCACGGCTGCCGTTCCGAACAATGTTATCCCGGTCACGGCGGTACCGACTATTACATCATCTAACGAATTCAGAATGACCGGAGGATCACCTTCAGCAATCAACGCGACTAGCCCGGCGGCTAGCCAGGGATAAATACCAAAAATAAAAGACCATAGCCCCCGGTACTTCCACCTGCTTAGCTGGGCTTTAAGCTTTTGCCGAACATGTATAAACCAGAAAGTTGGTAGGAAAACAAGGGACATCTCCAGTAGGATGGTCATGAAAGTCCCGACGGAGTACGGTTCTGACTCCAAGGTCATTATCAGACTGACCGCCGTCATGACGGTGACGAAAATCCAAAGGTCGCTCTTCAGGAAAAAGCTTTCGACCCGGTCGTAAATTTTATTGATTGGTGCGAGCATGATTATCCGTTTCCGTAAGCTATCCTTTGTTTGAGCATACTACAAAAGAAAGGCTCCGGGTAAGTTCGGACAAAAAATACTGATGTACGTGCCGGGAGGCGTGATGAACGTCGGTTCCCGCTTATCTAATCTTAAGTCTTCGGAACGTTTTCGGGAAGAAATGACAAGCTTGTTGGCGTTTCTACATTATCCTGAACTGCGGTAAAGGTGTCGAGCATTATAAGGACGCGCGCCGAAACCAAACAGCCCGCCCGGAACAAAATGTCCGGGCGGGCTGTAAGCGCTAAAGCAAAATCTGGTTTACAGACCAAGCAGCAGCAGCGTAGGATCTTCCAGTAACTTGATGACCTTCACCAGGAAGGTAACCGAGCTGGAACCATCAATCACGCGGTGATCGTAACTAAGTGCGAGGTACATCATGGGGCGGATGACGACTTCACCGTTAACCGCCACGGGCCGCTGGATGATGTTGTGCATACCCAGAATGGCGCTCTGCGGCTGGTTGATAATCGGGGTGGAAAGCATGGAGCCAAATACGCCGCCGTTGGTGATGGTGAACGTTCCGCCGCTCATCTCCTCCATGGACAGTTTGTTGTCGCGGGCGCGGCCGGCGAGGTCCTTCAGGTTCTTCTCGATGTCGGCGAAGCCGAGGCTCTCGATGTTGTGGATGGGGGGGACAACGAGTCCGGTTGGGGTGCTTACGGCGAAGCTGATGTCGACGTAATCGTGGTAGATTAGGCTCTTATCGTCTTCACCCATCTGGGCGTTCACGTCGGGCATTTCCATCAGCACCTGGGCGCAGGCCTTGGCGAAGATGGACATGAAACCGATCTTTACGCCGTGCTTGGCGACGAACTGTTCCTGTACTTTTTTGCGCAGCTCCATCACGGCACTTAAGTCCACTTCGTTGAAAGTGGTGAGCATGGCCGTTTGGTTTTTAGCGCTCACCAGCCGGCTGGCGATGGTGCGGCGCATACGGCTCATTTTCTCGGTGCGTACTTCACGGCTAAATGCTGTGGCAGTTTTCGCTGCGCGGCTTCCTTCGGAGGGAGGCGCGGCCGCAGGTGCGGGGGAAGCTTTTTGAGGAGCGGGGGCCGGAGCTGGAGCTGGAGCCGGGCTTCCTGCTGCTTTCTGAGCGTCTTCTTTGGTGATACGACCATCGCGGCCGGTACCGTTTACGGAAGTAGCTTCCATCCCTGCTTCGCGGAGGATCTTGCCGGCGGCGGGGCTGGGGGTGCCGGTGGCGTAGTTGTCCGCTTTAGGTGCGGCGGTGGGCTCGGCTTCTGCTACCGGAGCGGGAGCGGGAGCGTCTTCTTCCTTGGGAGCATCGTCTCCACTATCATCGGGGGCCGCGCTGGTGTCGATCTTAGCAACCAGGGCACCGATCTCAAGGTCGTCGCCTTCGGCAGCGACGTAAATGAGTTTGCCGGCAGCTTCGGCTGGGAATTCCAGCGTAGCCTTATCGGATTCAAATTCACAGATCGACTCGTCGAGTTCAACGTAGTCGCCATCG
>Ga0136553_1000132_pt1 | contig 26503 bp, 20 predicted proteins | sample AntRauTorckE5430_FD_101384 | JGI IMG/M metagenome (GOLD analysis project Ga0136553, IMG submission 101384) | Saline lake microbial communities from Rauer Islands, Antarctica - Metagenome Torckler E5 #430 | ecosystem: Environmental > Aquatic > Non-marine Saline and Alkaline > Saline | place... | reverse complement strand
TTTGACCGCTGGCTTCGTTAAAAAGCCTCGCCAACACTACGGCGTTGTCTACGTTTTTTGCCTCACCAGCAGTCAAAATTCACCAGATCAAGAAACACGTTTTATTTAATTCGCGTCCCTAAGGTCATTTGACCTCTCCCTTAACTACCTTTCCGTGCTTAACCACCATATCTACATCAGACAGTAGGGCAATATGGCGCAATACATCGCCTTTAACCGCAATAATATCGGCAAACTTACCAGCAGAGACCGTGCCGTAATCCTCGTCAACGCCCATCATTTTAGCGGGCCAGTAGGTAGCGGCTTTGATGGTATAGAGGCTTTCCAGATCGAATTCATTGACCCAAACGTCGAGCTCATTCCAGGTACTTTGGCAGTGAAACTTCATGGGAATGCCCGAGTCGGTCCCGATCAGGAGTACTACACCAGCATCCACGAGTGACTTCACCTTACGCTCAAGGGTAGGCTTGCGGATGGGCGTGAGTTGGAAGTACGGTAGCTGACCGGGGCGGTGGATGCTGGCGCGGATGTCGTCGATAATCTCCTGGGTGAGGCCTTCGTGCCAGCAGTCATTGTCGAGCGCTTCGGGATTATCGCGGGTGTATTCGTAGTTATAGAGGCCTTCCACGGTGGGCGTCCAGTAGAGGGGTCCAAGGTTCATCTGGGCGGTTCTTTCGCGGATCATTTCGAGGACGTCTTCGGGGTAATTCGGAGACGAGCTAAGGCCGGTGTGCTCGAAGCAGTCGACGCCTGCTTTTAGTCCACGACGGATCTCCTCGGGGCGGTGGCTGTGGGCCACTACCGTTAGGTTTCGTTTGTGGGCCTGATCTACTAAAGCCATAAAAGCGTCCATCGGCATCTGGTCCTGGTCTACTACTTTAATGCAGTCTACGCCGGCGTCGGCGAGTTTATTGACCTTGGCGCGGGCCTCGGCGACGGACTTCACGCCCCAGCGGAAGTCTTCCGTTCCGGGGTACGGCTCAAACTGCAGGAACGGACCGGACATGTACATCGTCGGGCCCATCAGTTCCCCCTTATTTATCCGGTCGCGGACGGAGAGGGATTCCTTCAGTGGTCCACCCAGATCGCGGGCGCTGGTGACCCCGGCCATCAGCAGTTGTTTGGCGCTGGCGGGCATAATGAGGTCTTCCAGAAAGGGCGGCATTACGGTATCCCAGTACGCGTAATCAGCGTGGCCATTGATCATCAGGTGCACGTGCATATCCCACAGACCGGGCAGTACGCTCATACCTTCAGTGCTGATTATTTCGGCGCCAGCGGGGATTTTCACCTCGGCTCGGGTGCCGACAGCCTTGATCCGGTCGCCTTCAATTAGAACGACGCTATTACGGATCGGTTGGCCGCCGTAGCCGTCGATTAGAGTTCCACCGACAAGGGCTTTCGTTTGGGCGCTGGCGCAGGTGCCGAGAAGGGCTACGAAGAGCAGGGATAAAAGGATACGCATTGGCGGAAGGCTTAAGTTATTTGGAGCGCTAAATATAGGTCTTTAGATCTGTGTCAGACCGTTCGCATGCTCCTTTATCCTTTTTTTGCACCTGCGTTTGCGCCGCTACCTTATCCGTGTACTTCCCTGCAAACGGCACTTCGTGCCTTAACGAGTAGGATGATTTCCCCCAATGCCCCCGGTTACTACCGTAGGATATCCGCTACGCGGAAGCTTAACGTTAGAAACGGTAGAGCGTTGAAGCCGTTCTGAAATACTACTGCTCACGCGCACCATTCTACCGTCTGTCACATGGGGTGATTTTGTGCTCGCGAAGCGAGCGCGGCACTTCTCAAGCGAGACCAGTAGGGGCGATCCTTCGCGATCGCCCCTACCAGGCCACGTTTGCCAGTACGTTTTCACCTCATGTGCCCGACAGCAGTATAGTGAGTTGCGAAGCGATAAATAAATGTGCGTGACCAGTAAGATTTCAGAACATATTACTAATAAGCACGCTCGTCGCTGCCCTCCATATAGTTAATAAAGGCCTTATTCACTACCCGAAACCCACCCGGCGTAGGATAATTACCGGAGAAATACCAATCACCATTATTGTTCGGGCAGCTCTGCCGCAGGTCCTCGATCGTCTGGTAAATCACGTCCACCTGGGGCTTCGTGTCTTTGGGAGTGATGATCTCTGCGATCATAGCAGAAACCTCCTCGTACTTAAACTGAGCGTACAGTTCCTGGACAACGTTTTTCTGCTTTGAAGGCGGCTTCTTGAGTTCTTCGAGAGCCTTTTTATAAGCGGCCTTCATCAACTTCGCCTTGCCCTTTTTCTTGAGCAGTGCTTCCATGGCCCTAAAGGCCACGAACTCACCCATACGGGACATATCAATACCGTAACAATCCGGGTAACGAATCTGTGGAGCGGAAGAGACAATGATGATTCGCTTCGGTTTCAGGCGGCTAACGATCTTGATGATGGAGTCGCGCATGGTGGTTCCGCGGACGATCGAATCGTCGAGTAAAACGAGGGTATCTATGTTATTACGGACGATACCGTAGGTGACATCGTAGATGTGGCTAACCATATCTTCACGGCTAGTGGTGTCCGCGATGAAAGTGCGGGTTTTACCGTCTTTCACCACAATTTTTTCATTGCGAACCTTCGTGTTCAGGATCTTACTGATTCCGTTTTTACCGGCTTTTTGTTTTTTCTTAATCGCTTTACGCTTCCAATCGGTCAGTTCATCTTCCAGGCCTTCGACCATACCCATGTAGGCGGTTTCGGCCGTGTTGGGAATGTAACTAAAGACGGTGTTGTTGAAGTCGTAGTCAATTGCTTTAGTGACGGATTTGGCCAGGCGACGGCCCAGTTCCTTACGCTCCAGATAGATGTCGCGGTCGGTTCCACGGCTGAAGTAGATGCGCTCGAAGGAACAGGCGGCGCGGGGTAGTTTCTTAGTGAAGGGCTCCATCGAAACATCGCCGTTCTTCTTAATGATCAGGGCGTGGCCGGGCTCTACTTCCTTGATGTCTTCGAAGGGAACATTGAAGGTCGTTTGCAACGCCGGCCGCTCGGAAGCGACGGCAACGAACTCTTCGTTCTCTAAGTAAAAAGCCGGACGGATACCAGCTGGGTCGCGCATCACAAAGGCGTCTCCATGGCCAATCATGCCACCCATCACGTAGCCGCCGTCGAACTTCTTGGAGGCACGTTTTAGCAGGCGCTGTACGTCGAGTTCATCGGCTATGATGTCGTTGATCTCGATGTTGGTGTGGCCGTCGGGCTTGTGCCACTGGTGGATGCGCTGCACTTCGTCATCGAGAAAGTGACCGATTTTTTCCAGCACCGTTACCGTGTCGGATTTCTCCTTCGGAAACTGGCCGAGCTCCACCAGTTCCTGGAAGAGCTCTTCTACATTGGTGAGGTTAAAGTTCCCGGCTACGATCAGGCAACGGGTCTTCCAGTTGCTCTGGCGCAGGAAAGGGTGGCAAGTCTCAATGTCGTTGCTGCCGTGGGTACCGTAGCGCAGATGGCCCATCATAAGTTCACCGGTATAAGGCAGGTTGCTTTTTAGGTACGCCCCGTCGGCAAGCTGCTCGGGCGTGAGCTCATCGAAGCGGCGATAGACGCCCGCCCAGAGGTGGTCGAGGTAGTTTTTATCGTTGCTACGCTTACGACTGATGAACTTCTTACCGGGCGGGTGGTCAATCTTGATGGTGGCAATGCCGGCGCCGTCCTGCCCGCGGTTACGCATCTTACGCATCAGCAATTGCAGGCTCTTGAGGCCGTGCAGACTGGTGCCGTACTTTTCGTGGTAATAACTCAGCGGTTTGCGGAGGCGAATCATAGCCAGGCCGCATTCGTGGTGTATTGCATCGCTCATGTAAGGAATCCCTTTGGGGTGGGGAGCGACAAAGGTAGTTACTTAGTCAAACAGTCACGTAGTCAATTAGCCAATATAGTTGGGCCGATTCTCCGACCGACTATTTGACTACTTGACCTTTTAACTTTTTTGGGCGCAAGCACAGAATATAGAGTGCTGCTAACAAAAGAGCCCGCAATGTACTTGAGGTTGATTCATTTCACGAATCAAATACTGGTACTCTCTGTGATGCTGTCGTAACACCGGCTATTACCTAACCAAACAACGGCCTAAAGCGTTCCCAAAACAAACCCAGCTTATTCCAATAATTTCACGATCTTAGCGCCACTATTTTGGTTTTTTCATTGCTATTACAATACATTCATGCGTTCATTACTTACCCTGCTCCTCTCGGCGGTCATCGCATCTTGCGGCCTCGCCCAAACTTGGAATGCCCTTGAAACCGATAATTTACCCGGCGATCGGCGCATCCACCCCAAAACCTCCCTCACCCTTAGTACCGACGGTGAGACGCTTCGCAACCAGCTCTTCAGCGCTCCGCACGAGAAAAGCGTGACCGCCGAAACGAGCCCCGCAACCATCAGCCTGCCGCTGCCCAACGGCAGCACGGCTCGCTACCGCATCGTCGCCTACGACATTGCCGAAGCACCCGCCCTAGCCAAATACCCCAACATCCGGACATGGTATGGCCTGAACGTGGACAATCCGGCCCAATCCATCTTCCTAGACTGGACGGAGCGCGGCTTCCACGCCTCCATACGCGGAGGCGGTACCGAGTCCTTCTTCATCGACCCACTCTTCCGCCGCAATACGGACCAGTACCAAGTGTACCGAAAGTCCGATTTTGATCCCGACCAGCTAGAACCATTTACCTGCTACACCGAAAGTAGTAACCTGACGGAAGAAGACCAAACGGTGACGAGCAACAAAGTCCTCGGCGACTGCGAACTAATGCAGTACCGCACCACAATAACCGCTACCGGAGAATACAGCAACTACCATGGCGCAACTTCAGCGGCACAATCAGCCCTTGTACAGTCAGCAATAGTAACGACCATTAACCGGGTAAACCAGGTATTTACCCGCGACATCTCCCTCAGGCTTCAGTTGGTCGCCAATAACGACGCGCTGTATAAATACACTCCGGGAGAAGCTCCCTTCGAAGACAATAACGTTAGTAGCCTATTGGTCGAAAATACTCCCTATACGAATAGTATTATCGGCAGTGCCAACTACGACTACGGTCACATCGTCACCCAAGCCAATGGTGGCGGTGTTGCTTACCTTCGTGCATCCTGCGGCGGCAGTAAAGCCGCAGGTGCCACAAGCCGCAACACACCCGAAGGAGACCCCTTCGACATCGACTACGTAGCCCACGAAATGGGCCACAACTTCGGCGGCAACCACACCCAAAACAACGATTGTAACTACAGCAGCAGCGCGGGCATGGAACCCGGCAGTGCCAGCTCCATCATGGGCTACGCCGGTATTTGTTCGCCCAACGTGCAGACCAACAGCGATGCTTACTTCCACGGCCGTAGTATTGAAGAAATGACTACCCACTTCGAGCTTGAAAGCGGCGGTTGTGGCACCATCATCAACACCAGCCTGACCAATCCGGACGTGACTGGACAAACGGATGAAACCATCCCGGCAGGAACACCCTTCGTGCTACAATCCGGCGCGACCGGCGACGGAACACTGAGCTACAACTGGGAACAATACGACTCAGAACGAGGCGCAGTAATGCCCCCCCGCAGGAACCAATACCCAGGGCCCACTTTTCCGCAGCTTTGACCCCGTACCGTCCACCGAGCGCTTTTTTCCTAATTTGTCCGATGTGGTCTCCGGCACAGACCCGACCTGGGAAGAAACGCCAACCGTAACCCGCGACATGAGTTTCCGTGCAACCGTCATCAACTACAACGCCGCCTACGGCTGCGCGATGGAAGATGACATCAATATTGTCGTCGATGCCTCCGACAACCCCTTCATCGTCTCCGACCCGAACAACGGTAACCAGTGGAGCGCCGGGCAAACCGCCCAGATTCAATGGGACGTATCCGGGACGGACGGAGCGCCCTACAACTCATCAACCGTGGAGGTACTACTGTCTACCGACGGCGGCACGACCTTCCAGGTACTGATCTCCAATACCGCAAACGACGGCCTGGAAGAAGTCACCGTCCCCGCCCAACTATCTACCTCCGCCCGCATCATGGTTCGGAGTCAAGACAATGTGTTCTATAACGTTAGCCAGCAGGACTTTTCCATCGTTTCCAGTACAGGCGCTTCGTCCATCAGCCTGACGAACATTAGCCCGCTGATCTATTCCGATTGCTTCCTTACGGATGACTCGGCAGATTTCTCCTTCCTAACCAAATCTGCCGGCGGGGCGACCGCGCCGATCACCTGGATGATTACAGATCTACCTACCGGAGTTAGTGAGGCGTACTCCATTAACCCGGTACGGCCCGGTGGTTCCTTCGTGCTCACGCTCGACGGTATGGCTTCATTGCCCAACGGAACAACGGAATTCAATCTTGTGGGCAACAGCAGCGAAGGCGTGCTTACCGAAACGGTTTCCATTGAGAAAATACCCAGCAGCAGCGGGCCGGGACCGAATACCATCGCGCCTACAGGCGCTGATGTAGACTTACGGCCAGTGCTCATGGGAGCTACTGCTGCCAATTCTATCTACGATATTCAATTGTCTACCGACCCCGATTTCGGCAGCCTACTTTACAGTAGCACCGATGCAGTAACGCCAGAGTTCAGCGTACCAGAGTACCTGACCGGCAACACCACTTATTACTGGCGCGTCCGGTCTAAAACCGATTGCGGTATTTCCCAGTGGACCGAGACCAGCTTTATTACCGCAGACTGCCGGATCTTCAGCAGCACCGATGCCCCCGTAACCATTAGCGACGGCAGTGCGCCGCAGTTCGCCGAAATGAGCCTCAGCGTGCCGTTCACAGGAACGATTACCGACGTTGACCTTTACCAGCTTGACATTGAGCATACTTTTATCAAGGATATGCGCATCAACCTCCTTCACCCGGACGGAACGAGCGTACGCGTCTGGAACCGAAACTGTGGTAACCAGAACAATATGCTCACCAGTTTCGACGACGAGAGTACGGTAACTGCGTTCGATTGTCCACCGGTGAACGGCGGATTCTTCCAGCCCTCCACCAACCCACTCTCTGGCTTCGACGGCCAGGATGCAGCGGGTACCTGGACGCTCCGTATTCGTGACGACGGCGACGGCGACGGCGGTTCACTCAACGCCTTTTCCGTAAAGCTGTGCCTCGAAAACGCCGCACTGCCCGTAAGCTGGCTGGCCTTTAATGCCGAAGGAAAGAAAGACTACATCGCCCTAGACTGGGCTACCGAAGCAGAGTCCGGCAATTACGGCTTCTTCGTAGAGCGTAGTAATGTAGGCGCGCACGCAGGTGCATGGCAAGGTCTCGGCTTCGTCGCCGCAGGAGCCAATTACCGCTTCGACGACCGAACCGCCCTACCCCACACCGATTACCTCTACCGCATACGTCAGCAAGACGTGGATGGACGGGTTGATTACAGTGAGGTGCGTACCGCACGCTTCGGCGAAGCGGCCGGAGCCATCAGCCTGTACCCCAACCCTACCTCAGGCGACGTGCAGTACCGGATTGCTAGTTCGGAAACGGACCTGCCGTACGAACTAATCGACGTTAACGGCCGGGTGCTTGCCAAAGGCTTGCTTGCTTCCGGTGGTGGTACGCTACGGCTTGCGGATAAGGCTGCCGGTGTTTACTTCGTGCGGGTTGCTGGAGATGTTTTCCGGGTGGTGCGGTTGTAGTGTCCCGAATTGGACGTTCAGCCCTGACCGAACTCGCCAGCCAGGTTCTTTTTTATCGTTGGTTTTACCGCACCGTTTAGCTATTCCGGTTAGCCCCAACTACTGCAGGTAGTCACTATCCGATCGATCGTAAAAAAGTTCGCTGGCTGAGTGAGGCGTACTCAAAGTAACCCCCAGAGCCAACCCAGAACCGCCACTGAAGCCCAAATCATCAGCCCAGAGATCGCCAGAGTTGCAACGATGACACCGATGACAACCGGCCAGGCGCTGCCCGTGTGCTCGCCTTCCCCATAATATTCACGCATCAGCACGGCATTGCGGTAGTTGGCTTTATAGAAAAGGTCGAAGATGTTGCCGAGGATTGGAATCGTGCCTACAAGCGCATCTAAGGTGACGTTGAAAAGCATCCTTGCGACCAGCATCCCACTGGCACCGTTTTTAGCCATCGTGGCGACCAGCACGCCGGACATGCCAAGGGAGACCAGGTCGCCAGCACCAGGGACGAGGCCGAGTAGAAAATCTGCCCCGAAGCGTATGCTTGTACCGGGGATGCGAAATTTGGTATCGAGCAGGCGACTAAATCCATCGATCCATTTTAGTTGCGGTACGGCGAGCTGGCGCTCGGTCAGTATGAGGTCGTTGGTTATTGGAGAGCTCATTGGCTGGCTTAGTTGGTTTTTTTTGTACGTTAATGTAGCGTGAGGAAAGATAATATTGTTCTTCTGTCCCCTTATAATTGGACTATGTTGCGCGCAAAAACGCACTAAAACCGAAGTTGGCAACATTATTGTCCAGACAACACTATCTTTACCACCCCATTAACATATCCTCTTACTTTGGTTCAGGCAAAGAAAAGCTTTGACGGCTTCTTCAAATCGGCGTTTACCGTCGACAACGTAATATTCGGTTTCGACGACGGAAAACTCAAGGTATTGCTCATCAAGCGCAACGAAGAACCTTTTAATGATTTCTGGGCGTTACCGGGCTACTTCGTGCAACAGCATGAGGACCTAGATGCTGCTGCCCAACGGGTTTTACGGGAGACAACCGGCCTCGAAAATGTCTATCTGGAGCAGGTCCATTCCTTCGGTTCACCGGGCCGGCATGATTTTGGCCGGGTCATTACGGTTGCTTACTATAGTTTGGTTAAAGTGGCTGATTTCGAGCTACATGCCGCCAGTATTGCCGAAGAGGTGGCTTGGCATGATGTGGAAGAAATTAGCACCCTTGCATTCGACCACGAAGAAATCATCCGGGTAGCCCTTAACAGCCTCAAGCGGAGAATCCGTACCCAGCCAGTCGGCTTTAAACTACTCCCACCGGCCTTCACCCTTACCGACCTCCAGCACTTGTACGAAGCGGTTTGGGAAGTCGATCTGGAAAAGCGCAACTTCCGCAAGAAGATTCTCTCCATGAACCTACTGCGCGACCTCGGCCGCTCGCAAACGGGCGTCGCTCACCGGCCCGCCAGGCTCTACAGTTTCGAAGAAAACCGCTATCGGGAGCTAGAAGAAGAAGGCTTTAATTTCGAGCTTAAGGAAGGGAAGCGAAAGTAGCCTTACGGAATCAGACGATGCCCCTGAAACTTTACAATGCACCTGCGTCCGCGCCCTAAACTGAATTGGCAAGTCACTGAGTTAACTGTCGCAAGTACCGTTCGCGGTGCTGCGCTTGCTCACCACAGGCGAACAAGCGTAGCGCTGTGAGTGATAACAACAACAACAGCTTGGTGATTCAATAACTCACCAACTCAATCTGGACCAACTAGCGGCAGAATAATCTGTTTACAGATTAAAACTACTCAATGTCCGCCAAAAGAAACGCTAATTTCGCCACACAATGCATCCACGGAGGCCTCAGCCCAGACCCCCTGACCGGTGCCGTAATGACCCCAATCTACCAAACCTCTACCTACGCCCAGGAGGAGCCCGGCAAGCACAAAGGCTACGCGTACGCCCGTACCAGCAATCCTACACGAACGGCGCTACAGAATAACCTGGCGGCCATCGAAAAGGGTAAATTTGGCATCTGTTTCAGCTCTGGTCTTGCCGCGATGGACAATGTGCTACGCCTTCTCCAACCTGGAGACGAAGTGCTTGCCTCCGACGACCTTTACGGTGGTAGCTACCGCTTGCTAACGACCATTTTCGCCCCTTACGGCATCAAGTCCCGTTTCATCGATATGCGCGACCCCGCCAACGTAGAGCATGAGATTTCTAAGGAGACGAAGATGCTATGGATCGAAACGCCCACCAACCCGATGCTCAACATCGTCGACATAGAGGCGCTCACCACCATCAGTAAAGACCACGGCATCGTCTCGGTTGTGGACAATACTTTCGCTAGCCCTTACCTCCAGCAACCGCTGACCATGGGTGCTGACGTCGTACTTCACTCCGCGACCAAGTACCTCGGCGGCCACTCCGACGTAGTAATGGGCGCCCTCATCATGAACGATGAGGCCATCGCCAAAAAGCTGTACTACCTGCAGAACGCAGCGGGTGCTGTCCCTGGTCCTCAGGATTGTTTCCTGGTACTACGCGGCATCAAAACCCTGCACCTGCGGGTACAACGGGCCTGTGAAAACGCCCGTGAAATTGTCAAGGTGCTCCAGAGTAACGATCTGGTCGCCAACGTCTACTACCCTGGTTTGGAAAGCCATCCGCGCCACGAAATCGCTAAAAAGCAGATGCACGACTTCGGCGGCATGGTCTCCTTCGACCTCAAAGAAGACACCCTGGAAGCAGCAACTCAGGTAATGAAGAGCACCCATTACTTCACCCTCGCCGAATCCCTCGGCGGCGTCGAGTCACTCATCGGCCACCCGGCCAGCATGACGCACGCCAGTATTCCGCGCGAGCAGCGCCTTAGTGTTGGGCTTACCGACAGCCTTATCCGCCTCTCCGTTGGGGTCGAGGATGTTGAGGATTTAGTTAAGGACCTTGAAGGAGCCCTGACCGCCGCTGTGGCTGAGTCACTGAGCTAGCTACCGCAAGTACCGTTCGCAGCACTCCGCTTGCTCACCTGAGGCGAACAAGCGGAGTGCCGTGAGGTAGCAACAACTCCGTGCCCCTACAGCTCAACGACTCACCTTATAGGCCAAGCGATAAACCCGCGCATGCGCCTTCTTCTTCTTTTCTGTACTAATAAATAAGGTTCCATCTTCAGCGAACGCAAGCCCTTCCGGCTGAGCGAACAACTCTTTATTAAGGCGTTCCATATAGTCAATCCGGCCGTCAGGATTGAGGACCATCAGTACTTTTCCGACGGAAGAAGTGAGGAATAACTGGCCGGTTATCGGGTGAACAGCGAGGGCTGAAGGCGCCAGGTCGTAATCGTCGCGGCTGATGAAGAAGTCGCAGAGGCGTTCGTGGTCTGTGGTTTTATCGCAGGCTGCCAAATAATTTTTCACGGCCTCCAGTTCAATGGAGAAGACCGGTTTTTTGCTCAGGGTTTTGGTGGCCAAGTCGAAGGCGTAGATGTAGCGGCCATTTTTATCGTTTCCGTCGTCTTTTGCATCCTTTTTACAGGCTAGTAGGAGGCGATTTTTGTTTTTATCGTAAGCGAGGCCTTCCACGTCGTTTTTGGAGGTAAGGTCGGTGTTGTATTTATCTACTTTTTGATTAAGCTTACCAGCGTTCGTTACGTGGTAAAGCGTACCGGTACTTTTGGCGACCCAGACATCTTCGCCGACGGCTTCCACGGCTTCGTAGTCTCCATCTTTCCAGAAAGTAATGGCCCAGATCAGGCCGCCGGTCTTGGCGTTTATACGGAATATTTTTCCTTCTTCGTCCTGAACAGCGAGCAATTCATTGCGGTGGCCCGGAGCGACGGAGAGGCCCGATATTTCGTCTAGTTCAGGCGGTAGTTCACCAACCAGTTGCGGAGCGGCGTAGTCGTAAGCCCGGGCAGCAGACTGGCCAGCGAGCGCAGCGGTAAAACAAGCGAGTAAAACAAAAAGCGATAGTCTGGTCATAAGTTAGTTTTCTATAAGCGCAGCTCCCGAGTCAAACGTTGGGACCATCAGCCTTCTTTAATGAGGCAATGGCGCAGGTGCAACGCAAGGTTCTCCAAAAAACAAGGTCTAAAAGACCACTCACACCGTACACTAATGTACAAACGTTTAAACTGTTCGGCTTATTCCGTTCGACATCCTCAGCGGCTGTTCTACCCTTTTAGGCTATGCTCCAAACTTGTCAGCCTCAAGACCATCGAACAGTTACTTCCCCCGACGCTGATCATCGATAGCCTGAACCAGAGCCTTGACCTCCGTAGAAAAATCTTTACTGATGATCCACTTAAGGTAATTCGGGTCTTTGCTGAATACAGCGGCAACATTTTGCCCTGCGTATTTACCGAAGTTGAACTGCGGCGTACCGTCGGGTCCTTTTTTAAGGCGGCGGGTGGCATCCAGAAAGCGATCGTCCTGGCAGAAGGCGGCAACGGTGTCCATGCTTGTAAAAGGCTGAATGGTTTCCCCTTCGCCCTTTTTGTAGTCGGCGCTGGCGTACATTTTTAGCTGGCCCTCGAAGATGTCTACGGTGGCGCGAACGTCGGCCAGGGCATCATGGGCGTTCTCCATCGTTTTACCTGCGTAGAACTTCAGGGCGGCGGAAAGGGTGCGCGGCTCCATAAGGAAGAAGATCTGCTGGGCATCAATGAGGCGACGCTTTCCGGTGTCGAGGTAGATACCCACGCGATAGAATTCTTCCTGAAGCAGCGGAACGTCGTAGCGGTTAGAATTGTAGCCGCCCAGGTCAGCCTCTCCGATAAAATCGAATAGTTGTTGGGCTACGTCCTTGAAGGTAGGTTCGCCTTCCAGCATCTCGTTCGTCAGGCCGTGGATGGCGGCCGCTTCAGGATGAACCGGAATGGTTGGGTTAATCTTCATTTCCAGCTCCTCTGCGGGGCGACCGTCGGCGAATATTTTAACGAAACCTACCTGGACGATGCGGTCCTGGATTATGTTGAGGCCGGTGGCTTCGAGGTCAAAGAATACGATGTCGTTGTTTAGAGGTAGCATGTTTTGGTATTTGGGATATTGGAAGGTTTTCCCCTCCGATGCATCATTTTCCGGAGACGTAGCCGGAGATAAAATGTTCACGGAGGTATAAAACCGTTTATTGCCGGAAAGGTACGCGTATTAGTAACGCCCACTCTTTAGTAACTTCCACTGCACCTGCGGCCGCGCCCTAATGATCGTCCACTAATGAAGGCTATTTGTCGAAAGATGCGCCCTGAATTTAACTACGGCCCCTATGTTGCGTTATTATAAAGTACCCTTCGTTAACAAAAAACCAACGAATAAAAGAACCAATAAATGATCTCTGTTTTTCCCCTATCCCAATCCAATCTTCTAGGTTTCACGCTCGACGGCGAAGTGGACGACGAAGGCATGCGCAAACTTCTGATGGCCGTAGAAGCTAAGGTGATCACCCACGGAAAGTTACGGCTGCTGGGCAATATCAAAAATATCGGCGGTTTTCAGGATTTTCAAACCTTTTGGAAACTACTCAAGGCTAAAACCGAATTATGGGATCGCATTGAAAAATACGCCATCCTGACCGACCACGGCTGGCTCGCCTCTCTCTCCGGTAGCCTAGACTGGTTCACGCCCCGCATAAACGTAAAAACTTTCGCCCTCGCCGAAGGCGAACTCGCCCACCAGTGGCTAAAGCTGGACCCCGCCCCCGAAGTATCCGAAGCCCTCAAAGAAATTGACCTCGGTACGGAACGCCTCCTCGGCATCGCCATCATCGGAAGGATGGAAATTACGGACTACGACCGCCTCAACACCTTAATTGAAGAACAGGCCACCAAGTACGGAAAAGCCCGCATCATGCTGGAGATTGTGACCTCCGCCAGTTTTTCTGGCAAAGCGCTGATGGAAGACTTGAAGACCTCCGTAAAACAGTATAAAAACGTAGAGCGTATGGCCATCGTTGGCGACCAAAGCTGGCTTAAAACTACCGTTCGGCTGAGTGATTTACTTACGCCGGGGCTGGAGCTTTGTGCCTTTGGTACTACTGAACGGAGGCGGGCTATTTCGTGGCTGGCTTAGGTTAGGCGGCCTTCGGCCTTTAGACGGCCTTCGGCTTTTTAGACGGCTTCGCCTTTTAGACGGCCTTCGGCCTTTTAGACGGCTTCGCCTTTTAGACGGCCTTCGGCCTTTTAGACGGCTTCGCCTTTTAGGCTACCGCACAGCTCTGGTGCCACTAAAAGCGCAGCGTCTAAAAGGCGCAGCCGTCCAAAAGCGAAGCGTCTAAAAGGCGCAGCCGTCTAAAAGCGAAGCGTCTAAAAGGCGCAGCCGTCTAACTATAATACTTCCCCAAAACCTTCTCCCAAAGCCACCCAGGCAGCAAACGGCTAACCTTGACGCTGACCTTCTGCACGAACGCTCCGACGATGTAATAGGGTTTCAACTCGTCCTGCTCCATGATTTTATACATTTCTTCGGCGACGTAGTCGGCCGTCATCCCGTGATCTACGTTGGCGGCCATTCCGTCGTCCGCTTTTTTATAGCGGCCTCGATAGAGTGGATCGAGCTCCTCCACCGGCTGGCGGTACTGGGTAGCGATAGAGTTGGTAGCGATGTCTCCCGGAGCAACCATGGCCACCTGAAGATTACTTTCCTGCACTTCCATCCGTAGGCTGTCCGTCATGGATTTTAAAGCAGCCTTGCTCGCACAGTAAGCGGAGCGGAAGGGAATTCCCATGAACCCGGCGATACTGCCCACCAGCAACAGGCGGCCACGGTCGCTTTTCCTCAAATACGGCAGGGTCGCCTGGCAGAGGTTCCAACTCCCCCAAAAATTGGTATCCATGATCCGGCGCGCGCGCTCCGTCGGCATCTGTTCTACCGGGCCGGCACCGCCAATACCCGCGCAGTGCATTACCACATCCAAACGACCGGTTTCTTTAATAAGATGGTTTATGGCCTTATCTAAAGCCTCCGCGTCGGATATATCCGCAGGTAAGGCGGTGACGCCGGGAAGGTCAACACTGCGGCGGCTCATACCGTAAACCTTATAGCCACATTGGGCAAGCAAGGGGGCAAGGGCTTCTCCGACACCGGAGGATGCACCAGTAACAAGGGCAACGTATTGCATAGATTCTTCATTTTAGAGGCCGTAAAGTAAGGAAAAACCGCGTGATCAAATGCCCTTTCGGATCGTCATGCAGTCCGTAATTTCCTATCTTTGTATAAGTTAAACGAATTTCCCCCCGAAATAATAAAGTTGAAAACTTCCTTTATGGATATAAGTAAAAAAGAACTGGAGACCACCTTCAATGAGAAAGGTGAGTCAATCAGTCCGATACTGGCGGCAGGCGTCAAAAATTTTTTGGTAGACATCGACGGTACCATCTGCGATGACATTCCCAACGAAGAATCCGAACGAATGGGCACCTGCCTACCCTACCCCGATGCCCTCCGCATCGTAAATAAGTGGTTCGAAGAAGGTAACATTATCACCTTCTTCACCTCTCGTACCGAAGAGCACCGCGAAATTACCGAATACTGGCTAAAGAAGCACGATTTCAAATGGCACAGCATGCTGATGGGTAAACCCCGCGGCGGCAACTACCATTGGATCGATAACCACATCGTGAAAGCTACTCGCTTTAAGGGTAAGTTCACCGATTTAGTCGTCAAAAACCGCGACGTTGAAGTTTTCAACGACTAGAATCTAGAGAAACCAGAAGTTAGAAAGAGCCAGAAACTAGGAAACTAGCTTCTGGCTTTCTATTTTTCTAGCTCCTAGTTTCTAGCTTTCTAGTTTTCTATTTTTATAGCTCCTAGTTTCTAGCTCCTATTTTTCTAGTTTTCTAGTCCAGATTTCCTTGCCCTCAGTATCAAACACTTCTATTTTAAGCTCCCGTAACTTGAGCGAGCCAGAAAAAGTAAGCACCCCAAAATTATGTTCCACCGCCAGCGTGCCCGCTACGCGGTAGTCGTTCTTTTCGGAGCGCTCCGTACCCGTACCAGCCGTCAGGCTTGAGATTGTGATGTCGTAGATCATCTTCCCGTTCTCTAGTTTCCGTTCGGAAAGCTCAGTGTGGTGGCGGTCTCCGGTGAGGAAGACTACGCCGGAGATGTTTTCTTCGGTAATGCGGCGGAGTAGGTATTCCTGTTCCTTCGGAACGAGGTTGACGTAAGTCTCGCCGATCTTGGCGGTGTTCAGTACCTGGCCGCCGATGCAGACCATCTTCCAGGGAGAGTCGCTAAAGACGAGGCTTTCGATTAACCATTCGAGCTGAGCTTTGCCCAAAATCGTTTTATTATCTTCCCGTTCCTGGCCATTTGGCGTTCGGAAGGAGCGGTTGTCGAGTAAGAAGAAGTCGGTATCGCTGTAGCGGAAGGTAGAGGTGATGCCCGCGGAGCCGCTTTCGGCCTTACTGGCCGGCAGGCCACTGGTCAGGTTGCCCCAGAAGGCATCAAAGGTTTCTTTAGCTAGCTCTTTTTGCCCCCAGGTACGATCGGAATTATTGGGCCCGTAATCATGGTCGTCCCAGGTGGCGTAATTGTGGGTTCGGGCCAGTAGCGGCTGCATTTCAGGTAAGCTACGCGTATGAGTATAGCGGTGGTGATAGCCGGTTTTCGTAGACCAGTCTGGCTCGCGGAGGTACATATTATCGCCCAGGTGAATCATCAGGTCAGGGTTCTTCTCATTGATGGAAGTAAAGATTTCATACTCACTGCCGTAGCCGTCTCCTGGGCGGTCGTATGCAGGCTCGTTGATGTAGTTACAGCTACCCAAGGCTACCCGAAAGGTGGGTGGATCGCCACGCCATTGCCATATTTTCTGTGCGGTAAACTCGGTTGGGTAGTTAAGCATAACGGCTTTACCGTTGATAAACAGCCGGTAGGTGTAGTGCTCACCCGGCTGCACCTGATCGGCGATTAGCTTGGCGGTGTGAGCCGTCGCTCGTTTGGTTTCAACCTCGTTTGTCGTCTTCGTCACACCGGCATCGTTGGTGTATTCCACCTTCACCAGGGCAGGCACTTTGGTCTGGGCCCAAATCATTACTTCCATTTGTTCGCAGTAACCGAGCATGGGCCCTGACTGGAGCAATTCGTTTTGGGCGCGGCCGCAGGTGCAAAGGAAGGTGATAAAAAGCAAGGTTAGTAGAGTACGCATGGCTCCGGAGGTTTTATGATCTTAGTTTGGGCAGCAAGATATACCCAAACCCGGTATCCGGCGGAAGAATTCAGCCGGTAAATATTCCCTTTCCCCCATGGTCATGGGGTTGTATATTTAAAGCTAAAGAAAACTAATTTGGAATAATCAACCTAAAGGTCTACATTCGGGTGGGCAATAAGATCAATGAGATCTCATTCTTTTACCCTCAAGACAAAGCTTTCTAACATACCATATTTTTTGGCCCTTCGGTGATTCACCGGAGGGCTTTTTATTGGCTGCCGTCGCCTTCGGCACTGGCATAAAGCAGCTTTTCCGGAAGGAGGAGGAGGAAGTAAAGCGGGAACCTCGAAGTCGGAGGCAAACCGCTAAAGGCCTTACCCCTGAGCGCCAAAAAAACCCAATCGCCACGGCTTAAAGCGCGTAGAAATCAGGCTGATGTGCGGTCCGGAAATGCCGTCCTTAAAAAATAGAAGGCCAAAATGGTAAACATCAATCGAAGCAGTTACTTCTGGAAACTCCTTCAGTTCCTCCCAGGCACGCTCCATTTCTTCCGACCAGTGGATGTCCGCGATAACGAAAACGGCATTCTTGGAGCGGCTGGGTAGCAACGCCTTCACGTAATCGAGCGTAGGTTGGTAGCGGTGGTCTCCGTCGAGAAAGAAGAGGTCTAGTGGTTCGTTGGCGGGTTGATTCGTTGAACGCTTAAGGCCTCGTTTGGTTAGCGGGTCAGCAGCCTGCGGTTTCGGTCCGTGCGCACGCAACCATTCCGTAAAGAGCCCTACGTGAGGATGCAGACCAGGCCCAGCTCCTCCTTTTGCGAAGGTTTCCCTCGCGAGCGCAGCCACGTCGGCGTTGCCCTCAACGGTGTGAAGGGTTGCACTGGTATCCGCGGCGTGAAGGTACAGGGTAGAAATACCGGCATTGGTCCCGAATTCGATGATGCGCTTCGCCCGTACCCACAGGGCAAGGCGGAAAAGAAAACGGCCGCAGTCATCATCGATAGCGTTAGTGGCTACGAGAGACTTTACTGTACGTTCGTTCTTGCTGGTCGTTTTGCTGGATGCGCCAAGCGATTGCAGTTTTACCGTTCCCGGCCTGCCGCGCCAGTAATTCCTTACCGACGCGATGAGATCGAAAGCATGGTAGTGGCGATCATCCCGATATACCTCGCGAATAAACTCGACGAGATGGGGAGAATGCGCGTCGTAGCGGGTACTTGCACCCAGGTACCAACGTACCGCGGAGGTGGCGCGAAAGAGCCAATATTTGAGGGGTGCTTTCATTTGGATTGTAAAGGTAGTAATGTAGTCTGTTAGTTCGTTCGTCAGCCACGAAAAAGGTCCGAAGTGCTGCCTTCCCTAGCATGAAGCCCAGTCCCCGCCTCTTCGTGGAAGAAACCCAGCCCTTCAACCTCACCCGGCACCCGCGGCCGCGCCTGATCACCCTACACACAAAAACGCCTCCCCGAAAAGGAAGACGCTCTGATTCGTTACGATTTTCATTTTACGCAAATTTGCGGTAAGCCCAAAGGCAAATCACCGCACCGAAAACAGCAACGATAACTGACCAAAGGTTAAATATGTCTGTTCCTGATGGGCCAATGCCCAGCGCGTTGGTGATGAAACCGCCAACAAAAGCACCGACGATACCGATTAGGATGGTTGCAATCCAGCCACCAGGATCCTTTCCGGGATGAATCCATTTGGCGATAGCACCAGCAATAAGTCCGAGAAAAATCCAGGCAAGAAAATTCATATTTCTGTGTTTTTATTAGTGATTTGTTGAGGTTAAAGCGCACCTCCAGTAAGAAATGTTCGGCAAGTCAGTACTGAGAGATAAAATTAGGCTACAAACCGGCTACGGTTTTTTGCAACCTTCCAAACCCTACGGACGTTAATTCCAACCGTGAATAAACTCCCACAGCACCTTCCCACCGGCGCCCAATCTTTACTAATTGCCCTCGCTACGCCCGCCCCGCGCGGAGACACCGGCATCCCAGTACTCCTCTGGGGACGGCCCGGCGTAGGCAAGTCCAGCTTCATCGAAGGATTGGCCAACGAGCAGTTGCCCGTCACCACCCTCATCGCCTCCATCCATGATCCGACCGACTTTAGCGGCCTGCCCGTACTGGAAGACGGCCGCGTACGCTACGCCGTCCCCCGCTGGGTAGACGATTTTACCGACGATGGCGATGGCATCCTGTTTCTCGACGAGCTCAGCACCGCCCCACCGTCCGTACAGTCTGCGCTTCTGCGCGTTGTCTTTGAGCGCAAGGTTGGGTTCCACCCTTTGCCTTCTGGCGTCCGCATCGTAGCGGCAGCCAACCCGCCCGACCTCATGGTCGGCGGATGGGAGCTCTCCCCTCCCCTACGCAACCGCTTCGTTCACCTTGATTGGGATATACCGACTGATCTCTACGTCCATTCCCTCACCAGCGGCTGGGAAAGCGGTGAGCTGCCCGAGGTCGAAGCGAAAGCGCACGCCGAAAAACTACGCTTCTTCCAAACCCGTATTGCAGGTTTTCTACGCGTAAAACCGGACGCGCTGCACGCCAATCCGGAGGAGAATAAGTACGGCTTCGCCAGCCCTCGTAGTTGGGACTTTACCGCTGCGCTATTAGCCACCTCCGACTTACTCGGCTACCGTATCAACGATGAAGCCAACAACCAGGTCCTCTTCGAGCTCGCCACCGGCTGCCTCGGTGAAGCGACCGCGATCATGCTGCTCGAATACCTGCGCAACCTTCGCCTTCCCGACCCGGTGGATGTCCTCACCGGCCAGGTAATCGTCCCCCTCGAAGAGCTCGACGACAGCGAGCTGTTCGTCCTCTTCGCCGGTCTGAACGATCATTTGAAAAAGGAACTAGACTCCGACCGCCTGCTGCCCTGGTCCGATCCCTACCTCGCCCTCGCCGACCGGGCCTTCAAGGACGGGCGGCGCGACGTGATTTTCGTCCCCCTAAAAGAACTGGCCAGCACCACCTGGCTCGTTCGCCTGATGGCCAAAGGCCAGGCTGCCGGGCCGGAGAAATTCGCTATTATTTCGGCTTCGATCAATAGCCTGTTTAGTGATGAGGGGCTGCGAGAGTTTATTGAGGTGCTTAGTTAGCAATGTAGTCGCTGGCGCAGGTGAGGGGCACCTCATCCTTCGTCCGAGATTACCTTCTGAATAATCGCTGCGGTAGCTTGAATTACAAACGTTACGTTGCCACCACACTTGACAAGCATTACATTCAAACGCAAGAAAGACAAACGCTTTCCTCCTCCATGGCCCATACCGCCCACTTACGCTTCGCCAGAGCCTACGCAGCAGAAAAACTCCCCTGGTTCGCTCCGGCGCTATTCCGCTGCCGCATCATCCTTTCCGAAGCGGTGGACGTAGCGGCCATCGACCTCCACTACAATATCTACTGGAACCCGGCCGTAGTAGACGACATCTGGAACAGCCGCGAGCGCCCCGTCGCTCTGGCAGAACTGGCCTTCCTCTGGATTCATGAAATTAGTCACCGGTTGAGAAAGCACGCTGAGCGGGCTAAGGCCTTCAACATCCACGGAAAAGAGGCCGGCCGCCTCTGGAACGTCGCCGCCGACTTCGAGATTAACGACACCGAATGGCCAGGAATGCGCATGCCAGCAGCCTACCCCGGCATGCTACCCGAAGACTTCGGCTACCAGCGCGGGCAGCTGGCTGAAACCTACTTTCAGGGCATCAGCCAAAGCCATCCGAACTTAGCGGCCAGCCACGACGACGGCAGCGGGGCCCACCATCAGGAGCGCGACTGGGAAAACGGCAACGAACGGCAAAACATCTCTTCGCTGGACGATCAGGTGCTTCGCCGCGAAATAGCCCGCCGAATGAAAGAGGCCGGCAATAAAGCCACTCCCGGTGGGTGGCGCAACTGGGCCGAAGAAGTCATTCACCCGAAGACCAACTGGCGCGCCCGGCTGGGTAACCGGATGAGCGTCGCTCTGCAAAACGGCATCGGCAGCCGGATCGACTACAGCTTCAGCCGCCCCAGCCGACGGCAATCAGTTTACCATCCCATCCTTACCCCGTCGCTACGCGGAGACCGGACCGCCCGCATCGCCGTAGTCGTCGACACCAGCGGATCAATGGATGCCGAACTCCTCTCCCGTGCACTCGCCGAGGTGGCGTCCGTTCTCCGCACCTTTCAGTACCCAGTCACCATCATCCCCTGCGACAATACCGCGTACGGGCCCGTAAAAGTCCTGGCCAGCCAGGAAGCCTACCGCCTCCAATCTCTACCCGGTGGCGGAGGTACGGATATGACCGCCGGTATCCTCGCTGCCCTGGACCTCACCCCCGCCCCAGACTCCATTCTGGTGCTCACCGACGGCTTCACCCGCTACCCCACCCGACGCTTCAACACTCCCGTCATTTTCGGAATCTTTGATCTCGACGAAGGGAAACGCCGCCGACCACCCAACCCACCCTGGGGAGAGGATGCGGTGGTGGCGATCACAGAATGATACAGCTTACGAAGTGTAACTTGCAAGCTGTATCCTGCAACCTATCGCCATGACCATCACCATCACCCTGGACACAAAAGACTTCGGCCCAACCGGGTTCGAGGTAGTGCTAGGCCAGGACGGAGAAGTATTGAACGTAACATCGGCCGCCGCCCAGCTCCCGGAGTTGGTTTTCCGTCTCACTTATGGTGATCGATGGGAAGATGCCCGCGAGCATTTTCAGCGACTCGCAGACAACCTCTCTTACCGCGTCGAAGCCGCCGCCTGGATCAACGATACACTACCAGAATATAAATTCCTAAGGCGGGTATTTAGGAAAGCATCCACAAAAAATGTTCCGCCAAATAATACCGAGGCACCACTGTACGCCCAGCGTGCGGCCTTTTGGCTTTCTCATCCCGAAGCACGGCCGGCTCTTTTTCTACAGAAAAAGGCAGCCAGTGGTTTCAATATAATTGCCGACCTATTAAAAAGTGGCAAAGCTGATCCTCAGGCCCTCCAGCCCTGGCTTTTCTCCCTTATCAACCTTCTTCAGGACGTAGAACACCGGCACCTGGTCTATCATTTGATTGGCCTGCTGAAAACGCCGACGTCGGCAGAATACCTCTTCAGCGAGTTGGAACGACCCGGCCGCCACCCTTACGCCACGGGGCTTCTCGGTGCGGTACAAGAACTCGCCGTACCTGAGAATACAGGACGAATTCTCGGCCTTCACGACTCCCTGGCGGACGATATGGGCCAGGTGAAGGATTACCTCAAAGTTGTTGGACGCTTACAGGGTGGAGACGTACACCTGGTCATTTTGGCCATTCTCCATCGGCACCCCGCGCTGGCGGGCGAGGTACTGGAAGCACTTCGCTCATCCGGCCACCCTGCTCCTGGTACCGCCATCCGGGAGCGGTTCAACCAGGAAGAAAACTTATTCCTGCTGGACCTCATCGCCGAACTGATCGACGCCGAACCGGAAGGCATTCGGGTAAGCCTGAAAGACATGAACGTTAAGGTCGACAGCCCGGTCCTGAATACCGCAGCACCCGTCACCTGGCCGCAAATGCTCGGGCCCAACTGGACGAAGCTAGTACTGGCCGTTAAGCCCAACGAGTTCTTCAGCCTGATCAGCCAATACCTACAACGCAAGGAACCATGGCTCCAACGTAATGCCTTACTTCAGTTGAACGTCTGGGTACAAGCCCAGACGAATATACCTCCCATTCCACTTACCATCGAAGAGCGTATGCGGAAGCTCATCTCCTCCAGGTACGAAAAGGTGTATACCGTCGCGCTCCACATCACAGAACAGCTATTTGACTGGCTTTCCGAGCCTGAATTGATGGTAGATGCCGTACTGGCTCACGCGCCCACTTCCAACTATCGACTTATGAACGTGGCTGCCCTGAAGAAGGCTGCTCAGAACCCGGTGCTCAAGGAACGCCAGATCACCTCCCTGCGGTCAGCCTTCCGGGATGCATCCTCCCGGGAAGAGATCATCCAACTGGAGCGCCTCATCCCCTACCTTCGTTTCCTTGGCGTCCGGGAAGAATTGAATAGTCTGGCGAAGGATAAACTGACTACCTTTTAACCTGGCGTTTCGGTTAATCAGGCGCGGCCGCAGGGTGCAAAATCAGGATAAAAGAGCAGGGCGAGGGCATCGTTGGTCCGTAAGCTCCGGACTCACGTCGAAAAAACCCGGGTCCGGATACATCCTTTTCCGTTCCTCGTCGTATCTATGGGTAAGTATTATATCGTTACTGTTCTGAGCTCAAGGACCAAACACTCACTCTTCCCCCACCATGTTGAATAAAACTTTAGCCGGATTCTTTGCCTTTTTTCTGGGTATGTTTGGTGTTCACCGCTTTTACCTGGGGCAGTGGTTCAGGGGAGCCGCTCAGTTTGCTGGTTTTTGGGGGGCTGTCTACCTTGCCAGTCTACCTCTGGGAAACGAGGCCGAGACGTTATTCGGTATGGCAGTTGCCTGTATGGTCCTTGCCCCCGTCATAACCGCCATTGTTTTTTGGGCCACACCGAAAAAGAACTGGCAAAAGACGTACGACAAAGACTCCTTAGCGGGCGAACAGCCATTGGGCATCGCCGGCCCTTACTTCGCCCGCGACACAAAAACTCTAAAAGCAGAAGGCATCCGCTACTACCGCACGGGAGATTATGACCTGGCGATTGAAGCGTTCACCGAAGCCTCCGAAAGTGACCTGGGCGATGCTGGAACCCATTTCAACCTAGCCTGCTCCTACGCCCAGCTTGGCCAGTACGGTGAAGCCCTACGCCACCTAGAACTCTCCGTCACCTTCGGCCTACCGAAGCCAGAACGCATCGAGAAGCACCCTGCGCTGGCGGCACTACGCAAACACTCGTCCTACCGCAGCTTCCGTTCCAATAATTTCCGGAGGCTCGACCTCCTTGAACTAACGGAGCCTAAAGCGGCCGACACAAAGATCGTCGACGAAGAAGAAGCCAGCGAATATTTCAGCGCTCCACCTCCGCCGCTTAAGGCCAAGGTAGATGCTACTCCCGACGTAGACCTCAACGCTCCCCCACCAGGCTCCGATCTGTTGGAGCAAATTACCCGCCTACGGGAGCTGCATGATGCTGGCATTCTTACTCAACGTGAGTACCAAACGCAGAAGGAAAAGCTTATGGGGTGAGTGAATAGTGGGTAGTACGACCCACGACTTTCTTTTACCTTTGCACTATGCTAAAGTCATTCTACTTCACCCTCGCCTTTCTGTTCATTTCCACCCTCAGCGCGCAGGGCCTCGCCGGAGCTAAAAACCTGGACCGCGCGGTGTTGATCAACCTCGGTTACGGGCCGTTCACCAGTGCCGGAGATTTGAGTAACCGCTTCGGTAGTGGCTGGTCTATTGACGGCGGGGCCACCTGGATACCGCCCGACTCAAACCTCGAATTCGGTTTTCGGGTACAGTACGGTTTCGGCACCCAACTAAGAGAGGATGTGCTAGCCGGGCTGCGTACGCGTGAAGGCCTCATCATAGGAAATCAGCGATCTCCTGCAGATATTCAACTGCGCCAGCGGCAACTATTTATCGGCCCAGCGGCGGGATATACTGTTGCGCTGGGTAAAAATAAACGGGCGGGAATTCACCTAAAGACCAGCCTAGGCTATTTCTTCCACCGTATCCGTTTTCAGGAAGACGTTGTTCAGGAGGTACCCCAACTGCGAGAGAATCTCTTACCTGGCTACGACCGGCTTACCGGAGGCTTTGCGGTACACCAGTTTATTGGCTACCAACAGCTCGCGTTGGACCGTCGGCTGAACTTCTACCTTGGCGCGGAGGCTATGGCCGGCTTCACCAAAGCCCTGCGCAACTTCGATATCCCCACCGGAGCTCCTCCATCTACCGATGGGCGAACGGACATCGTCCTCGGAATAAAGGCCGGGCTCATCATCCCTCTCTACTTTGGAGAGGGAAGGGAGATTTTTTACAAATAGGCGTACTAGAAACTAGAAGACTAGCCACTAATTATCCAGCTTCTAGCTCCCTAATTCCTAGCTTCTAACCTACCTCTCCTTGACCTTCCTCTACCGCGTAGCCATTTCTGCTTACCACATTGCCATCCGGCTAGCAGCAATCTTCGGCGTTAAGCAGGCGAAGCTTTGGGTGGAAGGGCGGAGAAACCCTGTTTCCTCATCCCTCCCTTTGCACCTGCGTCAGCGCCCGAAAAACGAACGCCTAATCTGGATGCACTGCGCCAGCCTTGGTGAATTCGAACAAGGCCGACCGGTACTGGAAGAACTACGAGCTGCCCGTCCGGGTTGGAAGGTGTTGCTGACTTTCTACAGCCCCAGCGGTTACGAGCGCTGTAAGGACGAGCCCCTCGCGGACCACGTCGCTTACCTACCGGCCGACGGGCCGCGCCGGGCCGAAAAATGGCTCACCGGAATAAAGCCGGATGTGGCCATCTTTGTCAAGTACGAGTTTTGGTTTTACCACCTCCGGGCACTCCACCGGGCCGGCGTCCCCACCTTCTTGATTGCCGCCAGTTTCCGACCTGCCCAAGCTTTTTTCAAATTTTGGGGAGGCTGGTGGCGGCGGATGCTAGGCTTTTTCACCGCCATCATCGTTCAGGCCGAAGGCGACCAAGCACTGCTAACCGGCCCCGGAAAAATCCCTGCGACCAACAGCATCGTTGCTGGTGACCCAAGAATGGACCGTACGCTGCAGCTGGCCCAAACGCCCTTTAAAGACGAGTTACTTGAAGCCTTTACCAATGGCCACTCCGTGAACATCATCGCCGGCTCCGTCTGGCCCCAGGATGTCGCGTGCTGGCAAGAAATATGGCCCAGCCTACCTGCTCATTACCGCCTGATTCTGGCCCCTCATCAACTCCACAAAAATGAAATCCTGGCCTGGCAGGAAAGCTTCAAAGCCATCCGTTACACCGAAGCGGTGGCGGAAACCATCACCACGAGCCGGGTGCTGATTCTCGACACCATTGGTACGCTCAGTCGGGCTTATCGCTATGGCGACATCGCGTACGTCGGCGGTGCGTTTAAAACAGGACTGCACAATACGCTCGAACCAATGGCCTACGGACTGCCCGTTATTTTCGGGCCGCACTACCATAAATTTCCTGAAGCTTCCGAGGCCATCAGACGGGGAGGAGCGGTTAGTATTCGTTCGGCCGGTGAACTCCTTGACGCGCTGAACCTGCATCCGAACGATAAAGCAAAGAATGCCCAAAAAGAGCTTTGTAATGATAATGCGGGAGCCGGCCAACGAACTGCCAAGATAATTCTACAACGACTGCGGAGGTAAGGAATAGAAAAGAACACCCCCCCTGAGTGCTTATCCGTATCTTGAGCATCCCAATGCATTACTTATATCTATCTCTTTTTTTATTCCTTCTTTTAGGTACAGAATTGATCGCTCAGAAAGCGGGAGACAGTCCCCAATATTCCCTGAACGCCGTGTTCGAAAAAGGAAATCTAATGGCCGCCCTCTCCGGGCAGGGGTGGCGACCTGGCCTGAACCTAGCCGCGGCGCATTTGTCTGTGGGGCAAACGATCAGCCTCAACATCACGCTGCGCAAAGGTATTGATTACGTTTTTATTGCCTCAGGACCCAGCGAGCAAACGGATGTAGACCTGTACCTACGTGATGTCGCGGGAAAGGTCCTGGCCGAAGACCAGCAAGACGACGGGACGCCGGTGGTGGAGT
>Ga0136553_1000123_pt1 | contig 27346 bp, 26 predicted proteins | sample AntRauTorckE5430_FD_101384 | JGI IMG/M metagenome (GOLD analysis project Ga0136553, IMG submission 101384) | Saline lake microbial communities from Rauer Islands, Antarctica - Metagenome Torckler E5 #430 | ecosystem: Environmental > Aquatic > Non-marine Saline and Alkaline > Saline | place... | reverse complement strand
TTTGATGGCGACCAGGCGTTAGACGCCACCGACGTTCTCAGCCTTTCACGGTTGAACCTGGCGCTGCGAATCGAGCTTACCGACTGGCAGCGTGATGACGGAACCAACGGCGACAGCCACTATCTGACGCTGGTACACGCCCGCGGCAGCGCTGAGCCGGGTGAGCTGTTTATTCGTCTGTGTGGTTTTACCAATCAGGTAGACGTAGAAAAAGAGACCCTGACGTTTCTGGACGCGGTGGAAGCTTTCGCAAAAAACGAGCCGCCGGATAAAGCCGGTGAGGTGCGCGGCCGCGCCTATGAGTTCTGCAAAGACCAGCACGCTCTGGGGGAGCCGGTTGCCATCGAGGCGCTATCGGGCTATCTCGATCAAGACCAACCTGAGCGTTTTCGCGAGTTCGCCGGTAAAACAACGGAGTTGCCCGAAAGCGGCGTGCTGCATCCAGATCATCGTAAGGTGAAGAAGCTGGTGCGGATTGGGGGATCGGGTGGTGGTATGAGCGTGTCGTTTTCGTCGGATTTGATGAATCAGGCGATTTATTACGACCGTGACAAGGATTCTTTGACGATTACTCGTTTGCCTAAGGTTTTGCGGGAGCAGTTGCAGCGTTACCTTGATACTCGTGAGGAGTAAATTGATTTGAGTTGGGTGGCTGAATCTCGAGACTGAGCGTTGGTGGCTAGCCCCGCGGCGGCGGGAGTCTTTTCTTATGGAAAAAGAACGCGCTGCGCTCAGACACTTTTTTCCTGCCAGAAAAGACTTCCCCCACCCCGTAACCGACGTAAATTTGTGGTTGCGGCTCTATAATTTTCCAGAACGAGTCTGTTCGTTTTTTTCTTTTTTAGAAAGCAGGCCTGTTTCATTTATACTTGTTTTACTTTTTTTGAGCTGTTTATTAGCGGGCTTTTATTATGAATATCGATAAGGCAAAAAAGCGGATCGCAAAGCTGGTCAAGAAGGGCTTTGATGGCTATCCGTTAATTTCGTTGGAATACTTTGGGGAAACGTCGGATTCCGCTACGAAGGTGATTATTTCATTTGTGGCACAGGAAAGCGCAGAGCCTCAAAAGCAGGCGTTTTCGAGCGATACTGACGCCCGGAAAGACGAAGCGATCCAATCGACCCTGGTGAAGATTATTGAGCGATCTGACGTTAGAACGGTGATTGAAATTGAGGGTGTTTCAAGATGATACGATTGACGAATATTCAACTGGCACTCGACCACGATGATCAGGCGATGGCCAGCGCTGTATTGGACCGTTTATCGATCACGGCCGAAGATCTGGTCAGCATTCATACGCATAAGCGCGGATACGATGCCCGAAAAAAAACCAATATCACGCTCATTTACACGCTCGATGTAGAAACCACCCATAACGAATCCCTGATCGAAAAATTTGCTGAGCATCAGCTCGTCAAGGCAACTCCGGATATGAGCTACCAGTTCGTAGCCAACGCCCCGGCAGATTGTCAGGAACGCCCGGTTGTCATCGGTTTTGGGCCCTGCGGTCTGTTGGCCGGATTAGTGCTGGCACAAATGGGTTATAAACCCATTATTCTGGATCGCGGCAAAGAGGTGCGTGAGCGTACAAAAGACACCTTTGGTTTTTGGCGCAAGAAAATCCTGAACACCGAATCCAACGTGCAGTTTGGGGAAGGCGGTGCCGGAACGTTCTCTGACGGTAAGCTTTACAGCCAGGTGAAAGACCCAAACCACTACGGTCGTAAGGTATTGACCGAATTTGTGGCGTCCGGAGCGCCAGACGAAATCATGTTTGTCAGCAAGCCGCACGTCGGTACTTTTCGACTGGTCACTATGGTTGAGCAGATACGTGCGAAAATCATCGAGCTGGGAGGCGAGATACGTTTTAGCGCTCGCGTTGACGGAGTGCACATCGACAGCGGCCAGATTACCGGTGTGGTATTGGCCGATGGCGAAGTGATCCAGTCCAGACACATCGCGTTGGCAATTGGTCACAGCGCCCGCGATACTTTCCAGATGCTCTACGATAGCAAGGTGTATATCGAGGCCAAGCCATTTTCTGTTGGTTTCCGCATCGAACATCCACAATCCGTCATCGATAAAGCGCGTTTTGGCAAAAATGTGGGCAACCCGATTCTGGGTGCCGCCGACTATAAGCTGGTTCATCACTGTAAAAGTGGGCGCTCTGTGTACAGTTTTTGTATGTGCCCGGGCGGCACCGTGGTGGCTGCCGCCTCGGAGGAGCACGGCGTAGTGACCAATGGTATGAGCCAGTATTCCCGTGCCGAACGTAATGCCAACAGTGCGATTGTGGTGGGTATTGATCCGTCAGATTACCCTGGCAATCCATTGGCAGGAATCGATTTCCAGCGCGCGCTCGAACGTAATGCCTACGTCTTAGGTGGCTCCAACTACGATGCGCCGGCGCAGAAAGTGGGTAATTTTTTAAAAGGAACGTCCTCCGAGACGGTTGGCGGTGTGGTGCCTTCTTTTCAGCCCGGCGTCAAACTGACTGATTTGTCGAAAGCTCTGCCTGATTTTTGCATCGAGGCTATCCGCGAAGCCATTCCGGTTTTCAACAGAAAAATTAAAGGCTTTGCTTTGGAAGACGCGCTGTTGACCGGTGTGGAAACCCGAACGTCTGCGCCTATCTGTATAAAGCGCGGTAAAGATTTTCAGAGCGTCAACACTCAAGGCTTGTACCCCGCCGGTGAAGGCGCAGGCTATGCCGGTGGCATTTTGTCGGCGGCCATAGACGGCATTAAAGTCGCCGAAGCTATGGCGCTCAGTATCAACACAAGGCATGAGAAGTCTGTCTGAAAACGCCGCAGCCACACCGTTGCAAATCTGGAAGATTACCGAGACAACGCTGGTTGCGGAATGATCGTCCCGCTACAATAAGAAGTCGATTTTTTCAAAATATTGCTAAAAGATTCTCGCCCGAAAATTCTCACTGCGGGCACCCAATACATCCAGTTGCGTTGAGACTCATGGCCAAAAAGTTATTCATCAAAACCCACGGCTGCCAGATGAACGAGTACGATTCATCCCGCATGGCTGACCTGTTAAAAGTCGGTGAAGCGGTTGAAATGACCGACAGCCCGGAAGACGCCGATATTCTACTGCTGAATACCTGCTCCATTCGTGAAAAAGCCCAGGAAAAAGTGTTTCACCAATTGGGCCGCTGGAAAAATCTGAAAAAGAACAAACCGGGGCTGATCATCGGCGTTGGTGGTTGCGTGGCCAGTCAGGAGGGCCAAGCGATTATTGACCGTGCGCCCTATGTGGATATGGTCTTCGGCCCGCAAACCCTGCACCGTTTGCCGGCTATGATCGCCGAGGTACGAATGAAGGGTAACGGCGTCGGCGTGGTCGATGTCAGCTTCCCGGAAATTGAAAAATTCGACAATCTGCCGGAGCCCGGCGCCGATGGCCCGTCTGCATTTGTGTCGATCATGGAAGGCTGCAGCAAATACTGCACATTCTGCGTGGTGCCCTACACCCGCGGAGAAGAAGTCAGCCGGCCGGCGGACGATGTAATTGCGGAAGTGGCTCACCTGGCGTCACAGAACGTGCGCGAAATCAACCTTCTGGGCCAGAACGTGAACGCCTACCGTGGCGACACTCACGACGGCGATGTGATGGACCTGGCGGAGCTGATCACGCTGATTGCCACCATTGATGGCATCGACCGCATTCGCTACACCACCTCACACCCGGTGGAGTTCACCGATGCGCTGATTGATGTGTACGAGCAGGTACCAGAACTGGTTAATCACCTGCACCTGCCGGTGCAAAGCGGCTCTGATCGCATACTTTCAGCCATGAAACGCGGCCACACAGCTTTGGAGTACAAATCCAAACTTCGCCGCCTGCGCAAGATTCGACCGGACATCAGTTTTTCATCGGACTTCATTATTGGCTTCCCCGGTGAGACCGAAAAAGATTTTGAAGACACGATGAAGCTGATCAACGACATTGGTTTCGATATGTCGTTCAGCTTCATTTATAGCGCACGTCCCGGCACTCCGGCGTCAGATTTGTTGGATGATACGGAGATGGCGGTGAAGAAGCAGCGTCTAAAGATTCTGCAGGATCGTATCAACCAGACGGTTATGGACATCGGCCGTAAAATGGTGGGCACCACGCAGCGCATTTTGGTGACCGGTCTGTCCAAAAGGGATCCGGGCGAGCTTTCAGGCCGCACGGAGAACAACCGCATCGTCAATTTCCGCCATGAAAATTCAGCGGCGATCGGGCATTTTGTAGATGTTGAGATTGTAGAGGCTTATTCGAATTCCTTGCGTGGTTTGTCGGTGGGTTCTGAATTGTATTGAGAGAATTCACCCATCACCGGTAGCAGCAAAATCAAAAAACGCTCCCTAGAAGAACCACGGGGGTAAAACGGAGAAAACTTGGACGCCAACGATTCCAGACAATTTGATTTATACCCGATTGATCAGCGCCGTTTAACGACTCTCTGCGGCCAATTTGATGAAAATCTGAAACAGGTTGAGCGTCGCCTGCAGGTTTCTATCAGCCGCCGCGGGCATCACTTCCGCGTTCAGGGTGCGACCGAAAATGTGGCAGCCGCCACTGAGGTTGTGCGGCACCTGTATCGCGAAACAGACGCCACTGAAGATCTGACACCAGACACCGTGCATCTGTATATTCGCGAAACTGGGTTTGAACGGTTGCCGGAAGAGGTACCGTTTGACGGTGCCGTAACCATTATCAAGACCCCGAAGCTCACCGCCAAACCACGTGGAGCCAACCAGCAGCGATATGTGCACAATATCCGCACCCACGACATAAACTTTGGTATTGGACCAGCAGGAACGGGTAAAACCTGGTTAGCGGTGGCCTGTGCGGTGGAAGCATTGAAAGACGAGCACGTTAAACGCATTTTATTGGTGCGCCCGGCGGTGGAAGCCGGTGAGAAACTGGGCTTTCTACCTGGCGACCTGGCACAGAAGGTCGACCCATACCTGCGCCCGCTGTACGACGCTCTTTACGAGATGCTGGGCTTTGAACACGTCACGCGTTTGATTGAAAAAAGCGTGATCGAGATTGCGCCGCTGGCGTTTATGCGCGGGCGTACACTGAACAACTCGTTCATCATTCTGGACGAAAGCCAAAACACCACCCGCGAGCAGATGAAGATGTTTCTGACCCGCATCGGCTTTGGCTCTACCGCGGTAATTACCGGAGACACGACTCAGATTGATCTACCCCGCGGCCAGAATTCAGGGTTAATTCACGCCGCCAAGGTGTTGGATAACGTCGCCGGGATAAGTTTTATTCGTTTCGAATCCAAAGACGTGGTTCGCCACCCGCTGGTTCAGCGTATCGTTGAAGCTTACGGCGCTATTAACGATGGCAACGATCGTAACGACGGCAACGAGCGGTGAACATCGTCACGCTGGACTTACAGCTAGCCAGCAACGCGGCGAACCTCCCGCCGGAAGACCAACTCCGGCGATGGTCGCAGCTGGCCTGGCAGGGTGATGAGCCAACCGAAGTGACCATTCGTATCGTTGACGGATCTGAAATGAAGGTCTTGAATTTGCGGTACCGCGGAAAAGACAAGTTGACGAACGTCTTGTCCTTCCCATTTGAGGCACCCGCCGGCATACACATTCCATTAGCGGGTGATCTGGTTATTTGTGCTCCCGTAGTGGCGCAGGAAGCCTGGGAACAGTACAAAGACGTTCACACCCATTGGGCACACATGGTTATTCATGGCATGCTGCATTTGCAGAATTACGACCACATCGACGATAACGAGGCAGAGGAAATGGAAGGCCTCGAGATACGTCTGTTGGCGCAAATCGGCATTGCAAATCCTTACGACCACGCAGAGGTAACCGAAAAAGACTCATGAGCGATGATCACTCGAGTCACAGCCAGAGTAGCAATAACAAATCTTGGCTGGAGCGTATATCACAAGCCTTTTCCAGCGGGCCAGAGTCAGTAGAGGACGTGCTGGAGATTCTGCGCGACGCCGAAGCCCAGGAAATCATCGACACCGACGCCATGAGCATCATCGAAGGTGCGATGCAGGTTCTGGACATGCGCGTTGAAGAAATCATGATTCCTCGCTCGCAGATGATTACGGTGAAAGCGAATCAGGACCCCCGTGGATTCCTGAGTGAAATCATCTCTTCCGCCCACAGCCGTTTTCCGGTAATTGGCGACAACCCGGATGACGTCATTGGCGTGCTGCTGGCCAAAGACCTGTTGCCACTGGCGATGGATGGCGAGCTGGACTGGAATCATATCCGCGAAATTCTGCGACCCCCCAATTTTGTGCCCGAGAGCAAGCGCTTGAACCAACTGCTTAAGGAATTTAAAGAAAATCGTAACCATATGGCAATGGTGGTTGACGAGTACGGCGGTACCGCCGGGCTGGTCACCATCGAGGACGTGTTGGAGCAGATTGTTGGCGAGATCGAAGACGAGCACGATTTCGACGAAGAAACCCACATCAAAGCCCACGGCGATGATAGCTGGGCGGTGAAAGCCGTAACCCCCATTGATGACTTTAATGAAGCCTTCAGCGCCAGTTTTAACGAAGAAGAATTCGATACCATTGGCGGCCTGGTTCTCAAGGAATTCGGACACCTGCCAAGACGCGGTGAAACGGTTGCATTTGGTGGCTTGCGCTTTACCATTGCCAACGCCGACAACCGTGTTATTCGCTTATTACAGGTTACCCGCAGTGAATTGTAAGTGAATAACGCTTCCCACCAACGCCCCGCCAGCATCCCTTCTGCCGTCACCCGCTCCCTGTCAGCCAACCGCTGGCTAGGAGGCGTGCTGCTGTTGATTGCCGGCGGGCTGCAAACCCTGACCTTTGCGCCCTACTATTTATGGTGGCTGGGTCCTGTTTCTATAATGCTGATTTTATTGGTGTGCGTGCCTCTGGCGTCCAACCAGCTGTTCCGCGCCGGTTGGCTTACCGGCTTGGGGTTGTTCGTCAGCGGAGCCAGCTGGGTGTACGTCAGCATCAGCCAATACGGCAATACCCATCAGTGGATCGCCCTCGTGCTGACCGCGCTGTTTGTGGCTGGTTTGGCCCTGTTCCATGGCCTGGCGTTCTGGTTTTGGGGCAAGCTTGCGCGTTCCAGCGCGGTACGCCGGCTGTTGTTATTCCCCGCTATCTGGCTTTTGGGCGACTGGCTACGGGGCTGGATGCTCACAGGTTTTCCCTGGCTGTATTTGGGCACCGCGCACACCGACGGGCCGCTGGCCGGGTTGGCGCCCTTAGGCGGGGTGCATCTGGTTACTCTCGCTATAATAACCACCGCCGTTGCCGCCTACAGCGCGCTCTGGCTAATACTGCAAGCGCGACATACGGTTGCTGCCACCGTGGTAATCGCAGGGCTATTGCCCTGGCTGATCGCCCCTGCCCTGAATCGCACGAACTGGACGACCCTGGCACAGGAACCCATATCGGTGGCCGCCATGCAGGGCAATATTCCCCAGCAGATCAAGTGGAACCCAGAGTTTCTGAAAGACCAGATTGTGGCGTACTTAGGCATGACCGAAGACCATTGGGACACCGATATCATTTTATGGCCAGAAACCGCCATTCCTATCCCCCAAGATAAAGCCGGCAAAATCATTGACCGTATTAACGAGCGCCTGGGCGAAAACAGCACGCTGATTACCGGCATACCCTGGTACGGCTTCAGTGAGCGCTCAGAGGACTTCACCTACCACAACAGCATTACCGCGCTGGGCGCCGGTGAAGGCATTTATCACAAGCAGAAACTGGTGCCATTTGGCGAATACGTGCCGCTGGAGAAATATCTGCGCGGACTGATCGGTTTTTTTGACTTGCCCATGTCCAACTTCACGCCAGGCCCGAAAAACCAATCCGCTCTGACTGCGAACGGACTGCGGATAATGCCGTTTATTTGCTACGAAGTGGCCTATCCGGATTTTCTGGCGCGTAACGCGGTGAACACCGATCTGTTACTGACCATCAGCAACGACGGCTGGTTTGGTCATTCCATCGGACCGTTGCAGCACCTGCAACTGGCTCGAATGCGCGCCTTGGAAACCGGACGCTACATGCTGCGCGGCACCAATAACGGCGTCACCGCGATTATCGACAATAAAGGCCAGATAACCGAACGCATTCCGCAGTTTGAACGCGCCGTTATGACCGGCGAAATCTACCGCGCCAGCGGCAGCACGCCTTACATGGTGACGTCATCCTGGCCAGTACTGACGTTTGCGCTCATCCTGATCGTGTTCGTCCGTGAGCGAATTATACCAAAGCTCTAGGGCAACAAATCAGCTTTCCTTAATTGGCCAACGACTGGTCACCCGTTCGTAATAGTGCGACCCGCAAGCCCCGCAAGGCGGCAGATGGCTGGTAGAGGTAAGGCATAACATGTGCTCGCAGTTCAGGCAGCGGAACATGCCCGCGGTGGCCACTTCACCGGATATGTACTGCCCGGCCTCGTGGCTTTCCAGCTTCTGGCGCAGCGCCAGCGTATCGACCATCGTTTGGTCAGCAATCGACAATAGGCGTTCAGTCAGCCGTTGTTCCAACAGCGACAAATCCAGTTGCAGCCAGGCCGCCAGGCCTTCCCCGGTCTCTCCCACAAAGTTCAGCAGGTGCTCCAAGTCCCGCTGCAGGTAAGCCCCCAACAAGCTGAGCTCATCGCGGGTCATCTCCTGCAGTTCCTGTTCGGCTTCGATCGCTTTGTCGATTTCCTCTTCGAGGGTTTCCATCGAGGTTTCCTGCACCGTACGCAAGCGGCTCTGCACCTGCTCAAGCATACGGTCGTAGGCCTCAAGGGCTTTTCCAGATAGCTGATTACGTTCGGGGTCGGTCATGGGCGTTTCCTTGTAGTTTGCTGATAAATTTTAGGAATTTGGCATTTCACGACACACTGAAAATACAATACTGCCGCCAGCTTTGGGTGGCAGAGCGCTGGCGGGCTTGGCACCAGGGACACGCTGCAAGTACGTCCATGTAAGCTTGGCTGCAGCATCCATGCTGCAGACAGTCCCCGATGCCAAGCCCGCCAGCGCTTCTCTATCTCATCATCATGGCACACTATTTCAAGATTGGCAGCGGCTGCCTCTGAAGCTGATAAGCGCGTGGCCGAAACGCTTTCCGGGACCTTGCGTAGCCATGGATGGCGAAGCAGAGCCTACAGGGACGTACTTGTGGCGTGTCCCGGAAAGCGTTTCGGCCGCGCGCACCACCACCAGAACGATGGGCAGACTACTTGTTACTGCCCGTGTGCGTTAGAATAGCGTCCCGCTGCGAACATCATATTGACACAGGGTAACTTTGGTAATGGCAGGTATGGACGAGCAATACAATCCCCGTGACGTAGAACAAGCCGCCCGCGATTTCTGGGCCGATAACAACACGTTTACGGTGAAGGAAGAGCCAGGCAAACCCAAATACTACTGCCTGTCTATGTTCCCCTACCCCAGCGGCAAGCTGCACATGGGCCACGTTCGCAACTACACCATCGGCGACGTCATCTCCCGCTACCAGCGCATGCTGGGCAAAAACGTGATGCAGCCTATGGGCTGGGACGCCTTCGGCCTGCCTGCGGAAAACGCCGCCATTGCCAACAAAACCGCGCCCGCCAAATGGACTTATTCCAATATTGAATACATGAAGAACCAGCTCAAGCAGCTGGGCTTCGGCTACGACTGGAGCCGCGAACTGGCCACCTGCAAGCCGGATTACTACCGCTGGGAACAGTGGTTCTTTGCCCGCCTGTATGAAAAAGGCCTGGTGTACAAAAAAATGGCCACCGTGAACTGGGATCCGGTCGACCAGACCGTTTTGGCTAACGAACAAGTGGTTGATGGCCGCGGCTGGCGCTCCGGCGCGCTGGTGGAAAAGAAAGCCATACCCCAGTGGTTTATCCGCATTACCGATTACGCCGAACAACTGCTGAACGACATGGACGACATGGACGGCTGGCCGGAACAGGTCAAGACCATGCAGCGTAACTGGATTGGCAAATCCGTGGGTACCGAGCTCACCTTCCCGCTGAAAAACAGCGAAGACGGCCTGACGGTCTATACCACCCGCCCGGACACCCTGATGGGCGTCACCTACATGGCGATCGCGGCAGAACATCCATTGGCCAAAGCGTCTGCTGAGCACCGTTCAGACGTTGCCCGTTTTGTCGATGAGTGCCGCAACAGCAAAACCGCGGAAGCCGACATGGCGACCATGGAGAAAAAAGGCGTTGATACCGGTGTCAAGGCCGTGCACCCGCTGACCCAAGAAGACATCCCGGTATGGATCGCCAACTTTGTGCTGACCGACTACGGCACCGGCGCTCTGATGGCCGTTCCCGGCCACGATGAGCGCGACCACGAATTTGCTTTGAAGTACCGCCTGCCGATCAAACAGGTGATCTCCGCCAGTGACAAACCTGACATGGACGTGCAAGAAAAAGCCTTCACTGAAAAGGGCGTTCTGGTGTCGTCTGGCAAATACAGTGGCATGACCAGCGATGAAGCCTTCGAGGCCATCGCCGACCATCTGGAACACACGGGGATTGGCAAACGCACCATAAACTATCGCCTGCGTGACTGGGGCGTATCGCGCCAGCGCTATTGGGGCGCGCCGATTCCGATGATGACTCTGGAAGACGGCAGCCAACGCCCGGTTCCAGACCACCAGCTTCCGGTATTGTTGCCCGAAGACGTGGAAATGACCGGCGTACAGTCTCCAATTAAAGCGGACCCAGAGTGGGCCAAAACCACGTTTGAGGGCCAACCTGCCACCCGCGAGACTGACACCTTTGACACGTTCATGGAGTCGTCCTGGTACTACGCTCGCTTTTGCAGCCCCAACTACGACAAAGGCATGCTAGACCCGGCCGCGGCCAACTACTGGCTGCCAGTAGACCAATACATTGGCGGCATTGAACACGCCATATTGCACCTTCTGTACGCCCGCTTCTTCCACAAACTGCTGCGCGACGTGGGCCTGGTCACCAGCTCCGAGCCGTTCAAGCAACTGCTGACCCAGGGCATGGTGCTGGCCGAAACCTATTCCCGCGAAAACGCCAAAGGCGGCACCGTTTGGATTCCACCTACCGACGTGATCGCCGAACGCGACGATAAAGGCCAAGTGACCGGCTACGTGCATAAAGACGATGGCCAGCCGGTGCAGGCCGGTGGCGTCACCAAGATGTCCAAGTCGAAAAACAACGGCATTGACCCGCAATCAATCATCGACGCCCACGGCGCCGATACCGTGCGCCTGTTTATGATGTTTGCGGCACCTCCCGAGCAGTCTCTGGAGTGGTCAGACAGCGGTGTTGACGGCGCTCACCGCTTTCTTAAGCGCCTGTGGCGCCTGGTGAATGAGCAAGTTACCAGCGCCGACACGGCGCCGGCTATAGACGCCCCTGCGCTGAACGATGGCCAAAAGAACCTGCGCCGCAAAACTCACGAAACCATTACCAAGGTCAGCGACGACATCAGCCGCCGGCTGACGTTCAACACCGCCATTGCCGCGGTAATGGCGCTGCTGAACGACGTCAGCAAGCTCACCAACAACGAGCCCCAAACCCGCGCTGTACGCCAGGAAGCTCTTGAAACCGCCGTGATGCTGCTATCGCCGATTGTGCCCCACGTTTGCCACAGCCTGTGGCAGTCGCTGGGCCACAACGAGCCGGTGGTCGACGCACGCTGGCCGGTGGCCGACGAAAGTGCCATGGTGCGCAGTGAAATCCAGATTGTACTGCAGGTGAACGGCAAAGTGCGTTCCAAGGTAGCCGTGCCGGCAGACATCAGCAAAGCCGACCTGGAGACGCTGGCCCTGCAAAACGACAACGTGGTGCGCTTTACCGACGGCAATACCGTGCGCAAGGTCATTGTTGTGCCCGGCAAACTGGTTAACGTGGTGGCCAACTGATATGACCCCACGGCGACCTGCATCACAACGGACACCGGCTTTAACGCGAAGCGTTCTTCTGATCATTGGTCTGTTGGCAACAGCCAGCGGCTGTGGTTTTCAGCTTCGCGGTGCGGCGCCGGTTTCTGCTGCGCTACAGCCACTGGCTTTGCAGTGCGCCAATGATGTACCGATAGACCTGTGTCAGTCGGTTCGTCAACAGCTGGCTCTGGGCGACGTGGACGTTCGTGAAGCCAACGCCGCCGATTATGTACTTGCAATCGGCCGGTACACCGAAGACCGCCGCGCCAGTGCCATTACGATTGACGCAGGTGCGGCCGAATACACTCTGCGTCAGTCGGTCAGCATTAACCTGATCAGTCGCGATGAGGTGCCCTTGATTGCAGACACCCGCCTGAGCGCCAGCGAAAGCTATCGCTATGATGAAACCGACGTGCTGGCCAAGCAGCGCGAAGAGCAGACCTTACAAAAACGGCTGCAAGAGAGACTGGCCCAGCAAATTATTTTCCGTCTGACGCCCCTGACCCAAGCGCGTCTTGATGCCCTGCGCGAACAATACCAGGAGGCTGCCGGCAACTCTTTGGAAAGCCCCGAAGCGGGAACAAAATCGGCGGCCAAGGCGCCCACTCCAGCCTTATGAAAACCACACCGGCGCAACTGCCCCAAAGCCTTAAGAAAGCCCTGGCGCCGGTGTATCTGGTCTCCGGTGACGAGCCACTTCTGGTGCAAGAATGCTGCGATCAGATCCGTAAAGTCGCCCGCGACCAAGGCTTTGCCGATCGGTTAACCTTTCACGCCGACAACCATTTTGACTGGAACATCGTGGCCGGTGAGTTCAGCGCCATGTCGCTGTTCGCCGAAAAGCGCCGCATCGAAGTCCACTTACCAACGGGTAAGCTAGGTGACGGCCGCGCCGTGATGGAACGGATACTGGCGCAACCTGCCGACGACATTGTGTTGCTGCTGATCAGCGCCCGCCTGGATGCGGCGGAAACCCGCCGTAAATGGTACAAAGACCTGCAAGGCAAAGGCCTGCACGTGCCAGTCTGGCCGGTAGACGCTGACAAGTTTTCCAGCTGGCTACAACAGCGCGCCGCCAGTCGCGGCCTGACTCTAACCCGCGACGCTCTGGCAATACTGGCGGAGCGGCTGGAGGGCAATCTGCTGGCCGCCAGCCAGGAACTGGAGCGCCTGGCGCTGTTCAGCAAGGGCGCCACTATTGACGAAGGCCTGGTGGAGCAGGTTGTCCAGGACAGCTCGCGTTTTAACGGTTTTGAACTGGTCAGCGAACTGCTGATGGGAAATGCGTCGCACGCCTGCAAAATGATCGGCGTATTGCAGCAGGAAGGCGAGAACCCGCTGGGCCTACTCACCGTGCTAACGCGGGACATTCACCTGCTGCTGGAACTGAAGGCCCCCGGGCAAAACACCGCGCCTGCGGCTTTTTTCAAAAAACGCGGCGTGTTCCAGCCACAGCGGGCAAAAGCCCTGGAGCAAGCGGCAAGGCGTCTCAACCGTCCACAACTGAATAACGCTATTCACCTGTGCAGCGAGGTGGATCGCGCCGCCAAAGGCTTCGACCCGCTGGGCCCCTGGCACTATTTAAGAGACATGTCCGCGTTGCTGGCCAGTGAGTTATGACGCAGATCAAGCCGGTTCTGTGCAGGCGCGTGGCCGTGCTTCAGACGCTTGAAACTTCCCACCGTCTTAAATCTGGTTAATGCAACAATCCCGTCACTGACTCACAAGAAAAGGCCCGCCTCGATCTGGGACGGGCCTTTTACGGCGCCAGCGATAAATCTAACGCTTCGGCGTTAAAGGATAAACGCCTCTTCCGGCATGTCCAGCAGGGTATCAGCCCCCGCCAGCATGGTAACGGCATGGCCCTTGGTGCGCGGCAGCATGCGAGTGAAGTAGAAGCGTGCAGTCTGCAATTTGGCGTTGTAAAACAACTCTTCCATGCTGCCCTCTGCCAACTTGTCCTGAGCCATTTTTGCCATTTGCGCCCACAGATACGCAAATACCGCGTAACCGGAGTACATCAGGTAGTCCACCGACGCGGCGCCAATCTCTTCGCGGTTTTTCATAGCGCTTACGCCCAGTTTCACAGTCAGCTCGCCCCACTCGGAAACATAGCCGTGGCCACCGAATACCTGCATTCCCAGGCTGGCTGATTCGTATCCGATTTCAGTCAGGAACGCTTTGGCAATGGGTGTCAAAAAGCCCAACAACTCGTCAGCGGCCTTGCGCTCTTCTTCGGTTTTACCACGCTGAACTATGTCGGCTTTCTGTGCCGTCATGTAAGTCAGCGCACGGGCGCCTTCAGCGATGGCTTTCTGGGTCAGCAGCATGCGGCGAACGTCCGGATGCACAATGATCGGATCGGCATAGCCGTCCGGATTTTTTGCACCGCTTAACGCCCGCATGGCCAGGCGGTCTTTGGCGTAGGCCACTGAACCCTGAAAACCCAGCTCTGCCGCGCCCAGGCCCTGAATAGCGGTACCAACACGTGCAACGTTCATAAAGGTGAACATGGCGTTCAGGCCTTTATTTTCCGGACCAATCAACCAGCCTTTGGCGCCGTCGAAGTTCATCACGCAGGTGGCGTTCGCGTGGATGCCCATTTTGTGCTCAATAGAACCACACGACAGCGCATTGCGCTCGCCAGCGGAACCGTCCTCCGCGGGCAGGCACTTGGGCACCACAAACAGAGAAATACCCTTGGTGCCTTGCGGTGCGCCAGGCAAACGGGCCAGCACAATGTGAACGATGTTGTCGGTCAGGTCATGCTCGCCCGCCGAAATAAAGATCTTAGTGCCGGTGAGGCTGTATGAGCCGTCCATATTGGGTTCGGCTTTGGTGCGCAGGGTTCCCAAATCCGACCCACAGTGTGATTCAGTCAGGCACATGGTCCCAGTCCACTCGCCGCTGACCATCTTGGTCAGGTACGTCTGCTTCTGCTCTTCGGTACCGTGTTCTTCCAAGGTGTTGATAGCGCCGTGGCTCAAATCTGGGTACATGCCCCAAGACCAGTTGGCGGTGCCGTTCATTTCGCTCATCACGATGCCCAAGGAGCTAGGCAAGCCCTGCCTACCGTGATCAGGGTGGCTGCTAATGACGGCCAGCCGCCCTCAACAAACTTGCTATAGGCTTGTTTGAAACCGGCCGGTGTTTTGACGCCGCTTTCGCTCCAGGTACACCCCTCGTGGTCGCCGCTCTGATTCAATGGCGACAGCACCTGTTCTCGCCATTAGTTTGCTAATATTAATATGCGATACGTCACCTAAAAAGGTTTAACGGGCGTCATTCGAAAGCGAAAAATAAAGAAATTTTCAGACAGAGGCGTTCAAAAAAGCGGTTGCGCGAGGACGGTTATCGTCGCCACAGGCGGACACCCTAGGGTAAGTGTCGCGGGCCGGACGAGCGCCCCATGGTTCTTTCACGGCCGGGTCTGCTGATAGAACCTGGGCCGTTGCCACGGCGGCCGCACGTACGCTGCGCATTTTTTCAACAGTGGCTTTGGGGTCACCTGAAACCGCCGATACGCTGATAGGCACTTCACTGCCCAGCGCGTATCGCGGGCCGTTTGGCTCTTGGGTCAACGACGTTGCACCAGCGTGCAGGCCACCTCATGGGCACGCACCTCTTGGTCACGTGCTTTCAGCTGCGTCAGCCGTGTTAACTCGGATTCATTCGGGCGTAGTGACTGCTCGCTGGCAGGCGGGAGCATTAAGCCATAATGTCGAGGAGTGAACCCAGGGTTTCGTCCGCGGTTTTTACCACCTGCGCCGACGCTTCAACGCTGCGCTTGTACAACTGCAAGTCCACCATGGGCTCGATCACCCCACCTGCGGCTGGGCCACCGCTGCCTTGGGGGCCGTCCGCACCACCGCGGGCGATACGGCGGGCAGCATCGTCGATGCCGGCAACACCGTTCTGTATGCCCTGCATACCGCTATTGAGCGCACTGGGAAGAGTACTGTTGATCATAGTCACCTGCCAAGGAGCATGGTTGTCTCCTTAGTAAGCCACAATGCTGCTCAATTTTCAATCAACGGTGTCACGTTCAGGAATTTAGCCAACGCCTGTGGCCGCGGCTCGCTCAACCAGGGCATAACACCCAGGCACGGGCAGCCCAGGTGCTGTTGCAGATACGCCAGGGTATCGGTTTCACAGCGCATCACGGCTTCCCGCGGCCGATTGGCCACCCAACCGGCCAACACCAGGCCATCGCGGCGAATGGTTTCCGCGCTCAGCAACGCGTGGTTGATGCAGCCAAGCTCCAAACTGACCACCAGAATCACCGGGATATTCAATCGCTGCACCAGGGCACTGTAGGTTTCGCGATCGTTTAAAGGCACCCGCCAGCCACCTGCTCCCTCGATCAGTAACAGGTCTGCAGGGCGCAGCTGTATGCCGCGACAAAACCCAGCCAACCGATCGGCGCTCAGGTTACGCCCTGCCTGCGAAGCCGCTACGTGGGGGGCAATCGCGGCTTCCAGAGCGACCGGATTGACCACGTCATAGGGCAGCTGTTCAGTCATCGCGTTCTGCAGAATAAGCGCGTCACTGTTGCGCAGGCCATCGGGTGTTTGCACGCAGCCAGAGGCAACCGGTTTCATCCCCAGGGTACGTTTACCCATCAGCTTCGCGGCTTCCAGCAACGCCGCAGTCACCACGGTCTTGCCCACGTCGGTATCGGTGCCAGTCACAAAATAGGTTTTTTTGGCCATTGAAAATGCCCTGACAGGGTGAATGTTTAATCGCAGGTTCATGCTGTTAACAGCGGTTTTCGCCATTCCAACCAGCCCCATGATAGCTGGCAACTATGCCTTCACCAGGCTGCTGCGGGCAGTTCTGGTACCTCTGTTTTATCGGGTGCAGTGGCGGTCTTGCGCCGCCGAACGTCTTGACAACCCGCAATTGACTACCCGGGCGCAACACCCACAGGCATTCCCACAGTACGCCTTGTGGATTATGGCGCCACTGGATCATCAGGTCGCTGTAAACCAGGTCCATACTCTGGGTAACGGCTGGGCTGTCGTTGCCAGCGTGGCCGCCGGCACACCCCAACCGCCTACCGCCACGAATGAACTGGGGCGTGCCATCAAACATTCCCTACACAGGACCCACTAGCCACGGGGCTTACAACACAATCGGGACGACATCGCACCAGCGCCTGCAACAGCCGGTCCAGATCGTCAAAGCTGTGGGCAGCACTGAGGGTAATGCGCAAACGGGCTTGGCCTTCGGGCACAGTGGGCGGGCGAATCGCCGTCACCAGCAGGCCACAACGTTGTAACTCAGCGCTGAGCGTCAGCGCCGCTTCGTTGGAGCCCACGACAATCGGTTGAATGGGCGTGGCCGATGGCATCAGGTGGTAACCCATACGTGCAACCTGATCGCGAAAACGGCCAATCAGCGCCGCCAAGTGCGCGCGCTGTGGATCAAAGCTTTCGATCAGGCGCAGGCTATTGCAGCTGGCCTGCGCCAGAGCCGGAGGCATGGCCGTGGTGTAAATATAAGTACGCGCTTTTTGCACCAGATATTCGGTTAGCCACGCAGGGCCAGCTACGAAGGCGCCGCTGGTGCCTGCGGCTTTGCCCAAAGTGCCCATCAGCACTGGCACCTGTCCTTCATTTAGTCCAGCCGCCGTCACACTGCCACGCCCTTGGGAACCGAGCACGCCAAAGCCGTGGGCGTCGTCGATCATCAGCAGCGCATCGTGCGTTGTGCACAGCTGCGCTAACGGCACTAACGCGGCCACATCGCCGTCCATGCTGAACACACCGTCGCTTACCACCAGTTTGTGGCCCGCGGTTTCTTCCATCATTCGCGCCAACGCATCCAGGTCGCCGTGGTGATAGCACCTGACGCTTGCCCCACTGAGCCGGCAGCCATCTATAATAGAAGCATGATTAAGACGATCCGAAAAAATTGTATCGCCGCGACCTGCAAGCGCCGAGATGACGCCCAGATTGGCCATGTACCCGGTTGAAAAAAGCAGCGCCGAGCTGCGCCCGGTAAAAGCCGCCAGTTGATTTTCCAGCCGCTGATGGGCCCGGTGATGGCCGCAAATCAGGTGGGAAGAGGCACCGCCCAAGCCGTTCTCGTCAAGCGCTTCAGACAGCACTCTGCGGTTATCCGGATGATTGGCCAGCCCCAGGTAATCGTTGCTGCAGAACGACAACAAAGGCTGGCCATTCACGGTTAACGCCGGCTGCTGGGGGCCCGAGATTTCCCGGCGCTGGCGATGCAGACCGGCCTCGCAGCGTTGCCGCAACTCAAGTTGAAAGTCACGCATGCTCGGTCACTCGCGGGTCAGACCGACGCGGATGCGCGAGTCGCATCGTAAAACAGATGGCGCGTTGCTTCCTGATTAACGGCCTCTGTCAGCACCTCTTCGTGCTCTTGCTCTGTGCCGCACTGCTCGCGCTGCTCCGGACGAATCCCCAAGCGACGAAACAGGGCCATGTCGGCATCGGCTTCCGGGTTGGCGGTGGTGAGCAGTTTTTCACCATAAAATATGGAATTGGCGCCGGCCACAAAGCACAGGGCCTGCATTTGCTCGTTCATGTCCTCCCGGCCAGCGGAAAGGCGCACGTGCGAGGTCGGCATCATAATCCGCGCAACCGCAATCATCCGCACAAAATCAAACGGATCCAGATCGGCCACGTTTTCCAATGGCGTACCCTTCACCTTCACCAGCATATTCACCGGGACACTTTCCGGGTGCTGAGGCAAATTGGCCAGCTGCATCAGCAGGCCCATGCGGTCGTCATCGTCTTCGCCCATGCCCAGAATGCCGCCACAGCACACTTTCATGCCGGAGTTACGCACGTTGCTCAAGGTGTCCAGGCGATCCTGATAAGTGCGCGTGGTAATGATATGGCTGTAGAATTTTTCCGAGGTGTCCAGGTTGTGGTTGTAATAATCCAGCCCGGCCGCTGCCAGCTCGTCGGCTTGCTCGGGTTTGAGCATGCCCAGGGTCATGCAGGTTTCCATGCCCATTGATTTTACCTGTTTAACCATATCCAACACGTAAGGCATGTCTTTTTTGGACGGACTGCGCCAGGCAGCGCCCATGCAAAAGCGCGAAGCGCCCGTGGCCTTGGCCGCGCGTGCCTCGGCGACGACTTTTTCAACGTCCAACAGCTTTTCTTTTTTCAGCCCGGTGTTGTAATGACCACTCTGGGGACAATATTTGCAGTCTTCCGGGCAAGCGCCGGTTTTTATCGACAGCAGGGTGCTAATTTGCACCTCGTTAGGATCGAAGTACTGGCGGTGTAAGGTCTGGGCACGAAACAGCAGGTCGCTGAATGGCAGCTCGAATAATGCCCGGGCCTGTGGCAATGTCCAGTCGTGACGGAGTTCATTGGCGCTCATTGGAGTTCCTGCTACCCTTCAAGGGATTCTTGGTTTACGGAGAAACCAAATGATAAAGCCATCGGAGTGGCTGTCAACCCTAAACACACTTTTGGTTAACAGCAAAAGCGATTTTTTGGTTAACAAAGAAGGCCGAGCAGGGTGTTGTGTCGGCTGTTTGCACCCGGTTGCCCGCAACGGTCTGTGTCAGGGCTGTTACACCGACCTGCCGTGGAATCGCTGGCATTGCCGATGTTGCGCCCTACCCTTGCCATTTCCAGCGTCTGATTATTTGTGCGGCGAGTGTCTTCAGCTGCCACCTGCGTTTGACATAACGTTGGCGCCCCTACGCTATCAGTTTCCAGTGGCGGCAATGATCGGCCGTTACAAATACCAGGGCCAACGAGCCTATGCCCGCCCGCTGATCGCCGCACTGGCGGACTTGGTCCGCGAGAGCCTGCTGCGCCAGCCGCAACTTCAGCCGGATGTATTGATACCCGCTCCCATGCACCCCAAGCGCCGCCGCCAGCGCGGTTTTAACCAGGCCAGGGATATTGCGGAACAGCTGAGCACGCGGCTGGATATTCCGCTGGCAGGCAATCTGGTGCAGCGTCAGCGCACGGCTCAAGCACAACGCACGTTGAACCGTGCGCAACGGTTGGCCAACTTGCAGGACGTGTTCCAGACCACCGGCACGCCTCCACCACGAATTGCGATTGTCGATGACGTTGTGACCACCGGCGCTACCGCGCGCTTGCTGGCGCATGCGCTGCAACAGGCCGGGGCTGAACATATCCAAATTTGGGCGCTGGCGCGGACGCCGGCGTAGGCAGGTTGTAACTTTTCTGGATTCAGCCCAGGCCGCCGGGCTCCGGCTGCGGCGGCGCCCCTGTTAATGGCGTTGACCGGCGTATGCAAAGCCAGTTGGCCAACAGCCACTTACCGCAGTCGCTGACGTTCGCCTTGTGCTGGCGACAGTACTGGTAAAGTTGTTCACCACCCGCCAGGCCAACAGCGCCAACCCCGATTACGGCGGTTTTTGCGATTAACAGAGGTAAGGCCATTACTCCCCCCTAGACTGAATGGCGTTGTTATGGACTGTGCGATTGCATCAGCCAAAACGGCGAGGCATAGGTGCACTGTCAAGATTACGCCAGCGACGATACCGGTTATACTGGTCGACAAATTCATGGTGGCAGCGAATTCATGACTGAACATTCTGACAATGTGATTTCAGGGCACCCATACGATGCCCTGACGCCAGACGCGCTTCTAAACGCGATGGAAGCCGCAGGCTTTGCAGTCAGCGGCCGCCTGTTTGCGCTCAACAGCTATGAAAACCGGGTGTACCAGGTCGGGCTGGACGAAGGCCCGCCGGTGATTGCAAAATTTTATCGCCCGGGACGCTGGACCGAGGCCTCGATTCGCGAAGAGCACAGCTTCACCAAAGAGCTGGAGGCCGCGGATGTTCCTGTGGTTGCACCCCTTACCCTGCTCAACGGCGATACCCTGGGCCAGAGTGGGCCTTTCTGGTTCGCCGTATTTCCCCAGCGCGGCGGTCAGGCGCCGGACGTCAGCGTAGAGGACACCCTGTATCGGCTGGGCCAGCGGTTAGGCCAGATTCACAACGTGGGCGCTGCCCAAAAGTTCAGTCATCGCCCCGCCCTGTCTGTGGCCTCAATACCCACCGGCATCGAGCAGAATAACGAACTGCTTTTAGAAGGTAACTGGGTGCCACGGGATCTGCGCCCGGTTTGGGACAGCCTGATGGTAGATCTGCTGCGTTTGTGCCGCACCCGTATTAATGATGCTGGCAACATCAATACGTTGCGCCTGCACGGCGACTGTCACGCCGGCAATATTTTATGCCGTGAAGAAAAAATGCTGTTTGTCGATCTGGACGATTGCCGCAGCGGGCCCGCTATTCAGGACATGTGGCTGTTGTTGAACGGTGAAGACAGCGAGCGCGGAGCGCAACTGGGCGAAATATTGGAAGGCTACGAGATGTTCCGGCTCTTTGAGCGTCGCGAACGCCACCTGATTGAGCCACTGCGCTGCTATCGCCAGGTCAGTCACTGCGCCTGGCTGGCTAAGCGCTGGGACGACCCGGCCTTTCCCCGATTTTTCCCTTGGTTCGGCCAACCTCGCTTCTGGTCAGATCAGATACTGTCGCTGCGCGAGCAACTTTCGGCCCTTCAGGCACCGGCAATTTCGATGCCCGGTCAATACTGAGTCTTTTCCGTATTGGTAATTACATTCTTTAAGACATTTTACAGAGGCCACTCTATGAGTCAGAACTCGAAACTCTATACCACCCGCAGCCTTATTCTCACCGCCGTCGTCGCCATTGTCGGCTCAGTACTGGTGCTGGAAATCACCGGCAAAATTGATCATTCTGACAACAAAGAAAACCTCCCCATCGGTGAATTTACGGCCGTTCGGATCACCCCCGGGGAATCCTTCAACATGTCCGCAAAAGGCTCTGAACTGCACGCGCGATGTGAAAACGGCTATCTGGCCATTGCCACAGATATTGACCCTTCCTATCTCGGCGTTTTGGTGGATTACAAGAATCGTGGCGTGCGCTGTTCGCGTTCTTCACCGACCGAACCGTCGGTTCTGCCGAAGCCGAAAAACCCAGGGCAACGGGATCAGAGCGATGACTGAAGGCCCTAAATCGGTGGCGTCGCCGCAACTCACTGACCGCCTGTTTGCCACCGAGCGCAACCCGGAAGATTTCCGCTTTGACGCCGCCGTAGCGCGCGTGTTTCCGGATATGATTCGGCGTTCAGTACCGGGCTATACCACTATTATCCCAATGATTCAGGTCATCACCGAGCAGTACATTCAGCCCGGCACCAACGCCTATGATCTGGGTTGTTCGCTGGGTGCGTCTACCTTGGCCATGCGCCATGGCATCCAATACCGCGACTGCGAACTCATAGGCGTCGACAGCTCGATGGCAATGATCGAGCACTGCCAGCATTATGTGGCTCTGGATGACCACCCGCTGCCGGTCAGCCTGCGCTGTGAAGACATACTGGACACCGACGTGCGCGATGCTTCGATAACCACCCTCAATTTCACCCTGCAGTTTGTGCCACTCGCTGATCGCGCAGATCTGCTAACACGCATTGCCCGGGCCACGCGCTCGGGTGGCGCACTGATCTTGTCAGAAAAACTGAGCGTTGACGACGACACCGATCAGGAGATACAAACTCACCTACATCACGGGTTCAAACGTGCCAACGGCTATTCAGACCTGGAAATCAGCCAGAAACGCAGCGCTATAGAGCGCGTAATGATTCCAGAAACCCTGGAAACCCACCGCCAACGCCTTTTAAACGCCGGTTTTAAACGGACGCTGGTGTGGTATCAGTGCTTCAATTTCGTCTCGATTCTGGCCATCAAATGAGCTATTTCGACTGGCAGAATTGCTACAGCGGCCTGTTCGAACACCTTGAGCGGCAAAATCACGGCGCCTGGGTCGCGCAGATTCGTCAGCAGTTGACCCAGCGCTTTGATGAGACGCCTCACGGCGACGTTCCACGCTGGCAGAGTGCGTTAGAGTTACTGCCGCCACTGCCGAACGTACAGCCCAGACTGGATGCGCCCGCCGTGACCCTGCACGCCGGCCAAACCTTGTCCCGGGAACAATCTGCAGATCTGGAAATGGGATTACGAGGCTTAATGCCCTGGCGCAAAGGCCCGTTTAATTTTTTTGGCACCGCAATTGATACCGAGTGGCGCTCAGACTGGAAATGGGACCGAGTGACGCCGTTTTTGGCTGACCTGCACGGCCGCCGAGTGTTGGACGTTGGCTGCGGCTCTGGCTATCACTGTTGGCGCATGCACGGCGCTGGCGCCGCGCGGGTGATTGGTGTTGACCCGGGACTGTTATTTCTATTTCAGTTTCTAGCGGTAAAAAACTATATGCACAATATGCCGGTGGACCTGTTGCCACTGCGTATTGAGGACCTGCCGCCAAGACTTCAGGCCTTTGACACCACTTTTTCTATGGGCGTTTTGTATCATCGACGCTCGCCACTGGACCATCTGCTGGAACTTAAAGACACCCTGCGCAATGGCGGCGAGTTGGTACTAGAAACCTTGGTAGTAGAAGGCCCGGAGGGCACCAGCCTGATGCCGAAAGATCGCTACGGCCAGATGCGCAACGTCTGGTTTCTGCCCAGTTGCGCGACTCTGGTGCGCTGGCTCGACCGCTGTGGCTTTGTCAATACACGGGTGGTGGACGTCACAGCAACCAGCACCGAAGAGCAACGCAGTACCGACTGGATGCGGTTCAATTCGTTACAGGATTTTCTTGATCCCGATGATCCCAAACGCACTATTGAGGGTTACCCTGGCCCGCTACGGGCCACCCTGATTGCCAACAAACCCAACTAGAAAATCAGGGACAGATTTCAAATCTGCCCCGGTACTTGACGCACTACTCACCAAACGGGTGGCGCAAGACAATCGTCTCAACCCGGTCAGGACCGGTAGAGATAATGTCAATCGGCGCTTCAATCTGTTCTTCCAGAAAGCGGATATAGGCTCGAGCATTTTCGGGCAGCTGGTCGAGACAAGTCAGCCCTACCGTGCTTTCGTGCCAGCCCGGCAGATCCACGTAAATCGGCTCGATGTCCTTGTAGGTGTCGCAGCCAATGGGCGGACGGGTGATTTCACCCTTCAGCGTTTTATAACCGGTGCACACCTTAACCACGTCCATGCCGTCCAGAACGTCGAGCTTGGTCAGGCAAATACCCGATACGCTGTTAATCTGAATGGCGTGGCGCAAAGCAACCGCGTCAAACCAACCACAGCGCCGCGCACGGCCGGTGGTGGTGCCTACTTCATTGCCTTTTACCGACAGGTACTCACCCGTTTCATCAAACAGTTCGGTGGGAAACGGACCCGCGCCAACACGGGTGGTGTAGGCTTTGGTGATACCCAGCACATAATCCAGAAACAACGGGCCAAAACCAGACCCGGTAGCAGTGCCGCCGGCTGTGGTGTTGGAAGAAGTCACGAACGGATAGGTGCCCAAATCGATGTCCAGCAAAGAGCCTTGGGCGCCTTCGAACATGATGTGCTCGCCGCGTTTGCGATACTCGTGCAGCAAATCGGTGACGTCAGCCGCCATCGGCAGAATTTCTTCACCCATCTGGCGCAACTCGGCCAAAGCCGAATCGACATCTTCGGCCTCTTCTTTAAAATACTCGGTCAGCACAAAGTTGTGAAAGCTCATGATTTCGCGCAGCTTGACTTCGAAGTCGGCCATGTTGCACAAATCGCCCACACGCAAGCCTCGGCGCGACACTTTGTCTTCGTAAGCAGGGCCTATGCCACGGCCGGTGGTGCCGATTTTGTTGTTACCACGGGCGCGTTCACGGGCCACATCGATGCGCACGTGGGAGCGCAGGATTAATGGACAGGCAAGACTGATTTTAAGACGGTCGCGGACCGCAACACCGTTGCTCTCCAGCTCCCGCACTTCTCTCAGCAGCGCTTCCGGCGAGAGCACCACGCCGTTACCAATCAGGCACTGAACGTTCTGACGCAAAATACCGGACGGGATCAGATGCAGGGCGGTTTTTTTGCCCTCAATCACCAGCGTATGGCCGGCGTTGTGACCACCTTGGAAGCGCACGACTGCGGCTACCTTTTCGGTTAGCAGGTCTACAATCTTGCCTTTACCCTCGTCACCCCATTGGGTACCCAGCACAACAACGTTTTTGCCCATGATTCTCTCTCTGTGCGGCCAGCCAATAATGAGCAGCCCGCAAGTTTGACTAAAAGTGCGATGAATACCGACGCAATACTGCGTCAGCCGAGTTTTTCAACAATCCACTGGCCTTGGTACTTCATCAGCTGGCGATCGCAGCCGCGAGCACCGGGGTCACAATGGTGATCTTCCGGCAGTGCGCGGATAACCGTGTCGCTGTGTCGTAATTCCGCAATGGCCACGGCCAGCGTGGGATCAGGGTCCACCGGAGCCCAGATTGCGCCTTGCGCAGGCACCGTGCTACTGCCCAAAGCCACCAGCGCGCGAATGTCCAGACTGAAACCAGTTGCCGGCCGTGAACGACCAAAGTCACTGCCAATGGCATCGTAACGGCCACCTTTGGCAACTGCGTCGCCATGGCCGGGCACGTAAGCGGCAAACACCAAGCCGGTATGGTAGTTATAGCCACGCAGTTCGCAGAAGTCGAAGCCCAGGCGAATGTCCGGAAACTGTTGGCTAAGAGTATCGGCTACCCGGCCCAGTTGATCCAGAGCCGCGTCCAACTCGGCCGAAGCGCCCTGAACAACGTCGCGAGCCTGATCCAGTGCCTCACGACCGCCGCTGACGGCGGCCAGCCGGCGCAGGCGCCCACCGGCGCTATTCGCTGCTTCGTCACCCAGCAAAACATTCAACTCGGGCAGGGACTTGCGGCCCATGGCGTCAAACACTGCGGCTTCGGTGTCGCGATCAAAACCGGCATCGGCAATCAGGTTCTGATAGATAGCCACGTGGGCCAGATCCATGTGAATAGCCGGTAGATCAGCAACACTCAACGCTTCCAGCGCCAGACTGATGATTTCCATGTCGGCGCTTTCAGAGCTGCTGCCAAACAGTTCGCAGCCGGCCTGAATGGGCGTACGGCCCGTCAGCATGTGCCTGGGACGGGTGTGCAACACGTGCCCGACGTAACACAGCCGGGTAATGCCTTCTTCCGCCAGAGTATGGGCGTCAATGCGCGCAGCCTGAGGCGTCATGTCGGCGCGCACGCCCATCATTCGGCCCGTCAGCTGGTCCGTTAACTTGAACGTTTGTAGCTCCAGATCATGCCCTGTGCCAGTAAACAGTGACTCCAGGTACTCTATCAACGGAGGGATCACCAGTTGGTAACCCCAATGCTGACATACGTCCATAATGTCGCGGCGCAGGGACTCAATCTGACCCGCCAGGGGCGGTAGAATGTCCTCAACACCGTCTGGCAACAGCCAGCGATCAGATACTGTCATGAGATTCCGTTATCTGTTTTAGCCACGCCGGGAGCATCCCGAAATCAAAACCGATCAAAGTCTACACTCTGGGCAGACACAAAAAAACCGGAACACCTGAGTATTCCGGTTTTTTCGTTTTCTACCCGAGCTTAATTAGCGCCCTCGGGGTCCTTAAGAAACCTAAGAAAATCACTGTTGGCGTCGATCACCATCAGGTCATCCTTATTCGCAAAAGTATTACGATAGGCTTCAAGGCTTCGATAGAAGCTGTAGAAGTCTGGGTTCGAGCCATAGGCATCAGCGTACGTTCTTGCCGCTTGGCCGTCACCTTCACCGCGAGTCGTTTCTGAGCGCGCGAACGCCTCTGCCAAAACAACCGTTCGCTGACGGTCGGCGTCAGCACGAATGCCTTCTCCCAGTTCGCGACCGCGGGAGCGGAACTCCTGCGCCAGTTTCATCCGCTCTGTCGCCATGCGGCGGAAAACGTTCTCACTAACCTGGCCTGGAAATTCTATACCTTTCACTCGTATGTCCCGCACTTCGATGCCAAACTCCGTGACAGAGGTTTGGTTAACCAAATCGATCAGGTTCATCATCAGCTCGTCGCGCTCGCCAGAAACCACCTCGACCATGGTGCGAACACCGAACTCGTCGCGCAAGCCGTTATCAACCCGTGACAACAGCAGCGACTGCGCACGGAACTCGTCGCCACCGGTGGCGCGATAGAACTGATCAACATCGCGAATCTTCCATGCAATGTAAGAATCCACATCCAATGGTTTCTTCTCAACCGTCAGGTACTGCCGCGTTGGCAAGTCCATGGTCAAAATACGGATGTCAAACTCACGCACTTGGTCAATCACCGGCACCTTGAAGTGAATACCGGCTTGAATGTCGGTCTGCACCAGCTCACCAAAACGCAATTTTACACCGCGATGAGTTTCCGGAATGATAAATACGCTCGACAGTACCAGCAGGACGACTATCAGGGCGCCTGCAAGACCAGCAATACTTTTAATTCCCATGACTATCTGCTCCTTCGGGCGTCGGTGTTTTGACGAGTGTTCATTTCCTGGATCACCTGA
>Ga0136553_1000118_pt1 | contig 27737 bp, 22 predicted proteins | sample AntRauTorckE5430_FD_101384 | JGI IMG/M metagenome (GOLD analysis project Ga0136553, IMG submission 101384) | Saline lake microbial communities from Rauer Islands, Antarctica - Metagenome Torckler E5 #430 | ecosystem: Environmental > Aquatic > Non-marine Saline and Alkaline > Saline | place... | reverse complement strand
GTTTCCCCTCCCTCCCAATGGATGGCGGCGCGGGGATCTTCCGGCGGCGCAGCGATGCCAAAGTCGGCCAGCTCCGGCAACTCCCCAGCGTCAATGTCGCTTTTGAAGGGCAGCTTCATGGGCGTAGGCAATGGATCCCGGACGGGGGTGATGCGCTCGGTTTCCTTGCGGAACTGGGTGAAGACATCCGGTGTCTGGGTAATCGGAAAGGGCAGGTCAGCGGTGAAGTAAAGTAGTTTCCCGCGGGAGTAGTACACTTCGCGGCCGACCGTCCACAGGGCAGCTTCTACCCTATTTTGTACGGTAAGTTCCTCCTTGGTCCTTTCCCGGTTGCAGAAAATCCAGCTGGCGCGTGATTCGACGGTCAATTCCAATAACACATCTTCCGGCTTTCCGACGCGAATGAGCAACTCCGCCCCGCGCTTACGCAGGTTACGGCGCAGATCGGCCACGCACTCCAGAACAAAGCGGGCGCGGTGGCTACCGATCTTGGGCAGGCCGGTGTGGGGCATGGTGCCCTGCCATTCGCGGGGGTCGAAGATGTAGACGGGGAGTAGTTCGTCGGCGTATTTGAGGGCGTCGGTCAGGGATTCATTATCGTGCAGCCGAAGATCGCGTCGAAACCATACTATTGCCAAGCGCTTACTCATTGGGAGGGGGAGATTAAAGTGTCAAAAGCTAACGGGTCGCCATCGGGATGGTTGTCGGAAAGTCCGTCTTCCGGCAGTCAGGCTTTATTCCTGACAGGGGGCTTACAATCCGTAGTGGCGGCTACGGAATACGGGCAAACTGGCCGGTGGGTAAGGGGGGTACTAGCGAATTTTTTATTGCAAATCATGAGCTAAACGATCCAGGAGCAGACGCTCGGAGGTCAATTTCCAGCTTGACGGCTCCGCGTCAAACTAAAAATTCACACTCCAAGGTCCTAAGCCAGCCGCAAAGGACTATGTAAGAACCTCGGAGCGTTGCGATCAACAGAATGACGAAGTAATCTTGTTGATCGTAAGCTGCGAGCGTCCAGTTTGCCAGTTTTAGCCCATGATTCGCATTACTTATTGCCCAGGTGCCGACTCCCCAAGGGTACGAAGCTTATCCAGCAGATGGCTCAGTTGGTTTGACTCTGCCTCGGTGAGGGCGGCGAAGGAGCCAAGCTGGGACTGCTCGACCGCCTGGCTGGCACGCTCCAGCAGTTCGAGCCCGGCGGCGGTAATAAGGATGTCGACGCGGCGGCGATCTTCGGCACAGGCCCTGCGCTGCACCAGCTTTTTTTCCTCCAGCTTATCGATGAGGCGACTGGCGTTGCTCATTTTGTCGAGCATCCGTTCGGTCAGTAGTTTAATGGTCGCCGGCCTCCCCCCCCGGCCGCGCAGGATGCGAAGGATGTTGAACTGTTGCAGGCTGAGACCATGCGGTTTGAGTGCCTTTATGGTCAGCTGATTCATCCAGGCGGCCGTAAAGGTCAGGTTTACGTGCGAACGGTGATGCGCCGAGGCAAAGGTGGATTGCTGTATGGCGTCTTCAATGGATGTCATGGTAGCTGATTGGATGGTGGGAAGAGCAGTATGGAACAGTAAGGTCGAACCACGCAGACATTAATTAATACACCTACATACATTTTGTTGCCGTTAACCACAATTTCCTGCGCTGGCACCACTATTTTTTTGCTGTTTCCAACGCCCGCCTTGCACCTGCGGCCGCGCCCACCCCTGCAAACGGCGTTAGCAAATGGGGTTGTCCCGCCACCGGAAGAAGGCGCAAGGGCAAGGACGAGGCAGCCCCGCGCTGATCGCCGTCTATCAATTACCTTCGGCATCACAAAACCACCAATAAGCATGAAAATTCTCGTCATTGGCGGCGGCAATATGGGCAAGACCTACTGCCGCAGCCTGCTCCGCGCCCACCTCGTAAAACCTGAAGACCTGATGGTGCTCGAACGCAGCCCAGAACAAGCGGCCTTGCTGCGCGACGAAAAGATTGGCGTGATTTTTTCCGACCCGGCCGAATGCCTCGGCGTGGCCGACCTGATCATCCTGGCCGTCAAACCGCAGGACAGTGCTGCGCTGTTCCAGAAACTCCGCCCCGCGGCCGATCCGCAACAGGTGTACCTCTCCATCATGGCCGGCGTTAAAATCGAAACCATTCAGCAGGGCCTGGGCGTCGAAAAAGTCATCCGCGCCATGCCCAACCTACCCGCCCAAATCGGCCTGGGCATGACGAGTTACACCGCCAGCGAGGCCGTCACCCGCATCGAGCTGGTGCTGGTCCAGAACCTGCTCAACACCACCGGTAAAGCCATTTATGTTGACACCGAACACGCCATCGACGCCACCACGGCCATTTCCGGCAGTGGCCCGGCCTACGTTCTTTACTTCATGCAGGCCATGATCGAGGCCGCCCGCGAGATGGGCTTCACCGCCAGCGAGGCCGAACTCCTCGTGGTCCAAACTTTCCGTGGCGCCGTCGAGCTACAAATGAAAAACGACCTGAGCTGCGCCGAGTGGATCAAACGCGTCAGCAGCAAGGGCGGCACCACCGAGGCGGCCATGAACGCCTTCCGGGCCACCTCCGTTTTTGAAGACATCAAAAGCGGGGCGAAAGCAGCCCTGGCGCGGGCGGAGGAACTGGGACGGGGGGAGTAATCAGTAGGGCAGTAGGGTAGTTTTGTAGCACTGGTAGGCTACCGCGTTTGGGGGGTGGGAGAGGTATAAACAGGCGAATATTTATGCATCTCACGCCTGTCTGGCCTACCCCATGCGGCAGCCTACGCTACTGCATTACTACCCAACTACATTACTACCTTTACCAGGTGAAGCTAAGCACCTCCTACCGCGACATCTGGAAAGTCTCCCTACCGATCATCATCGGCGGAGCAGCGCAGAACGTGGTGGCGATGACGGACAGTGTTTTTCTTTATTACACGAGTGAAGACGATTTCGCCGCCATCGGTTTCGTGGCGGCTTTTTACATCATCATTGCGGCCATCGGCTTCGGTTTCAGTCGCGGCGGTCAGATCATGATGGCGCGCCGCGAGGGGCAGAACAAGCCGGAAGAAGTCGGCCGTGTTTTTTACGGCACCATTTACTTCGAGCTCGTGCTGGCCGTACTGATGTTCCTGGCCATGACGCACGGCGCTTACTGGCTGTTCGCCAGCCTGGTCGATTCCGACGTGATTTTTTACAAGGCGCTGGAATACCTGGAGATGCGCAAATGGGGCGTTTTCGCCAGCTACCTCGGGGTGGCCTGCGTGGCCCTCTACACCGGCATCGCGCGGCCGGTATTCATCATCGTCGATACCATCATCCTGGCGGCGACCAATATTTTTCTGGACCGGGCGCTGATCTTCGGCATGTACGGCTTTCCGGAAATGGGCATCGCCGGGGCCGGGCTGGCCAGCACGATCGCGGAATACGTCGCGCTGCTCGTTTTCCTGGTTTATATGGTCTTTGACCGGCAAAACCGCATCTACAAGATTTTTCAACTGCCGAAGTGGGATCCCGTCATCATTCGCGAAATCATCGGCCTGTCGGTCCCCATCGTAGCCATGTCGGTCGTCGGGCTGGGTAGCGGCTTCGTTTTTTTCGGGCTGGTGGAAAACTTTGGTGAGCGGGCCCTGGCGACGACCAACATCGTGCGCATCGCCTACCTCATTTTATCGATCCCGGCCTGGGGCTTCTGCACCGGCATCAATACGATGGTCAGTTACTTCGTCGGCACTGGCGAGCGCTACAAAGTCCGCATCGTACTCTGGAAAACGGCCATCCTTTGCCTGGGTATCACCACATTCATGGTTTTGCCCTTACTGATGTTTCCGCGCTACTTCCTCTACCCCATTCTGGGCGACGAGCGGGCGTATTTAATTGACGCGGCCTACCCCATTTTTTGGGTATTGTGGGGTATCCTGACCACCTTCAGTTTTGGGAGTATCTTTTTTAATGGCCTCATCGGGGCGGGCGAGACGAAACTGGCCCTGCAGGTGCAATCCGTCGTGGCCGTCGTTTACGTGGTGCTGGTGTACCTCGTTGTTCAGGCATCGTGGGGTACAATGGCCCTGGCGTGGAGCGTGGAAATCCTTTACTGGGTGGCGATATTCGGGGTGGCGTGGTGGTTTTTTCGTAAGCCTTTTTGGGGGCGAGAGAAGCCTGATGTCGATTAGTCTGGTTTGCGTCCTTCGCCTGACGTCGATTGTGGCACGCAGTTCCTTTATTGCGTTTAATTGCAGTAGTTGCGGGGTTACGGGCTTTTTGGGGCGCGGCCGCCGGTACTTCATCCTTTTTGCCTATTGAACCCTTTTATCAGCAAACCTTGTCCGCGCAAGCCGAACTGGCGAACGCGTCCGGCTTGGCCTTGAAGACGAAGCCCATGCCCAGGATGTAGCCCATCGCCTCCTTCAGGGCGGTGTTGGACTCGAAGGCCGGGTCGGTATTGATGTCGGCGTGGACTTCCAGCTCGACTTTGTGCTCATCCAGCAGCTTACACAGGGCATAGGCGATTTCGACCGAGCGGCCGACTTCCAGGATCATGCGCTCCCGGATCGACATCTGTTGCTTGCTTTTGTAGTTGGCGATGAACATGAAACCACCTTTTTTTTCGCGCAGAAAAACAATGACGGTGGCGAACTCGGCGGTCTTGCCCCGCACCTGGCTATCGGTTCCGATGCAGACTTTCAGGCGGTGGCCGGCCTCCTTTTCGCGGATTAGCGTTTCGCGGACGGCCTCGGCGATGGGTAACTTGATGGTAGTGCCGTCATAGCGGCGCCACCTCATGTCAGTTAATGCGTTCTGGTTCATAACGAGGGGTTTATCGATCCTCCAAGGTAACTCGCCGCCGGTAAATATAAGTTGCACGGCCGGGGAAATAGCCAAAATTTCACGCAGCGGTAACAATAGGCGACAGTCCCGTAAAAAAAATCAGCCTTTTTTGCAACCATCTTTCCGTCATTGAGTTAAACCCACAACCGGTTAAACCCGGAGGTACAAATCAGTTCCTCCAAGTTTAGATAGGTGGTTTTGGGGCGCACCGACTTATGTTCGGTGTGCCTTTTTTTTATGTTGACGGAAGCATTTTGTGCTTTAATACCCTTTGAACGAATGTAGCCTGGTCGTAAGCGAGCCCGTGCTTTTAGGTGTTGATTGGATACGTTGCCGGGTAGAAAATCATTGACATTCAAGCCTGTGTGTCCTAATCCCGGCCCGGCCACCAATTGTTAACAATGGCTTCACTTTTGATCATCTACCCAGGCTGCGGCATCCGCACTTGCGTAGCATTTTATTATTGATTTACTTTACTCGACATGCGCAGTAGTCAGGAAACCCCGGAGGCCACCACCCTACCCTATAAGTTCAAAGAGCTTAAGGTTTATAACTCAACAGAATACCTGTGGGAGAACGTAAAAAAGTACCGCCAGGTCTTTGATCGTTTTGAGACGGCGTACGTGTACACGGAGCTTTCGCTGGTCAACAAAAACTTTGACCTGGAAGACTGGTCGCTGCGCGTAGACCTGAAGTGTTACAGCATGGACGGTAAAGACAAAACCGAGGTCTGTAGCCTTTCGCTGGAAAAAGAAGTCAGTAAATTCGATCACCTGGTGTTCCTGCGGGAGGGCTGGGGCAACCAGAAACGGGGTACTTTCTGGAAGCGGGGCACTTACTTTTGGGAAGCCTTCATCGACGGTAAAAAAGTCGGCAGCAAGTATTTCTACGTCATTGAGCCCTTCGATAATGTCCCCGACCCGCTCGACGATGACTGGGAGGTCAAAGAATCCGTCGAAAAATACCTGGAGTTGCAACAGGCCCGTCTTTACGAAGGCCCTTACGACGATGTCTCGGAAGATGACCGGGTTTTCCTGAAAGCGTTCTCCGTCAAAGAAACCCGCTACGTCTACCTGGAGCTGACCTTCCGCAACCTCCAGCCGGAGACGGACTGGCACCTGGAGTTGTTCACCAAATACCACAACCAGGCGCGCGAACTCAAAGGCCAGGTTGTCCGCCTCCAGCAGGTAAAGAAACACCAGGAGACCATCAAGATCACCGCTGGCTGGGGCGCGGCCAACCCCAATCTCTGGCGCGAAAACAGTTATACGGCCGACATTGTCTTCCTTGACCGCCTCATCGCCAGCATCCCTTTCATCGTCGACGATGAAGCCGTCAGCGGTTTCCCTACCGTCTACCTGCCCGGCAAGGAGAACGGACAACTCCTCCCTTCCCCCGAAGAAGAGACGGACGAAAGCTTCGACCAGATCATGGCCCACCTTGATGCCCTGACCGGCCTGCATGAAGTAAAGCGCCAGATCCGGGAACACGCCGTTTACATCCGCTTCCTCCAGCTGCGCCAGCAGCGCGGTTTCGAGATGGACAAGGGGATGGATGTTCACTCCGTCTTCATCGGCAACCCGGGCACGGGTAAAACCACCGTCGCCCGCATGATGGGCAAACTCTACCGCAAGATGGGCCTACTCACCAGCGGGCATACCGTCATCGCTGACCGCGTTGACCTGGTGGGTGAATACATCGGGCAGACGGCCCCGAAAACCCGGGAGGTGATCGACCAGGCGCGGGGTGGCGTTCTTTTCATCGACGAAGCCTACGCCCTGGCCCGCAGCAACGACGACGGGAAAGACTTTGGCCGCGAAGTGATCGAAATCCTCGTCAAGGAAATGTCTAACGGTGAGGGTGACCTGGCCGTCATCGTCGCTGGTTACCCCGACGAGATGAAACGTTTTCTGGACAGCAACACCGGCCTCAAATCCCGCTTCAAGCACAACTATGATTTCCGCGACTTCATGCCGCAGGAACTCAGCACCATCGCTGATTACGCGGCCACCAAGCTGGGCGTTAGCCTTACCCTACAGGCCAAGGCCCGCATCGACGAGATCATCACCAAGGCTTTCCGTAGCCGCGACCGCTCCTTCGGCAACGCCCGCTACGTCCACAACCTGATCGAGAAAGCAAAGGTACAGATGGCTTTACGCCTGATGGGAGACGAACAAAAACTGAGCGGGGGCTACTCCGACGCCCAACTAAGCCTCATCGAGCTGGGCGATGTCAACCTCATCGAAGGACTACGTAAAAAAGAAAAACCCGCCATCCCCGTCAACGACGAAATGCTGAGCGAAGCCCTCACGGAGCTCGACGGCCTGATCGGCATGGAGAACATTAAAAGCCAGCTGCACGACCTCGTCAGCCTCGTGCGCTACTACCGACAGATTGGTCGCGACGTGCTCAACAGCTTTCACCTCCACACCGTCCTGATCGGCAACCCGGGCACGGGGAAAACCACCGTCGCCCGCATTCTGGCCAAGTTGTACAACGCCCTCGGTATCCTGGAACGTGGTCACATTGTGGAAACCGACCGCCAGGGTATGGTGGCTGGCTACGTAGGCCAGACCGCCGAAAAAACCGCCAAGAAAGTAGAGGAGGCCATCGGTGGTGTCCTCTTCATCGACGAAGCCTACGCCCTGACCCAGAAATCTTCCCAACGGGGGGACTTCGGCGACGAGGCCATCCAAGCACTCTTGAAACGCATGGAAGACCGCCGGGGTGAATTCTTCGTCTGCGTCGCTGGCTACCCCGACAATATGGACACCTTCCTGAAGGCCAACCCGGGCCTGAGTAGCCGTTTCGACAAAACCCTCCGCTTTGAAGATTACGAGCCGGAGCAGCTGATGGAGATTGCCCGTAGCATGTTCGCCGAACGCAAGGCCAAGCTTAGCCCGGCCGCCGCGACTCACCTGAAAGATTACCTCACTTTTCTACACAAATACCGCGATTCCTTCTTTGGCAACGCCCGCTCGGTGCGCAAGATCGCCTCCGACATCATCCGCCGCCACGATTTACGCCGTTCCGTAGAAACCGGCAAAAAGCCGGGTAAGGAAAAAGCCATCCGCATCCTGAAATCAGACGTGGAACACCTCAAGCTGGACACGAAGGAGTTGTCAATTCAGCGCAAACGGATCGGGTTTTGAGTCGTTACCTTATGCGCGTGTTTAAAATCGCCAGCGGCGGACTTCCTCTGCCGTTTCGGGCATCATCCGTGGCAGCTTCATCCGAATATTCCGGGCGTAAAATGTCTGCCCCTGCTGATCGATCAGCGTGTAGCAATTATATCCTACGGCACAGCCAAAGCTAGCGGAGTCGTTCCTGACCGTGACCGGTTTCTCTGCACCAGCCAACCAGGCATTCATCTCGGCTTCCCTGCTCACCGTTTTATGCATCGGGATGCACGAGCAAAACATTATCGACGCCAGGCAAAAAACGATCAGTCGGTAAACCATAATAAAGGGTGTTTGTAGCAAATAACCGCCTTTTATACAATATGGTTTATCGGTAACTTCAAAAACAGAAGCCACGATCCAGCAATGACTTAGGGGGCGTCACCGCGCTAAAACTCCGAAAACGCGCCCTTCTCCACTACGATGCCAGCACCAACGGGGCCGAGCTGAAAACGGCCGCCCCGATCGTCGGACAAGACCAGGCCGTTGTAGGGCAGATAATTCTTCCAGGATGTTTCCATGGCGGGTTCGGCATCCTTAGCATTACGGAAGAACTGCCAGGTATTGATGCGGTAAGTAACCTTATCGATGAAAAGGCGGTACTTGTTTTGAGGCGTATCCCCTACGCCTTCGAAGGTCATATCGAGGATATAGCTCGGGCGGTTGGCCTGGGGGTCGGTACGGGCTTCGCCGCCGTATTTCAGGGTAACGCCGCTGTCCTTGAGTTTATATTGTTGCACCAGCCAGTAGCTGTCGTTGAGGAAGATGGAATTCGCCTTGTTCAGGAAGAAAGCGAGGCTGTCGGGCTTGGTCACCTCTTCGCCGAAGCGGCGGACGCGGCCCTGCGGTGTTTCCCCACTGTAGTCGAGCAGGTAAACGGTGTTCTCCTTCGGTGCGTCGATGCGGACGCGTTTTTCCAGCTTGTCCCACTTCAGCTGGCGGGTACCGAAAAAGTCCCAGCTGAAGTAGCGGGTATTGGCGTAAGCTTCGTAGCCACCGTGGTATTTCACGATGCTGTCGGCCAGGCGAATGGCTTTCTCATCCGAGGCCACGGCGTTGAAACCTTCGGCAGCGGGGTAAATACCGTTGCCGACGGGCCAGGGCTGCGCTTCCAGAATGATGGTCGTTTTGCCGTCTTTCTGGAATTTGACGCCGGGTTTTGGCGAGTCGGTGGCTTCCACTTCGGCGGTAGCGTCGGTGGCGGTTTGTGGTTCGCAGGCGAAGAGCGCGAGCGTTAGAAAAACAGCAAGCAGTCGGAGGTAATTCATAATTGATTAGGTTGGGTAGGGTGGTAAAAAGGGGGGCGGCCGTGGTTACTGAGCGGAGTCGAAATGTAGGCTCTTCGACTCCGCTCAGTAACCACGGCCGCACCCACCTGCCTTTACAGTAATTCCGCCTCCAGATACACCGGCTGGTGATCGCTGTAGCGAAAGCCCTGCTCGATGCCTTTAATCATTTTAATGCGCAGATTAGGGCTCAGCAGGAAGAAGTCGATCACATTTTTCCGAGTCCGGACCGGGTCGTAGGCCGCGCCGCTAGTCCGGTTGGTCGCCGTGGTAGGGTCGAAAGCGTACTGCCAGTCGGGCGTCATGAAGTCATGAGAGATGGCGAAAGGCAACTGCGTCACCTTCACCGTCGGGTTCATGCCGAACCAGTTAAAACCGGGCGGCAGCTGGTTCCAGTCACCGCCAATGATGACGTAGCGACCGGCGGCGTAATCGGCCTCGGCAAGGGCTTTGAGTTGGGCCATTTGCTGGCCACGCACCGTACCTGCTTCATCGTAGGCAGACAGGTGGACGTTGTACACGGCCAGCTCCTTGCCATCCGCTACTGTGGTGACCTGCCGCAGCGCACAGCGGTCGAGCTGGAAGAGTTTCGTCGGCCAGCCAAACTCCCCGTCGAGTTGAATTCGTTCGGCCGTCACCGGCTGGTAGCGCGACAAATTGACCAGTCCACCAACCACGTAGCCGTAGTGATCCCACGGCTGAAACAACGGAATGGGTACCCGCTGGCTCTTGAAGTTGGTCGCGAAGTAGGCCGCGTAATCCTTCCGGGAGCTGCGCGCCACCGCCAGTTGGTTGACGTAGTGGCTGCGCCGGGCCGAGGTGTCCACCTCCTGCAGCAGGTAAATATCCGCCGGGTTGCCCTTGATGGTGATCTCCTGGCCGGTGACGTTAACGCCGATCCGCTCCCGGCTCATGCGGACGGTCCCGGGCTTCGTCCACCAGAAACCACTGGGTTGGTTGTAAAAGAAAAAGTCTTTATCCCCGATACCGCCGTAACCGACGTTCCAGGTAATGAGCCGGACGATGGAGTCGGTCATCACCACCTCCGCCGCTGGCTTACCCGTACTGGGCGAAAGCTCCTCCGTCCCTTCCGGCGCCCAGTCGGTAAGGCTGCCAAAGAGCAGAAAGGCCACGATGTAAAGAAGGAAGGCAGCGAGGAGCCAGCCGAGAAGTTTGAAGAGCTTGCGAAACATGGAAATAGTAGTGTAGTTGTGTGGTAATGTAGTTTAGTAGGCTGCCGCACGGGATAGGCCAGACAACATGGAAATAGTAGTGTAGTTGTGTGGTAATGTAGTCAGGTAGGCTACCGCGTGGGAGTAGGCCAGATAGGTGTGACAAACGGTGCCTATGTCGCACCTCCCCCGTGCGGTAGCCTGCATACTATCAAACTACGCGACTACCGTACTAGTTGCGGTAGCCTACTTGACTACCAAACTACGCGACTACCGTACTAGCCTCCACCAACTTATGGTACCGCGCCAACAAGCGCTCCGCCAGCACCCGCCGATCGTACTTCTTATGAAAGCGGGTAGCGGCGGCCCGGCCAATGTATTCCAGCTTACGGCCCCGGCTCAGGCAGTCTGCGATAGATTCCAGAAATTGGGCGGGCGTATCAGTCACGAACAGATCGCGGCGATGCTTGGCCGAAATGCCCTCCAGGCCAACCGAAGAAGAAATAACTACCCGACCGAGCGACATCGCCTCCAGGATCTTGGCCCGCATACCACCACCACTCAGCAGGGGCACGATGCTGATGCTGTGGGCAGAAACGAAGGTGCAGGCGCAGTCGACCTCGCCATGAACGATGACGTTTTTTCGGCGCAGCTGCTTCAGGCTCTCCGGCATATTGCGGCCGGCAACGTGAAACTCCAGCTCAGGAAAACGGCGGTGAATGGCTGGCCAGACGTCGTCCAGAAACCACTGCAAGCCTTCCAGGTTGGGCAGCCAGTCAAGCGAGCCGATGAAGTGCAGGCTCGGGGCCTCCCGGAAGCTGTCGTAGGTCGGCTCTCCACAGACGGTATCCAGCCCGATCGGCAGCACGTAGGCGTCGCCGCGAAAACCCATACCATCGAAGCGGCGACCATCGCGCTCCGTGATCGGCAGCAACAGGTCGTACTGGTTGAGCTGGGCGGTTTCGTAATCTTTAAGCTGGGTGGTCAGGTGTTGCAAGTACCAGCGTTTGGGGGCAAAGCTGATGTTGGTGCAGCAACGCTCCCAGATTTCGTGCTCGACGTTGTGGGAGCGCATCACCACCTGGGCGTTGGAGTGGCGGCGGATGGTCGGGACGTAAGGAGAGAGGTAAAGCGTTTCGAGCTGGACGACGTCGAAAGTCTCTTCCGCCAGCCACTCGGCCAGTTTGGCGTGGTAGTCCGGGCTGTCAAAACGACTGATATGGTAAGACGTACCGCGCAGCAGATTGCCCAGCGCATCGACCGGGCTGATGCTATTGTCAATTTTAACGGTGCGTACCTCCCGGTAGTGACTCATCTTTTCGGGCAATTCCGTACCGTCGAAAAAATGCTTGCTGGTATTCATCGCCAGCAGGCTCACCTCGCAGCCCAACTCGACCAGGCTTTTACTCAACCCGTGAATGGCCTGGCTTTCACCGTCTTTCAGCGGATAGGGAAACTTCTTGGTTAGTAGTAAAATCTTCATAAACGTAGTGATGCAGGGTCTCTCATTGCGTCTAATACGGACGCGTGCGCTGCCATTTTGATACGGTATGAAAGGCAAACGTGGTTTGGGGGAAGGGGATTTTGTTTATGAAACGCGAATCATGGGCTAAACGAGCCAGGAACGGACGCTCGGAGGTCAATTTCCAGCTTGACCGCTCCGCGTCAAACTAAAGATTCACGCTCCGAGGTCCTAAGCCCGCCGCAAAGGACTATGTAAGGACCTCGTAGCGTTACGATCAACGGAACGGCGAAGCAATTTTGTTGATCGTAAGCTGCGAGCGTCCAGTTGGCCAGTTTCAGCCCATGGTCCGCACAAGACGTATCCAGCCGTCAGCGGTCAAAGATGTTTCCTGGCCACTGAATGCTGACCGCTTCTTTACCGCTTCCACTCATTATTTTCCACATCATCCTCAAACATCCGCCCACGGGGGTCGATCATTACGGATTTGATGGCGGACCGGGCCACATCGATGGGAAAGGTGTACTCCGGGCTCGTCCAGGGCCAGTCTTCCAGCACTGTCCAGTTGCTGGCGTACTCGGGTTGGGCTTTGGTGCCGCGCATGATCTGGGGGGCGGTGTAAAACCAGCGTTCGCTGCCGTCTTCCATCGTGACGAGTACTTCGACGGGCATCGGCATCCGGCCAATTTTTTCGAGGGTTATGTTGGTCACTTTGCCCTTGTCGCCGTCAACGTCCTTGACCGCGTAGTCGGCATAATTCGTGGAAAAGACCCAGTATTGCTTGTACCAGTCCAGCTCCAGGCCGGATTCCTTCTCGGCGATGCGGATGAAGTCGTTCGGGTTGGGGTGCTTATAGCGCCAGGTGTAGTAGTAGCGCCTCATGGTGCGAGCGAAAGTTGCTTCCCCGACGACGTAGCGAAGTTGCTCCAGGAAAACAGCGCCATTGGTGTAGGCGGCCACGCCGTAAGCGCTGTTAGTAGCGTAGTGATCGGAGTGGGTACTGATGGCTTCCTGCAGGCCGGTGGTGCGGAAATTACGCAGTCCTCGGTAAGAGCCGGCGTGGGGATTGTCGGCCACGTCGCCGCCGACCAGGCCTTTCATTCGCAGGTGGTTCATCACCTCGGCGCTGGCCCAACTGGTGAAGCCTTCGTCCATCCAGGGGTGGAGGGCTTCGTTGGTGCCGAGCAGGTGCTGGTACCAGCTGTGCATTAGTTCGTGGACGGAGACGCCAACCAGGCTGGGGAAGCTCCGTTCGCCGGTAATCAGCGTACCCATCGGGTATTCCATGCCGCCGTCGCCGCCCTGGATAAAGCTGTACTGCTCGTAGGGGTATTGGCCGTAGTTGGCGTTAATGAAGGCGAAGGCCTCGTCCATCACCTTTGGCAGATTTTCCCAGTTGGTAGTGGTTTTTTCGCCGGGCTGGTAGAAGAAATTCATCGTCATGCCGTCGGCGCGTTTCAGGCTGGTGTGGGTGTAGTCTGGGTCGGCCGCCCACATGAAGTCACCAACTTGCGGTGCCTTGAAGTGGTAAGTGATTTTCTTGCTGCGCTTCTTCGGTTCGGGGGCGTAGCCGTAGCCGATTTCCTCGGGGTTCTGAAGGTAGCCGGTGCCGCCGACAATGTAGTCGCTGTCGATGGTGATCTTGACGTCAAAGTCAGACCAGATATGGTAAAACTCACGGCCAACGTAAGGGTCAGCGTGCCAGCCTTCATAGTCGTATTCCGCCATTTTGGGGTACCACTGGGCCATGCTGAGACGGATGCCTTCTGCGTTATCGCGGCCGTTACGACGAATCTGAAGGGGCACCTGGGCGTCCCATTCCATCCGGAAAGTGGTGCTGCTGCCGGGCAGGATTTGCTTGGCCAGTTCGACTTCCAGGACGGTGCCGACGACCTCGTAGTTGACGGGCGTGCCGTTCTGGGTAAGCATGGTTGGCTTGAGGTAGCCAATCTCGTCGTCCTTCAGTTTACTGATCCGGTCGCCCACGCGGCGGTCGGCGTCGGGCAGGGTGAGGTTGCGCACGTCCATCATGCTACCAGGCTGAAAGGCGTTGAAGTACAGGTGGTAAAACACGCTGGTCAGCGTATCCGGTGAGTTGTTGTTGTAGGTCAGGGTTTGCTGGCCGGTGTACTGGTTTTTCTTGGCGTTGACATCGATCTCCATCGCGTAGGTGGCGCTTTGTTGCCAGCGATCTGGTTGGGCGGAAGCAACATGGAAGATGGACAGCAGCAGCGTGAGTAGAAAGAGGTGGCGCATATTAGCAGTTTGGTTTCTTAAGTAGGAATAACGGCTCTTGGGGCGCGGCCGCAGGTGCAATGATACGTTTTGTTGAGGGCAAGGTTTAGCGGCTGGGTTGCTTAACTTTGCTTTAACCTCCTTTCCCTGCAGTTCTGCTGAACGGAGTTGAAGTACCTGCGGCCGCGCCCCAAAAAGGTTTTTGCGAGATACAAGGTGGATCAGCGTCGTAGTAGTCGCTCCTAAAACACCGAATCAGTTCCCCGGCGGCATCCGCCGTAAAAAACCGGACAAGACATCCCGGTAGCCCGCTCCGCCCTTATTCCACAGGTCGGCATGGTCCCCGTTTTCGACGACATATAAGGTTTTGTCCGCCGAAGCATAGGCGGCAAACAAGGCCCGCGCATGGCTGATATTGATGTTGGAATCCACGTCACCATGGATGTGCAGCACCGGCTGCCTGACCTGCTTCGCCGACTCAACCGGCCGAATCTCGAAGGCAGGGAAATCGGCGATCGCCGCCGCCCGCCGCAGCACGTAGTCCGACAACCAAAAGGGCAGCGGCAGCCCGCTCATCCGCCGGCCGTAAGCGTTCGAGACGGTCGGCAAGTCCGTGAAGGTGCTTTCGATCAGCCCGAAGACGAGGCCAGGGTTGTGCGCCATGCTCTGAATGGCAATCGCTCCGCCCATGGAGTTGCCGTAAATACCGGTGGGCAAGCCGGGGTTTTTCGCATCGAGCCAGTCAATGGCCAGGCTGACGTCGTGCTTTTCGTGGTGGCCGTAGGTAAGGAACTCTCCGCCGGATTTACCGTGGGCGCGTTGGTCCCACAGCAGGAGGTTATACCCCATGGCCGTCAACTCCCGCCCCCACCCCAGGTACACTTCCTTACAACTACCGACGCCGTGGAGCATAATGAGGTTGGCCTTCGCAGTGTCCGTTGTCGCAGGCACGTAAAATACGTCGAGCTGAATGCCGTCGCCCACGCCAAAGCGGAAATGCTCGTAAGCAAGGCCAAGGACCGCGGGGCTCCGGTCAACCGTCCGCCGCTCTGGCTGGATGATGGCGTACGGCAGAAGGTAGGTAGCAATGGCCCAGACGGCGAAGGCGGCGAGGAAAAGAAGAATGCCGAGGACGATCAGGGCGATTTTTAACATGGGGGTGAAGATGCGTTGTAAAATTGGATTTTGCCCACGCCGCCGGTGCCCGCAGCAGGGCAACACAAAACCAAATTCTTACCCTACTGGAAATAGGACGATAAGAATTTGCGGTAAGCCGGTAATCACCCGGCGAACGACCGCGCAGCAGCCCCGCAGGGAAATAGCTTCTACCTCATCGCGAAAGCGTTCGGAAGCCGACGAGCGATTGCTAACAATCGTCGTTTTATCGCAAGTTCTGGAACTTTATGGAATCGGTTGGTAGGATACCCTCAGGTGTAGGTGCGGATAACGGACACTCGATGCGTTAGACTAAAATGCCTGGCGAAGCCGGTATTTTGGTCTAACCCTCGAGCGTCCGGTCACCAACCGATTTTATGAAGCTCGCAAATTCTCATTACCCTACACCGCAGGAGCAATTACCAAAAATCCACTACAACAAATAATCCGTCGTCATGAAGTTACTCTTGCCGCCGGAGACGACCGAGCCAACCAACTTCCGCTGGCTACTGTCCGTGGCCACTACGGTACGGATGGAGAAAGAGCGCAGGGCATCGTGTACGCTCAGGGTTCCCGCGGCGCTGTCTCTCCTGCCGGTGAAGGGCAAGTAGTCGGGGCCGCGCTGGCAGGGGACGTTGATGTTCACCCGGCATACCTGGTTGACCATATTGTCGACTGCCGAAGCGATTGTTGCTTCCTCCTCACTGAAAAGACTACACTGCTGCCCGCAATCTGACTCGGCAATGGCGTCCATCACTTCCTCCAGATCGTCGTACACCACGACGGGAACGACCGGGCCGAACTGTTCTTCACTGTAAAGGCGCATCCCTTTCGCCACGGGATAGAGCACTGCGGGGAAGAAGGAAGTTTCGTTGACGCGGCCTGCGTACTGGTTTACTACTTTAGCTCCCTTGGCTACCGCATCGTCGACGTAAGCTTCCATTTGAGCGACCTTGCCCCGCTCGGGCAGGGGCGTTAATTCACTGTCGGTTACGGGATGGTCAAGCACCAAGTCATCCACCGCCTTGGCGAACTTGGCAATAAAGGTTTCGGCGATGCTGCTGTGAACGAAGATGATTTTGATGGCGGTACAACGCTGTCCGTTATAGCTCAGGGTTCCATTTACGCTGTGTTTCACGGCCAGGTCGAGGTCAGCATCGGGAAAGATGATGGCGGGGTTCTTCGCCTCCAGGCCCAGTACCTGACGCAGGCGGTTGGGCTTGGGGTGTTGTGCGACCAGGGCGTTGGAGCTGCTAGAGCCGCCGATAAGGGCCAGGATGTCCACCTCGCCTGATTGCATGATCGGCCCGGCCAGGGTACGGCCACGCCCGAAAATGATGTTGACAACGCCCGGAGGGAAGGCTTCCTGAAAGGCTTCCAGTAGGGGTGTTAACAACAACACACCGTATTTGGCGGGCTTGAATACCACCGTATTCCCCATCATCAATGCGGGAATCAGCAGGCAGAAGGTTTCGTTGAGCGGATAATTGTATGGCCCAAGACAAAGCACCACCCCCAGGGGGCCACGGCGGATCTGCGATAAAACGCCATCCTTGGAAGCAATGCGCGAACCACGCCGCTGCAGCTCTTTATACTCCTCGATGGTGTCCCGGATGTAGTCCACCGTTCGGTCAAATTCCTTGAAGGCCGCCGATTTGTTTTTGCCGATCTCCCACATCAGCATGGTGCTCACTTCTTCCCGCTTGGGTATCATCAACTCCAGGAAGCGCTCCATGACTGCTACCCGATCGCTGGCGGCGGCAGTGGGCCAGTAACCCCGCCCTTTATTGTAAGCTTTTTGGGCGGCGGCCAGGGCTTCCAGACCCACCTCCGCACTCAGCAAAGGCGACTCCCCAAGGTAGGCTTTGTCGACGCTTCCGTCCGTCTCGACTTTCCCCATAGGCGAATAGACTTGCTCCATCTCTCCCGACCACGTATGCATTTCGCCGTCAATCAAGTACTGCTTCCAGTGGATGCTGGCGGGTGCTTCCAGTACGGGTAGGTGGTGGGTTTTCTTACTGATCTCCATGAAGTTGTATTTCGGTTTAATAGGGGGCCAACACGAAGGTGGTAGGGATTGTTTTTAGTAATTTAACTTTCAAAGTCGCCCAGCCCAGTGGTCAACCAAAAAAACCGGAACCCATCTCAACGATGAATCCCGGAATCTATGTGAAGTATAGGCTATCTCTTTTAGCTCGCGCTGTTGAGACGGGGAAGGCCAAGTAAGTGCAGGCTACGTAGTTAATGTCAGAACATCGGTCGATTTTAACCACAAAACCGTGGCCAAGCCCTTATTATAGCGGTGGAATTGAGCCCAGATGCACGTCGGCCAAATCTCAACTCCGTTACCTGATCACTTTCCCAACGCCCACCATGTCCATGCGTTTCCTTCCCCTGCTATTGATTTTGTTCACCCTCGGCCTGCAAGCCCAGTCAGAGCGCTTCAACGATTTTCGCGCTACGATCACCCTCGATACGGCTGGCGATGTAACCGTCACCGAGCGCATTGCCGTTACGGCGGCGGGGGGGTGGCTCCGGTGGGTGGTAGGTGGCAGACCAACTGCTGCTTCGGTCTGCAAACCGCTTCAGGCGGCTTCCAGGTAGTATCTCGTTTGGCACAACGATGCCCCGCGCTGCTCGTGAGGGCAATTTTCGGGCGCGGCCGTGGTTACTGAGCGGAGTCGAAATGCAGGATGCCCTGAAATGAGAAAAGGCAGGGAAAAATGACCCTAAAACCCTTTCCGAACCCCAAACTGAATACCCGCAGCCCAATACGATTCCTGCAAGGGGGCATCTTTGACCGTGAAGGCCGTCGGGTACCCCTTAAAAAAGGGCTCCACCAGCAGCACGAACGGATCCTTACGTCCAACCTTGTAGTTGATTGACAAGGAAGACATGAAGCCGACGCCAAGGTTGCTGCGGTAATTACCAGCTTCAGCCAGGCTAAGCGGTTCCGGCGCGTCCGGGTGGACGAAGCGGCCCCGGGCGGAGAAAGCCAGGTTGACAACCGGCCCTGCATTGAGCGACACCATCATCCGGCGGCCAGGCAGCCGTAGCCCAAGTAATAAGGGGACTTCGAGCATCCGTAGCCGGTTGGTGGTGCGGATATCACGCGACTGCCCGCCTATCACCTGGGTATAGGCAAATTCGTTACGAATCTCGGCGTAGGTCAGCCCACCAAGCAAGTGAAAATGGCGGTTCAGATTGTAGGAACCACGCAGGGTAACCTGGTAGCTCAGGTCCGGATTTTCGTTGAGGTTACGGATTTCGCGCGGAATCAGCTGATCGTCAGACATCGCCCGGAACTGCTGGTTGGCGTAAAAGGCCCCGAACAGGAACTCGGCCTGTAAACGGTGGCGGGGTGCGGCGCGGAAGGTCTCGGTTGACAGTTCATCGCGGCGGGGCAGGTAGTGTTTTTTAACGGAAAAAGCGGGTGCCTCAACCGCAATTATAGCCAGGGCTTGGGGCGCGAAAACCAGGCTGGGCGTGGCGGCAGGGACAGCTTCGCGGCGAATGGCCTGCTTGTATTCCGGGGCCGCCGGTGTTTCCAGGCTACCCGGGGTATCCGCTGCAGATTCCGTATTGGCCCCAGAAGGATCAGCGGAGATTGCTTCGTTTATTACCGGCGTGGCTACGTATTCGAGTTCCTCCTCGGCGTGGGCCTTGATTTCACGGGTGTTGGGTTGGCCAGCCGTTGAAGCGACTGCTGTTGCGGTTGGCGGGATTGCTCCTCCACCCTTCTTTGCAGGTCTGATGAGCGGAGTCGAAATACCGGCGGCCGCGCCCACTGTATCGTCATCTACTGTTAAATCGTCCGTGGTAATATTTGCCTCGTCGGTTTCAGACGGGGACTCCGCCGCAACGGCCATGTTGCTCGGGCCTCCGGCCTGATTTACCTGACGGTCGAGCAACCACAAGCCAGCCAGGAATAACAGCAAGATGCTGGCCGCAGCGGCCCAACGAGCAGCCACCGGGAATTTAATTGCCGTTCTGACCCGCCAGATTTTGTCCCACATCCCTATCGGAACGGCACCGGTCAGCCCCCGCAGGCCATCGGCAAAAGTCTGGTCGAGCGATGCCGGAGCAGGTACGCCACCGGCACTGATGCGCGACCACATATCGGCCGGCACCTCACCACGGTGGTCCTTGAGCGCATCGCTGAAGTACTGGTCTACGCCTTCGCCCTCGGGTATGACGGGGGTGCGGCTGGCGTTAACGCGGGCCCACATATCGTCGGGAATGTCCCCCTTGCGACCGCCGAGGCCGTCGCGAAACAGGTCATCTAGTGGGTTCATATAGCGATGCGTTGGCGGATTTCAATTTGGCGCTGCAATACCTTGCGCGCCTTCAGGAGTTGGGAGCGCGAGCTCGCTTCCTGGATGCCGAGTTGCTCGGCAATTTCTTTGTGGCTGTAGCCCTCAATGGCGTAGAGGTTGAAGACCAGGCGGTAACCGTCGGGCAGGTTTTGGACCATGGTCAGCAGCTCCTTCTCCCCCAACTCAGCATAGGCCGTTGGGGCGCCACCTCTTTCGGGGATGTTTTCCAGGCCGGATTGCTCTAGCTGAAAACGTTTTCGTTGATATGTTTTGAGGGCAACATTGACGGTCAATCGCCTGGCCCAACCGGCGAAGGAACCCTGAAAACCGTACATTGGTAGTTTCTCGAACAGGCGGATAAAAGCATCCTGAAGGGCGTCTTCCGCTTCGGCCTGGGTACGGCAGTAACGTTGGCAAACGCCCATCAGCATGGGAGCATACCGCTCGAAAAGGGCGCGGCTGGCGGCCTCTTCGCCCCGCAGGGCACCTTCGATCAGATCCTTCTCTTTCATGCTTAGCATCGGGTGGGCTTGCCGGTTTGTACGTGACAGATACCGGCAGGAGTGGATACGTGGCTTGCGAAGGTAAAAATAGTCTGTTGGACTGTTCGTTCGTTAGCCATAAGAAAGCTTATAACGGACGCTTGTCTTAAGTCAGTTGCAGCCCATGATCCGCGTCGTTAGGCTACCACGTTTCAGTGGCATAGTAAACATCTTTCCTGATGCGATTAGTGCGCGCAAACGTACTAACAGTCTAAAATACTAACCGTCTAACGAACTAACCGTCTACCCGCTACCTACCACGCGACCAGTTCCCCTTCCACCAGAAAGTACATCCCCAACAGTGGCGTAGGGTCAAGGTGGTAGGTAAAATCAATGGCCGTCAACGGATTATCAGCACTTGGGTAATCACCGATGATTTGCGGGTACGTCAGGCCGCTTTCGTAGTGAGTTAGGCCGTAGCCGCCATAGACGTCGATGGTGGTCAGTAGAGCCAGCAGGCCGTAGGTGTCGGTACCGAGTTCGGGTACTGGCAGGCGGAAGGTGGGGAAGTCGGTCTTGCCATCACTTGGTTCGTAGGCCCGGAGGCTGTCGCGGTCGATGGTTAGAATGGGGGCTATTTCACGATTGACCAGTTGCCGGTCGTCATCGTTAAGCACGCCGAGGTGGATGGTGATTCGTTCGGGAACCATGATGACTTCGGCGGGTAATTGCCGCATGAGGTTGAGCACGATCGGCACCTGCATCTCGTCGATCAGGCAGTATTGCATCGTTTCGGAAAGCATTACGTCGACTGACAAACGACCAGCAATTACGTGGGTAGCCGCGTCGGTCTTAATAAATTCTTCAACGTAATCGCTGAGGCCTAGTTGCTCGACCGTTCGTTGGACGCTGGCGAAGCTGCCTTCGTTGATCTCAATGAGGGTGAGGCGGAGCTCGTCGGGGGTGAAGCGACTAGTTAGTGGCAGGGCCAAGGTCGCCCAGGGGCCAGTACCTGCGTACATCAGGTGAACGGGGCCGGGGCGGCGGTCGGCCACCGTTTTGACGGCGGCGTAGAGGCCGCTGACGAAGCGCTTCGTCCGCAACAGATCATCGATGCAGAGCGCGGCCCAGGTGGTGCCGATCGCTACGCCAGCACCCGTGTGAACGCAGTCCAGACTATCCTGGCCGCCTAGGTCGATGCCGGAGGCGGTGAGCAGAATATCGCGGTAGTGGTCGAGCGTTTCGTTGAGGAGGTCGCCCCCGGTGTTGTCGTCCAGCAGCACATCGAGGATACGCGCCAGGTCGTTGGAGTGGGGCATTTAATTTTGGTAATTTTGGTGAAGGTAGGCCTTAGATTTATAGCGGTGATGGATTTTATGACGCGATTAAGGCGCGGCCGCAGGATGCCAAGAAGATTGAAATGCAAAGTCCCCAGCCCCAAGGGAAGTCAGAACCCGGGTGATAGAGCGGTTCGCCCCTCGGATGAACTTCCAGCCTGGCGCAGCCGGATGGAAGTTCCATCCGATGTGTCGAACCGCGACGGCCCGCCTTCTGTACATCCGATGTAGGGTGATAAGAATGTTTGTTGCCTAGGCTTAATCCTTGCTTTTGTTCCCGATTCGCTAAAATTTTAACCCGCTAAGTAGCCACACGATACTTACTTATGCCACCCCAGGCGTATTTTACTGATAACTAGCGAATTACGGCCACTAAATTAGCAAGTAAGTTTTCGCCGACTACTTATTACACGACCATCTTAAAACATAAAACGATTTTTGCAGCAAAAGTCAACAGTAGCCAAACATTCTTATCACCCTACCTCCGCTGCATCTTTTGCGACTGCGTCAGCAAAAGATGCAGCGGAGGGAAAAAGGCTTCGTTGCTCCCGAACTTGCCCATGTAAGCAAAAGCGACTACCTTTGCGCACGCAATAGTTGCATAAACAACATAAATAAAGCTCCATGTCTACCACCGCCACTAAGCCCGCCACCTTTACGACTACCGACAGTTTTCCGCTGCTGGGTACTGATTACGTCGAACTGTACGTCGGTAATGCCCGTCAGGCCGCCCACTTCTACCAATCGTGCATGGGTTTTCAGCCGCTGGCTTATGCCGGCCTGAGCACCGGGCTTAAGGACCGGGAGAGCTACGTGCTTATTCAGGACAAGATCCGCCTCGTCCTCACCACCCCGCTGACCAACGGTACGGAGATCGGCCGCCTGCATGACCTGCACGGCGACACCGTTCGCTGCGTTGCCCTGTGGGTGGATGATGCGACGGTTGCCTACGAAACGGCCGTCAGTCGGGGCGCCGAGAGCGTTTCCCCACCTTGCTCCTCCACCGATTCGCACGGCACCTGCGTCCGCGCCCAGATTCAGAGTTTCGGCGATACGATTCATGAATTCGTGGAGCGTAAAAATTACGGTGGTCCCTTCCTGCCCGGCTACGACGCCTGGAACCCCGAGTATCGCCCCGAGGCTATCGGCCTGAAGTTCATCGACCACATGGTCAGTAACGTGGCCGAAGGCGAGATGAACAAGTGGGTGAACTGGTACGCCGACGTGATGGACTTCAAGCAACTGATCAGCTTCGACGACAAGGATATTTCCACCAAATACACCGCCCTGATGAGTAAAGTGATGAGTAACGGAAATGGCCGCGTCAAGTTTCCCATCAATGAGCCTGCCCCCGGCCTGAAGAAGAGCCAGATCGAAGAATACCTTGATTTTCACAAAGGGCCCGGCATTCAGCACATCGCCGTTGCGACCGACGACGTGATTACCACCGTTAAAGCCCTGCGCAGCCGTGGAATGGAGTTCCTGCGCGTCCCCGACAGCTACTACGACACCCTGCTGGAACGCGTCGGCGACATCGACGAAGACCTCGCCCCACTACGCGAGCTCGGCATCCTGGTCGACCGCGACGACGAAGGCTACCTGCTTCAGATCTTCACCAAACCGGTGCAGCCGCGGCCAACCGTCTTTTTTGAAATCATCCAGCGAAAGGGCGCGACTAGCTTTGGTAAAGGCAACTTCAAGGCGCTGTTTGAAGCCATTGAGCGGGAGCAGGAACTGCGGGGGACTTTGTAGAATTCCCGATTTTTGGCTTTATTTCTCTTTAATACCATAAAATGCTGTAGCCGTTGCTGGTGTGGCGGATGGCCGTCGCTACGCGACTTGTGTTTTAAAGGCGCATGGTTAGCCCGGTACACCGCTGCGGACCGGGCTAACCATGCCTAATCGCTACACAATAGCCGGTGGGATAGGGGTAAAGAGCGTGATAAACGAAGCCGAACTGACCTGATTTATTACGCCTCCCACACCTCCACCGCAAGCTGTAGCGTAGCGATTACGCGCGAATATCCCCGGAGGCAGTCCCGCGACTTTGCGGCCCCGCCCATATCCTTTTCCCGCCCTGAAGTGTTTCTCCCAACTACATGAAGCAAGTACATTTTCAGGACCTCGGCCGCATGGACTATCAAGAGGCGTGGGACCTCCAGACGAGGATTCACGCCGCCACCGTGGCGCGTAAAAAGGCTAACCGCGAGCTGCTTAAAGCTGGCCAGGCACCCGGCGAACAGTACCACCACCTGCTTTTCGTGGAGCACCCGCCGGTTTACACCCTCGGTAAATCCGGGTCGATAAATCACCTGCTGCTGAGCGAGGACCAGCTGGCGGAACAGGGCTTCACCTTCCATAAAATTAACCGGGGCGGCGACATCACTTACCATGGCCCGGGGCAGCTGGTGGCCTACCCTGTTTTTGACCTCGACGAGTTTTTTAATGACGTGCATAAATACGTACGAAGTCTGGAAGAGGTCATCATTCGGACCTGCGCGAATTTTGAAATTATTGCGGAGCGGGATGCTGGTTTTACCGGTGTCTGGCTGCCCGGCGACCCGGCCCGGGGCCAGCCCCGGCGAAAAATCTGCGCCATCGGTGTTCACCTGAGCCGGTGGACGACCCTGCATGGTTTCGCTTTCAACGTACGGCCCAACCTGACGCACTTCGGCAACATCGTCCCCTGCGGTATTGACGATGCCGACCGGGCGGTGACCAGCCTGAGCGTGGAAGTAGGCAGGTCTATTGAACTGGCCGAGGTGAAGCCGCTGGTACATGGACATTTCCGGGATGTCTTCGGTTTTTCCTGGGTGGAGCCCACCACTTAAACCGTATCTTGCATCTATTGGGCAGCAACAAAAAACAACGCCCATGACGATCGCACTTCGCCGGAGTTGGGCTAGCTCGGCCCCCCCCCCGTACCGTCACCCTCTCTCTCCCCGCCATGACCGACACCCAACTCATTGCCGGATGTAAAGCCGATAACCGCCGTGCCCAGCGGGCAGTTTACGATCGTTACAGCCCGGTAATGCTGGCCGTGGCGCGGCGTTACACCGCCAGGGATGCCGATGCGGAAGACGTGCTGGTGACCGCCTTTTTCAAGGTATTCGACAAGGTGAGCAGCTTCACCGACAGCGGCAGTTTTGAGGGCTGGATTCGCCGCATCGTCGTCAACGAAGCGCTGATGTTGTTGCGCAAAAAACACGCCCTTAAGCAAGCCGCTGAGTTGGACGAGGTGAACCCCGCCGCCTTCTCCGTCCCCGCCGAAGCAGCCGCCCGCCTGGCGGAGGCCGACATCATGAACTTGCTGGACCGCATGCCGCCCGGCTACCGCACCGTCTTCAACCTCTACGTGATCGAAGGGTATAAGCACCGCGAAATCGCCGAGTTGCTCGACATCAGCATCAACACCAGCAAATCACAGCTCATCCTGGCCAAAAAAAGGATGCGCGAACAGCTGACCGCCCTGGGCTACGGAGATACCTGATTTTCCCCCCAACAGCGCACCGACATACGGCGCTCAAGACTTCAAACCATCAGATTTTAAACTGGTGGCTCCTTGTTACCACCATCCTTCCGACAAAAGCGTCGGAGTTAAGCAACCAACTAAAGCACCTTCATCATGGCAAGCTTTGATCCCTTCGAGAAAGAATTTGGCCGCCGCGCCCGCGGTTTGCGCCGTACCCCCGCGACCCGGTCGTGGGACCAACTGGAGGCCCGCCTTGACCGCCGCCGACGCGGCACCCGCATCCTCGGTATCAGACCCTGGATGCTCGCTGCCATCGTGCTGATCGTGGCTGGCGTCTCCGTGATCTCTAACATTGGGCAGCAACGCAACAACCCGCTGGCCAAACGCGCCGAGTTTATTGAAGACCTTTCTTCCCCCTACGTACCCTCCGAAATCTTTCAGCCGCAGGAATTCCTGCCCGGTCACGCACCAGCCGGTGTGGAGGAGCAGGATCCGGATTTTCGTGACGTGACGGTAGCGGAAAAGTACCGGGTGCGGGGATAACAAAAATCGCGGTATTTTCACGGTATGAACCGCTCCTTCCTTTTTCTTTACCTGTTACTGTTCTCGGCCGCTCTGTGTGCTCAGACCGAGCGGTACACCGAGCAGGCCGCCGCCATTGAGCAAATGCTGAAGGGCGGGAACTACCGCGCCGCCCTGGCCCAGGCCGAAGCCCTCACCGAAAGCGGCCGTCAGGCGCAGCTACCTGTCGTAGAAGCCCAGGGGCGGATGCTGCTTGGCCGTGCCCTGACCGAAAACCCCGCCACCGGAGCGAAAGACCGGGTACGCGGCATTCGGGAGTTGAAACTGGCCGCCCAGGCGTTTCGCAAGGTGCGCGATGCGGAATCGGTCAACCAGATTATATTACTGCTACAAACAGTGACGGGCGATGCTTCCATTGATATTGCTGAGTTGCCCTCCATGAAAGCGCGTAAACAAATCCTTCCTTCGGATGATTCCATCGAGGAAGCTAGCCTGGTGGCCATTGTGTCCCTTCAGGAAAAAGCCATCACCGCGCTCAACGACAGCCAACTCCGGCAGGTCATCATTCTGGAACGGCAGCAACGCAAATTAGACGCGAATGCTTTCGACCTGCTCAACGACAGCCTACTTCTCTTACAGCAGGAAAGAGTAATCGACACCCAGCAGGCGGAAGTCCGCCGACAAACCACCCAGCGGAATCTTTTTCTGGCATTGGCCCTGGCCGTACTCGCCGTACTCGGTGTTCTTTACTTGCGTTTCCGTAGCGGACAGCAGTTTCAGGCCAAACTTCAGGAGCAAAACAAGATCATCACCAAGGAACGGCAACGCTCCGAGAAACTGCTCCTCAACATCCTGCCGGTCAGCGTAGCCGCCGAACTAAAGGAAACGGGTAAGGCCACCGCCCGGCGCTATGAATTGGCCACCGTCATGTTTACCGACTTCAAGGGCTTCAGCCGCCTGGCCGCCACCCTCGAACCGGAAGCCCTGATCAACCTGCTCGACGAAGCCTTTCGCGCCCTCGACCAGATCGTTGAAGACCATAAGCTGGAGAAGATCAAGACCATCGGTGACGCTTATATGTGTGCCGGTGGTCTGCCGGAAGTGGACAACGACCACGCCGCACGCACCGTCCGGGCCGCACTGGCCATCCAGGAATACCTGAAGACCAACACAAATTTCGACGCCCGCATCGGTATCCACACCGGGCCGGTGGTGGCGGGGGTGGTCGGTAAAAATAAATTCGTGTACGATATTTGGGGGGACACCGTCAACCAGGCCAGCCGCCTGGAAACCGCCGGCGAGGTGGGCCGGGTAGCCATCTCACAAACCACTAAAGATGCGCTGGGGCCAGAATTCAACTGTCAAGCTGCTGGCACTTTTGAAGCCAAAAACATCGGGACGATGGCGCGTTTTTTTGTTGTGGGTTGATGGGCTTCTTCCAGGTAAAGCGTGGAAAGTAATTATCTGGTGGTCGACGCCACAATTATTTAACCACACGTAGCTTGTTGGAAAGCTTCACTAATACGAATCATCGGCTAAAGCCAACTAAATGGTTATGCAAAAGGTCAAAACCCAGCTTTCGCTCCTCCCCTCCCGAACACTCTTGGGACGACGAAGGAGCTAATTTACTTCGCAGTACTTCGTGCTCCCTTCGGTACACTGCTATACATGAGCCGTTCTAGCTCTATCATGGTAGGTTGGAAAAGTGAGTGAGTGGCCTTATCTTTTTGGGTCACTACACGCATTAGATCATGGCACATCCACTCTTAACCGAAGTTACGGCAACAAACCCGAACCTACCTCCTCACAGGGTACAAAACCTACTCATAACCAGCCAATGTATCCGTCTGGCTCGCACAACTAAGGGATTGCGCAAAAATAAAGAATCCATCTGCTTGTCAAGAAGCCAACGAATCCGATATTTTGAGGATTATGCCATGAATAACTTATTCTTTCGCAGTCCCTAAGCTGTCAAAGGCTAAAGATTTCGTTCCCCAAATTATCGGCACCGATCTTGCAGCTATGGCTTCTCCGTTAGCTAATTACCAGCGGCTGATCCGGTTTTTCAAAGATGGCATCAATGACCATCTGCCAGAACTCCACCGCTGCATTCAGGATATTTCAGTCAATACCATCGGCAACTTTCCCGTCCGCTCTTTAAACAAAGCAAAGCAATTGGTAACTATTTAGGGTTCGCAAATTGTTGATAGTCAGTCACTTGCAAAGGCTCAAAAAAAATGATCCAGAATATAAGCCGATTTCACGAACTAAATACACTTATTAATTATGCGTAAAATACTGACAATCAGTC
>Ga0136553_1000108_pt1 | contig 28892 bp, 24 predicted proteins | sample AntRauTorckE5430_FD_101384 | JGI IMG/M metagenome (GOLD analysis project Ga0136553, IMG submission 101384) | Saline lake microbial communities from Rauer Islands, Antarctica - Metagenome Torckler E5 #430 | ecosystem: Environmental > Aquatic > Non-marine Saline and Alkaline > Saline | place... | reverse complement strand
GCGCGAACAGCGTGCCGATCACGATGATCGCCTGCACCACCATCCAGACCGACAGCCGCGTCTCGCCGAACTGGATCGCCCAGCCATCCAGCAGCGCCCGCGCCTCATCGGTGAGGTTGAGGAGGATCAGCGTCGCCCATGTCCAGCCCGCATAGCGCACCAGCGCCCGCAGAAAGCTGTTGCCGATCAGCCGCGTCGCGACGGCGATCACCAGCCACGCGAGCGCCAGCTCGGCGAACACCGTCAGAAGATAGGATCGGCTGGGCCATGTGGTGGCGCGCATCACCCAGACGGTGGGCCAGATCAGCGCCACGAAGAGGATTAGCCGCAGCCGCTGTTGCAGCGTCACCAGCAGGCGCATTCGCCAGAGGGGCCAGCCCTCGCGCCGTCGCATCCAGTCGCGGCAGGCCGGTCCGATCCGCCGGTTCAGCAGATGCGCGACGGCAAAGAACCCAAGGGCGATGCCCACCTGATAGGCGTTCCACGGGCGCATCAGGCTGCGCAGAAAAATCTCCGCCCGCGCCCAGAGACCGAGCGCGATGTCCTGCGTGAGGGAGATGACGTCGCCTTCCATGCCGGCCAGAGTGGCATGCGGGCCACGCCCTCACAAGACGGGTTCGGCAGGTGCGCGGCGGGTTATCCCGGGCTGCGCCATGGCTGCGACTTGAACCACGAAACGGTGTAGGCCACCACGATCAGCGCGCCGAAGCCCACGAGGTTGGCCAGCGTCATGTTCCATGTGGTGCGCCCGATCTGGTCCATCACGAACCCCGAGAGCCGCGCGAACACCATCGAGAACACGAACACCGCCAGCGATTGCTGACCGACCTTGAGGATCATCGCCAGCAGCGCTTCCCAGGCCCGCGCCAGAACCCCGATGCCCGCCGTCCTGAGGCGCGCGCCGCCATCGCCGGCAGCGACCCAGCACAGATAGGCCAGGCTGAGGAAATGCACGTAGCGCAGGATGCCGAAATCGGACTTGTTGAACAGGCCCTGATTGGCGATGCGCCAGTTGATGATGTCTTCGCGGATGCCCGGTGCCAGAGGGCCGAAGATCTCGCGCATGCCGACATGCGACAGCGGGATCATGGCGAGCACGATGATCGCTGCGACGACGACCAGCGGCGTGGTAACGGGGGGTTTCGGCAGCCAGCCGCGCATGAAGGCGAACCCGGTGAAGAAGATGAGCTGCCAGCCGAACGGGTTGAAGAACCATTCGCGATCCGACCACGGCTCTGCCGGGAAGGCCAGATGCAGCCCGCCGAGGCCGAGGGCGTCCAGCAGCGCGCCCTGCGCGAGGATCCAGAGCAGCGCCACCGCGCCGGCGACGGCCCAGAGGCTTATGCGGCTCAGCGCCATCATCAGCGGCATGGCCGCGAGGATCACCAGATACATGGGCAGGATGTCGAAATAGTTGGGCACGTAGCTCAGCGTGAACAGCCCGACCAGAAGCGGCCCCGGATCCTCGAAGAAGGCCCACAGGTTCAGCGTGCCGATATAGACCGTCTCGAAATTGCCGAAATGGTCGAACGCCGCCAGCATCGCGGCGATGGCGAAGAACATGCCGATATGCGCCCAGTAGACCTGCCAGACGCGAAAGGCCACGCGCCCCGTCCCGAGACGCCATCCCGCGCGGTCGAAGCTGCGACCGAACGCGATGGCCGAGGCCATGCCCGAACAGAAGACGAAGATCTCGGTCGCGTCGGAAAAGCCCCAGCGGGCCGGGATCCAGCTGGAGAAGAAATTGCTCGGCGTATGCGCGCAGAGGATGATGAACATCGCCAGCCCGCGAAAGAAATCCAGCCGGATGTCGCGGGTCGCAGCAGTTGGGGTCGTGGTCTGCGTGGCGCGGCCTTGCGTCATCGCCGGATCGGCAGCACTCGTCATCGCGGGGTCGGTTCCTTTCGCACCCTGCGCCGGGGTCACTCGGCGGGCAGGCTCTTGGTGGTTTTCCAGTCGCCGCGCGCGTCCGAGATCAGATCGAGCCGTGTGCCGGCATAGCTGTCGAGGGTGCCGGCGCGCTGACCGCTGCGTTCCTGCAGCATCGTCTCGGCCTCGTCAAGGAACCCGCTCCGGATGCCTGCATCGATGGTCAGCCGCTCGAACACGTCGCGTTGCGCGTGGCTGCCGCCGATCATCTGCATGGACCTGCGTGCCTGCGAAAGATTGAGGAACGCGGTCCGGTAATCGCCCTCGCCGAACGCTTCGAGCCCGGTGGCCGCCGCGAGGCCGGGATGCGCCATGCGGGCCTGTATCTCGTCGGGGTTTGTGCGTTTTGCGGCGCGGTGCAGGCGCCCCATCATCTGCCTGACCGCCATGTCGCGATTGCCACCGACAAGGGCCAGCAGGTAATGCAGATCGGCGAAGATCAGACAGGCATCCTGCGTGCGCCGTTCCGAGATGTCGGCCAGTTCCTCCCAGCGGTGACCCACGTCATGGCCCTCCAGCTCCAGCCGCATCAGCAGCGAGGTGGCGTTGGAGATATCGCGGAAATCGTCGGTGTGATCGCGGCGGATCTCGGTGTCGTATAGGTCGAACACCGCCCCGATCTGGTTCTGGTCGAGATGCATCAGCGCCTTGTGCCACCAGACGTGATAGCGGAAGTTGTTGCAATGCGCCCAGGCGTGCTCTCGCCCCTCCAGCCAGTCGAGCCCGGCGCGCGAATTTGCGGTCATGTCATGGACATGCGCCACCGCGTGCAGACCCCAGGCATCGTCGGGTGACAGGCTAAGCGCCATGCGCCCCGCGGTCTCGGCGCGCCCGTACTCGCCGGTTTCCTCCAGCGAAAACGCATGACAGCCCAGCAGATAGCCGCGCGCGGGGTTCTGCGCGTCATAGGCGGGCAGCAGCGCCTCGAGCGAGGCGCGCATGCCGTGCCGGTCGCCGAGGATGAAGCGGGTGGCGTGGCCGATCTTCATCGCCAGCGCATCCTCGGGCCAGCGGGCAAGAACCTCCTCGAGCGCGCGCACGCAGTCCGACGGACGCCCGTTCAGCCATGCGCCGAGCGCGCGGACATAGCCCATCTCGCGCGGGGTGGGGCTGCCCTCTTTCGCGGCAACGCAGGCCGCCCGGTAGGCGTCGCGCGCGGTGTCGGTCATCTCGGTTCGGCCCAGCATCAGGCAGAAGAGACCCTTGGTGGCATGCGCCATCACGAAATCCGGCGCCTCTGTCAGGACTGTGCCCAGATGCTCTGGCACCGTCGCGGAGTGGGCGAGAAATCCCAGCACCATCCTGTCCCAGCCTTCGGCTGCTGCAGGGCTTGAGACCGGGATCTCGTACCCGAACTGGTCGTTGCGCATGGTCGGATATCCTTTCGCCGGTCTGCACCAGGAGTGCGTGACCCTGATGTAACACGGCAGAGGCGCTGCGGGGATGCCGATCACCAACAGTTTATTGGCAGTTTAGCGAAGCTGCGGCCCGGGTGGCAGGGCTGTCGCGCAAAACACCGGGAGGATCGGCGCGAACCTGCCCATTCCGGCACCGGGGCGGGCAAGTCGCACAATTATCATGCGGCGATCAGGGTGTCGCATCCGGCCGGTGTGCGAGTCGTGCGACCAAGCCTTGAGCGGACGTTCGCGGAAGCAGTGACAGCGCATGTCCGCGGGCAGGCGACCCGACGCACTTTCAGCGCGATTTATCCCCGCAAAATCGAAACAGCCCCAATCGACACGCCAACGTGTAAAAATCGCCTGTCCGGGGGGCGGACATGCGATGGCGCTGCGGCGCGGCGCGCCGCGTATCGCGCCGGGGTTATAGCTTCAATGCCCGCCAAGCCGTCGATGACGACCCCTGCGCACGCGCCGCACAGGAGGGGTCGAAGTGTCTGACTTCAGACCACCAGGCTAACGGTCGCGGTCCAGACCGGGCAGAACCTCGTCCGTATCGGCACCGGTCGCCGGCGGTGCCGTGCGATAGCTGACCGGCGTGCGCGAAAACTTGAGCGGATTGCCCAGAAGCCGCACGTGGCCTTCTGCCGTCTGGGGGGCAGGCATCGTGATGGTCATCCCGCGCGCCTGTGCCTGATCCGACTCCAGCGCCTGCTGAACGGTGTTGACGGGGCCGACGGGCACGCGGCGCGCCTCCAGCCCGTCGATCACGTCCTGCATGGTGCGCTGCGCCAGCTCCGCCTCGATCATCGGGACCAGCGTGTCGCGATTGCTGAGCCGTGCGGTGTTGGTGGCAAAGCGGGGATCGGTGGCCCAGCCGGGCTGCCCGAGGTAATCGCAGAACCGCGCATACTGGCTGTCATTGCCCACCGCGACGATCACGTAACCGTCGGAGGTGGCAAAGACCTGATAGGGCACGATATTGGGATGCGCATTGCCCGCGCGCACCGGCGAGATGCCCGAGGTCAGGTAATTCAGCCCCTGATTGACCAGCCACGACATGGTGCTGTCGACCAGCGCAAGATCGATATGTTGCCCCTCGCCGGTGGCGTCGCGGTGGCGCAGGGCGGCAAGGATGCCGGTCGCGGCATAAAGCCCGCAGACCACGTCGGCCACGCCCACGCCCACCTTCATCGGCTCGTCGCCCGCCGCCCCGGTGATCGACATGATCCCGCCAAACCCTTGGGCCATCAGGTCATAGCCGGGCTTGTCGCGATTGGGGCCGGTCTGCCCGAACCCCGAGATCGAGCAATAGACGAGACCGGGATACGCCGCGCACAGCGTCTCGTGATCCAGCCCGTAGGCGCGCAGGCCCCCGGGCTTGAAGTTCTCGATCACCACATCGGCGCGTCCCGCCAGATCGTGCAGCGCCTTTTGCACGCCCGCATCGGTCAGGTCCACGGCCACGGATTTCTTGTTGCGATTGATCGACAGGAAATAGGCCGAAAGGTCGGTTGGCGTGCCATCAAGCCCTTCGGCAAAGGGCGGGCCCCAGGCCCGCGTGTCGTCGCCCGAAAGGTTCTCGATCTTGATCACCTCCGCGCCGAGATCCCCCATAAGCTGCGTGCAGGTGGGCCCCGCCAGAATGCGGCTGAGATCGAGAACGACGAGACCGTCAAGCGGGCCGGGCATGGGCATCTCCTCAGATACGGCTGTCATAAGATCCACGGTCGATCTCGGCGGCGATCACGGTGAACCGGTCCGCGCCCTGCGCCTCCTGCAGCGCGGCGCGCAACTCGGCCCGGGTTGTGACGCGTACGCCGTTGCCGCCGAAGGCCCGCCCGATCGCGGCGAAATCGTGGCGGTCGAAATCGACAGCGAGATTGAGCATCTGGCGCTCGCGCTGTTTCTTCTCGATCAGCGCGAGGCTGGCATCGACGAAGACCACGAAGATCACCGGCAGGTCCAGCTCCGCCACGGTGGACAATTCGCCCGCCACCATCAGGAACCCGGCATCACCCGAAAAGCAGACGACGGTCGCGTCTGGCGTGGCAAGCTTCGCGCCGATGGCCAGTGGCACCGCGCAGCCCATGGTGCAGAGCGCCGTGGATTGCAGCAGGCTGCGCGGGCTGTGGGTGGTCCACATCTGCGACAGCAGGATCCGGTGCGCGCCGCTGTCGACGGTCGCGATGGTATCCTCGGGCAGGGTTCTGCGGCATTCGTCGATCACCGCCGCCGCGCCCCATGCGTCGTTGGTGGGGAAGGCCTGCGCCAGTGCCTCTCGCGTCGCCGCCACCTCGCCGCCGGGCCATGTGGCGCGGGGGGCGCCGCCTTCGGCGATTGCGGCGAGCGAGGGCGCGCAGGCCCCCACGACATTCAGCGTGGCCTGATGCATGTATTGGTGATTGGGCACGGCGGCGATGTCGATCACGCGGGCCACGTCCGGATCCCAGATCTCGCGCCAGCCGGGGCGCATCTCGATCGGGTCATACCCCACGCAAAGGATCAGGTCGGCCTGCTCGACCAACGGCACGAGGATGCCATCGGCCAGCGGCGACAGACCCGCCCCGCCTATGCTGAGCGGATGCGTCTCGGGGAGGATCCCCTTGGCCTTGTAGGTGGTGATGACGGGGATGCTCAGACGCTCGGCCACCTCGCGAATGGTCGCATCCGCGCCCTCGTTCACCGCATCGAGACCCACGATCATCAGCGGGCGCTCAGCCGCGTCCAGCCAGCCGCGCGCACGGTCCAACGTGGCGGCATCCGGCACCATTGGGGCGGCGTCCGGGCGGCGGCGCAGGCGGGGCAGCGTCACGCCCGTGTCGGCCACCGAGATCGGCACGTCGATATGCACCGGGCCGGGACGCCCCTCGGTGGCGATGCCCACGGCCTTGTCGGCGATGATGTCGGCACCCTTCGCCGTCAGCCGGAAGGTCGCCTTGGTGATCGGTGCCAGCACCGCCGCGTGATCGAGAATCTGGTGGGAATAGGTCAGCGCCTCGTCGGCATCGACACAGCCCGAGAGAACGATCAGCGGCACCCGGTCCTGATGCGCGTTGGCGATGGCGTTCACCCCGTTGAGGATCCCCGGCCCCAGCGTGGCGATCAGGATGCCGGGCGCGCCGGTGCGGTGCCACACGCCCTCGGCCATGAAGGCCGCCGCGTTCTCGTGCCGCGCCAGCGTCACCTCGATGCCGGCGCGCGCCAGCGCGTCCATCAGCGTCAGAACCTCGCCGCCGGGCATCCCGAACGCATGGCGGCAGCCGGCCTCATGCAGCCGCCGCGCGAGGTGATCGGCGGCGCGGATGTCTGTCGTCGGGTCGGGATGGGGCACCGGCGCGGTCTCCTCGTCTGTCTGACAGGGTTTGTGGCCGAGCCTGGCGCCGTGCGCAAGCGGGTTCGCCCCGCGCGCGCCGGATGCTTGGGCTGGATTTCCCGCCATGCCCGGCTTAAAGCGAGGGGACGCGGCGCGGGGAAACCCGCACGGTTCGGCCGGCACGAGGATATCCGATGACCAACCACCTCTATCAGAACGACCTGCCCGACGGGCTGGACCTTGGGCCTGTCGTGGCGATCGACTGCGAAACCATGGGTCTTAATCCGCATCGCGACCGGCTTTGCGTCGTGCAGCTTTCGGGTGGCGACGGCAATGCGCATCTGGTGCAGATCGCCAAGGGGCAGACCGGCGCGCCGAATCTGGAGCGGCTGCTGACCGACAGGGACGTGCTCAAGCTGTTCCATTTCGGCCGCTTCGATATCGCCGCGATGTACAATGCCTTCGGCGCGCTCGCCGCACCGGTCTATTGCACCAAGATCGCCAGCAAGCTGATCCGCACCTATACCGACCGGCACGGGCTGAAATACCTGTTGCAGGAACTGGTGGGCGTGGATGTCTCCAAGCAGCAGCAGACCTCGGACTGGGGGGCCGAAACCCTCAGCCCCGCGCAGCTTGATTATGCGGCGTCCGACGTGCTCTATCTGCACCGCCTGCGCGAGGCGCTGGACGCGCGGCTGGCCCGCGAGGGGCGCACCGACATGGCGCAGGCCTGTTTCGATTTCCTGCCGATGCGCGCGCGGCTCGATCTGGCGGGCTGGCCCGAGATCGACATCTTCGCCCATTGAGCATGGCGCGCACGGACAACACCCATTCGCGGGTCGTGGCGGGGATGAAGATCCTGCTGCCGCTTGTCGCGCTCGGGCTGTTGTCCACGGTTTTCCTGATCTCCAACACCGTCGATCCGTCGCAATCGGTGCCGACATCGCAGATCGACCTTCAAAAACGCGCGCGAGAGCTTGGCGCGACAAATCCCAGCTTTGCCGGCGTGACCCGGCAGGGCGACGAGATCCGGTTCGATGCGGATATCGTGCGGCCCGATCCCGCCACCCCCGACCGGCTGACCGCCGACCGGATCGTGGCGCAGTTCCGGCTTGGCGAGGGCACGCAGGTCGACATCACCGCCCGCCTGGCCGAGTTCGATCAGCGCGCGCTGACCGCGCAACTGCATGGCGATGTGCGGATGACCACCTCGACCGGCTACGTGATCGACACCGCGCGGCTGATCTCGCGTCTGGACGCGCTGCACGTGCTCAGCCCCGGCACGGTCACGGCGACCGGACCGCTCGGGGATCTGACGGCGGGGCGGATGCTGTTGCACAATGTCGCCGCGAGCGATGCCGCCGAATTGCTTTTCAGCGCCGGGGTGAAGCTGGTATATCAGCCGCCAAGTGTGGAGGAGTGAGGTTCGTGTATCAATCAAGGGTGTTTCTGGCCGGTCTCGTCCTGGCCTGCCTGCCGCTGATGCTTGACGCGCAGGGCGCGCGGGTGGCGTTCGGCAGCACAGAACAGGATCGCAGCCAGCCGGTCGAGGTCACGTCCGACAGTCTCAACGTAAATCAGAACGACAACACGGCGGTGTTCGAGGGCGATGTGGTGATCGCGCAAGGCGCGATGCGGCTTGCGGCGCCGCGCGTGCTGGTGGTCTATCTCGAAGATCAAAGCGGGATCAGGCGGCTCGAGGCGACGGGCGGCGTGACGCTTGTCAGCGGCGAGGACGCGGCCGAGGCGGCGCGCGCCGATTACGACATCACCACCGGGATGATCGAATTGCGCGGCGACGTGCTTCTGGTGCAGGGCGAGAGCGCCATCACCGGCGACACGATGCTGGTCGATACCGAGGCGGGCACGGCGCGCGTGACGGGCCGGGTCAAGACGGTGCTGCAGCCCGGCGGCGGCGATCAATGACACGGCCCAACCTGACCCTTGCCGCGGAAAACGACGCGACGGGTCTGCGAATCGAGCACCTGCGAAAGAGCTACAAGAAACACGTCGTCATCCGCGATGTGTCGCTGTCGCTGGCGCGCGGCGAGGTGGTCGCGCTGCTCGGCCCCAACGGATCGGGCAAGACGACGACCTTCTACGCGATCGCCGGGCTGATCCATCCCGAGGGCGGGCATATCTATATCGACGGGCGCGAGGTCAGCGGCCTGCCGATGTATCGCCGGGCCAAGCTGGGCATCGGCTACCTGCCGCAGGAGATGTCGATCTTTCGCGGTCTCTCGGTCGAGGACAACATCATCGCGATCCTCGACATCACCGAGAAAAACCGCCAGCGGCGGCGCAAGCGTCTGGAACAGTTGCTGTCGGAGTTCTCGATCGAGCATCTGCGCCGCGCGCCGGCCATGGCGCTGTCGGGTGGTGAGCGGCGGCGGGTGGAGATCGCCCGCTGTCTGGCCGCCAATCCGAAATACCTGCTGCTGGACGAACCCTTTGCCGGGGTCGATCCGATTTCCGTGGCCGATATCCGGCATCTGGTCGCGGATCTGCGGACCCGCGGCATCGGTGTGCTGATCACCGACCACAATGTGCGCGAGACGCTCGAGATCGTCGATCGCGCCTATATCCTGCATGACGGCAAGGTGCTGATGTCGGGCACGCCGCGCGAGGTGGTCGAGAATGCGGATGTGCGCCGCGTCTATCTCGGCGAAGGGTTCCGCATTTCGTGACCGTTCGCGACGGGCCGAACCGGGGCCTGATCTCAAACCGGATTGACAAAACGGCGCGAACGCGTGTCAATCATGGTATGGTACGACGTGACCGCGCGCCGTCGCCCGAACGGAGGATGCAACCTAGGGGTGTATTTCGGACCGGTGAGAACGTGTCATATAGCAGCATCCGGGGTCGGTCTGGATGACGGCGCGCGCCGCGCGGACCTCCGGATTGTCAAACGAAGGAGACAAGATGCGTTACCAAATCAGCGGAAAGCAGATCGACATCGGGGAGGCCCTGCAAACGCATGTCAGGGACGAGCTTGGCACCGTCATCGCCAAATATGCCGAGCGTCCGACCGATGCCAACGTCGTTTTTTCCAAGAGCTCCAGCGAGTATACCTGCGAGGCGATCGTGCATCTGTCCACCGGCCTCACCGCGCAGGCCAGTGCCAAGGCGCATGAAATCTATGCCGCCTTCGACGCCTGTTGCGACAAGATGGAAAAGCAGCTGCGCCGCTACAAGCGCCGTCTCAAGGATCATCACCGCGAGCGCGCAGAGCCGGTTGAACTCTTCGGAGCATCCTCCTATATCCTCGCCGCCAGCGAAGCGGAGTCAGAATCGGAACCCGACAGCCTGCAACCGATCATCGTGGCCGAGATGGAGACGCAAGTGCCGTCGCTATCGGTGGGCGAGGCGGTCATGCAGATGGAGCTTGCGGGCGCGCCGGTTCTGGTTTTCCGCAAGGAAGGCAAGGAAACGGTCAATGTCGTGTATCGCCGCGAGGACGGCAATATCGGCTGGATCGATCCCTGATTGACACATGCGGGTGAGCGGCCGTGCCGTTCGCCCCGACGGCGCAAGAATTGGACTTGGCAATGATCCTGAAGCCTGAGGCGGTGCGCGTTCTATCGGGCACCTCGAGCAAGAAACGTCTGATGCAGGAGCTTGGGATGATCGCCGAGCAGGCCTATGGCGTGTCGCGCGCCGAGGCCGTCGAGGCGCTTCTGGAGCGCGAGGCTCTGGGTCCCACGGGCGTCGGCAACGGCGTGGCCCTGCCGCATGCGCGCATCAAGGGGCTCGATCAGGTGGTGGGCGCGCTGACCCTGCTTGAAAAGCCGATTGATTTCGACGCGGTGGACCGGCGACCCGTCGATCTGGCTTTCGCGCTCTTTGCGCCGGTCGATGCCGGGGCGGCGCATCTCAAGGCGCTGGCGCTGGTCTCGCGGACGCTGCGCGATCCCGCGCTTTGCGCCAAGATGCGGGCGAACCGCAACCCGGCGACCCTGCACACCATCGTGACGGAGGCTCAGGCGGCGCAGGCCGCCTGAGAAAGGGCCGCCTGAGAAAGGGCCGCCTGAGAAAGGGCCGCCTGAGAAAGGGCCGCCTGAGAACGGGCTGCCTGGGCGGTCACGCCCAATCGCCGAATCCGAACTGCCAGTAGTCCCGCCGGTAGGCCGCCCGGGCGCGGGTCTCGACCTCGGCGTCGTAGACCTGCGATAGCGCGAAAGGGTGCTGCGGCGCGGCCTCGGGCACCGGGGGCGGTGCCGTATAGCCCACCCGATGCGCCAGTGCCGACAGATCGCCGGCCATGTCGGCCTCGCGCAGGATCAGGTCCGGCGCGCCGAACTGCGCCATCCCCTCGACCGCCGCGGCCTGGCTGCACCAATGCGGATCGACCCGGATCGCCGTCTGCCCCGACAGGTTGGCCTTGAGAAATGTCAGAAAGCCGAGGAACGCGGCGCGGTGCGCGGCCAGATCATAATCCGCATCCGGCAGGTTGCCGGGCAATGGCAGCTTGTGGAAATTGCGCAGGGTGCGGCGGATATCGCGGTAGCATCCCGGACCCTTTATCAGGATCTTGTCGCAGAAGGCCGCATGCGCGCGCGCCACCGGGTGGCGCAGCACGGTGAACCGCCTGTGCCCGGGGGTGTGCCGCATCCAGTGGCGCAGCGCCTTTTGATCGAGCCGGGTCGGCAGCGCGTCCTCGGGCACGCCGTCAAGCGCCGCCAGCCACGCGCGCAGCGCCGCCTCGGGGCCAGATCGGATCGGCATGAACAGAAGTGGCGCGTGTGCGGCGCGAATGAGGCCGGGTACGGCCGCGCTGCGACGCGGCTCGAAATTCGGTGTGCGCGTCAGGTCGAACGGATCGCGCCGGGACAGCGCCTGCTGCATCTCGTCGAAATTCGTGACCTTGGTCTCCAGCGGGTCGGGGTTCTGGACCTTCAGTGATGCGTCCAGCGCCGTCAGTCCCGACGCACACCCCAGATAGCGCGCCAGCCCGTTGATCACGTCGAGGCTTTGCAGATCCTCGTAGCCCAGATGAAACGCCGTTTGCCCGGTGATCTGAAGCCGGCGCAGCAGGGTCATCTGAAACCCCTGCAGGCGCGCGACATGGCGCTCGAACTCCGCCGGATCAAAGGTGATGGCCGTGTCGCGGCGGCGTTTGACGTTGGTCAGCTTCCACTGCCCCGTGGCCTGCGCGATCTTTTTCGACACGTAGCTGTCGAGCGGGTTGCGGGTCAGGATGATCTTGGCGCAGCGCGGATCGTCGAGCATGGCGTCCAGAACGCGCGGATCGTGGTCGTGGAAGAACCGAAAGCCGCCAAGCCCGCCCGCCTGCTCCCTGATCGCCGCCAGAAGGCGCACGGGGTCCGCGTCACGCTCGGCCTGTGTCAGGCCGCAAAGCTCGGTCCGGTTGGGATAGCCGATGAAATGCGGGTTGAACGCCTCGCCGTGGCAGGTGATCCCGTCCATCGCGTCAAGATGGGTTTCCAGAAGGTTGGACCCGGTGCGCATCTCGGCGAACACCACGAAACAGTCGAATCCTTGCATCATTCACTCGGGCCGCACGAGATAGGGTTTGCGGCCGTCACGGGGCAGGTTTCGCGGGGCCTCGTCCACCGGAAAGTCGCCCATCAGATAGGGGTGCATCCCCTGATTCCTGAGGTTCTGCAGGAATTGCCCGAACCCGGTCAGATCGGCCATGCGCGGCGCCTCGGCCAGCGTCTGCGGGCCTTGTCGGCCGATCTCGTCGAGGAGGGTCTGCAGCGGCTCCATCGGGGCCTCGATGACCTCCGCCATGGTCCAGATGCGCACCCGCGCCCGCGCCCATTGCGAGCGCAGCACATCCAGATGGCGGCTCTCGATGCGTTGCAGGCGCGCGGCCGCGCGCCGGATATCGCCGAAATCGGCATTGGATCTGAACAGCGGCACCGCCCACGCCCCCGAGATCACCGAGATCTGCGCGTTGGGATCCTTGGCGATATCCCATTCCACATCCTCGATGTGATCTCCGGGGCCAAGCTGAAAGCCCTGCCGTTCGCCGCGCGTGTTCCAGATCAGGTTGGTGAGAAAGGCGCGCTTGTTGTAATCGCGCAAGGCCGCGCTGTCGCTGAGCGCGCCGCTGATCACCGACCGGCCATCGCTGAACGCGGCCCGGTCGGGGGCGAAAAGATGGCCATGCACCCGCATCCCGCACGTCCGCGCAAGCCACGCCTCGAAATTCTCGAAGAGGTCGCCGAACCCTTCGAACACCGAATAGGGCGCGCAGGTCAGCCCGCCGCCGTGACCCTCGCCGGGAAAGCGGCTTTGCATGTAAAGCCCGGAGCGCCCGCGCCTGCGCCGCTCGACCGCCTTGGCGAAGATGCGGTCGATCTTGGCCGGGTCGGGTTCGGTGCGCTTCATCGCCCCCGCCTGATCGGTCAGGAACGCCTCGTAAAGCCGATCGGCAAACGGCCAGATCTTGCGCGCGACAAAACAGTCGGAGCGGCGCAAGAGTTGCAGGTGATCGTCGTAGAAGATGTGCGGCTTGCCCTGATAGTCGAATTTCGACAGCGTCAGCGAGCGGCTTTCGATGCGGCGGGAATACCGGCGGGCGAGCGTCTGGAAATAGCTTTCATCGGGGATCCACACCGCCTTGAAATAGCGGTCATGCGCGCGCCTGTTCGGGTCGTCGAGGATCGCCGACAGCGTCTGCCGCGTCAGACACCACCACTGGCTGCCCATATGCGGCACGAGACCGTCGGGGATGCGCCGCCGCACCCCGACACGCCGCTGCAGCGCAACATAGGCGTCGAACAGATACCGTTGCCTGCGCCACGAGAACGGGAACCGCAGGGTAAAGCGTTCCTGATCTAGGCCGCCGATGGTCCACGGCACCTCGGCGATCGTGGCGCTTTCGATGAAATCGGTCCGCGGGCGCGCGTCGAGGTAATCGACAAGCTCCTGCAGCGGGCGCAGCGGCAGGCAGGACCCCGAGGCGAGGTAGACATGCCGCACGTCGCGGAATGTGCGCAGCATGATCTCCGCCGCGCCCTGGGTGGCCGCGACGAGGCCCCATGTCCCCCATTCGCAGCGATGACGCGGCGCGAAGCGCAAGTGCGGCACATCCGACAGCGCCTGAACGAAGGCGTCATATGTCGCGCGCGGCACGGCCCGGTCGACATGGATCACCAGCGGACAGCCTGACGCCGCCCAGTGCCGCGCCACCTGTTCGGCGCGCCCGAAGGCGGTATGGACCAGCATGATGATCCCCACACTCATATGCGCACGGCCCCCTCGGTCATGCCCAGTTGCCCTTGGACATCAGCCCGAGGATCTCCAGTTGCCGCCAGTTTATATATTTCTCGGACCATTTGCACCACAGATCCGGGGTCTGCGCGGCGATCCCGGCATAGGCCTTGTATTCGACGCTGGCCGAATAATGCTGGCCGCGTGTCAGTTCCTCTTCGGCCTTGGCGGTGAACGTGTCGAGAAACTTGGCATGCAACAGGACGCCGCTGGTCTTCTCGCCGCCCCACGCGTCATAGGTCAGGTTCAGACCGCGCGGCAAGAGCATGTGGGTGGAGCTGTCATAGGCATAGCGCCTGTCCCATTTCACCAGCGGTGTCTTGTTGAGCGCGGGTGCCTTTTTCGGGGCATCGGGGAAGAACACCCGCGCCCGCGGACCCCCTTGAATCCACAGATTGCCGTAAAGGCGGTTTCTCTCGATCGTGTAATTGCCGGAATCGAACCACGCGGCGATCTCCATCGGGTCCTGTCCGGCGCGGTAGGCCACCGCGTCGATCGGCCCCTTGGGATACATGTCCAGAAGCATCGCCCCAAAGGATCTGATGCGGCTGGTATCCAGCCAGTCGGTCAGCGCCCGGATGGGGCGCGTGTCGCAGAACGGGTAGACGAAGAATTCGTCCGGGTCCACGACCAGCGTCCAGTGACCATGCGCGTGGCGGCCCTGCAGCCAGTTGAGCCAGTCGACCCCGAACCGCGCGTGCTTGTAACTGGCGCGCGTCGACCAGAGCGAGACATCGGGTTGCCGCGCGAGGTAGTCCGCGCCGCCATCGTTGCTGTCATTGTCGACGATCAGGAAATGCGAGATGCCGAGATCGCGGTAATAGCGCAGGAAATAGGGCAGACGGACATGCTCGTCGCGCAGAGTCGCGAACAGCAGCACATCGCCTTGGCGGATCAGATCCGTGCGGTCGGCCACCGGGCGCAGCGAGAAATGCTTGCGAAAGGCTCGTATCCGGGCCCGCTTGCGCCGCAACCGCATCCGGTAAGATTGCCACGCCCCCACTGCAACACACCCTCGTTAACCACGCTCCGGTCATGTCACATCATGCGAGCGATGTTAACAGGCTCTTTGCATCACCCAAGGCGGGCGTGTCTCAATGCGGGGACCGCTTGGCGAGGATGCGTTGCAGGGTGCGGCGGTGCATGCTGAGCCGCCGGGCGGTTTCGCTGACATTGCGATCGCACAGCTCATAGACGCGCTGGATATGTTCCCAGCGGACGCGGTCCGCGCTCATCGGGTTGTCGGGCGGCGGGGGCAGATCCGCACCGTTTGCCAGAAGCGCGTTGATGATGTCATTGGCATCGGCGGGTTTCGACAGGTAATCGGTCGCGCCGATCTTGACCGCGGCCACGGCGGTGGCGATCGCGCCATAGCCGGTCAGCACCACGACCCGACTGTCGGGCCGTCTTTCGCGGATCACCTCGACCACGTCGAGCCCGTTGCCATCCTCCAGCCGCAGATCGCAGACCGCATAGGCCGGCGTGCGGGCCATGGCGATGGCGCGCCCGTCGGCGACCGAAAGGGCGGTCTCCACCTCGAAGCCGCGCTTTTCCATCGCCTTGGCCAGACGCCTCAGGAACGCCTCGTCGTCATCCACCAGAAGTAGGGTCCGGTCCTCACCGATATCGCACATATCCACGGCCATGCCGCCTCTCCCGTATCATGATGTCGCAGGGATGATAGGTCGCGCCGCCCATCTGTCAAAGCAAAGGCTCAGGCGGCATCGACGAAACACTGCACCCGGTCCGCCATCTGCTCTGCACTCGCGTCACGCCGGAAGAACTCGACAAAGCCGTGCCCGGGCAGGGTCAGATAGGTCATCGTCGAGTGATCCACGAGGTAGAACTCGTCCTCCCCGGACCCCTGTGCCTGATAATAGGTGCGATACGCCTTTGACGCGGCGCGCACCTGTTCGGGGCTGCCAGTCAGGCCGAGCATCCGCGGATGCAGGTAATCGGTGAACTCCGCCAGCACCTCGGGCGTGTCGCGCGCCGGATCGACCGAGATGAAGACCGGTTTCACCATGTCTCCGCGCTCTTCGAGAATATCGACGGCGGCGGCATTGCGCGCGGCATCCAGCGGACAGACATCGGGGCAGAACGTGTAGCCGAAATAGATCAGCGTCGGTTTGTCGATCACATCGGCGTCGGTGACGGTCTCTCCGGTCTCGCTGACCAGCTCGAACGGGCCGCCGATCTGCCCGGCCCCGCCGGCCACGTTCGACGCCCGGCACCCGGCGAACCGGTCGTCCTCCTGACCGGACATCATGACATAGGCGACACCGCCCCCTGCGATCACGAGAACGACGGCGAGAAGGGCGGTCAGGCGTTTCATGGGCATATCCTTGCGTTTTGTAAGAACCGGTGCATTTTGTAATCGACTTAGCACTTCTGGCTCGGCCCGCAATGAATATGCCTGCTGACATCACCGACCGCGATCGCGGTGTTTTCCGAATGCGTGTCCGGGGCAACTGGATCCGCCTGCGCACCCTTGTCCTGTTGCGCTGGTGGGCGGTCATCGGTCAGGCGTCGGCGCTGATGGTGGCCGACCGGGTGTACGGGCTCAATCTGGAGATGGGGCTGTGCTTTCTGGTCATCGGTATCTCGGTGATCTCCAATCTGGTCGCCGCCTTCATCTTCGCCGAAAACAAGCGCCTGTCCGAGCAGGACACGTTCCTTGTCGTGCTGTTCGACATGCTGCAGCTGGGGCTGCTGCTTTATCTGACGGGGGGTCTGAACAACCCGTTCTCGATCCTGATCGTGGGGCCGGTGACGGTCTCGGCCTCGGCGCTGTCGGGGCGGTCCACCGCCTTTCTGGGGGTGATGGCCATCGTCATGGTGACGCTGATGATGCAGTTCTACCTGCCGCTGCGCACCGAGGATGGCCAGGTCCTGCAGGTTCCGGATGTGTTCCGCTTCGGAAGCTGGGCGGCGATCGTCATCGCGGTGATGTTTCTCGGCGTCTATGCGCGCTGGATCGTGCAGGAAATGCGCGCCATGTCCGACGCGCTGCAGGCAACGCAGATGGCCCTCGCGCGCGAGCAGAAACTGACCGATCTGGGCGGCGTGGTGGCGGCGGCGGCGCATGAGCTGGGCTCGCCTCTGGCGACGATCAAGCTGACCAGTGCGGAACTGGCCGAGGATCTCGAAGACCGACCCGACTTGCGCGAGGACGCGCTCCTGATCGGCGGGCAGGCGGACCGGTGCCGCGATATCCTGCGCTCCATGGGGCGGGCGGGCAAGGACGATCTGCACTTGCGCCGCACGCCGCTCGACGCCCTTCTCGAAGAGGCGGCCGAGCCGCATGTCGATCGCGGCAAGCGCATTCATTTCGAGCATGCCGCGGGCATGCAGGAGCCGCGCGCGCATCCCACCGTGCTGCGCCGCCCGGAGGTGATCCACGGGTTGCGCAACCTCATTCAGAACGCGGTGGATTTCGCGCGGGAAAATGTCTGGGTCGAAAGCCGCTGGACCGACACCACCATCACCTTGCGGATCATGGATGACGGGCCGGGATATCCTTCGGACATGCTGGGCCGGATCGGCGATCCGTTCATCCGCCGGCGTGCGCCCGCCGCCGAGGCCCGACGCCCGGATTACGAGGGGATGGGCCTTGGCCTCTTCATCGCCAAGACGCTGCTGGAGCGCGCCGGCGCGGATCTGACCTTCGCCAACGGGGCCGATGCCATCCGCGCTGGCGCGGTGGTCGAGGTGAGCTGGCCGCGCGCCGCCCTCGAAGTGCCCGGCGGCCCCGTGCTTGGCGAAAACCAGCTCTTTCGCGGCTGATCCGGCGTTCTTTCCCGCGTTAAGCCCGTATTAATCAATTTGCGCCACCTTGGGCGGGAATACAGCGGTGAGGGGGTCCCGTGCCGGACATGACGATAACGGAATTTGCACTGCTCGCGGCGGCCGCGTTGCCGGTCTCGCTTGCCGTGATCTGGCTTCTGGGCGTCCTGCCCGCGCGTCGCGGCGATCCGCCCGCCGCGCGGCGCCCCGACGACTGTCATTTCCTTTTTCGCGGCGACAGGCTCGTGGATCATGACGCGGGTGATCTCCTTGCCGCGCCCCCGGGCGATCCGGCCGCGGGGGACTGGGACCGGTTGCGCGACTGGCTCGGTTTTCGCTTTCCGGATCTGCCGCACGCGCCCGAAGAGATCGCCCCCGGCGAGACGCGCCGCTTTCACAGCCATCCGCCTGATGATCACGCGCATCTCGACGCGCGGGCCACCCGCGGCGGTCTGCGCCTGCGCCTGTGCGAGGACCCGCCGCCCGCGGCAGCCCATCTCAACGAGATCAGGCGTGCCCGTCACATCGCCGATACGTCCCTTCAGGCTTTGCGGGCCGCCCCGTACCCGGCCTGGATATCGAACGAGGCCGGGACCACCGTCTGGCAAAACACCGCCGCCACGGCCCTGCCCGATGCCGACAAGGCGCGCATGACAGCCGAACTGACGCCGCCGCCCGACCCCGGCGAGACGCTGACCCGCCGCGTCAGCGTGCCCGTCTGTGGTGACGGCGCGCCGGCTGCGTGGTTCGACGTGACGGTCGAGCGCAAGCCCTGCGGGCAGGTGGTCTTTGCCAACGATGTCTCCGCCCTAGTCGCCGCCGAAAAGGCGCAGCGCGAGTTCGTGCAGACACTGGGCAAGACCTTCGCCGATCTGCCCACCGGGCTTGCGGTGTTCGACCGGGCCAAGACGCTTGCGATGTTCAACCCCGCGCTGACCTATCTGACCGGGCTGCAGTTCGAGTTTCTGAGCGCGCGCCCTGAAATCGTGACCTTCTTCGACATGTTGCGCGACCGGCAGGTGATGCCGGAGCCCAAGAATTATGCAAGCTGGCGCAGCCAGATCAACGAGATGGTCAGTGCCGCGCATGGCGGTCATTATCGGGAAATGTGGAGCCTTGCGAACGGTCAGAGCTACCGGGTGACCGGACGCCCTCATCCCGACGGGGCGGTCGCCTTTCTGTTCGAGGACATCTCGCTCGAGATCTCCGAAACGCGGCAGCATCGTGGCGAAATGGCGCTGCGCGATTCGCTGCTGGACCATCTCGACGAGGCGATCGCGGTCCTGTCCCGGGACCGGCGCGTGATCTATGCCAACCGCGCCCTCGGCACCCTGCTGGAGCTGGCCCCGGACGCGCCGCTGACCGAGATGTCCGTGCCCGACGTGATGGCGGCCTGCCACGCGCGCTTTCCCGATCCCACGCTCTGGTCCGAAATCGAGCACCGGGTCACCTCGAACGCGGTTCGCGATCCGATCATCGAAAGCATTTCGCCGGACGGTCCGGGTGCGCGCCTCGATCTGCGGCTCGCGCCACTGGGGCAGGGGCGTGCGATGCTCTCTCTGCGTCGGCACGTGACCGATGTCGCGCCCCGCGCAAAGCTGCACACGGGCTGATCCGGGTTGCGGGCAGGCGTGGCAAGTGTAGTGTCGGGCCATGCCCGAACGCACCCGCATCCTGGACCATCCTGACCGGACCTGCGCCTTTGCCATGGCCATGGCACCGTGCCTCGGGCCGGGGGATGTCGTGTTGCTCGGCGGCGGCGTGGGGGCCGGAAAGACACATTTCGCGCGCTGTCTGATCCAGTCGCGCCTGCCTGATCCGGAGGATGTGCCCTCGCCCACCTACACGCTGGTCCAAAGCTATGCCGGGCCGGACTGCGAGATCTGGCATGCCGATCTTTACCGGCTCGGCGACCCTGCCGAGGTCATCGAGCTGGGTCTTACCGAGGCGTTCGAGACCGCGATCTGCCTTGTCGAATGGCCCGACCGGCTGGGCGATCTGGCCCCGGCCACGGCGCTGACGCTGGATTTCGCACCCGGCCTCGATGAAAATTCGCGCCACCTGACGCTGTCATGGTCCGATCCGACCTGGACGGCGCGTCTCGAGGGGCTGGCACATGACTGATCGCGCGCGGGCCATCACCGATTTCATCGCGGCGTCCGGTTGGCACGGGGCCGCGACACGCCCGCTTGCCGGGGATGCGTCGAACCGGCGCTACCTGCGCCTGCAGCGCACCGACGGCGCGCGCGCTGTGCTGATGGACGCGCCGGCCGCGCGCGGTGAGGATGTCGGCGCATTCGCCCGGATCGCGCGGCATCTCTCGGGTCTTGGCCTGAGCGCCCCGCGGATCCTCGCCGAGGACAGCGCCACAGGGTTTCTGCTGCTCGAGGATCTGGGCGACGCCCTGTTCGCGCGCGTGCTGGAGACCGCGCCGGACAAGGAGGCCCCGCTTTACGAGGCGGCGACCGATGTGCTGGTGGCGTTGCACCGCCACCCGGCGCCGTCCGCGCTTGACACTTATTCGCCCAAGGTGATGGCCGACATGGCCGCGCTCGCCTTCGACTGGTATGCCTTTGGCGGCACCGGTGCCGAGAGCCCTGCGCGCGCGGCGTTCCACGCCGACATGCAATCACTGCTGGAGCGGCACGCGGCCTGTGCGGATGTCCTGATCCAGCGCGACTATCACGCCGAAAATCTGCTCTGGCTGCCGGAGCGGATCGGCCTCGCGCGGGTCGGGCTGCTGGATTTTCAGGATGCCATGCGCGGCCACCGCGCCTATGATCTGGTCTCGGTCCTGCAGGATGCGCGCCGCGACGTGCCGCCCGCGATCGAGACGGAGATGATCGACCGCTATGTCGCGGCGACGGGCGTGGACGCGGAGGCCTTCGTCATCGCCTATCACAGCCTTGGCGCGCAGCGAAACCTGCGCATTCTCGGCGTGTTCGCGCGGCTCTGCCTGCGCGATGGCAAGGCGCATTACGTCGATCTGATCCCGCGGGTCTGGGGTCTGTTGCAGCGTGACCTCAGGCATCCCGCACTGCGCGGGATCGCGGCGCATGTGCATGACAGCCTGCCCGCGCCGGACCCCGCCCTCTTGGAAAGGCTCCGGCAGCAATGCACGAGGTGACGTTTCCGGTGATGCTGTTCGCCGCCGGGTTCGGCACGCGGATGGGCGCGCTGACCGCGACCCGGCCCAAACCGCTGATCGAGGTGGCGGGCCGCGCCCTGATCGACCATGCGCTCGATCTTGTGGACGGGTACGACCCGCCGCGCACGGTGGTCAACCTGCACTACCTGCCTGACCGGATCACCGCGCATCTGGCCGCGCGCGACATCCAGTTTTCCCACGAGACGCCTGAGATCCTCGAGACCGGCGGCGGGCTGCGCGCCGCATTGCCGCTGCTCGGGCCGGGGCCGGTCTTTACCATGAACACCGATGCCGTCTGGCGGGGACCGAACCCGCTATGCCATCTCGCCGCAAAGTGGCGACCCGAGGATATGGACGCGCTGCTTCTGTGTGTGCCTGAGGATCGGGCCATCGGCCATGCCGGCACGGGCGATTTTCGCATCAGCCCCGACGGGCGCGCCACGCGCGGGCCTGGGCTGATCTATACCGGTGTGCAGATCATCAAGCCCGACCTGCTGCACGAGATCGCGGAGACGGCGTTCTCGCTCAATATCCTGTGGGACCGGATGCTGCAGGATGGGCGGCTGTCGGCCATGCCCTATCCCGGCCACTGGTGCGATGTCGGCCGCCCAGAGGGAATCGCGCAGGCCGAGGCGATGCTCCGCGATGTTTGAGCCTACCGACAGCCCGCGCGTCTTCGGCCTGCCGCCCGGGCTCGACTTTCCGCGCGCACTGGTCGAAGGGCTGCGCGCGCGGCATGCCGGCCAGCCGCCCGAGGTGCTGGCGCGTGTCACGCTGATCGTGAACACCCGCCGCATGGCCCGACGTATCCGCGATCTCTTCGACGAAGGCCCGCCCTGCCTGTTGCCGCGGATCAGCCTTGTCACCGATCTGGGCGAGATGTGGGATCTGGCGCATATCCCCGACCCGGTGCCGCGGCTGCGTCGGCGGCTGGAGCTGGTGCAGCTGATCTCGACGCTGCTCGACGGCCAGCCCGATCTGGCACCCCGCAGTGCGATCTTTCATCTGGCCGACAGCCTCGCCGGGTTGATGGACGAGATGCACGGAGAGGGCGTCGCGCCGCAGGTCATAGAGGATCTCGACGTCACCGATCAGTCCGGTCACTGGGCGCGGATCAAGACGTTTCTGGGCATCGTGCGGCACTATTTCGAGGCCGATCCGGAAAACCCGGATGTCGAGACCCGGCAGCGGAGGGTGATCGAACGTCTGACGGGGCTCTGGGCTGAGGCGTCGCCGCGATCGCCGATCATCGTCGCAGGCTCGACCGGGTCGCGGGGCGCGACGCAGATCCTGATGCAGGCGGTGGCGCGGCTGCCGCAGGGGGCTGTGGTGCTGCCCGGCTTCGACTTCGACGCGCCAGCCCATGTCTGGGAGGCGCTTGGTGATCCGATGACCTCGGAGGATCATCCGCAATACCGCTTCGTGCGGTTTGCCCAAGGGGCGGGGATCACCGCGCAGGATGTGCGCCCGTGGACAGACGACGCGCCGCCACACCCGGCGCGCAACGCGCTGATCTCATTGGCCTTGCGCCCCGCGCCGGTCACCGATCAGTGGCTGCGCGATGGCCCGGACTTGCGGGACATCGGGGGCGCAATGGCCGATGTCACCCTGATCGAGGCGCAATCGACCCGGACCGAGGCGTTGGCGATCGCGATGCGCCTGCGGCAAGCCGCCGAGGATGGCCAGACCGCCGCGCTGATCACGCCCGATCGCACTCTCAGCCGGCAGGTGACAGCCGCGCTCGACCGTTGGCATATCCTGCCCGATGACAGCGCCGGCCAGCCGCTGCACCTGTCGCCGCCGGGCCGGTTGCTGCGTCATGTTGCCGATCTGTTCCGCCAGACGCTGAGCGCCGAGGCGCTTCTGACCCTGCTCAAGCACCCGCTGACGCATCAGGGGGCGGCGCGGGGCGATCACCTGCGCCTGACCCGCGATCTGGAACTGCATCTGCGGCGGTTCGGCCCGCCCTATCCGACTGGCGAAAGCCTGCGGGCATGGGCGGTGAAAAAGGAGTCTGACCCGCTGATCGCGGAGTGGGTGGACTGGATTTGTGCCTGTTTCACCGATCAGGCAACCCCCGACGATATCGCGCTTGGCACGCGTGTTTCAGCCCATGTCGCGCTGGCCGAGCGGATCGCGCAAGGCTGTCGTGGCGAGGGCGCAGGCACGCTCTGGCAGAAGGAGGCCGGGCAGGACGCGCGCAAGGCGGTCGACGGTTTGCAGGCCGAGGCTGCTGCTGCGGGCGCGCTCAATGCGGCCGATTACGCCAGCCTGTTTCACAGCATCCTTGCCACCGAGGAGGTCCGCACCCCGACAGAGCCGCATCCGCATATCCTGATCTGGGGCACGCTGGAGGCCCGCGTGCAGGGCGCCGATCTGCTGATCCTCGCCGGGCTGAACGAGGGCAGTTGGCCCGAAGCACCGACGCCCGACCCGTGGCTCAACCGGTCCCTGCGCCATCAGGCGGGGCTGCTCTTGCCCGAGCGGCGCATCGGCCTGTCGGCGCATGACTTCCAGCAGGCGGTGGCGGCGAAAGAGGTCTGGCTGACCCGGTCGGTGCGCTCGGATGACGCCGAAACGGTGGTGTCGCGCTGGCTCAACCGCGTTCAGAACCTGCTGTCCGGGCTGCCGGATCAGAGCGGCGCGGCGGCGCTGACGGCGATGCGCGCCCGGGGGCAGGCATGGCTCGACCGGGTGACGGCGCTGGAGAGCCCCGAGGAGGTGCCGCGCGCGCCGCGTCCCGCGCCCGCGCCCCCGGTGGCGGCGCGCCCCGCCCATCTGAGCGTCACGGAAATCAAGCGGCTGATACGTGATCCTTACGCGATCTACGCGCGCCATGTGCTGCGGCTGCGCCCGCTCGATCCGCTGATGAAGGTGCCCGATGCGCTTTTGCGCGGCACCGTGCTGCACGAGGTGCTGGAGCGGTTCGTCAAGCAGTCTTGTGATGATCCCGGGCAGGGCACGCGCGAAACCCTCTTGGCTGTGGCCGAGGATGTTCTGGCCCAGCATGTACCCTGGGCCGAGGCGCGCGCGCTGTGGTTGGCGCGGCTGGAGAGGGTGGCGGACTGGTTCATCGACACCGAAGCCGACCGCCGCGCAATAGCAAATCCGTATGAGTTCGAGCTGCGCGGTCGCGCCGAGATCCCCGAGCTGGGCTTTGCCCTGTCGGCCAAGGCCGACCGGCTCGATCTCGACGCGCACGGTCGGCTTTGCATCTACGACTACAAGACCGGCACGCCGCCCACGGGCAAGGAACAGACAAGCTTTGACAAGCAGTTGCTGCTTACGGCGGCGATGGCCGAGCGTGGCGCGTTCGAAGGGCTCGGCCCCGTGCGGGTCCTCAAGGCCACGTTCATCGGTCTGGGTCCGCAGAAAGAGGTCGACGCCCCGCTGGAGGACGAGCCGCCCGATCAGGTCTGGGCGCAGTTCAAGGAGCTGATCGCCGCCTACCAGGTGCCCGCGAAGGGCTATGTCGCGCGCCGCGCGCCGCACACATCCGACGAGCGTGGCGATTACGACCAGCTTGCGCGGTTCCGCGAATGGGAGATGACCGATCCCCCCGACGAGACGGGTGTGGGCCGGTGACCGCGCGCGATGCCGCCACGCAGGCGCAGGTCGATGCCGCGCGCCCGGACCTGTCCACCTGGCTGTCGGCCAATGCCGGATCGGGCAAGACCCGCGTGCTGACCGACCGGGTGGCGCGGCTGCTTCTGGACGGGGTGAACCCGCAGCACATCCTGTGCCTGACCTACACCAAGGCCGCTGCGAGCGAGATGCAGAACCGGCTTTTCGCGCGGCTCGGGGGCTGGGCGATGCTGGGGGGTGCAGAGCTTCGGCATGCCTTGCGTCAGCTTGGGCATGAGGGCGCGATCGACGACGACACGCTGCGCCGCGCCCGCCGCCTGTTCGCGCAGGCGATCGAGACGCCGGGGGGGCTGCGCATCCAGACGATCCACTCGTTCTGCGCCGCGCTTCTGCGCCGCTTCCCGCTGGAGGCCGGTGTCACCCCGCAATTTGCCGAGATGGAGGATCGCACCGCGCGGCTCGTACGCGCCGAGATCGTCGAGGAATTGGCCAGTGGGCCGCAGGCGGGCGTGGTGCATGCGATTGCCCGGCATTACTCGGGCGAAAATTTCGACGGCCTGACCTCCGAGATCGCCCGCCACAAGGCCGGCTTCGCGCAAGCCCCGAGCGAGGCCGATCTCGCCGCGCTGTTCGATCAGCCGGAGGGGCTGAGCATGTCGGGTATCGAGGCGCGGGTGTTTCTCGGCGATGAGCGGCGGCTTCTGGATGACCTGATCGCGGCGCTCAAGGCCGGGTCATCCAATGACGTCAAAGCGGCGGCGAAACTCGGCCGGATAGGTGCGCTGGACCAGAGCGCGCTCGGCATTCTCGAAGATGTGTTCCTCACCGGGGCCGGCGCGAAAGCGCCCTTCTCGGCCAAGATCGGCAGCTTCCCGACCAAGGCTACGCGCGAGGCGCTCGGCGATATGATCGACCGGATTGAGCAATGGATGGCCCGCGTTGAAGACGCCCGCGCCGCGCGCCTTGCGCTTGCGGCGATGCAGAAAACCCGCGCACTGCACGATTTCGCGCAGGCCTTCCTGCCAAGCTATGAGCGCGCCAAGCAGTTGCGCGGCTGGCTGGATTTCGACGACCTGATCCTGCGCGCCCGAGATCTGCTGACCGATGGGCGCGTCGCGGCCTGGGTGCTCTACCGGCTGGATGGCGGTATCGACCACATCCTTGTCGATGAGGCGCAGGATACCAGCCCCGTGCAATGGCAGGTGATCGAGCGTCTGGCGCAGGAATTCACTGCTGGGCAGGGCGCACGCACGGATACCGCGCGCACGATCTTCGTGGTGGGTGACAAGAAACAGTCGATCTATTCGTTTCAGGGGGCCGATCCGCGAGAATTCGACCGGATGCAGCGCGATTTCGCCGAAAGGCTGTCGGCGACCGGCACGCCGCTGCAATCGCGGGTGCTGGCCTGGTCCTTTCGGTCGTCGCTTGCGATTCTGACCTGCGTCGATTGCTGTTTCGAGGACAGCGCGGAGAGCGGCTTTGCCCCCGAGGAGCGTCACAAGGCCTTTTTCGACGCGCTGCCCGGCCGGGTGGATCTGTGGCCGGTGGTGGAAAAACCCGACACCGACGAGCCGCCCGCGTGGCATCAGCCCGTGGATATCCGCAGCGCGAGCGATCCGGCGATCCTGCTGGCGCGCCGCGTAGCGGCGGAAATGCGCGCGATGCTCGACCGGGGCGAGATGATCCCCGACGCTGGCGCGCCGTCGGACTTTCGCCCCGTGACGGCGGGGGATTTCCTGATCCTCGTACGCCGCCGCTCGGCGCTTTTCCACGAGATCATCCGCGCCTGCAAAGCCGAAGGTCTGCCGATCGCCGGGGCCGACCGGCTCAAGGTCGGGGCGGAACTGGCGGTGCGCGATCTTGCAGCGCTTCTGGCGTTCCTGTCGACGCCGGAGGATGATCTGGCTCTGGCCACCGCGCTCAAATCGCCGCTTTTCGGCTGGTCCGAAGCCCAGCTTTACGACCTCGCGCAGGGACGCGAGCAGCGTTATCTGTGGCAGGCGCTGCGCGGGCGGCGCGTGGATTTCCCCGACGAGATGGCGGTGATCGACGATCTTTTCAAACATGTCGATTACCTGCGCCCCTACGAGCTGATCGAGCGGATCCTCACCCGCCATGACGGGCGGCGCCGCCTGCTGGCCCGGCTGGGGCGCGAGGCCGAGGACGGGATCGACGCGCTGCTGTCGCAGGCGATGGCTTACGAGCAGCGTGCGGTCGACAGCCTGACCGGGTTTCTGGTCTGGATGGAGACCGACGATCTGGAGATCAAGCGCCAGATGGACAGCGCCGGCGACCGTATTCGCGTGATGACGGTGCACGGTGCCAAGGGGCTCGAATCGCCGGTCGTGATCCTGCCGGAAACCGGCACATGGCGCGCCGCACCTGCGCCGCAGATCGTGTCGGCCGGGGATGTGCCGCTCTGGACCGGTCCGTCCGCCGAAATGCCCGAGGTGATCGGAGCGGCTGTCGCATCGAGGCGCACCGCGCAGGAGGCCGAGCGCGACCGTCTGCTTTACGTCGCCATGACCCGCGCCGAGACCTGGCTGATCGTGGCCGCGCATGGTGATCCGGGCAAGCCGGGCACGACCTGGTACGACAAGATCCGGCGCGGGATGGACGGCGCGGGGGCCGTGACGCATGACTTTGCCGCGGGGCAGGGCCTGCGCCTGCAACACGGGAACTGGGCCGAGGCGCAGGCGCAGGCCGGGACGGCCGAGGCGTCCGAGACCCCCGCGCTGGACCCGGCCTTCATGCAGCCTGCGCCACACGTACCGCCGCGCGCCAAGACGCTGAGCCCGTCCGACCTTGGCGGGTCCAAGGCGCTGCCGGGCGAGGACGGGCTGGACGAGGACGCCGCCAAGCGCCGCGGGCGACAGGTGCACCGGCTGCTGGAGTTTCTGCCACAGGTGCCGCGCTCGGGCTGGCCCGCGACCGCCGCACGGCTGCTGGCAAACGGCCCGGATGCGGCCACCGGGGCGGAACTGGCGCTGTTGCTGGTCGAGGCCGAAAAGGTGCTCACCCGGCCCGGCCTCGCCCCGCTTTTCGATGCTGACGCGCTGACCGAGGTGTCGATCACCGCGGGTCTCGGGGCCGCGCGCCTGCATGGCACCATCGACCGGCTGATCGTCGCCCCGGATCACGTGCTCGCCGTCGATTTCAAAACCAACGCGATGGTGCCCGATGTCGTGCGCGACTGTCCCGATGGCCTGTTGCGTCAGATGGGGGCCTATGCGCACGCGCTCGGCCAGCTTTATCCCGACCGGCGGATCGAGACGGCCATCCTCTGGACCCGCACCGCCACGCTGATGCGTCTGCCGCACGGATCCGTGACCGCAGCGCTCGAATCCGCCGGGATCGCTTGACGCGCCACGCCCGGCTCCATACTTACAGGTAAACCCGGATCGCAAGGAGAACCGACATGGCCACTGTTGCCGTAACCGACGCCACATTCGACGCCGAAGTGAAGAATTCCGATATCCCCGTCGTGGTGGATTTCTGGGCCGAATGGTGCGGCCCCTGCAAGCAGATCGGCCCCGCGCTCGAAGAACTGGCCAACGAGATGAACGGCAGGATCAAGGTCGCCAAGGTCGATGTCGACAGCAATCCGAACTCTGCGGCCTCGATGGGCATTCGAGGTATCCCGGCGCTGTTCATTTTCAAGAACGGCGAGGTCGTCTCGAACAAGACCGGTGCAGCCCCCAAGGCCGCGCTGCAAAGCTGGATCGAAGAAAGCATCTGATCCGCGACACCCGTCCTTCAGGGGGCTGCGTCGCACGCGGCCCCTTTTTTGTATCTTGGTGGTGCCGCACAGTCCCGAATCCGAACGGAGCCCGATCATGAGCGATTTTCCCGGTTGGCACGGCACCACGATCATTGCCGTGCGTCGTGGTGGCGAGGTTGTCGTCGCAGGGGACGGCCAGGTCAGCCTTGGCCAGACGGTGATCAAGGGCGGTGCCCGCAAGGTGCGCCGCCTCAGCCCCGGTGGCTATGACGTGGTGGCAGGTTTCGCCGGATCGACGGCGGATGCGTTCACCCTGCTGGAACGGCTGGAATCCAAGCTCGAGGCGACGCCGGGGCAGTTGCAACGCGCCTGTGTCGATCTGGCCAAGGATTGGCGCACAGACAAGTACCTGCAAAAGCTCGAGGCGATGCTGATCGTCACCGATGGCGATCAGCTTTACGTGATCACCGGGGCGGGCGACGTGCTGGAACCCGAGCATGACGTGGCGGCCATTGGATCGGGCGGTAATTTCGCGCTCGCCGCCGCGCGCGGCCTGTCGGACAAGACCGATCTTTCGGCCGAGGAGATCGCCCGCAAGGCGATGGCGATCGCCGCCGATATCTGCATTTACACCAACGGTAATCTCACCGTGGAGACGATCGGCAAAGCCTAGTCTGACTTCTGCATCGCATCCTTGTAGGCGCGCAACACCGCGTTCATGCGGGTTTGATAGCCTTTTCCCTGACTGCGAAAGAACTCGACGATGTC
>Ga0136553_1000102_pt1 | contig 29227 bp, 14 predicted proteins | sample AntRauTorckE5430_FD_101384 | JGI IMG/M metagenome (GOLD analysis project Ga0136553, IMG submission 101384) | Saline lake microbial communities from Rauer Islands, Antarctica - Metagenome Torckler E5 #430 | ecosystem: Environmental > Aquatic > Non-marine Saline and Alkaline > Saline | place... | reverse complement strand
GGCCGCTCTGCTCTTCGTAGATTATTTTAAGGTCGGTTGAAATCACGGCGAAAAATACGCCTTTTTTTGAAAATGCATCCGCTGACACCCTGAATAGTTACCTGACTCTTTGATACTACCTGACCAGCGACATCTTTGTCATCGATTTTGAGGCCGAGGATGCGGCAAAAATCGAGGAGCGTGTACTTTTTCCAATCTGCGGGTTGATGGGCGGTTTCGCAATTTTGAAAGCATTCAGCACCAGCGCACCACCAAAATTCTTTTTTATGGGTGTAATGTAGATTGTCCAATCTGCGTCCTTCGCAGTAGGTTATCCCACGAGGTGGTTGTGTGCGCTTTGCCGTTGCTAAGTGGGTGTTGTTTTTGTAGTTACTTCCTTCGATATCTATGAAGAAGTTGTTGTCTCTGGCTAGTGCTAATACATCCGTTTCGTACGATTTCGGTACGCCCCAGTGCCTTTCATCTGGATTCCATTTTCTTGTTGGGAAGTTTCTGATGTCGTCGATTACTGAGTCACCGTAAGCAACTTGAAGTGCCCAGTAGTAAGATTCATTGAAATAGACTTTAGATAGTTTACGATCATTGTTTCCCCAATTGAACACCATTTCCATGCGGCCTGCGCAAGGTTCAAAGAGTCCAGTAATCTTGAATTTTTGGGCGCGACTACCAGTTATATTTTCGAGCATGATTCCGATGAGATCTCCCGTTACGAGCAGTTTTGCATTATCAGCTAGCGACTTTAGGGTATGGATTACGGTAGCTATGCTAAGGTCTAGGTTGAGTTCCGGGGCGACTTCTGCTGCTGTTTGATAGAGACTTAGATCAATATGTCTGAGCTGTTGGAGGTCATCAATCGAGAGCGTCTTGACTCCAGTTTCGTGAAGGTGGAAGCGTTTTTTGAGCATCAAGATTTGGTGCTCGGCTTCAAGGAAGTTCAGCTTCTGGTTTAATGACTCACTGAGGGGATGAAGGTCGGGATCAGAAAGCCATAATGATAGGTCAAAGAATATCTGATTGTCTACCCGAAAGGTGTTGTCTTTGTGCTGCAGCTTGGTGAGTAGCTCGTGGAAAGTATAAAACTGTGGTCTACTGAGGATTACTGGAAACGATGAGAGTAAAAATTGAAGTAGGCTTTGATATTCCGGATGATCGATCAGGCTATTACTTTTCCAGCTTTCCAATGTTGCTAACGTGAAATTATCGTCAATTAACCAGTTCTCTTTTTCTTCTGTGGTGGCTGTAGATAGTAGCTCGGCTTCCCATAGCTGGCGACGTAGATTTTTTGGAGCATGATCTTCGATAACGGCGCTAGTGCCAGGTAATAAATCACTGTTTGCCTTTTTGATTGTTTCTAAGACCAGGGAAAGTTGCTTGATGATGTCTTCTGAGCCTTCGGACTGATATCTGAGATGAAGTTGGATCAGGTCCGCGAGAAAAGTCTTTAGTATTCGCGTATTGTTGTTGACACAGCGAATGATCTGATAGAGCTGGTCGGAGCTTAGCTGGCGATATTTAGAGAGGAGATTATCTAGGTCGATTTGATCCCATTTGTCAGCGAAGAAAAGTTCGGCTTCTTCTTCATGAGAGAGGTGGACCTTGATGAAGGGGTCTAATTTGGCGACTAAAGATGAGGGGAGTGCTTCGCTTTTGAGGTTTAAAAGACCACTGATGCCGAGTTCCGGAAAAATACTTTCGATTAGAGAAAGGTGTGATTCTTCAGACGCGCGGTTGAAGATTTCTAATTGGAACTTCGAACCGCCTTCTATCATATTCCTCACGATGAGTTCTTGTGGTATTTCAGTGTCGCCTAAGTTGGCTAACCACCAATAGAATTGGAGGGTAGCGTTACCGGAATTGCTTATGTGTGTGTCGGTGACATCGATAAAGTGCTCTTTTAAGTCAGTTGATACAGGAGAGGAAAAGTAGGTTTTGATGATTTCCTGGAAGGCACTTGTGATCTGTTCAGGAGCTTGGACTTTTATCTTGTCTATTTCTTGCTTCAGCATCACAGTTTTGGTGTCCGTGGTCATTTTAGAGAACAGTTCTTGCTGAAGTTCAGAGTTTTGGTACATGTGATACCAAGCTTGCAGTGATTCTGGGGTAGGGGAGTAATCAGTGTAAGATTTTACCGAAGGGGCTTCCAATTTGCCAGCATGCTTTTCTGATTTGCCGACAGTAAACACTACGAGCTCACCGAGCTTGACGGGTTCTCCCTGGACCCAGGTTAGGTGAAACCAGATGTCGGTTCTGCCGCCTATCTGTCTGATAAAGCCGAACCCCTTGTCAAAAACATCCTTGCAGACAAAGCCTAAGTATAAAGCCTTTTTATCGTCGAGATTGAAATCTGGAGGTGTGGTTGTGGTAGGGTACTTGCTTCTGCTAACTGAGAGTATTTTCGCTCTTCTTCGTGATTCATTGGAATCGATTGAACCCGTAATCTTAAGGTTACGGAGAAGAGAGAACGGTGAGGGAGGTGGAGGCGGAATAGATGAAGACGCCCTGGGGATGGGAGGTGGTGCGGGTGGTCTGGGGGCAGGGTTTAAGTTTCTATTTGGTGCTATTCCCCGCGCTCGATCAAATTCATCAGGGAAGCCTACTTTAAGGAGGATGTACTGCTCTTCGGTGATCTTTGTTAACGGGCTGTGTCTTACCTCATGGCCCTGGGTTGCGAGATAGTCTACAATCTTAGCCGTTGGGAGAGATAGCAGGTTGGCGACCTTGATTAGTCTTATCGTGGGCATGGGTAGAATTTGGCCCAAATTAGCTAAAGTTGAGGTTTCTGTAGGTTTGACTTCGCATTGCTTCTTTGTCAACCTTCTTTGCACCTGCGGCCGCGCCCTACACCACAGCAGTTATGAATGTTGCTTAGCAAAGTGTATTCCAACTTACGGCAGGAAGAAGTAATTAGTGCCGATAATTTGATTTGTCAATTTTAATTCTATCTTCGTGTAGTTACTGAGCCAAGCACCCGACCATTGCCCGAAGAAAACATCCTACAACAACTCACTACGCACTTTGCGAATCGGCAGTCGGTTCAGCGAGATGAGGTGGTTGATTTTCTACATGAGGTAGCGCCTGAACTGACAGACAAAACGATTGCCTGGCGCATCCATCAGTTGAAAGAGAAGGCACTTATTACCTACGTGAGTAGAGGGGTTTACTCCTTTGTGGTGAAGGAGGTTTGGATCCCCGGACTAACTCGGTGGTCTGCCAGGCTGCGGAACCTAGTGAGGGAGGCTAGTCCGGAAGCGGGACTTTGTATTTGGCACAGCGGCTTTTTGAATGAATGGGCTAACTGTCCGGATAGCCACCAATACACTTTTATAGAAGTGGAACGCAGCGCAATGGAAAGTGCGTTTGATGCCCTGACGGCTTTGAGCAAGAAAGTGTATTTGAATCCTGATGCTGCTTTTGTGGAGCGCTATATTCTTCCGCTAGAAGAAAGCATAGTGGTGCGGCCGTTGGTGTCGGAAGCTCCATTGCTGGAATGGAAGGGGGTTACTACGTCCTCATTAGAGAAGGTGATGATTGACCTGATGGTGGATGAGCCTTTTTTTCGCCCGGTACTAAGTGAGGAAAAAACGGCTTTGGTTTTGAAACAAGCGGTTAGCCGGTTTCAAGTGAGCCAGAGCAGGATGCTCCGCTACGCAGGGCGGCGAAACCAACGAGATAAAGTTTATAATCGATTACAGGAGCTTGAGCTTCTAATTGACATCTGATATGAAAAAGAGACAAGACACAGAAGCGAACCAAGAAGGGTTTGTACTTGAGGATAATCAACTCATATGCCTACTGACTGGGGAAGTGAAGAAGGTTAGCTCAAGAGAGGAGAATTTGCAATCGGTTATCCGGATGCTGAACGAGGAGTACGGGTTTGACCTGGAAGACATGGCGCGTGACTATAAGGTTGAGTTCATAGACCCTGATACGGACAAGAAGAGATCGCAAAAAGTGGAGCTAGTGGTTTTTGAGGCCGGGGTCGAGTATGATCAGGATAATATTATCCGGGTGTGCGCGATACAGGATGGTAAGACAAAAGAGAGCAACGCGAAGAAGGGGTTAGTAGCCACGCTGGAGAACGCAATGGGGGCTTTAGAAAAAGGAGAATTTGGGTTATGGACGAACGGAAGTGACTATCACTTTTTGCAGCGAGAGACCGATGACTTTGATAATGACAAATTTATTGACCTTTCGGACTTTCCCGGTGAAGGACAGTCAATAGATGACTTGGATCGAGATGACCGGTCGATGACGAGAAACCCGGCAAATGATTCTTTGATCAAAGTCTTCAAGAGTAGTCACGACTATATTTACGGTAATGAGGGGCGTAAGAAAGATGCTTTTTGGCAACTACTTAATTTGATTTTCTGCAAGCTGTACGATGAGAAGCGCCGCTTTATTGACGGAGAAGCAGGTAAGAGCTACCGGCGTAAATTTTGGGTAGGAGTGAAGGAGCAGAATACTGCAGAGGGCCGGGCCGCAGTAGCCGGACGAATTAAAGCACTCTTTGAAGAGTTGAAGCAGGATAAAATTTACAGCGATGTCTTTGACGGGAGTGAGTCGATTGGGCTAACCGACAAAGGAGTTGCGTTTATATCAGGCCAGCTAGCGAAGTATTCTTTCTTAGATGCTTCGGTAGATGTTAAGGGGACTGCTTACGAAACGATTGTTTCAAACACCCTGAAGCAAGAATCGGGGCAGTTCTTCACGCCGCGTAATATCGTGAAAGCGATGGTAGAGATGATGGACCCGGAGGAGCATCACCGAATTTTGGATCCGGCATGCGGATCGGGGGGCTTTTTGGTGATGGCATTAGAGCATGTGCGTAAGAAGATTGCCCAAAATCTGTTTCCCGGTTTGGAAGGACCTTTGCTTGAAGAGAAATATAGTTCACTAGAAGTGAACGATCGTATCAGTGAATATGCGGAAGACAGCATCTTCGGGTTTGACTTTGATCCAGACCTGAAGAAGGCCGCACGAATGAATATGGTGATGGCAGGTGACGGGCATGCTAATATTTTTCACGTGAACTCGTTGGCTTACCCGAATTGGGATCACCCGGAAGAGATTGAAAGGATTCAGGAAAAGATTGATGCCAGCATAGCGAACGCAGGGGAAAGCGGCTATGAGGTTAGAGACGCTAGAGGGAAATTTGACCTAGTGTTTGCTAATCCCCCTTTTGGTGCTAAAGTGAAGGTGGAGGCAGATGTTGCCGAAACCTATGAACTATCCGCGATTAGCGTGGCCCCCGAAGTGTTGTTTATAGAGGCTTGTTACGATTTCTTGAAGCCCGGGGGGCGTATGGCGATTGTTTTACCAGACGGAATTTTGGGCAACCCTAATACCTTAGGAGTGAGAGAATGGATCCTGGATAAGTTTAAGTTGCTAGCGTCAGTAGATTTAGCTGTAGAAGCCTTTTTGCCCCAAGTAGGGGTGCAGGCATCGCTACTGTTTTTACAGAAGAAAACGGAAGAAGAGCGACAGCTGGCCGCGGCAGGAGAGGAGGACTACCAAGTCTTTATGGCGATTGCTGAGAAACTGGGCAAAGACCGGAGAGCTAATCCAATTTATGTTCGGGATGGGGAAGGTGCCGAATTGTTGTTCGACGAGGAGAAACAGTACTTGGTGTACGATAAGAACGGTAAGTCATTGGTAAAGAGCCGGACGGAAAGATTGAAGCGTCTGAACGATGATCTACCCCAAATAACGAAGGCGTTTCATGATTTCATTCATTCTAAATAACACGATCAATGAAGGTTTTACATATAGATTCTTCGATGATCAGCGATAGCGATTTAAGAATTGATGCTGCTTTTCACCTTAGCGATGGACCAGAGACGCTAAGAAAGCTTGAGGCATCTCCGTATAGCACGTCAACTTTGGAGGGTGAGACCAGTGATATTTTTTCTGGGAGTATCTTCAAAAGGACTTATGTCTCCGACGCAGAACATGGCTACGCGTATCTGACCGCTTCTGACATGGTTAAGACTAATCCCGATAGTGGTAAGTTTATTTCTAAGAAGTATACACAAAAAGCTGACCAGCTTCGTATCCATAAAGATTGGATACTAGTTTCTTGCTCGGGAACTCTTGGTAATATAGTATATACTAATAGTGTTTTTGAGGGTCGTGTTGGCACTCACGATCTAATAAGGATTATCCCAAACGAAACAAATACTCTCAAGGGTTACCTATACGCTTTTCTTGCTTCAAAATACGGATATGCTTTATTGACTCAGGCAAGCTATGGTGGAGTGGTGAAGCATATTGAGCCTCACCATTTAATGGGTCTTCCTGTACCCCTTTTTCCAGTGGATCTGCAAGAGCAAATTCACGATTTGATTATTGAAGCGGCTAGGCTTAGAGAGGAGGTAACAAAAGAGTTAAATGAGGTTCAGACTTTTTTGATGAATGAGGCTTCACTTCCTTCTCTGTCGTCAGATGATTATGAATTTTTTGGACATCGTGGAGGTGAAAATAAGGCGACAACATTTACGCGGAGTATTTTGGAGGTTGATTCTGTCTCTATTAATGCATTCAATTACTCTAAACGGATCGAAAAAATTATCAACTTAGTTAAAAAGGGCTCCTATCTAGAATTGAAAGATGTATTAGATGGTGATTTCTTTCATACAAGTTCTTTTAAAAGGTTAGAGTTAGATTCTGCTAGCTCTATTAAGCTTATTAATCAATCTGACATATTCAAGGTGAAAAAGTCTGGAAAGATGCTGGCAAAAAAGTATGTGAAGGCAGATAAATTAATTCAGTATGCTGAGGTTTTGATTGCAGGCGTAGGAACTCTAGGAGAAAATGAAACCTTCTGTAAAGTTATTTTTGCAAACGAAGAGTTAGAGGGGCAACTAGTTTCTGGTGAGTTCATAAGAATGAAAGCCAATGATAAGGTGCCTGCAGGATATTTATACGCATGGCTGTCTTCAGAATATGGTTTCAGATTAATTCGTAGTACACAGTCTGGAACTAAGTTGTGCCGCCCAATTAAGGGCCTGCTTGCTAAAATTCCCGTTCCAATTTTAGATGAGAAAACCACACAAGAAATTGACGTAAAAGTTCGATTAGCTCACTCCAAACAGTTTGAGGCCTTAGAGTTAGAAAACGCAGCTATCAGCCTAGTAGAAAAAGAGATCGAGTCATGGCAGTAATCATCCACCCGCCTCATTCGGAGGGGCCGGTAAATAAGGGGGAAGATCGGCTGCTCAAATTCCTGAAAGATGAGTTGCCGGATAGCTATATCTTGATTCCAAACATCGAGATCGCCTCGACTAACCCTAGAAACAATCGCACCCAATTTTGGGAGTACGATGTGGTACTGGTGGCTCCACACGCAGTGTACAACATCGAGAATAAAGACTGGAAAGGGCGGATAGAAGGGGATGATAACTACTGGTACCATAATGATCGGGAGCGGCCCAATCCGCATAAGACATTACGTAAGAAAACGAGTATCCTGGCGTCGAAGTTGAAGGAGCAGGAATACCGATGGGGCAAGGCGTGGATACAATCTACGGTGACGCTATCCTACCCAAATAGTGTACGACCATCGTTGTGGGAAGAGTCAGGTAAGCTGACGTTTGAGTTGAACGGACAGTTGATTGATTTTTTAACCGATCCTGGAAGGGTAGGGAAGCGGCGCGATGATATTAGTGATCTAAAGCAGGGGATCGTTGACTATCTGACAGGAGTTCAGAGCCAGCGGAAGCCGGAAGAAAAGCGGGAGGTACAGGGGTACGAGATACTGGAGGTGTTGGAGCAGGATATCAACTTTGTAGAGTATCTGGTGAAACCGAAAGGGGTTACTTCTTCGATACGTAAGCGAATCAGGGAGTATAGTCTTCAAGTCAACGGTCTGAGCCCAATAGAGCTGGAGCGGCGGGAGGAGGCGATAAAAAATCAATACACGGCCCTACATAAGATTAAAGCGCATCCGTTCATTCTCAACGTTGCATTCAAGATTGACGAAGAGAACCATCTGTTTTATGAGATTTCAGATTATCTGGATGGGAATTCACTACGAGCTGAGGCTTACCATCAGACCTTTACCTTTTCGGAGAAACTCCGGATAGTGCGAAATCTGATTGATGCACTGAAGGAAGCACACAAGGAGAATATTTTTCACCGTGATATCAATCCGGATAACGTCTTTTTGAGTGGTGGCTACGCACGATTGGGGAATTTTGGGAAGTCCTATTTCTCTGACCATCAGGCGAAGGGGTACACAGTGATGGCGACCCTGACGGAGTCTAATACTACTGCTTATCATCCACTAGAACTGACGGTGGGGGAGGCTTCCAGGCGATCAGATATCTACTCTTTAGGGGTGCTGGTGTACTGGCTGTTTACAGGGGAGGAGCCGGTAAAGACTCCCTATGCCCTGAATAAAATGGGCGGACGGTTGTCGGCGGATCGGTTACCTACGGCGATTAATCCGGCCCTGCCTAAATGGTTAGACGAACTTTGCGGGCATACTATCTTGACGGATGATGAGGCACGTTGGGGCACGCTTGATGAGTTTGAGGCCTTTATAGAAACAGCCATGGAGGAAGGTTCCTCTTCGGCCGCTGCTGCGCCAACAGCCGAGCAGGGAGTAATTGATTCTTATGATCTGGAGGAAGGGGATCGGATTGGGAATGATTACATAATTCATAAGATTCTAGGAACAGGCGGTTATTCGCGTGTTTTCAAAGTGAAACACAACATCCAGGGCAATTACTTTGCTCTGAAGCTTTTTAACGAAAGCGTTTCCCTTAACTCTGCATGGGACGAGTATAATGCCTTGAAAAGGTTGGCCCACCCCAATATTGTGAAGTTCATCTGGAACGGCTCCTCTAACAACGGGCAGTTTTATACGGTGATGGAATTTTTGGAAGGGGAGAGCTTGAACACTTACACCCGGACAGACGCGAAGCTTCCCGTGTCTACCGTATATAAGGTTGGGGTAGATATATTGTCGGCACTGGTTGAGATGCAGGCAATGGAACAGCCGATATTTCACCGTGACATCAAGCCGCAGAACATCGTCTGGGATAAGAAGGAACGGTTTGTCTTGATCGATTTTAACGTTGCGTCTTTCGCTGAAGACAATAAAGACTTTGTTGGGACCAACCCCTACCTGGCACCTGATTTGATCAATAACCATCAGGTAGCGTGGGACAGCTCCGCAGATACTTTTGCCCTAGGGATTACGCTTTACGAACTGGTATGTAAGCAGTACCCCTGGAAGAATCGGTTTCCATTGATTGGTAAGCCGCCCGTGTCTCCACAAGACCATCAGCCGTTACTTTCTCAGCCGTTTGCTGAGTTTCTTTTGAAGGCCATTGCAACTGATAAATCAGAACGATTTACAACGGCGCAAAAGATGCTTGATGCACTGAGGGCTATCGGGCCGGAAAACGTACTGGCTGAAAAAGTAGCTAACGGGAGGTCTGCTGATCCTCTTTTAGCGGCTGAGCATCCTGGGTATGTTGACTACCTTAACTCTCTTTATAGTCAGTCTCGACACGGAAACGCGGGGACGCGGGCTAGTGTCTACTCCAGTGTGTACGATGACTTGACCTATACCGAAACAAAACTGGATAAGAAGCTGGTTCCAGCTATTCTTGATGGTAAGTTTAAGTTGGTAATCATCACGGGCAACGCTGGTGATGGTAAGACCGCTTTTATCCAACGGATAGAGCGGGATGATCAAGTTCGATCCTTAGAGCGATTTGGGAACAAGAATGGTGCTCGGTTTTCAATTGGGGGGACGGCGTACGAAAGTAACTACGATGGATCTCAGGACGAAGAAGAGCGATTGAATGATCAAGTACTGGAAGACTTTTTTGCCCCATTTGCTGGGCTGGATAAGTATAGCGAAGCTAGTGAAGGGAGGATAATTGCTATCAATGAAGGGCGGCTGGTTGAGTTCTTGCAGACTTCGGGGGGGCATCAGGATTTAGCGCAGGTTATTGAAGACTATTTTTATGAGGAAGGGCATCACGAACTTCCTGAAGGGCTTATGATTATTAACCTGAACTTGCGTTCGGTTGTCGCTAGTGATGCAGATACTCCTTCCTTGTTCCGGCAGCAGATGCGCGCGCTCACTCAGAAGTCGTTGTGGAAGAAATGTGAAGGTTGTGCTCTCGCGGATCGTTGTTTCATAAAGTATAACGTTGATAGTTTTAACGACGAAGCCTCGGGGGAATCCGTTACAACTCGTATGGAGTGGGTGCTGAAAGCGGCTAGTCTGAAGCGAGAGTTGCACGTAACGATGCGTGATCTACGGTCATTTATTGCCTTTACGTTAACGCGTGACTACCGGTGTAATGAAGTGGAGTCGCTCATAGAGACACATCACCTAGACCCCGAAAAGTACTGGCAGTATTACTATTTCAATATTACGGCCCCGAGGTTGAAGGATGGAGGAGAGCAAGATCGGTTGATTCACTTGCTGCGGGAGACCGATATCGGAGAGGTGTCGATCCCTGATCTTGACCGGGACCTTTATTTTGGGCATCACCAGGCTAAAGATTTTCTTCCCTTTTCGGATAGAGATACTGATCTACTAGCCAAGTTCAATGCACAAAAAATTCTTGTGCCGGCGCACGATCAGTCCGTCGAGGTTTTACAACAGATAAAGGAGCTTCAGAAGGTATTTATCCGACATCAATATTTTGAAGGAGCCTCGCGGTCGATTCTTGAGGAAAGTGATGAAGAAGGAGAGGGCAGCCAGATGCCGTTCTACCTGGACCGTTTGCCTTACCATTCCGTTTTTCAGTTTCTAGAAGTACTGAAAAACGGGGATAAAACGGGCAAAACTAAGTATGGCATATCGCGGGCTATCTCACTCAACGAAGGCTGTGATAACGAGGGTATTGATCGTGATTTTCTAGTGCTGGCTTCTACCGAGGTGAAGGATCCTTTTGCAAAATCGTTCCGGTTGTTCCCACTAGAGGATTTTGAGCTGTTTGTGAATGAAACCCGGCATCTGGTAACCTACCTGGAATATGAACCAGACAGTTTGGTTTTCAGGCACAAAGCGGAGCCGCATATTCGGTTGACTATTTCCCTTGACCTTTACGAAATGTTGTACTTTATCCAGCAAGGGTTTAGTCCTTCGTTGAATGATCTAAGGGGAAAGTTCATTGAGTTGTTAATCTTCAAGAACCTTTTAGAAAACCTGAAGTACGATCGAGTGCTACTGACGGAAGATAATAATGCCTTCTTTCAGGTTGTACGCACGGCTGAGAACCACCTTGTTTTTAAGCCCTTTGAAATCAACTAAGTTATGGCTATCAAGCTTGGAAATAAAGACTCGATCTTCAGAAACGACTTAGTTTTTAGCATTGATGCTAAAGCTGTAAATCTGGACAATACACTGATAAACCTTTACATGCTGCTACAGTGGGAGGGGCAACGTCCGCAACAGCGAGCACGGCGAGGGACGAGTGTAGATATTGATCTGGATAAATTTACGCAGGTATTTTCCGGCCTAGAAAAAGCGGGAGAGATTGAAGGCTTTTTAGACTACCCCAAAGCCAGTACCCTGTGGTTAAGAACCAATCTTCTAAATCTAGTAAACCGGGGTCAAGTTGACAATGAATCGATCTCTTCTTTACGACCAATCCATATTGAAAGCTACCGGGTACGTAATGCAAAAAGGGTCAGAGACTACTATTCCGCAGATCAGGTGTACACGATGCTGGGGGCCGATACACAGGTGAGAGATGCGCTCCGTAAGTTTTTAACGGAGGGTTGGGACCCGACCACGAATACGATTAAGTCGGTGGATATGGACGTAGACAGTCTAGGAGTTCTTAAGCTGGTAAAAAGTATTGCCCCTGGATTCATCAAGAGTCAATCATCAATCACCAATATACAGCCAATACTGCCTGAGGATGCGGCATTATACTGTGATGATGTCCGTCGCTTACTAGTTTATAAGGGGGTGATTCCCAGAAGTGTGCTTATTAATTACTTCAAGATTATTACTGCCTTTCATCTTTCTTGCTACCTGCAAAAGTTAATTCATTTGCTTCCTAAGATGGTTGAGGAAGGGACTACAGAGGTTCAGCCCGATTGGAGCGTTGTTGTTGATTGTACGGACAACTTTGATAGTAAGATATCAGTAGATGCGATTGAAGATGCCACAAAATTGTATAACTCGATATATCCTTACCTAGAGGCTTCCTTCAAGATAAACATTGCGCTAGGCTACCTTGATGCAGACCGTACTGACAGTGACGATCTTCCGCGAGCATTGTCCGTATTGAAAGACCGGCCGGATGATTTTGAGCCTTATATGAAAGCGGTTTGGAACCAAGCGGTGGGCAATTTGGACGAGGAAGATAGTCGCTTAGTAGAAGAAATTGTACAGTATGAGGACAGCTACTTTGACAAGTATCTGGCGCTGCTGATGAATCAAAAGAGTAAGCGTCAGTTTGTAGAGTACCGGCGACTACTAGCTAATCTCTCTTTCAATAATTCGGAGAATGGGTTCCTGGCTCAAGGCAGGAGTAAAAAGCATCCTCGACGGTTTGTGATGGGAACGCGTCTGCTTGAAACCCTGGTCCAGATTCTGGTACTGGACGTTAAAGATGGTGCGTTCACGACTAAGAGTTTATCAATAGAGGAGTTGATTGCCAACCTACGTGACCGCTACGGGCTTGTTATAAACGGATTGGAAGAGCTAAGATATGAAGGAGCCGTACTTAACACCCATCTGGCATTTAAGGAGAATGTAGAGTTTTTCAAGAATAAGCTACGCCAAATTGGATTTTATAATGACCTGAGTGATGCCTACATCCTGCAGAAAATAAGACCCCGCTATAACTTATGACACAAACAGCAACATCTTTGAGTTCTTACTATCAGCGGATCATCCGCTTGATGTTGGAAACCTATGCGCAGGAATTTGCGTCAAAAAAGCCGGGTCACTGTATGAAAATTACAGGGTTCGGAGCGAATGAGTTAGAATATCTGTGGGATTTACTTCGAGATCAGTATCCTGGACTTAGTACTTACATCATTGCTGATGAAAAAGCGGGTGAGCGTTATATATCGGCAACTAAGCTGATTGAACGGAGGAATCAGCAAGCTGATCCATTGCTTGTACTCATTCCCGCCAATAGTAGGACTGCTGCAGAAGATTCCTACGGGAACGCAACATTCAAAGAGATTCGTGTAAGTGGATTAGAAGGTGAACTTAAGGTACAGCTTCTGGCAGAAGTAGCTGAAGCCTATAAGCCGGCGATACACGAAATTTTAGCTTCGCTTAAGCCGGGAAGTGTTACCACCGCTGATATCATTGCCTATTTAATCGCTTTAAGTGACGATGGCTACTCCGACGAGAACGTTGGTAATTCCGTCTATCTACTTAATATGATCCCTGATTCTATTTTGCTTTCAGCATCAGAAAAGATAAAGTACCGTCTTAACTCTAATCAGGACAGTATAGGTGTTCTTAGCTCTTTTGATCGTCCACTTAACGATCGAATAGGAGAGTTACCCCTTAAGCCGAAGACGATTCAAAAAGGTATCGTTGGGTTCTTAAAAAAGGAAAGAGAAGCGAGAACAGCTTCCAGTATTTGCCGGATCATCCATCAGAACTATAGTAATCTCAACTTTGCCAACTGGACTATTCCAGATCTTGACTTTCAGCATATCAAGCTCACGGTAGAGCATCTGAAGAGTTCAGATCTAAAAGAAGAAGGTGGTGACATATATCTGGTCGGAAAGAGTTCCAAGGTTACAAAGTTGAGGGTGCGCATATGGACGAATCCGAAACCGAAAGATGTAGTCAATCTAAGGTATTTCGTAGTTAAACTGATGGCTGTCAACGGAGGGGCAGGGGAGGAAATGATGACCTTGAGAAAAGCCAAGAACTCCGCTTCACCTAGGGGGCATCGTGACATAACGGTGGAGTTGAACCCAAACATAATAGAGGAGGGGTCTTATTTTCTAAAAGTGCTGGCGGAAGATGAGTTTGGTACGGTTCTGAATTTCGATGATCGATTTAAAGAGCCTGCTGTTCAGGCGATCTGGGAAGAAACTGAGCTGCAAGACGAGGAGGCGAATAAGGTCATGCTTAACCGAAAATTGACCTGTGACTCTGAAGACTTTTATTATTCAATAGACAATGCGTCACAAGATGAAGCGGAAAGTGAGAAGAAGGTTAAGCTGAAAAACGTGCTACAGGCATATTTCAGGTTTAGGATCGACCGTTTAAAAAATGGGGAAGAAGCTGTTGTTCCGGTTTCATCGGAAGATTCCGACACCTGGATAAATGACAGTACGCGAAAGCTTGTTTCTACCTATCATATACACTACGCAACGAATCAAAATTTCCAGATTAGTTTATCTACCAAGCTTAGGGAAATAGAGGAAGTGTTCCTTAAGAATGCAAACAATTTTGGGTTTGTAGACGCTACGCTGGATAAAAACTCTTCAGTAGCCGGGTTCAGTTCAATTGAATTTAGGGGTAGCCAGTTGAACAGCATGATTCCTCAGCCAATTTTGAAGCTGCGGAACTCTATTTTCTCGAGAATAAGAGCTTCTAATAAGGCGGGGAACGGGGTCTTTGAGACCGCTAATATTTTCTCCTTTGATGATGAGATAAAGGAATACATACGTCGGTTTACTCAGTGGACCACTGCTCTTCAAAATCAGATGGCAAGTGATGAGCTAGCAACGGAAGAGCGGCAAAAGCTTCAGCAGTTTTTGACGGAGCTACAGCTGTTGGATATGGCCAGGGTGCGGTCCTACCTTCCTAATGGGAATAAGGTTGAAGCGTTACTCATGTCGCCATTACACCCTTTGCGCCTTGCCTGGACCAGTCAGTTGATTGAAGTGTTTCACGATTGGGAAGAAAAGACACAGGCATATCCTGGTTATCAAAAAGACTGGCCGAAGAAATTAGAAAGGTTTTTTACCGGAGCGCTCATACCTGAGAACAGTCCGTTGGTTTTGGTTAAGCCAGACACTTTTAAAAGTTACCACTACGGAGGTGAACTCTGTTTTGGGTGGGGCTTGTATTTGAGGCCGAACGAAAAAGCAGAACGGGGCAGTTTCACTTCGATAAAGCGACAGCTTACGCATTTTCTTCGAGTGTCATTAAACGTAACGAAAGATAACTTTGTCGAGTCTGATGTCAGCCAACAATTGGTCGTTCGTCACTTCAAGAACTATTTGTTGCAGCATCCATATACTGATAAGCTGATTATTAATCTTTTCAATGCGGGGGAGGCAGGTGTCTTTGCGGATGCTCTGGTTGCCTTAGAAGCGGACGATCAGTTTAGGAACGTAAAGTATGAGGTAAGGATATTTAAGGGGGAGGATCGAATCATTGAGCACGGAGAAGGCCTCCGGAACTTGATTAATCCTGAGTATAATATTTCGGAAGAGGCTGAGGCCTTTTCGCAACCATCTCAGAACAGGCTGTTCCCTAAGCTGCGCTTCTCGGTTAATCAGATTCGAGACTACTTGAAAAGCCCTAGTGACTATTCGGCGCATCTTAGCTTTCTAATTAGCCCTTTTCCGGTAACCGATGAGCTTATTAAGCTCAGAGAGGATAAGAATAGGAATAACTTTTACCTCAACGGACTAATCACAGATCCGACGGTAGCCGTGGAGGTGTCAGGGAAAGAAGTAAAGTGGAACAAATTCATTGTACCAAATTCATTGATGAGGCCTTACGGTGGAGCTGGAGCGACGGGTATAAAACTGTTTGCTAGTATTCAATCCTTTATTGCGGGAGCTTTAGCCTCTAGAGTTACGCAATCGATACCAGCAACAAAGCTGGTGCTTCAGGATCGGGACAAGGTATTGCTCTCTCATCTTCATGATTATTCAGACTGGGTAGTCACCTTTGATAAGAATATTGGACCGCAGGTGTTTGATCAGCCCGCAAAAAGTGGAGACATACCTTTCTTACTGGATTATGTACCTGGAGAGGAAGTGTCGGGTATCTCCAGTTACCTCACCACTAGACCTACCTCGGAGGTTCTGGGCCTCCTGGGGCCTCACTTTGAGGAGTTTGGCCTTGACATACACAAGCCTGACGACGAGGTTAAGGTGAAGGGGTTACTGGAAGACCTGAGAGCTGTAAGTAGTTCTTTGGTGCTACAGTTGAATTCAACTAAGAATAAGGCATTTGAAGTTATAGGCTCAGCTTTTGCTAAGAGAGTACTAGAAAAGAAGGGCTACCTAGCGGAAGCCTTTCTAATTCCGGTGGATTTGCATCAGCATCTCTTTGAGGATTTGAATACAGAGAGTAGGAAAAGAGCTGATACGCTACTTGTTTCGATTGATCCGGACAAGCGTGAAATATTGATCAACGTAATCGAATTGAAATGCAGGACTTCTCTTGCGGTAGCTCAAAAGGAAGAGCTAAGGATTGGGATGAAGGAGCAAATTTTGAATACGATTGAAGCCCTTCGCTTCAATTTTGATCCGGAGTATCATCTTTCCCACGATCGGTTAGACCGGGAGATTAAGAATAAGGAGTTGCGGTCATTGCTTACCTTTTACGTTGAACGAGCTCACCGCTACGAGTATCTCTCGTCAAATGCTTACAATACCTATATTGACTTTATTCAACAGCTAGATGGAGGATTCTCCTTCAAGTTTCAGCAACTGGGACTGATTTTTGATTTCTCCGCCCAGAAGCGTCATGAAAAAGAAGTTGTGGATAGCGAGTTAACCTTCTTTACGTTTGGGAGAAAGCTGATTCAGGAGATACTTGACCCTGATTCAGATCTTAATACCAGAAGACTAGAACACGAAGGATTTGATAATGACTTTGCTGAATTATTAGGATTTGGCGATCAATTGAAGCCTTTTGTTCAGAAGTACGGGGTCGAAACAGTATCAGAGCTAGCTGCAACGGTAGCAGCGGAGGTACAGGAAGTTTTACCATCACCTGCTGAGGTTGAGGACACAGAGGTTGCCCTTATAGAAGTAGCAGAACCTCCCCAGCCCGTTGAGCCGCCAAATTCTTCAGGCCAGATTGTAAATGAACCGCCAGCGGTGCCCGAAGCGCTGAAGAAACACATTGCTCCTTCTTTTGATATTCTGGTTGGTAAAAATTCGCCAGGTGCTCAATTCGGAATGCTGGGAAAAAGTATACACGGGAAGCGCATTGCGATTGATCTTAGTGAAACTAATACTATCAGCTTATTTGGCGTGCAAGGAGGCGGTAAAAGCTACACGATTGGTACGGTAAGTGAGATGGTACTTAAGCAGTTTGATCAGGTTAACAAGCTACCGTCGCCACTAGCGGGAGTGATATTTCACTACAGTGAAAGCATGGATTATGAACCTGAGTTTACGTCCATGATCTACCCAAACGATAACAAACGCGAACTACATAAGCTACGGTCAGAATACGGAGCTGAGCCCGATAGGGTAGAGGATGTCATTTTGTTGACCCCGCGGGATAAAGTAGAAGAGCGGCGGTCAGAATATCCTTCCATTGAAGTGCATCCAATTTCTTTTCATCCAAGGGAATTGAACGTACAAGACTGGATGTTCTTGTTAGGGGCAATTGGCAATGACTCAACTTACATCAAGCAGTTGAAAGCGATCATGAAGGAACATCGCAGAAACCTGTCAATTGAGGCGATAAGTGATAGCGTAGAATCTTCTGAGTTGCTTTCCAATTCACAAAAATCACTGGCCCGGCAACGATTGAGTTTTGCGAGTGACTATGTGAATAGTGGGTTCGTGCTTAGGGATCTTTTACGGCCAGGAAGATTGGTAATTGTTGACCTTCGAGATGAATTTATTGAGAAGGACGAGGCACTTGGTCTTTTCGTGATCATGCTGAATATCTTCTCGAGTGTAAAGAACTACCAGGATCAGCACTTCAATAAGTTTATTGTTTTCGATGAGGCGCACAAGTACATGGGGAATCGAGACCTTACAGGGAATATTGTAACCGCTATTCGTGAGATGCGGCACAAAGGAGTGAGCATCATGATTGCGAGCCAAGACCCTCCAAGCCTACCGAACGAAATTATTGAACTGAGTAGCATCGTACTGATGCATAAGTTTAATAGTCCGCAGTGGCTTAAGCATATCCAGCGGTCGATCACACAAACTAGCATTCTTTCTCCGCTAGAGATGAGCAATCTGACCCCCGGAGAAGGATTTCTTTGGGCTACTAAAGCAACCGATAAAAGCGTCTCTAACAAGCCAATCAAAATATCTACCCGGCCCCGCGTAACGAAACACGGCGGTGGGACTATTCAAGCAACCGGAGATTCATGAAGTCGATAACTTTTTCACATCGAGGGAAGCGAGTTACGAATGAGGATTATGTCTTGTGCAAGAGTATTGGTTCGGAAAGCTATCTGTTCTTAATCGCAGATGGAATGGGAGGGTATGCTAACGGGAGCCTGGCCGCTAAGATTGTTGCGGAAAGTATTGTGGAGCAAGTTACTGGAGCCGAACCTGATGGTCTTGACCTACAGGTAGCTATTGATAATGCGGGGGCCGAGTTGATGGCTGTTGCTAACTTAACGGGGAAAAAGATCGGAGCTACGGTAGGTGGAGTTCTCCTTCAAGGCGAATCGGCTGTTTGCTTTTGGGTTGGCGATGTGAAGGTGCTGCATTTTCGACAGGGACAGTTAGCTTTTGAGTCCAGGTCCCATTCTCTGATGAATGAGTTACTTGACAGCGGCTCCATTCGTGATGCTTCCAGAACTGAGAAGTACCGGCATGTTGTAACTCGAGCTGTTCAAGGGGCGGATACTAAGGTGGCCATTGACACCCATATAATTAACAGCGTTTCCGGGATTGATACTTTTGTAGTTTACTCGGATGGGGTAGAGGAGGCTGTGAGTAGCGCTGAGATCAAAGGGCTTTATCAGGAGGGCGTTGATCTGGCTGAACTTGTGCGGTTGGTGGAAGCGCGAACTTTGGAGGTTGGGGAGGATAATTGTTCGTTGGTGGGAGTAAAACCAAGGACTATTAGGAGTGAGCCTTTTTCTTGATGTCGGGACCTCAGAGAGAATTTAAAGGTTATGCCTACAGTCTTCACATTGTACTTACTTTACTTCAAATCACCGTCTAATTCGATGATGAGGTTTGAAGTCCATTTTTCTTAATTTAGCGTCTTATGGACCCAGTAACAAGCTTCATTGTATCCACAGTTATAGGAGGTATAGTTGGCAACCGTGCGGACGACCTTGCCGTAGATTCAGTCCGCAATATAGCGGCAAGGATGGCGGGGAAAAGGCGGCCGGTGAACCATGATCTGCAGCGGGCCGTACATGAGGCTTTTCATTCCGCTACGCTTGTTACCCTGCGGGAATTTATTGATGCGAGGAGAAAAGAAGAGGGGTGGAAACGTTTCTTTATTAATGAGCCAACGGTTAGTTGGGGGAGAACGATAATCACAGCGCTGAAGCAGGAAATAAGGGCTTTAAAATTGAGGAAAGTTGGCGCTGAAGCTTATCTACTAACGGAAGTAGATCCGGTTAGGCTACTTACTCCGAGGGGGCAGCAGGTAACCCTGGATGATACGGGGCGAGAACTTACAGCAGCTTACCTCAAATTTCTGGATACCCGCTATCCAGGGCTTCCTGGAGAATTTAGTAGTTTGATGAAACAGGGATGGGAAGACGCTGAGACCGGGAACACCATTCAATGGTACGGCCTAGTATGCGCTTTTTTCATTGAGGCTACGAAAACAAATCCGCGTTTGCGGCAGGTGTTCAGTAATGCACTAACTACGGACTTTAAATTGTTGCGGGCTGAAACGAACGCTGCGTTGGCTCATATCGAAGCGGCTGGCCAGTCCGTAGTGGAAAGATTTGCGGCTATTGAAGCATTTGGTGAACAAATAAGCCAAGATATTAGTGGATTACGAAAGCTGATTCACCTTGAGTTTGATGAGCTGAAAGCCCGTGTTAATATAGAGGAAAACCGACGAGCTTTATTACGGCAATACGGCGGTAGGGAGGCTAAACAAAAATCTATCGAGAAAGCTGCTAGGTACCGTAACGAAGTACTTTGTGAACGACAGAATATTATCGGGGAAATCGACGACTTCATTGGATCTAATGATCGAGGTAAGTTATTGATTACAGCTCCCGCAGGCTTCGGGAAGTCCGCCCTGCTTAGCGACTGGTTAGAAAAGCGGGAAGGTGAAGGTCTGTTTTTTTGTACTCATTTTTTCAGTCCCTCCGGCCGGGATCCGCTTGGGCTCTACACGAACCTACTTAATCAGCTCTATGCCTACTACGGTCTTTCCGAACAAGAGTTGCCAAATGAGGAAGGACGACTAAGGGACATTATCACCGGACTAATTCTTAACCTAGGTAGCCGGGAAGAAGAGGGGTTAATGATCGTTATCGATGGCTTGGACGAGGCAGTTGGCCTGATTGACCCACTACTCACGGAATTGCCGGAAGGGGTGTATATAATCGTTACTTATCGAGCCGGCAACGATGATGGCTTAGAAGCCATTGCTGGTTGGGTGGAGAATAGCCAACGAATTCGATTGGACTATTTGGAGGAGAAGGTCTGCAAAGAATGGCTCTCTCGCCACCCGATGATCAAAGGGATTTCTGAGGGAGAGCAATCACTAGTGATAAATGAGTTGTTTACAATAACTGAAGGTTACCCACTGCATCTTAATTTACTGTTTTCAGACAAACAATTGTGGAAGGGGAGCATGGGAGGTAATCTGCGGCGTACACCCTCTTCTTTTAGTGCTTACGTGAAAACCGAATTCATGCAATTAGCCCGCCAGGAAGACCTACGGGAAGAGCGCAGCCTTCAAATGTTATTTGCGGTACTGGCAGTTACGAATTATCCTCTGGAGGGTGCCGATTTGGAGGAAATAACTGGAATCTCTCGCTGGGAACTTTCCGCATTGCCGCAGAGCATTGCCCGCTGGTTGAGTATAGATACCCAGTTGGAAGAAAGCGTTTATTCGTTCACCCATCCGCTCTTATCTGAAGAGTTTCGTAAAGTACTGGGTAGGGATGAGCAGAAGGCCAAAGAACTGGTCCTTGAATATTGTAGCCGTTGGCGTATTTGTAATAGTACCTTTATTTATATGTACTACCCAAAGGCCCTGGTAGAAAGCGGCCAGCGGAAAAAACTCGTTGAGCTATTACTGGAGGGGTCGGAGTGGCAGGAACGTAAACGCGCTCACTTCCGGGATGATGCCCTGAGCATTCAGGATGTGGAACTGGCGCTCAGCAGCGGGAAAAAAACGGAAGGTAATGCATACTGGCGGGAGATAATTCTACTTCAGAATTACCTCCTCGTGCTAAAGACTAATTTTCAAGGTGCCAAGTATACAGCTGGCTACGCATATTGTCTGGCAGCTTTTGGTGACGAGAAGGAAGCTTACATACTTGCGAAGTCTGAGAAAACACCTTGTGGCAGGTTGCTGTATTTACTCATAAATATGGTAGCTTCGGTGGATGCCAATAAGCCAATGGAAGTACTGAATGGGGCAGTAGAACAAGAAATAAAGTTATTAGAAGAAACCTCGGGAATACTCGATTTAGAAGATCTGGAAAAATTGTACCGGGCGATTCAACTCCTGAATTATAAACCCTTCGCTGATAACATTTACAACCGGTTAATCGATCTTTTACGAAAAGAAGTAGGATCTGAAAGCACCGATATTAGGCGCACTACCATAACAGAAAAAGCACTTAATTCGGATTGGAGACTTACCGATAGACCATATTGGATTGACCTGGCAGATAAACTAGTCAGCAGGGCCTTTATTATCGGAATGGCCAAGGACTTTCCCGGAGGGTTGCTACGTTATGGCAACTATGCAGAGAGATCTACTAAATTCCTTAAGTCTCATAACTGGAAAATTAGTGACGGGGAACTAGTAGATCAGCTGCTGGCTGCAACAGTCACTGTTTCTGGCTATGCTGAATTCGCCGGTTACCTAGACAACAAATATAATTTAGATTACGATCAGCAACGGTTAACTTTTATTAGTAGGTTACTTGAATATAGGCATTGTGTTGCTTGGGATGAAATACTTCATTTCTTCAATAATGCGCTAATAGCTATTGTAAGTACTCTACCCGCAGACCAATGGGAGCCTGCCCTGGTGGTGTTAGATAAAAGGAAAGATAGAAAAGTTCAAATTGAGCAAATTCGGTTACTTTCTGAGTACCTATGTGCAGAGGGAACCACGGCAAAAAAGAAATTAAAAAGATTATCGGGTCTATTACTAGAGGATTATAAGCGTAAAGGAAAAGAGAATAACCTTTTTATAAGGTTAATGAATAGTAAGGACTGGCCAAAACAGCAAGCCCCAAAATTACTTAAGCTAATTCTTGTATTATATCCGAAATATTCTGACATCCAAAGTCAGTTGCGTTGGGTTAACAATGTCATGCCTATTCTGCTTAAATACGATGACGGTAGTGTCATTAATGATCTTCTTGCAAACATCGATGAGAGAATTGAAGGCTTAGAAAGAACCTTATACGATATAATTTATAATGTTGCGAAGCGTTTTCCGATAATCGCATCCCGTATTTACGCCCAATATTTTAAAAAATTCCGGCTTGCTGCCGATGATGAACAAACAGTGCAACAGGTTTTGTCCATTTTAGCGGCTGGATTCCACCGATTGGGTTTAGTAGACCATACAAAGCTGATACTTGAAGAGTTGGAGGTGCAATTTGATAATTCGTCAAATGCAAATCATACGTATATACAGCGTAGATCATTGGGAGGTATACTAGCCTCTGTAGGGGCCGAAGTACCTGTACCTATTTGCGCGGACGATCTACTTCCCTTCACTGTTAGTGCTTCGTTACAAAATCATGATTTTGCGGGTGCGATAAAACTATTGAGTGAATCATTGGAGTACATCGAAGCTGGTCAGGACCGGACCTTTGAGGTTTACCTGCCGGTCTTTGAAGGAATTAGCATATGCCTCCGTTATGCGTATCGTAACGAGAAAAAAGGGCTAGATTTAGAGAAGCTGCTTGTCTGCGTTGCGAATATTTTGAAAGTAGTTGGTAGAGATGGCACCCCACTAGAGTGGGGATGGCACCTTCGTAATGCTTCTTATCTATACGAGTGGCTAGTATTTTTTTCTCAGGGGACTCCGGAATACACCGCGTTAGTAGAAGCCTGGCGCGAAGTAGACATGATCAATAACTTAGTGCCCTCACTGAAAGTAAATCACGCTATCATCGCTGCCTACCTTAGTACTGGTGATGAATTATCGGCATTACAGTTAAGTAAAAGTCTTGGCTGGCTTAGATACGATGATTACGTTGGTGTCCGTGATGAGCTAGCTATTGCGAACGATAGAAATTTTGCTGCCCTTAATAAATTTCCGCTTTTTGATAACTCGGGAGGGCATACTGAAAAGCACCCCATGCTGGGATATCTAGATGATCTCTTAAAGCAGCCTTACCGGGTAGCCTTTAGTCATTACGTTTATCTAATTCTGGAAAATTATGGTGAAGGAGATCGAAGTAACGTTGTTGATTTTTTATTGGAACTATTGAGTGGAACAGTGCGCAAGGCCAAATCATTACGCACGCTTCATAGTGCATTGCTCGCAGCGCCACTAAAAGTTGAACACAGCAGTTATCAGCAGATTACTCCAGTTGAGCGGTCCCTTCCAAACGGCCTTAAGCAAAGAGTGAGCGACTTTACGAACTTACTTTTAGGTGACAGGATGTTAAGCAGAATGCGAATAGATGATGCAAGAGTATATTATTTCCGGTCATTAGCAGAAGCTAACCATTCGATAATAAAAGAAATGGTTCATACTCGAGTTGCATTTACTTACTTGCTGGAAGAACACTATAGCCAAGCGGAACAAGAATTTAAAAAAGTACTTACGATTAACCCCGACAGCCTTTCGACAATAAAAGCCTTACTCCCTATTTATTTCCATTTGGGAAACTATGATGAAGCCCTTACTTGCTTGGCAGGGTGGTTAAAATCCATGCCCAACGATGGAATTACACTTACCTACTGGAAGTTTTACTTTTTGTTGGCTTGTGGCAAACACGCTGAAGCGGCGATAACCATAAAGGATCTTTATCGCTTTGGGGAAGCCGCTGAAGGAGTCAGCGCATCATGGATAAACGCTCACACAAAGTATTTTGATGGTATCCTGCATTACGCAGAAAAGAAATTTGATGTCGCGCGCAAACGATGGGAGTCTGTAACGGACTTTTTTGTGAACGGCCCGGGTGCAGAGTACCCCAATATCTCCCTCTTGGGCCTTGGAATTCTTGCTGATCCTTCATTGACTCTTAAAGAAGAGGTGGTGATTGCTATTAATCGTATTTCTATTAGGGCAAACGTGAACTATTTGAGCTCAATCCTGACAGTAATTCTAGCTAAAGGAGAGATCGAAATGGCTCGAAATCTTATTGGTGAATTGCCAGAACACTATATTTTTACGGATTTTTTGGACAAGCCGATAGTCGACTATAGCGGACTAAGCCATGAATGGGAAATATTTGAGTGTAGAACAAACTCTCTAGTCAGTATGATTCTAAAGCATGATATTAATTCAGACTATTTGGGAAAAGGTTTTATAGGCCAGGATCATAAAAATATTCCAACGGCGATATCTTTACCTGAGCAATACGTACTTGGAGTGATTACAGGCGACTTACGTACTTCTGATGCTAAGATACTGTCAGAGTCAGTGGTGGTAAAAATAAGCGGCAATAATGTATTTGGTATTCCAATTTACTCTTATGTAAAGTTGCCGTTAAGATACTTTAAAGATTTACGAGTGGCAATGATCAAAGGGGTCGACTTTAGACCAGCGGATTATGGTGTCATTATTGCTGCAGGAAGAGGGGATGCACCTATGAGTCTTAAGGCTGAACTACGGGCTAAGTATAATTTAATTGATGTTTCTCAAGAGATGCGGAATGCATGAAGAAAGAGGTCGTGCTATTAGAAGGGGTTATTAAAAAACTACTTTACTTAACATAACCATAATTATGGGCGACGAGAAATCGCCCTGGAATAGCTCCACATGTCCGTCACAATATGCTGGTTTTCAGCTGTCTAATTCTTGGATAATTCTAAAACATCACCTCCCGTTCTTCCTCCATTTGAAGCAACGTTTTCTTTTGATCTTGCTGATCAAGCAACGAGAAAATGAACCTGGAGGCCGTTTCCTGAATTGAGTACGGATACAAAGCAGCCAGCTGCTCCAGTAGCCCTTCAAGTCGAGGGCCTTTGCTACTGAGGGTAAATGTTCCTGGAGCGAAGATTAACTCGATGCTTGTATCAGGATCGGAGTTGCGCTGAAAAAGGATTGTTCTAGAGGGTTCCTGTATCAGGAGCCACTCGTCACCAAGGCGCTGGTTAATGGCGTCGATGACGTGGAGCTGGAGGCGAGGTTCATAAGCCTCGTGGGCCTCGATGGCCAGGTGCGCCCAAGCGGGGACGCGCTTGGTGATATTGGTTGCGGCGTTCTTGCGACCGGTGATGCGATCGATGTCGGTCCAAGCCCAGTTCATGGCCTTCCGGAAGGTGTCGAAGCGTTGGCGAATAGTTGGCATTGAGTTTACTTCTCTAGGATTACGTGCTTCAAAATCTCGTGGCGGTAAGTGCGGACGGTACCGTAGCGCTCATCGTGGGTTTTTCCGGTAGCCACTCCCATTTGGTTACTTTTTGAAACGGCAGCTTTGCCCCATACTACGGCCTGATGGCGAGGACAATCTACTTTATACAGGTTACAGAAACCGGCGATTGAGTAGTAGTCCTCGTCTTTGGAGAGGATCTTGGCTTCTACTTCTGAGATGCGGGTGTCATGGTCTTGGTTGACGAGCTCCTGGTCGTCGAAGCGCTGAGCGATCTCGCGGAGGACATAGCCGAAATTCTCATTGCTTCCTTTCACTTCCGTTTTACCGGTGGTGAGCAGTTCACGTATTTTTTTGTACACCCAGACTTCGAACTCCGGGGCGAGCCACCCAGCAAACTTTAGGGCCAAGTGCTCGTCCATCCAGGTGCCCTGAAGCTCTACATCGTTTCCTCCTTTTACAATTCGAAGTACATCCTTTGGATTCCCCCCTTTCTTATAATCTTCTTCCAGTGCCAAGACGAACGATTTGGTGGAATTTAGGCGAAGGAAGTCGGCAGGAGCTTTTTTGGGGAAAGGGTTAGCCATCTGAGTGGCATTGACCATGGATTGCCCTTCGACAAACTCGAAGGTGACAACCTGGTTGTTATAGCTGAACTTGCGGACGTCAGACATATTAGATGTTTTACCGATATGGGGATTCCCATAACGGTAGACAAGATAAGAAATAATTTAGTAATAATACTAAATTATCTAACATAAAAGCGGATATTTTCGTTTTCTAGGCCATCAAATATCAGCTTAACCGGTGAGTTTTCCGGAGTGATACCGCTACTCATATAAGAGCAACGCTTAGCCTAACTTAGTAAAGTTACTAGATAGAACTGCGTATGGATCATGTTTTGCTTATCCAACGTCTTCTGCACCTGCATTTCGACTCCGCTCAGTAACCACGTCCGCGCCTGAAGAAGCCAAAGATGAACTACCGTTACGGGAATTCCCATAACGGCTCCCTAAATCGAACTTTAGTTAGTAGCGTTACTAATCAGCTCAAGCCGCCCGATAGTAGCGCACGACCCCATTTTGATAGCCGAGGACGACAAAACGGGGGTAATCGTCATGACGGAAGTGAGCATCCTGGACGATGGAGCGTAGGATGGTTTGGGGAACTTGTTGCAGGGGTAGGCGAAGCTCGTGGAGCGGCTGCCGGCGTTGGATGGTAATCACCCTCTAAAATTACGGGTTTAGCCGCGTAATTGCAAATTTACTTTGGTGGGTAACGGTACCAGAGTTGCTCGATGAGGATGTCTGACATACCGCGGCCGGTTCGGGTGCTTTCAGCTTTGAGATTTTCGACCAACTGATTAGGTAGGCGAACGTTGAACCTGGTCTTATTCTCTCGGGCATTGTGCCGATCAGGTTTTTTGGTTTCTGTCGTGGTGGAAGTCTGTTTTGTTTTGTCTTGATTGGGCATTTGTCATCTGTGTAGTGGGCTTTAGGGTGTACTTCGGGGGATGGACCGTTATACTGGTCCAAAAGGCTAAAACTGTATGTTGAGGTGTAACGGGTTTACCCTAAAGATAGGGATATTGGAGGCATGTCCGCAAAACGGGCTAAAACTTAACGTTTAGAGCGTCAAGCTTTTACGATTTTAACCGCAAATAGTTTGAAAACTACTATCTTGTGTGCTTATCTATTAAGTTTCGCGCGGCTTGCCTCTTTGGGATGGGTCGCGCTTTTGTTTAGAGCTTACCAACTTTTCTAATTCCATCGATAAAGATGGAATTAGAAGTTGATACTTACCACCCCCGCTTTTTTCTCGTCTTCTTCAAACGCTCTACCTTCTCCGGCGTATCGCAGTAAAACTTGACGAACTCATTAGCTTTAACGGTAAGCCGGTCGAGCATTTCCTCGCGGGTGTATTGGTCTTCCTGAAGGTGACGTAGGATCACTTGGAGGGAAGCCATGGTGTTGAGTTCCTCGGTGGTGGCGAAGTCGCGCATGTTGGCGCGCATATCGTCGGGCTGGAATTTTGCACGCCATTGTTTGGCGGTCATGCTCCAGATCGCCAGGTTGAGGATATCAGCGTCTACTTGTTTGAGGTGACGGCGGACGGGGCCTTTGTGGTCGCCGTAGATAATATCACGGGTCCCAGGGTCGGGCATCTTGGGAATTTGCCGTTGGCTATTGGCCTGGGTAATCATTTTGTAGTTCTTCGCGGCCAGCTCACGGGAGAAGCGTAGGCGGGTAGCGTCTTCCCCATGAATAGTGCGTTGGAGATCGAGGTAAGAATCGAGGGTAGCTAGGTAAAAAGCCGGGTCCATCCAGTTAGCGAAATGGATTGCCCACTGAATTGCGGCATAAGTGCCGCCGTAGCGGCCTCTTTTAGAATAGATGCCAGTACATCCAATATCGGTTAGCTTTTGAGCTGAGAGGGTGAAAGCGTTACGACCTGCTTTTGTTGTTAACCCGTCGAATTCGACGGGTTTAAAATCCTTGTTGTAAAGTTGCTCCCATTCCATAATGAAATCGACAGTGTCAGCGTTTCGCAGCCAGTTCCGAATTAGGTCATCAGGGACATCGCTCTTTAGTTTAGCAAGATCAGTTATACAGATGTAGTCCGTTTTGGAGTCGTGACGGACGTTGTTTCCTTTTACGATAAGTGAAGATGACTTAGCCATAGGTTCAAATTTACGTTCTTGTTGTTAACTGTGACGCTGGTTTTTGAGGATAGATGATTTTAAAAGGGGCCGTACGGCCCCCTTTAAAATCCGATAGTAAAAAGAATTAAGACCAGGCTGCCTATGTAGGCGCTTCGAGTAAAAAGTTAACCGCCTTCTGCGCCTGGCTGGAAGCCTGGAAGAGGAACCGCTTGTCGTTCTTGAGCAGCCCGAAGTAGCCATCGATGTAGGCCGCGGCGTTCTCCTGGAGCGGCTGACGGGTGATGCCGGCGTGCTGACAGAGGTAGACGGCTCCGAGTTCGGCGATTAGTTCCTCGTGTGCGTGTGGCTCGGAGCCTGGGACGCGCTGTTCCATGGGTAGCGTGATGCCGGGGCGGCTTAGGCGGGAATCGTGTCCGGTGCCGTGGGTGATCTCGTGGAAGAGCGTTTTGTAATACCCCTCCGACGAGTGGAAACGGGTGATGGGCGGCATATTGATTTCATCCGTGATGGGGGCGTAAAAGGCGCGGTTGAAATCTTAGCCGTGAATTTTGGGCACTGCCTGCAGGCTGGTGACAAAGTCGTCACACGTTTCGATGGGAGCAGTGTTCGCTTGTTATCAGTATAACTTCGCGGCTGCGTTACTTGTCAAGCGCCTTTTTTTCAGCCTCCAGCCTCGCTTTAGCCTTTGCTGCTTTAATCTGGTTCTTCCGATTTTCGGGAGAGAGGACTTTACGACCGCTACGCAGCTCGAAGGCTTCCCTGGCCATACCGGCAGCCTCACCACCTTCTATTGCGGCGTCCTGGTTTTCGCTGAAGCCCTGTGCATCGCGCTTTACTACTTCGTGGCGAGTATCTTCTTCCCCAAGCATCGTGAAGATGAGTTCCAGGTTGGTCATGTGGTCACGGAGGTTTTCACGTTTCAGGCCTTTGTGCTGTTTGTGGTCGCTGGGGGTAACTCCGAAGGTGCCGCGGCTTATCTCGGCGGTGAGGATGCTATATTCTTTGCCTG
>Ga0136553_1000095_pt1 | contig 30320 bp, 21 predicted proteins | sample AntRauTorckE5430_FD_101384 | JGI IMG/M metagenome (GOLD analysis project Ga0136553, IMG submission 101384) | Saline lake microbial communities from Rauer Islands, Antarctica - Metagenome Torckler E5 #430 | ecosystem: Environmental > Aquatic > Non-marine Saline and Alkaline > Saline | place... | reverse complement strand
CGATCGACGGAATGGCGAAGTAATTTTGTTGATCGTAAGCTGCGAGCGTCCAGTTCGCCAGTTTTAGCCCCTGATTCGCATTAGGTATTTAAAACTGGCTAGTATCGGACTGTTTGAAGTGCCCTGAAGCATTCAGTAAGCAGATACGGTATGAGCCTGAATGCTGAAATTTAGCTCAGATATGAGTTCCGCAGAAAGATAAAAGCCGAGCCTGGCGCGTAATTAGTACTTCGGCGGAGCAGGCGGCGGCGGTGCTTCCTGCAAGCCCAACGACCGGCGGATACGGTCGGCAATCTCCCGGGCGGAGCTAATGCTCTTGGGTTTGTCGTCATTGTTCTTGACGCTCAGTGTTCGCTTTTTGGTATCCAGCGCTACGAGGGCTTGGCCGTAGGTGATCCGCTCGAATTTACCATCAAATCCTCCGGGCATATTCGTATCGGTTAGCTCTTTGAAGAGGTCCACCAACTGTTGCGTACGCTCCTTGTCTACTTTGACGGAGAAGGTGTAACCATCGTCAGTAGAGGATTCCGTGACCGAAATTGAACTGGAATTTGTGGTGGTTGTCACGACAGCCTCCTGCGCATAAACGGATACGGCGGAGCAGGCCAACAGGATGGTGAATAAGTATTTCATAGTTTTAAAGTCTGGTTGGTTAGTGAAATGGTTGCATTAGCCTTCGTGCAGTACGTCGGCCGGTTGCAGGCCCGCCGCCTGCCGACTTGGGATCAGGGCGCATAAGGTAACGATGACCAGGATGGTCAACATTGCCGCACCAATACCGAAGTAGAAAAATTTTTCGGGGATCGGCGTCACCTCCAGTAAAGGTACCTGCACGGCGAAGAAAGCCCCCAGGAGTAAACCGGCAACGGTCACGATCAGCACCTCGCCGACAAACTGGGTGGTTACTTCGGCGCGGGTGGCCCCCATCGCTTTGCGTAATCCGATTTCGGCGCGGCGGCGGTTGATCTGGGTGAAGAGGACGCCGAAGAGGCCGAGGGCGATGTTGATGAGGAGGAAGGCGGAGATGACGAGGAGGATGATCATGGGAATCAGGATGGGCCGGTTTGACTGGCGCCGGTCTTTTGCCATATCCCAGATTACGACGTCGGTGTTTTTGGTGTTACTGACCAGGAGGTTGTAAATGGCTTCTTCGGAATCTGCCAGACTGTTGGGTTGCAGGCGAATCATCATCATCTCGAAGGGTTCCTTGAACTCGTCCATCCGGGCCAATTGCGAAAAGAAGGAAAGGGGGAAATTTTCGGCAAAGTTGCTTTTATACTTGAAATCTTCGGTTACACCCACGACAATGTGGTCTCCGTTAAAGTCGAATACCGAATCTACGATGGACGTCACACCGGGGTAATAGCGGTCTTTGAATTCCCGGTTGACGACCATTGGCGGGTATTTACTGCGGTAATCATCGGCCGTAAACCAGCGCCCGTCCATCATCTCCACTTCGGCCGTTTCCTGAAAATACTCGTCGACGAACATCATTTGTGACCTAAGCAGGAAGCCGGGAGCATCCGTACCCGTTTGCCAAGTATTTCCCCCAAACGGATTAACCGGGCCAATAAAAGTCGCCGCCTCAATGGCTGGCATGGCCAGCAGATCTTCGCGCAACCGACGCTGCTGTTCCATTACCGTCAGGGAATCAAGTGCATCATCAAAATCAATCTTGACGCCGATCATATCATCATAGGTAAAACCCAGCGGAGAGCGGTAGCGGTCCAGGTTGTAGCCCATGAAGGCATAGACCCCGAAAAGGACGATGAAGGCGAGCAATATTTCCAGGAAGATCATGCCGTTGGCCCGGCGTTTGTTCCACATTAGTTTTAGTAGATGGCGTAACATGGCTATTATTTTTTGAAGGAATCAGCAGGAAGGTAGCGGTGAGGGTTGATGCCTTAGCGGAGGGAGTCCGCCACCTTGGTGCGGCTCATCCGATAAGCGGGCAGGATGCCGGAGAGGAAGCCGAAGACCACAATCACGAGGAAGAAGTAAAGGAATACCCGGACGGAGTACGACAGCCGCGTCAGCCCCAATAAATCGTTGGCGTTGATGTAGTTGATGAGGCTAATGGCCAGCAGCATCCCGACCAGACCGCCGATCAGTGTCAGGACCATGTTTTCGAAAACGAACTGGGTCAGGATGTCACCGGCATTAGCGCCGAAGGCTTTTCGGACCCCAATCTCTTCCTTACGCTCATAAACCCGGCTGATGTTGAGGTTGACCAGGTTGATCAGCGGGAGGGCCACAAAAAGCAGCAGCAGGCCGATGATGGGAATGAACATCATGCGCATCGCTTTTCCCGGGTCCTCTTCCTGTAGTATCCCCTGGGCGTAGCCTTCCACGAAGGAGGCATTGAAAATTTTAAGCTTGTTGTTGAAGTCATCGGCGGACATGTCAAAGTTCTCCGCCAGGAAGTTGATCTCGTTTTTGAGGGCTTCGCGTTTTCCCGGGCTGGAAACCAGGCAGACTGCACCAAACCCGCCACCGATCGCGTCATCCTCCAGGCGACGCGGGTCGATCGTGGTAATGGGCAGGTAGATATCACCGCTGAAGAAGGGACTATCGGACAAGGGCCGGCTCACGATGCCCCGCACGCGGAAGGTTTCCTCACCGAGCAGCATCTCCTGACCAATCACGTCTTTCGACACCTTACCGAAGTAGGTCATTGCCGACTTGTCTGTGATGACGGCCACCTTGTTGGCCTGCTTATCGTCTTCGACATTAAGGCACCCGCCGTGCAGGAAATCAAAGTCAAAAACATCCCAGTACTGGTCGTTTACGTAGTAGCTATTAAAGGAAAATTTCCGGCCATCGAGGTAGCCATCCACATTGTTACCTTTGCTGAAAAGTGCCACGTGCTGCGCCCCTTCCAGTGGTAAGAGATATTTATTGACAAATTTATAGCCCATCGGCCCGTTCGAGTTAGAGACCTGCTCTTCCGCTATATTCAGCGTCGTATCGTAGCGCATCTGCTCGTCGTCCATCACAATACTGTCAATCTTCCGGGTGGTGTCGGGTTCCATCCGAATTCGTTCTGCCATCGGCACCATCACCATCCGGTCACGGTGCGTCAGGGGTTTATTGGCCCCCAGCGTAGCGTCAAACAAAGACGTCAGCAACATCAATATCATCAGCGTAAAACTGATGCCAAACAGGCTGATAAAGGTGTAGAGCGGCTTGCGCTTCAGCACTTTCAGAGAGAGGAGGAGGTAGTTCTTGAACATTGGTTTTGTGGTTTTGTGGTTTTATAGTTTATGGTCAGGTAGTCAGCAGGCTTTGTTATCCACTAGACCACAATACCACCGTACTAACTCACCCGTTCCCCATCACTCAGCCGAATCAGCCGGTGGGTCTTTTTGGCCATCCGCTCGTCGTGGGTGACCATGACGATGGTGGTGCCGAGTTCTTCGTTGAGCTTCGTCAGGATGCCCATGATCTCGTCACCCATGTGGCTATCCAGGTTACCCGTCGGCTCATCGGCCAGGATGATGTTGGGTTTGCCGACGATGGCCCTGGCGATGGCCACCCGCTGCTTTTGCCCGCCAGACAGTTGGTTGGGGAAGTGCTCGGCGCGGTTACTAAGTCCGACGCGGGCCAGGGCTTCGAGCGACAGTCGGCGACGCTCCCTGGTCCCGACTTTGCGGTACAACAGTGGCAGCTCCACGTTGTCGACCACCGTCAGGTCGTTGATCAGGTGGAAGCTCTGAAAGATGAAGCCCAGTTGCTCGTTGCGGAATTTAGCGATCTGCCTGCCGTTATGGCCAGTGATCGTTTTGCCGGCCAGGCTGACGGTGCCTTCGGTCGGCTCGTCGATCAGGCCCATAATGTTGAGCAGCGTCGACTTCCCGCAGCCGGATGGGCCCATGATGCTGAGGAATTCCCCGGCGGGAACCGTCAGGGTTAAGTTTTGCAGGGCCAGCGTTTCAATGGTGGCGGTGCGGTAGGCTTTGGATACGTTGGTGAGTTCGATCATTATGGATGTTGAATGCGGGAGGGAGGCTAGCCCCTCCCTTGCGAAAGGCGGGAAGGGAGCAGGCTCCTCCTTTTTATCAGGCGGGAGGGGGCAAGCCTCTCCCTTTATCAGGCGGGAGGGGGGAAAGCCTCTCCTTTTTATCAGGCGGGAGGGGGCAAGCCCCTCCTTTTTATCAGGCGGGAGGGGGCAAGCCCCTCCTTTTTATCAGGCGGGAGGGGGCAAGCCTCTCCTTTTTATCGTACGGGAGGGGGCAAGCCCCTCCCGTACGAATATATTGCGGGCTTGGCGTATGGGAGAGGCTTGCTCCCCTAGCCAAGGGGCTTATCATTGATAAAATCCCAGAGCGTGAGGCGCGCCAGGCTGGCGTAGGTGAACCAGTAGGCTCGCAAGGTATCGGCATAGGCGCGGGTATTCTGGTCGCGGAACTGCTGGGCCTGGGTGAGTTGCGCCAGCGGGATGGCCCCGAGTTCGTAGCTCTCGCGGTTGATGTCGAAGCGTTCGTTGGCCAGGTCTTTGATCGCGGTGGCTAAGCGCAGTTCTTCCTGGACGGTCTTCCACTGCTCCAGTAATTGGACGAGTTCGGTGCCCAGCTCCAGTTCGGTGCGGCGAGCGATTTCTACGGCCAGTTCGCGGCTGGAGGCGGCCCGTTTCGTCAGGGCTTTGCGTTGGCCCCAGTCAAGGATCGGCAGGGAGAGGTTGACGCTCAGGATACGTTCGTTTTGCGGGTCGGTGTAGATGGGCGAGAGCTCAATGTCGTTGCGGACGAAGCCGAAACCGGCCTCCAGGTCGATGCGGGGGCCGAGGTCGCGGCGGATCCGGTCCTCCTCGCGTTCGGCTTCCAGGGTGCGTTGTTGGGCGGCGAGGATTTCGGGTCGGCGGCTCGCCATTAGCTGGCGGGCCCTTTGCTCGTCCACCTCACTTTGCACCTGCGTCAGCGGCAAGTCCGGGCGTAAGAGAATGAGGTCATAAGCCTTGCCTAAGAGGCGGTAAATGGCTGCTGAGGCGGCGAGTACGAGGCGTTTGGCGCGTAACAGATTTTGCTCCGCACTCGTCAGTTCCAGTTGCAGTTGCACCAGGTCGCCGCGATTAATTTTGCCGAGCTCGTAGCGCTCTTTGGCCACGGTAAACAGTTGTTCGTTGGCGGCTTTATTGACTTCGGCGATGCCGCGTTCCTGGTCGGCGCTGACGAGGTCGAAAAAGCGGTCGGTTGCCGTCAGGGCAGCACCGGCGCGGGCGGCGGCAAGCTCGCGCTCGCTGACGGTCTGGGCCAGGGGCAGTAGCTTTTTGTCCCACTTGAAGGGGTTAAAAGCGAGGATCGGCTGGCGGTAGAAAAGGCGGATGGGCGAGCCGTTGTAAAATTTATTATCGAGCACCAGGTTGTCCGTTCGTTGCAGGCGACTTTCGAGGCTGATCGTGCCGCCGGTTGCGGCAATGGCCTGGGTGGCGAATAGGCCGACGAAGGAATTATTCAGCTCGATTTCGCGGAAGGCGACGGTGCCGTCGTTCTGGGTCACTTCGGTGCTGGTGCGGAAGTAGTTAGGCAGGTTGGCGACCAGGTCGATGCGCGGCTTCTGGCTGGCCTCGAAGGCACTGAATTCCAGTGTTGCGGCTTGTAATTGCTGGCGGGCGATCAGCACTTCGATGGCGGTTTGGGCGGCTTGTTGCTGGAGGACTTCGAGGGTGATGGTTTCCTGGGCGCGGCCGCTGGTGCAGAGGAGGAGGGGGAGGAGCAAGGTTAGCAGCGCCCTCACCACGGGGGCTAGTAGGCTCAACCGTAAGTTTCGTTTCACTAAGTCGAAGCTATTGCGGTTCCTGGCAAGGCGCGAAAACCGGAGTGCAGCCTTAGCTGCATGAGGATTTTCGTAACGCAGCCAGGAGCCGCAATAGCGAGACTTGGGTATAATATAACTTGCAGGTTGATCTACTAGGCTTCCTGCACCAATTCGTTTTACCCCCATCACCCCCTCCCACTTATTTTGGGTCCCCTTCATTCTAAAAACGTATTCCCGCCGGAGAGGGGTGACCTGCTGATATTTTTTTTGAGCAATAGCGGTTTTTTTGGCAAGTAATGGTGAACTCATGTTGGCGGGTGAAAGCAAGGACTCTACTTGCGAAGAAAGACCCCTCTCCCGGCCCCTCCCCACCAGGGAGTGTTGAGCTGCTGCTGCTGATGATTTCAAGAGCGGGATATTGATTTTAGGGGGTAATGGTGGCTTTACGTTGGAGGGTACTCGTAGCCAGGTTGGCGGTGGTAAGACGTCCAGTTGGTTCCCCAATATATTATTGTCGTACTTCATGGTGATTGTCTTTTGGGGTTTACTTTTTGATCTGTAAGGCGGTAAGACGGTCGTATTCTTCGGTGTCAGAGATGACGATGCGGTCGCCCGCTTGCAGGCCGCTGATGATTTCGACGAAGTCGCCGTTGCGCAGCCCGGTGGTGATTTCCGTCCGCACCGCTGCTTCGCCGCGAACGACGAAGACCGACTGCCGCACCCCACCCCGGAAGGCCGGGCCGTTTTTGACGCGCAGCACGTTTTCGCGCTTGCTGGTGATGACGTTGAGTTCGGCGCGCAGGTTGGGGCGCAGCTTATCGTCGGTTGGGTCGTCGAGGTCGACGCGAAAAGTGACCGTATTGTTGGTGATTTCGGGTAGGATGGCGGAGAGGACTCCACTCAGGCGGGCCCGGGGAAGTATCATTTCCACCGCTAGGCCGACGCTGAGTTGCTCGGCGAAGCGATCGGAGGCCGTCGCTTCAATTTTATAGCGGCCCAGGTTGGCGATCCGGGCCAGGGGAGCCCCCTCGGCGACCTGCTGGCCGATGTTTTCGTTAACCCAGGTGACGACGCCGGCACGAGGGGCGCGGACGTCCGTTTCGCGGAGTTTGCGGCTGAGTTGCTGCACTTCCTTTTCTTCCATGCCAACTTCCAGTTGCAAGCGGCGTTCGCGGCCAGCGAGGCTGTTGCGGCTGTAGTTAAGTTGGTTGGTAAGTTTGTCGGCTTCCAGTTTGTTGATCTTGACGGCCAGCTCGGCGGCTTCGACTTCTTCGGCGGTGGCACCGCCGATCTTAAGCAGCCGGCGAGCGTCGCCCAGGCGGGCGTCGGCGGCGGCGAGTTCCAGTTTTTTGATCTCGGCGTCAAAACCCAATTCCTTCAGGTCGCGCTGGTATTCGAGTCGGAGCAGACCAATGTTGTTTTCCTTGAGGGCCAGTTGGTCGCGGCGGCCGTCGAGCTGGAGACCGACGTAGTCACGGTCGAGTTTCAGCAAGAGGTCGCCAGCTTTTACTTCGGTTCCGGCCGTCAGCATTACTTGTTCAATGGTGGTGGCGACGGGAGCGTTTACCTGCTCTTCAAAGGCCGCCTGCACCAGGGCGTTGGCGTTGATGGTGTTGCGAACCTCGCCCGTTTCTACCGTCGCAAACCGGAGTTTGTCCCCATCCGCCGAAGGGCGCAACAAGCGCAGGCCAAACCAAACAGCCGCCAGCACAGCCAATGCGATGAGCCCCCAGCGGAGGAAGCGGCCATTGCGCTGTTTGTTGATGCTTGATTTATCGATTGTGCGATCCATGCTAGTAGCTCGCCACAATCGTGCCAGGAAAATAACTCCCTGATTATCATTTATTTATAATGTAAATAATATAATAGGTGTTCGAAAATGAACGCTTGGGTGTTCGTTTTTCGGTTGCTTAGAGATAGCTGCTCTGGTAAGGAGACTTGGCAAAACGTCGGGTAAAGTTCTTTATTGACACTCCCTACGACACTCCCGAAACCGACTACGATGCTATTCCTGAATTTCACCGAAAAAACGCCCGGAAAGCGAGGCATTTGATAAAATTGGTGCTTATTTCCTGGGTAATAAGCATTAAAACTGTGTCATGTTGACATAATTATGGCTTTTCCTTTGCTGGAACGCTTGTTATCACTAGCTTTAACCTGTAGTATTCGAGAGGTTAACCAATCTTAGACAGATTAAATATCACCGATATGCTGCTGTTACGATGCGGTTCCTCTTAGTTTCCGACTACTTTTTATTACTGGTTTGCACTACCGTACTTTCTTGAACGCCATCTCTCGTTTAGTCGTGGGCTTACGTTCGTTAGTTGTTTTTATTCCTCTCTCATTTGGTGAAAGACCCGAGTAGTTCAGCAGGCATAACTAAAGCGATCATGTAAATTCAATCCTGCTTTAAAACATCCTTTTATTCGGCTGTCATTAATCGCGCGTTCCTTCCGGGAGCGATACCTAGCGGTGATTGATGTACTGGAGGGAAACGTTTACGCCAGGGTGACATCCGGGGTCTGGAGGCCCAAGAACTATCAAAATCAATCTACAGTCGATCTGGTGGCGCCTTTTGCTCCGTCAACACTTTTAATCATGCACAAATGAAGTATTTTATCCTTTTACTTTTCTTACTCGTCCCGTTTCTGCTGGATGCCCAGATTTGGTCGGAAAACTTTGATGGAAGCAACACAACGAATACGCCCACCTTTCCAGCTGCTTGCGCGGCCGATGACGATGATTACATCGGAATCGTATGCTCCAATAGCGGTACCTGCGCTAATCCGATTGGTGCCGAGTTTCTGTTTACGGGAGATGATGGTGCTTTTTTTGGCGTCAGGGATATGGGTAACGCTCCATGTATGGGGAACCTCGCCGGAGAAACGCTCCGCTTTAGTGCCATCGACATCTCATCCTGCGGCGGTTCATCATCAGTGCTTTACGTTTGTTTTACCGCGGCGGAAAGCCAGAATCAGGGTGGCGTAGGAAATCCCGAATGGAGTAATAGCGGAGGCAGGGAAGACACCTGGGACGCCAACTCTTTCCTCTTCGTACAGTCCCGCATTGATGGAGGTGCGTTTAGCGACGTCACCGCCATTCAGGCAAACGCCAATGTCGACACCCGGCCGGGTATTGACATTAACTGTGACGGCGATGCGAATGACGCTGGCGAGCCCGCCCTGAGCGATGCGTTTACCAATTATTGCTTCGAGTTGCCTTCCTTCGGTGCTTCCCTCGACCTGAACTTCACCTTTGGCGAGCTAAACACAAGCGGAGAAGACCTGGCACTTGATGATATCGAAGTTTACTGCTCAGATGCATCCGGCACCAGCCTTCCTGGCACCGTACTTGCCGCCTGCACGCCGTTTGTAAATAACGCTTGTCTTTTCGTGGAAGACTTCGACGGGTCTAACACCACCAACCCTCTCACGGTAGGTTGCGGCATTGCTAACTCTACGGACTACTTCGGCATCGTTTGTGCTAACGGCGGCCCCTGTGGTGGCTCCAACGATGTTGATAGTGATTATGTGTACACAAATGCCGACGGAAGCTTTTTCGGTGCCCGGGATATTGACAACGCAGCAGTTTGTGGAACGACTGTTTTTGGCACCCTTTCAGCAAGCGGTATCAACATTTCTGGTGCCACTCAGCCACTCTACGTCTGTATGTCTTTCGCGGAGACAAATAACGCCACGGAAAACAGTAGCGATGGTAGCTTCGACTCCTGGGATGCCGATTCCGAAGTGAGCATCTTCACGACCATCGATGGGACGGAATACTTCCTTACTTCTTTGCGGCGGACAGCCGCTGGCAACACTCCTCCCGGCTTTGATACCAATTGCAGTGGCGGCAACGCTGATCAGGACGTACTGACGACGAACGAATTCACCACCTTCTGTTTCGCGCTCGCTTCCGGTGGTAACCTGCTCGACCTCTCTATTGAGGTAGCTAACCTGAACACGGATGGCGAAGACATCGCCATTGACAACATCTCCGTCTGCGCCACAAATAATACCGCTAACCTCCCCGGCCAGGTAATTACTTCCTGTAACATCGACCGTCCCCTCCCCGTAACCCTTACCAACTTCCGGGGGGAGATGTTACCCAAAGGAGCTTTCATGATCAAGTGGGAAACGGCTACCGAGACCGAAAATGACTATTTCGATCTCGAATACAGCACCAATGGAGAGACCTTTACCTTCCTCACCCGCGTGGAAGGTAAGGGCAACACCACCTGGGCCACCCGATACGCCTTCGAGCATACCAACCCGCAGGCCGAAATAAATTACTACCGCCTCAAGCAGGTCGACTTTGACGGCACCGCTACCTATTCCAACGTTATCGTACTACGCCGGGAAGCGATTGCGGGTGAAAGCCTTGTTTACCCGAACCCGGCCCGGGACGTGATCGTCTACGTTGGCACCGAAGCCACCCTAACGGTCTTCGACGCTTACGGTAAAATGGTGATGCAGCTGCAAACGACTGTCGCCACCCAGACGATCGACGTCAGGGACCTCGCTTCCGGCACCTACATTATGCAGATCGTCAGCAATGACGACGTTCGGGAGGTAAAGCGTTTTGTGAAAGTTAACTAAGGTCGGTACTTCAGTAGGGTCAGAAACTTTGCTCCCGGCCATTACGGAAGGCCACGCATGGAATCAAACTACACTTTCAGGGCACCCTGACCTCGCTCTGAGGTTGGGTTGCTTTTTGTTGGGTGCCATACGTTTTTATGCGTGGTGACTAGGTACGCAAACTCCCTCTTGATAAACGGAGTGCCACCACTTTTTTTAGGGGCAGAAACGTTATCCTAGCATCAAATTTACTGTTATAGTTGCGGAATTCAAATTGCTGGACGCCTTCTTTGAATTGATGATGGACAATCCGTCACCTCAACAGGTACTCGACTTTAAAGCTTCGCCCGAGGAAGAAGTCTGGATCGCTAACTTGATTGAAAGAAGCAAAGAAGGTAGGATTACGGCCGAGGAGCAGGCTGAGATAGACTACTTTTTCAAAATTGAGCGTGCCATAACTTTAGCCAAAATAAAAGCCTTCGTAAAGCTCAAACGGCAAGGCGCATGCGCAGCAGTTACATCAGCCGTGAATTGAGAAGAGAAGTAGCGGAGAGGGCCGGTCATGCTTCTGAGTACTGCCTTCTTCCAAAAGATGTTTTCGGTTCCGTATTTCATGTCGACCACATTATATCGGAAAAACAAGGTGGTCCTACTATTTTCATGAATTTAGCATTGGCATGTGCCAGATGTAACATCTTAAAAAGGAAGTGATATTTCCGCATATCTACCGCTCAAGGAAATCATTGTTGATCGGTATAACTGTAGAAAACACATTTGGTCTCAGCATTTTAAAATCGAAACATCAGGGTTGTTTTTACCCATTTCGGAGATTGGTGAGGGGTCTATCCGGTTGCTAAAACTTAACGAATCTTCGAAGGTAGAGGCCCATACTATGCTGTTAGACGTCGGTTTGCGGCTGATTCCAAACCAGTAGACACAATACTCCCTCTTCACACCTTCCTTTGCACCCGCGGCCCCGCCCAAACCGCCGAAGGTAGCCGCGCAGCGAACACCATGCCCCCACCTCCTATCTTTGCGCTTCCAAACTTCAGACTTCCCCTATGGCAACGCGCAACAAACTTCAAAAATTCGCCGAAATTCTTCAGCTACCCAACGTGTATGAGAATTTCGATCCCCGCAAGCCTGAACTCATCGGCGAAAGTGGCCTGCCGGTAAAACGCCGGGGCGAATGGGCCAAAAGCCACTTCGGCAACGACCAGCCCATCACCCTGGAACTTGCCTGCGGCCGTGGCGAATACACCGTCGACCTGGCCCGCCAATACCCCGACCGTAACTTCATCGGCGTCGACGTCAAGGGCGCTCGTATCTGGAAAGGAGCCAACATCGCCATCGAAAAAGGACTTGATAACGCCGCCTTCCTGCGTACCCGCATCGAGATCATCTCCGCCTTCTTCGCGCCGGGGGAAATCGACGAAATCTGGATCACCTTCCCCGATCCCTTCCTCAAAAAAGGTAAGGAAAATCGCCGGCTGACCGCCGCCCGCTACCTCAAGCAGTACCGCAAAATCCTGAAAGCCGGCGGCAGCTGCCACCTCAAAACAGATAGCCGCGATCTCTACGAATGGACGCAGGAAACCTTCGCCAGGCAGCCCGCCGTCGAAGTACTTTACCACGATCACGACATCTACTCAAAACCCCTTTATATCTCTGAGCTGAGTACGGAAACCTACTACGAAAAACTGCACAAAGGGCTGGGCAAGACGATCACTTATACCCAGTTTCGCTTTGGTCCGGAAGCCGTGGAAATCGTTGGGGGGAAGGGGCTGCCAGGGCAAGAGTCTGAAGTCTTTAGCATGGCAGACGTGATGATAGTCTGAAGTCTGAAGTCTTTAGTGTGGCAGAAGTGACGCTAAAGACTTTAGACTTATCGACTCAAGACTTCATCAGTCCGCCCGCCTGCTGCAATAGCGCCAGCTGCCCGCCGAAAGCACTTTTCAAAACCTCGGAAGTAAACACTTCCTCCGTCGGGCCGTAGGCAATCAAGCGCTGGTTGAGCAGAATGACGTGGTCAAAATAATCGGGGACGGCCTGCAAGTCGTGGTGCACGACCATCAGTGTTTTACCTGCTTTGGACAGCTTGCGCAAGACGGCGATGATCTTCTCCTCGGTCGGGATGTCTACGCCGACGAAGGGTTCGTCGAGCAGCAGAATATCCGCTTGCTGCGCCAGGGCCCGCGCCAGAAAAGTCCGTTGCTGTTGCCCGCCGGACAGTTCGCCGATCTGGCGGTCCTGCAGGTTGACAATGTCAAGCTCGGCCAGAGCCTCGTCGGCCAGGCGGTGATCTTCTTTATTCAGCCGCTGAAAGACGCGTTTGTGCGGGTAACGCCCCATCAGTACGATGTCGCGCACCGTAGCCGGAAAAGTGAAATCAATCTCGCTACGCTGTGGCACATAAACCACTTCTTTGCGCACTTTACGCACGTCCTGGCCCATAATTTCTATGCTGCCGGTGTAGTCTTCGATCAGGCCGAGCATCGCCTTAAGCAGGGTCGATTTACCCGAGCCATTGGGGCCGAGGATGCCGTAACGGTGACCTTCTTCGATCTCCAGAAAGATATTGGATAGTACGCGCTTACGGTCGTAGGCGACGGATAGGTCTTTGACGGATATGGCGGAAGACATGAGGGAAAAATTTAGCCGTTCAAGAGGTTATAAACGCGAAACGCAGAAAAAGTACTGGCCAAGGAAGGCGATTCAGGCATCAGGCCTCGCCCCGGTTTAGCCGCCCAACCATGAAGAAAAACGCGCCGCCCATCACCACCAGAATGATGGCCAGCAGAATAGCCTGCTGGCGGGCACTTGGTCCCAGTCCGATGCCAACGTCAGCTGTTTCGCCGCGCAGAGCGGCCACGATTGTGCGGGTGTTGAAGGTCAGCATCCCGATGTAGGTGCCCGCCTCCTCGGCCGGGTCGGCGAGAGAATCGGCGTAGAGGTTGCCGCCGATGATCACGCCGTTGTCGGTCGCGAGCTGGCGGATCAATTTGGGGTTAACTGTCGTTTCCACGAATATGGCGGGGACGCCGGATGCACGGATGGTTGTGGTGAGTCGGTTGACGTCCTCGGTCTGCACCTGGGCGTCCGTGCTGGTCCCTAGCGCCGCCTCTACCTGAATACCGTAGTGACGACCGTAGTAGCGGAAGGCGTCGTGGCTGGTGATCAGAATCCGCCGTTTCGCCGGGATGGAGGCGATTTGCCGGAAGATCTCCTGGTCCAGGTCTTCCAGTTGTTGTAAATACAGCCCGGCGTTGAATTCGTACACCTGCTTGTTGAAAGGATCGAGCCGGATGAGGGCATCCCGGATGTTGCGGACATAAAGCTGCCCGTTGGCGGCCGTCATCCAGGCGTGAGGATCGGAGGAGTTGGCGTATTCCTCACTCTCGATGGTGCCGATGCCCTTGGTGATGGTGACCGTCTCGGCGCGGGTGCCGCTGTTGTCGATCAGCTCGTTCATCCACCCCTCGAAGGTCAGTCCGTTGATCAGCACCAGGTCCGCCCGACTCACCAGGCGGACGTCTTCTGGTGTCGGCTCATAAATATGAGGGTCGCCACCGATGGGTACCACCGACTGCACCCGCAATAAGTCACCGGCGATCACTTCCGTCATATCGGCGAAGATGGAGGCGGAAGTGACGACCAGGGGGCGTTCGTCGTTAGCCTGGCCGAAGCCAGGTGCGGCAAACACAAAACTGAGCGATAAAAAGATGAAACGGCAGAAGTGCGGCATGGCGGGGGTAAAGGTTTTGAACAAAGTTAGGCTAGTCTAACAATTTAAGCTGGCAAAATGATGTGCCGCCGGGCAGAGAAAGCTCCGCGACCAAACTTTAGCCATTCTAAACGCATTAGATAAAGCCAAGGCACCCGGAGATTATGGCTAAACACAAAGCAAAAAATATTGAGTTCGTCAACCGCAAAGCGAAGTACGAATATCACTTCCTTGAAACCGTCGAAACCGGCATCAAGCTGACCGGTACAGAAATCAAAAGCATCCGTAATGGTCACGTTAACCTGCGGGATGCCTACTGCGTTTTTCAGAGCGACGAAATGTGGTGCCGCTCCATCTTCATCGGGGAATACAAGCAGGGTAACGTCCATAACCACGAAGAGCGTCGCCCCCGTAAGCTGTTACTGAAGCGGCAGCAGCTCAATAAGTGGCATAAAAAAGTCAAGGAAAAAGGCTTCACCATTGTCCCTTATCGTCTCTACCTCAACGAGCGTGGCCTCTGCAAGCTGGAAGTCGCCCTGGTGCAGGGTAAGAAAGTACACGACAAGCGGGACTCCATCAAGGAAAAAGACAATAAGCGGGCACTGGACCGGGCGTTGAAGAGCCTTTAGGTAACCACCACGATCAGGCGACAGTAACTCCCCAGATGGAAAAAATTGGGCGAACGTGAGGTTTCCGATACCAGAAATGGTGTGTGATTTCGTCGAGGCTTCGCCTCGACAACCCTGAAACACCCAAATTTAAGGAGCGATCCCTTGCGGTCGCCCGCTACAAATGCCACAGGGGGAATCGCTGATCAGGCGATTAAAAAATTGACAGGCTCACTAGCCCTCAGCCGCTTAAATCGTTGCGAAGGGCTGAATCTCACCTTACCGGCATCGTTCAGGACGATACAAGAGGGGCCGCTCAAGCCTGCCTTCCAAGCTTTTTATCGCACCTGCGTCCCCGCCCGAAAACCGCTCCTGCCACAATTTGCTTAGCTTTGAAAGTGCTAAGCATCTCTAAGCCCCTACAAACAGCCAACCCTACTCCCTATCTTCGCCCTCCCAAAATGTATAAAATGGAACGCAGCGAACAAGAACTGGTCCGCAGAGACAACCTGACTAAAATCCGCGAACTGGGTATCGAGCCCTTCCCCGCCGCCACCTTCCCCGTTACTCACCTCGCCAGGGAGATCAACGAGAAGGCCGAGTTCGACGAGGAAAACATGTCGACCAACTACAAAGAAGTGACCGTCGCTGGCCGCCTTATGGCCCGCCGCATCATGGGCAAGGCTGCTTTCGCTGGCATTCAGGACAGCTCCGGCCGCGTCCAGGTTTACGTTAGTCGTGACGACATCGCGCCCGGCGAAGACAAGACCTTATATAATAGCCTTTTCAAGAAGCTGCTCGACCTGGGCGACTTCATCGGCGTCACCGGCCACGTATTTAAAACCCGGACTGGCGAGACGAGCATCCACGTCAAGGAGTTTACCTTCCTGGGCAAGTCCCTGCGTCCTCTGCCATCACCGAAAACGGACGAGGACGGGAAAGTCTACGATAAATTCGACAATCCGGAACTCCGCTACCGCCAACGGTACGTCGACCTGGTCGTCAACCCCAAAGTAAAAGAAGTATTCCTGAAGCGCACCAAACTGGTGACCGCCATCCGTACCTTCCTCGACGGTATGGGCATGGTGGAGGTAGAAACGCCCATTCTGCAGGCCATCCACGGCGGCGCAGCGGCCCGGCCTTTCGCGACCCACCACAACACGCTTGATATGCCGATGTACTTGCGCATCGCCAACGAGTTGTACCTGAAGCGCCTCATCGTCGGTGGTTTCGACGCCGTGTACGAGTTTAGCAAGAACTTCCGCAATGAGGGCATGGACCGGACGCACAACCCCGAGTTCACCGCCATTGAGTTCTACGTCGCCTACAAAGACTATAACTGGATGATGGATACTAGCGAGCAGATGCTGGAGTACATCATCAAGACCGTCAACGGCGGCGATAAAGCGACAGTGATGGCTGATGGACACGAGATCAACTTCGCCGGCCCCTACCGCCGCCTGACCATGGCCGATTCCATCAAGCAATATACCGGCGAAGACATTAGTGGTGCCAACGAAGACGAGCTACGCGCCATCGCCAAGCGCCTCCACGTAGCGCTCGACAAAACAATGGGCCGCGGTAAAATCATCGACGAAATCTTCGGCGACCACGTCGAGGCCAACCTTATCCAACCCACCTTCATTACCGACTACCCCGTCGAGATGTCACCCCTTACGAAGAAGCACCGCAGCGAGCCCGGCCTGGTCGAACGCTTCGAGCTATTCGTGAACGGCAAGGAAATCGCCAATTCTTACTCGGAGCTCAACGACCCGATCGACCAGCGCGAACGCTTCGAAGACCAGGTCAAACTCGCTAATCGGGGCGACGACGAAGCCATGCCGATCGACGAAGACTTCCTCCGCGCCCTCGAATACGGTATGCCACCCACGGCTGGCATCGGTTTCGGCATCGATCGGCTGGTGATGCTCGTAACCGGGCAAAAGTCGATTCAGGAGGTGCTGTTCTTCCCGCAAATGAAACCGGAGGTTTAGTAAGGTAGTTTTTATAGTTGTGTAGTAGCTCCGCACCAAGTAGTCGTGTAGTTTTGTCGCAGCTACCGCGCATTGGAGACCTTACATTCGTGCGCTACTGTTGCACTATCACGCCTAATAACGCCTACATCTTGCGGCAGCCTACATTACCACACTACCACATTACTATGCTGTACATCACCTGGGAAGCCTCCCCCGAAATTTTCAACATCGGCGGCTTCGGCCTGCGCTGGTACGGCCTGATGTTTGCCTCCGGCTTCATGATCGGTTTTTCGCTTGTCCGCCGGATGTTTGTGCGGGAAGGCGCGCCGGAAGCGTGGCTTGATTACCTGTTTTACTTCCTGATTGCCGGCACGGTACTCGGCGCGCGCTTCGGCCATGTCGTCTTTTACCAGTGGGATTATTACAGCCAGCACCTGTCCGAGATTCCGAAGATTTGGGAAGGTGGTTTGGCCTCGCACGGTGGTGTGGTTGGAGTGGTGACGGCCATTGCGCTGTTCAGCTACTTCATCAGTAAAAAGTCTTTCTTCTGGACGTCAGATAAGGTAGCCGCCCCGATCGCCCTGGTAGGGGCCATGATCCGCTTCGGTAATCTGATGAACTCCGAGATCGTCGGCTTGCCAAGCGATCAGCCGTGGGCCTTTAAATTTGTCAACTCCGCCCGCGCCAGCCTGGCCGAGGTGCCCCGCCACCCGGTACAGATCTACGAATCACTGAGTTACCTGCTCACCTTCGGCATCTTGATGTGGTTGTACTGGAAGAAGGACGCTGGGGGAAAACCGGGCCTGCTGACCGGCCTGTGGTTCGTGCTCATCTTCGGCTTTCGCTTCCTTTGGGAATACTTCAAGAGCGACCAGGGTGGCTTCGGTACAACGCTGACGACGGGGCAGTGGCTGAGCGTGCCGTGCGTACTGGCCGGTCTGACCATGATTGCGCTGAGCTTTAGAAAGCCTGAAGCCAAATAGTCTCAAGTATGGTATTCTCCCACACTTGAGACTATAGACTATTCGACTTCAGACTACTTCTTCCCCCGCGCATATTTCTCCCGAAACTTCCGCGCCAGTTCCGACTGCTTATTGTCCAGGTCGACCTTGCGGCCGTCGATGAAGGCCTGCTCTATGTCGCTCGTTCGCATGTCAAGCAGGTCGCCAGCGACGATGATCAAGGTTGCAGACTTACCATCTTCCAGGCTGCCATATAGCTTATCGATACCCGCGATTTTGGCGGGCGTCAGCGTTATGGCGGTGATGGCCGCTTCATAATCGAGACCGAAACCAACGGCCTGACCAGCGACGAAGGGTAAATTACGCTGTTCCCAGTAGCCCTCGTGGCTAATGGCGAAGGTCACGCCAGCTTCGGCCAGCAGCGCTGGTTTCACGTAAGGGCCGTCGATGTCCTCGTCTTGCGTATTCGGCAGGGCCTGGGTGCTGGACAGGATGACCGGCACCTTCTCCCGCTTCAGGAAATCGGCTGCCAGGTGGGCTTGTTGCCCACCGACGATGACGGGCTTGCCGCCCATCTCCTTGACGAGTTGCACACTCTGCATCATCTCGCGCACACCGTCCATATGGAGATAGACATTTTTACTGCCGGAGACGGCGTCGCACATGGCTTCGAGCTTCAGCAGGCGGTCGCCGGTGCGGCTACTGCCACAGTAAGCGGCGGCTTCGCGCATGAAGTCCATCAGGCCGGTCACCTCCTCGGCGTAGTCCTTGTTTTCGGTAATCTGGCGGGTTTCCCAACTCCAGGAAGAGCGGTTGGGCCAGTTAATGTGTACGCCGTCGTCTTCGCCAACTACCGCATCTTCAAAGTTCCAGCCGTCGAGCTGAACCATGCTGCTGCGACCGCTCACCATGCCGCCGTTGGGCGTGATCTGGGCAAGTAGTACGCCGCGACTACGCACGGTCGGGATGATCTGACTGTCGGTGTTGAAGGCGATCAGGGCACGGGCGTTGGGGTTGAGCCTACCGGTCTCGCGCTGGTCGTTGGTAGAGCGTACGGCACCGATCTCGGTCAGGCCGAGCTGGCTATTGAGCGCAATCAGGCCGGGGTACACGTGTTTTCCCCGGCCGTCGATGATCGTGGCGTTGGCGGGGGCGGCTACCTCGACACCGACATCGACGATTCTGCCCTCGTCAAAGAGCAGGTCACCCTTTTCGATAACGGTGCCGTTGCCGACGTGAACGGTCGCGTCCCGGATGAGAATTGGCCGATCTTGCGCCGGGGCGGGCGTGGGGTTCTGGGCGCGAACGCCGGTGCAGAGAAAGAGGAGGAGGAGCAGGGTAAAGAAGCTCCGGTTGTTATGTTTTGCGCAGGTCATTTGCGTTAGTATTTTGTTGGTGAAGGGAAGGGGCTTGCCCCCTCCCGCAGGGGCGTAGCCCCTGAAAAAGGCGGGAGGGGGCAAGCCCCTGAAAGGCGGGAGGGGGCAAGCCCCTCCCGTACGGAATATGGGAGATGGGCTAATGCGCATGCTTCTCTCGCTGATGATCAAGCGAATTGCAGTGGAGTTGGCGCTTACGCTCGCCCTTCGGCTGCTGCGTTTCTTCGCCCGCTTTCTTAGCCTCCAGGCTTTTCTGGATGAGGGCGTTGCGTTCTTCGCTGACGGCCGTGCGCATTTCCTTATCGCGAGCCCGGTTGAAGTACTCTATGCCGTCGATGAAGGTATGCTCGGCGCGGGCGTAGATGCTGAGTGGGTGGTTGTTCCAGACGACGAGGTCGGCGTCTTTACCGACTTGGAGGCTACCGACCTTATCGTCGATGTGCAGCATTTTGGCCGGGTTGAGCGTGACGAACTTGAGCGCGTCTTCCTCGGATACACCACCGAACAGCACGGCCTTACCCGCTTCCTGATTGAGGCGGCGGGCCATTTCGGCATCGTCGGAGTTAAAGGCGGTCAGTACGCCGTTTTCGTGCATGATGGCACCGTTGTACGGGATGGCTTCGTTGACTTCGTACTTGTACGCCCACCAGTCGGAGAAGGTGGAGGCCGCGACCCCATGTTCCCGCATCTGGTCAGCCACTTTGTACCCCTCCAGGATGTGGGTGAAGGTGTTGACGCGGAAGCCGTGACGCTCGGCCACCTGCATCAGCATATTGATCTCGCCCTGCTGGTAGCTGTGGCAGGTGATGAAGCGTTCGCCGTTGACAATTTCCAGCACCGCTTCCAGGTCGAGGTCGCGGCGGATGGTTTTGCCAGCTTTGATGGCCTCGCCGTATTCCTTGGCCCGGCTGAAGTAGCTCTCGAAAATTTGCTCCACGCCCATCCGCGTTTGCGGGTAACGGCTGCGGTAGAGATCGCCCCAGTTGGCCTGCTTTACGTTTTCGCCCAGGGCAAATTTGATGAAACCATCGGCTCCGGCAAATTTCATCTCCTCCGCCGTCTTGCCCCAACGGAGCTTGATGATGGCCGACTGCCCGCCGATCGGATTGGCCGAACCGTGCAGCAGCTGACTGGTGGTGACGCCTCCGCCGAGCTGGCGGTAGATGTCGATGTCGGTGGCGTCAATCACGTCGTTCATGCGGACTTCGGCGCTGCTGACCTGGCTGCCTTCGTTGACGCTGCTCAGGGCGATGTGGCTGTGCTCGTCGATGATGCCAGAAGTTACGTGCATACCGGTGCCATCGATGATGGTGGCTCCACGGTCGGATAGCCCCTTGCCCACCCCGGTGATTTTGCCCCCAACGATCAGTACGTCGGCGTTTTCCAGAATCCCCTCGGCTTCGTTGGTCCACACGGTGGCGTTACGGATGAGGTAGGTTCCTGCTTTGCTTTCTTCCCCTTTCTCTGCACCTGCGGCCGCGCCAAAAGCGATATTCGGATAGGTGAGGCGGCTGACCATGGCTTTGTCGTCATCGTCCTTATCGTCGTCTTTTTTCTTGTCGTCGTCTTCCTCCTTTTTTCCGCCTGCGGCATCGGTTGGCACGGCCGTCCATTGAATCATCTTGCCCTGCGGGTCACGTCCGGTACCAGCGTAGCCATTGTCCACCGGCGCACCGGTGAGGCGGTAAAAGCCCGTGGCGTTTTGGGGTTGGAAACGGAGGGTGAGCAGGTCATTGGCGGTGGAAGCGTTTGCGTCCACCCCGGTCGTATCGCTACCGACCATGATTTTCATCTTCTGTTTACCTGCTTCGCCGGAAACCTGGCCGGAGAAGGAGGTGCCGTCAACGGTAAGTTGGTAGCCATCGGCCAGGCTGACGATCTCCAGGTCTTTGAGCTGAAAGGGTGAGCCTTGTACCCAGTTCTGGTAGATGGTTGCCTTCTCGGTGAAGTAATTTTTATCGGTTACGATGAAGTTGGCGAGCATGCCGTTATCGAGCGTTCCGGCCATATCACTGATACCAAGCAAGTCGGCCGGGCCGGTGGTCAGGGCTGCGAAAGCAATTTTGGGATCGGCACCCGCCTTGATGGCTTTTTGCAGTGCGGCGGGGAAGTCACTCATCTTTTCCTGTCCGTCGGTGGTCAGTACGAATGGGATATTGGCTTTAGCGACGGCGGCCATATTACCTGGTGCGCGTTCCCAGTGGCGCAGCTGCCCGAGGTTAATCAGGTCGGCGGCGAAGGGATCGGCCACGTCGTAAGCCTTGGGGAAGACGAGCGGGAGGATGAAGGTGGCCCTGGTCGCCTTCATGGCGTCGAGACGCTGGTATTCATCGCCGCCGCCGAGCAGGACGTACTGCTTGCCGAACTCGTCGCCCAGGCCGTCGGCGCGGAGGTTATCCTGCCAGTTACCGCTGGCGTCGAAGATTTGGGGCAAGCCCTGGAGCTCGTTCCAGGCTTCGATGCTGAGGTTGGTTTCTTCGCCTTTTTGCTGGGTGTACCACTGCCCGTCGAGGTAGGATTGGCGCAGCAGGGACATGGTGCCCATCCGCGAACTCGGGTAGTTCTGCCCGGAGGAGCCCTTGCTGAAGCTGAGGTGGTGGGCTGCCCGCTGCTTCAGGATAAGGTCGTTTTCCTTGCCTTCGTTGAGGCTGACGACGGCCGCCGAACCCCGGCTGATACCGTCGGGGTGGTGGGTACTGACGATGCCGAAGCCGACGTCGCGCAGGGCTTTTGCGTCCTTCTTATTGAACTTGAAAACGGCTGCCGCTTCGGTTTCGGAGCGCATCGCCTGGTTCCAGCTAAAGGCGCCGGGTGTCTTGCTGTCGGTCTGCGGTGGGTCACCCCAACCGCCGCCGCCACTTTTCACGTCGGGCATGCCGTACTTGCCATACGCCTCAATGAAGCTGGGGTAAACGTGCTTGCCGGTCAGTTTCACTTCTACGGCCCCGGCGGGTACCGCACCGCCCGCACTGACGCTGACGACTTTGCCATTGCGGATGATGAGCGTGGCGTTGTCGACCGTCTTATCAGGACTGACGTGGACCGTCGCGCCGGTGAAGGCGTAGTGGCCGTCGCGCTCGTCATAGACACCGTTGTAGGGGTAGGTTTCCTGGGCGGTGACCACCGTGGTTACTAACAGTAGGAAGGTGGCCAGCAGGGGCCAGGGCAAAAGTCTAATCATGTCTTTATTTGGTTGGTGTGGAGGTAGTAAGTAGTCGGCGAAAACTTACTTGCTAATTTAGCGGCCGTAATTCGCTAGTTATCAGTAAAATACGCCGGGGGCGGCATAAGTAAGTATCGTGTGGGTACCTAGTGAGTGAAAATGGCTACTTGTAACGACAACATAGCGAAAAAAACAGCGAAAGGTTCAGGGTATAAACGACAAATGTCGGAGAAGAAGGAATCTATGGTGCATCTACACCCCAATTTTAAAATAAGGGGTAGCGTGAAAAATGGGTAAAATGGCGAAACGTTCAATTTTTTAGAAAATAGCAGGGTTAAACGATAAGTACACTTACAAAATAGCAGGGTTAAATGAAAAGCCGACTTGATATTCGCCGTTTTCTCACTTCTGAAATAATGGATCATTTGGTGGAGCCAGAGATCACCCTGCTGATTGGTCCGCGTCAGGCGGGAAAGACAACATTGCTACGCCACGTTGCTGATCGCCTGAATGAGGAGGGTAAGAAAACGTGCTTTTACAACGTTGACATCGAGAAAGACCGCTTGCTCTTTGCCGGTCAGGAATCGTTCATGAATCACCTGGATCAGGTGACCGGTGGGGAGAAGCATTATGTCTTCATTGATGAGGTGCAGCGTTTGCCGAATGCGGGACTCTTTCTTAAAGGACTGTACGATCGTCAGTTGCCGCATAAACTGATCGTTACGGGGTCGGGTAGTTTGGAACTGAAGGAAAAAATTACCGAGAGCCTGGTGGGGCGGAAAGAGATTTTTTTCTTGCCAACGGTATCCCCCGCAGAGTTCGTTCACTACCGTACGGACTACGCTTACGACAAGGGGGTCAAAGAGGTGCTGCACACCGACCGCGCATTGATGGAGCGGATACTGGGGGAATACCTCAAATACGGCGGCTACCCCAGGGTGATAACCGCTAAAACGGAACAACGAAAACTCCGAATACTGGAGGAGATTTACCAGGGATACATGGAGCGCGACATCAAAAGCTTGCTCCAACTGGAAAAAACCTCGGCTTTCGTCACGCTGATGCAGTTACTGGCCAACCGGGCTGGCCATACGATCAATTATTCCGGTCTGGCTAACCAAACGGGCCTGAGTACGCCCACGATCAAGAATTATTTATGGTACGCCGAGAAGACCTTCATTCTCGACGTGGTGCGGCCTTATTTCTCCAACAAAGAAAAAGAGATCACCAAAGCCCCCACCTATTATTACTGGGATTCGGGACTGCGGAACTTCCTACTGGGCCGCTACGATGACATAAACGACCGGGGCATGCAGTTTCAATCCTTCGTGTTTCGCCTCCTAGAAGATCGGTTTCGCCACGGCATTGCGCGGATCAATTTCTGGCAAACGAAGAGCCAGGCGGAAGTCGATTTCGTGGTCAACCGGGGCTACGACTTACTACCGGTGGAGGTAAAGGTCATGGACATGAAGCAGCCGAAAATCACGCGCTCTTACCGTAGCTTCCTAACCAAATACGAGCCGGAAGAAGGGTGGGTAGTTAACCGCAGCTACCGGGGGGAAATGCGGATCGGGAAAACGCTGGTGCGGTTTTTGCCCTGGTATGATTTGCTTTAGACCCAGAAGCCATCTCCGGCCACGCCATCTGCCCGCATCACCCCCGCCCGGCTAAGCCGGTAAAGACCAGTGTCGTTCGGTAGGAACAAACCCTGGGCCAGGTTTCCCTGCTGGCTATCAATGAAATACCGTGCTTTCTCCGCCCCAAACAGCCGCTCCATCTCCGCCAGGGAAACGCCGACGTCGCGCCGCAGCCCGGTCATGATGTATTCGTTGTAACGGTCGTTGTCGGTAAGTACTTCTTGTTCGTAGAGAAAGCCGTTGGCGGCGGCGAGGTCGGCTGGCGAGGTGATCTCGGCCCAGGCTTTGGCGTAAGCGGCGTTGTTGGAAACGTTCCAGCGGCGGGTGCGGTGGCCATCGAAGTCGTGGGCACCGGGGCCGACGCCGAGGTACGGTTGGCCCGACCAGTAGCCGGAATTGTGGCGGCTTTCGTGGCCCGGCAGGCAGAAGTTGGAGACCTCGTAGTGGCGGTAGCCGTGGCTCGTCAGGTGATCGACCAGCATATTGAAGTGGCGATCAAATTTAGTGTCGTCGGTATCGGCTATTTTGCCTTTAGCGACCCTGACGCCGAGCGCGGTTTTGGGTTCCACCGTCAGGGCGTAAGCGCTGATGTGGGTGACGCCCAGGTCGGTGGCGATGCGGAGGTTCTCGGCCCACATCGCGTCGGTCGTCGTCTGCCCGCCGTAGATGAGGTCGATACTGACGTCGTGGAAGCCGGCGCGGTTGACCTTCGCCACGGCGGCGCGGGCTTCGGCGGCGTTGTGGGCGCGGTTCATGAAGGTGAGGTCTTTCTCAAAGAAGGACTGGATGCCGATACTGAGCCGGTTGATGGGGGAGGCGGCGAGGGTGGCGATGGTGCGATCGTCGAGGTCGTCGGGGTTGGCTTCGAGGGTGATTTCCGCTCGTCCGCCGAGGCGGGGCGGTAGCTCCTGACTCGTCGGACGAGCGGAGAGTTGGCCTTTGCTTCGCGCCGAAACTGTGGTGCTAAAAGCAACATTCCCGGTTTTATCCCGCTCGGCGGACGCGTCGGGGCTGTCGCCCGCCTCGTCCACCGAGCTTTCACCGTTCCCTGCACCTGCATTTCGACTCCGCTCAGTAACCACGGCCGCGCCCACGTAACCTTCCGCACGAAGCACCGCGAAAATGTCGTTCAATTCCGCCTCCGTCAGTAGCGATGGCGTACCGCCACCGAAGTAGACAGATGGTAGCTGACCTGCTGGTAATTCTGCTCTTCGCATCCGTAATTCCTTCGCCATGGCCGCCAGGACGGCAGGCCGCGTTTTCATGCTGGTGCTGAAGTGAAAATTACAGTAGCTGCAGGCTTGTTTGCAGAAGGGGATGTGGAGGTAGAGCATTGTTAGTTTAGTAGTAGTGCAGTTCGGTAATAATGTAATTGCTACCGCAGGTTGCAGGTGTAACAGGTTTTTGCCAGGGAAGTTACGGGCTGAAACGAGCGAGCAGCGGCGCAAGTAACTTCAATTAAACTTTAGGCGTACCTTTAAATTAGTAAACTTGTCCGCCATGAACATTACCAGCATCGATCAGATCAACCCGAACGGTTCATACACCTATCAGGATTACCTGACCTGGGATTTTCCGCAGCGTATGGAGCTTTACCGTGGTAAACCTTTCGAGTTGTCACCGGCTCCTAACCGTCGGCACCAGGATATTTCGACCGAATTGTTTGGTAACCTTTACAATCATTTGCGAGATGGGCCATACAAGGTTTATGCAGCACCTTTCGATGTGCGCCTTCCCATAACAAACAAAAAAGGACAACCGGATACCGTAGTCCAACCCGACCTCTCCGTAGTCTGTGACGAAAGCAAACTCGACAAACAAGGCTGTAACGGCGCACCGGATCTCGTAGTAGAAATCCTTTCCCCCGGTAATCCTTCTCGGGAAATGAGAGAAAAGTTTGACCTCTACGAAGAAGCTGGTGTGCAGGAATACTGGCTGGTACAGCCGGAGGGAGAAATGGTTAATGTGTACATCCTCAACGAAGAAGGTAAATTCATTGGCTTACGCCCCCTAGACGGAATCGGCCAGCTGACCAGTACCATTTTCCCCGACCTTACCATCGACCTTAGTAAGGTGTTTGCGCAATAAGCAGGAACGCCCGCGCAAGCATAGAGCTGCGCGGGCGTTCCTGCTTTCAATTATGGTCGTCCTACGCCATCGCAGCGGCTTCCTCATACAAAGGAAACGCCTGCATAAAGGCATGCACCTCCGTCCGTACCGCAGCAATCACGTCCTCATTTTCCACGTCATTAATAATCCGGTCAATCCATTCCACCGTTCGGACACAGTCGGCTTCGGTGAAACCCCGCGTCGTCACGGCGGCCGTCCCGATCCGGATGCCGGAAGGGTTCATGGCCGTTTTCTTGTCGAAGGGTACCATGTTTTTATTAAGCGTGATGTGGGCGGCGTTGAGGGCGTCTTCCGCCTGGGTGCCGTTCACGTCCTTATTACTCAGGTCGATGAGCATGGAGTGGTTGTCGGTGCCGCCGCTGATGATGTGGTAGCCTTTGTCGACCAGGGCCTGGGCCATCGCTTGGGCGTTTTTGATTACTTGCTGTCCGTAAGCTTTCCACTCCGGTTGAAGGGACTCACCGAAGGCTACGGCTTTGGCCGCGATCACGTGTTCCAGCGGGCCACCCTGCATACCGGGGAAGACAGCACCGTCGAGCAAACGGCTCATCTTGTAGAGCTTGCCGCTCTTGAACGCCTTGCCGAAGGGATTGTCAAAATCTTTACCCATCATGATGAGGCCACCGCGCGGGCCGCGTAGCGTCTTGTGGGTGGTGGAAGTGACGATGTGGCAGTGGGGTAGTGGGTCGTTGAGCAGGCCGGCGGCGATGAGGCCGGCCGGGTGAGCGATGTCGGCCAGCAGGATGGCCCCGACCTCGTCGGCGATGGCGCGGAAGCGGACGTAATCCCAGTCACGGCTGTAGGCGGAGGCACCGCAGATGATCATCTTGGGCTGGACTTCACGGGCCTTTTCGGCGACCCTGTCCATGTCGATCAGGCCGGTGGCTTCCTCCACGCCGTAGAAGTGGGCATCGAAGTGCTTACCGCTGAAGTTGGCCGGGTGGCCGTGGCTGAGGTGACCGCCGTGGGCCAGGCTGAAGCCGAGGGTTTTATCGCCGGGGTTAAGGCAGGCCAGGAAAACGGCCGCGTTGGCCTGGGCACCGGAGTGGGGCTGGACGTTGGCGTATTCGGCACTGAAGAGTTCGCACAACCGGTCGATGGCGAGTTGCTCCACCTGGTCGACGATCTCGCAGCCGCCGTAGTAGCGCTTGCCAGGATACCCTTCGGCATACTTGTTCGTCAGACAGCTGCCCATGGCGTCGATGACGGCCTGGGAAGTGAAATTTTCAGAGGCGATCAGCTCGATGCCATCTCGCTGGCGTTCGAGTTCCTGGTCAATAAGGTTGAAAATGGCCGTATCACGTCCCATGTTACACTATTTTTGCGCCCGACTCGACGGACGCCGTTATCTAAGAGTGCAAAATTACGCCTTATCCTGACGGCGACGGCAATGTCGCGGTCACAAAAATGGTTAGGCTCTTACGATTTTTAGTTCATCCCCACCCCGGTATGCCCCAGTACACACGTTTTTTTCAACGGTTTCTTTCTACGCTTCCTTTTTTGGGGGCGCGGCCGTGGTTACTGAGCGGAGTCGAAATGCTGGTGCAAAGAAGGTTTGGTATGAAGCAAGGGGAAAGGTGGAAGGCTTGTAGTCCCCTCAGCCTCTTTTTGATACTGGGGTTCTTGATTTTGTCCATTCCCCTCGAAGCCGCCACCCGCCGCTACCGCCTCACCTGGCGCGATAACCCGGCCACCACCGCCACCATCGGCTTCGAGCACTACCGGGGCAGCAACGTCCGCGTCGTCTACGATACCCAGGATCACGGTGGCAACGTCAGTGCCTACCGTCTCGCGGCCAGCCCGTCCCGCGTCATCAACCATGCCGGAATGCGCAACGTATTTGTCCGCATCGACGGGCTACAACCGGCTACCTTTTACTACTTTTTGGTCGTGGATTCCGAGGGGGCCAGCCAGCGGATGATTTTCGAAACCCCGCCCGACACCCCCACCCTGCCCCTCAGCGTGATCGCTGGCGGAGACAGCCGCAATAACCTGGATGTCCTCCGCGCAGCCAACCGCCTGGTCAGTAAGATCAAACCCCACTTCGTCATGTTTGGTGGTGATATGACGAGCGGTGATACCCCGGCCGAGTGGCAACAATGGCTCGATGATTGGCAACTGACAACCAGCGCCGACGGCCGCCTGACGCCCATCGTCCCCGCCCGGGGCAACCACGAACACAACAACGCCTCGATCTACAACCTCTTCGACGTCTCTAATCCGGACGTGTACTACGCCCTCGACTTCGGTGGCGGCCTGCTACGGACCTACACCCTCAACAGCCTCTTCCCACCCGGCGGCGACCAACTCAACTGGCTGGTTTCCGACCTCTCCCGCAGCAAATCGATGTGGAAGATCGCCCAGTACCACCACGCCATGCGGCCCCATACGGCTTCCAAACCGGAGCGGGATGAGTTGATCACTTACTGGGCAACGCAGTTTGCCAGATACGGCGTCAACCTCGTCGTCGAGTCCGATGCCCACACCGTCAAGCAAACCTGGCCCATCCGCCCCAGCCAGGGGCCGGGAGCCGAAGAAGGCTTCATCCGCGACGATGCGCGCGGCACCGTGTACGTCGGCGAAGGTTGCTGGGGGGCTCCCCTGCGCGCTAACAACGACGACAAATCCTGGACTCGCTCCAGCGGCCGCTTCAACCAGTTTAAGTGGATTTGGGTTGACCTCCAGCAAATGCAGGTCCGCACCGTCGATATTGACCGCTCGGCCAGCACCAGCCAAGAAGTCGAATACCGCACCCGCTTCGAGATACCTAACGGGCTAAAATTCTGGAATCCCGCCGGGGTGGGAGAAGTAGTCGTCCTCCCTCGCAGGGGGGCACCCTCCGAACCACCGCCCGACCGATCCCGGCCCGGAGTATCCCCCCAGGCCGATCGCATCCCGACCATGCGCAGTGCTTCCGGGCCCGCCATCCTCGTTCGCGATGCCGCCGGTGCCGTAACCATCGGCTTCACCATGCCCACCAACGGGGAACCGGAAATCCTCATCGTCGACAAAGGAATGAACCTGCTGTGGCGACAAAAACTTTCGCTCCGTGGCCCCGGGCCGTACTCCGAACGCCTGGTCTTGCCCGCCCTGCCACCCGCCGGAGGGATGGAACTGGTCGTGAAGGCCGGTGGGACGGTGGTAGCGAAATATGGGCTGCGGTAAAGGTTTTTGGGCGGTCCTCGGATGCCTCTTTTGGCCTGACGCAGTCGGACAAAATTTCACATCCGAGGTCTCGACCAAAAACCGGCTAGCCATGCTACCCGTACAAGGCCCCCGCCAGTGCCCGGTTAAAACCAGTGCTGGGTTACGAAGCTCTTCGAGCTATTAAGCGAACCCTGACAGCTCGCAGCGCTTTGTAACCCAGCACAGACTTCAGTCGGGCACTTCAGCTTATCCGTACAACGCCCCCGCCAACACTTCAGCTTACCCATACAAGGCCCCCGCCAGTGCCCGGTTAAAACCGGTGCTGGTTTACGAAGCTCTTCGAGCTATTAGGCGAACCCTGACAGCTCGCAGCGCTTTGTAACCCAGCACCGACTTCAGTCGGGCACTTCAGCTTATTCGTACAACGCCCCCGCCAGTGCCCGGTTAAAACCGGTGCTGGGTTACGAAGCTCTTCGAGCTATTAGGCGAACCCTGACAGCTCGCAGCGCTTTGTAACCCAGCACCGACTTCAGTCGGGCACTTCCGCTTATCCGTACAACGCCCCCGCCAACACTTCAGCTTACCCATACAAGGCCCCCGCCAGCACCTCCGCAAAAGCCCCCGGCGTACTGGCAAAGGGCGTCAGCCCCATCTCCGTCAACTGCGCTGCCACGGCCCTATCGTATGCCGGTGCGCCTTCGTCACTCAGCGCTAGTAAGGGCAGGAAGGTCAGCCCGCTTTGCTGCAACCGCCGCACGCTGGCCAGCATCCCTTCCACCGAGCCACCTTCAAACAGGTCGCTCAATAGTACCAGTACCGTATCGCGCGGGTTGGCGTTCAGCTGCTCGGCGTAACGCAAGGCCCGGCCGATGTCGGTACCACCGCCGAGTTGGATGGCGAAGAGCAACTCCAGCGGGTCGGGCAGTTGGTCGGTCAGGTCCACCACGCTGGTGTCGAAGGCCACAATGTGCGTCTTCAGCGCCGGAATGCTGGCCAGAATACACGACAGCACCCCGGCGTACACTACCGAAGCGGCCATTGACCCCGACTGGTCGATGAGCAGGATGAGGTGTTTCAGCCCTGTTTTGGAGCGAGACAACCCGCGCAGATTGATCGGCAGCACGGTTTTATACTTTGGCTGGTAGTGCTTCATGTTGAGGCGGATCGTCTGGTCCCAGTCAATGTCCTGCGGGCGGGGCCGGCGGTTGCGATTGTGCTGGCGACGGCGACCGCTGATGGCCTGCTCGATGGGGCGCTTGAGTTGCT
>Ga0136553_1000091_pt1 | contig 31056 bp, 21 predicted proteins | sample AntRauTorckE5430_FD_101384 | JGI IMG/M metagenome (GOLD analysis project Ga0136553, IMG submission 101384) | Saline lake microbial communities from Rauer Islands, Antarctica - Metagenome Torckler E5 #430 | ecosystem: Environmental > Aquatic > Non-marine Saline and Alkaline > Saline | place... | reverse complement strand
TACAAGCAAATTTTCTCCGAACTGGAGAAAGACCTGGCGGAAATATGTGGCTTTACAGCCTGTAGTCTTCAGCCAAACAGCGGTGCTAGTGGCGAATTCGCCGGCCTGCTCGTAATTCGGGCTTATCACCATGATCGGGGAGATTTTCACCGCAACGTGGCCATCATTCCAGAATCTGCCCACGGTACCAACCCCGCCAGCGCGGTCATGGCCGGGATGCAGGTGGTCGTCGTTAAATCTGACGAAGCTGGTAACATCGACATCGCCGACCTGAAAGAAAAGGTGGAAGCGCATAAAGACAATCTTTCCAGTCTCATGATTACCTACCCGAGCACTTATGGTGTGTTTGAAACAGGTGTCGTCGAGATCTGCGAAGTTGTACACGAAGCCGGTGGTATGGTGTACATGGACGGTGCGAACATGAACGCCCAGGTAGGCCTCACCAGCCCTGGACGGATTGGTGCCGACGTTTGCCACCTTAACCTCCACAAGACTTTTGCCATTCCACACGGAGGTGGTGGACCAGGCATGGGTCCGATCTGCTGTAACGAGAAGCTGGCGCCCTTCCTGCCCGGACACCCAATGCAGAATACCGGTGGTATCAAAGCCAGTAAGGCCGTTTCCGCCGCGCCGTGGGGCTCGGCCAGCATCCTGCTCATCTCCTACGCTTACATCAAGATGCTGGGCGCTGAAGGCTTGAAGGCCGCCAGTGAGTACGCTATTCTCAACGCCAACTACATCGCCAAGCGAATCGAGAACCACTACGACGTCCTCTTTCAGGGCGAGCAGGGTCGCAGTGCGCACGAGCTGATTATCGATATTAGGCCGTTTAAATCAGTAATGAGCGCTGGCGATCTGGCCAAACGTTTGATCGACTACGGCTTTCACGCCCCAACCCTAAGCTGGCCGGTTGCTGGCACGGTGATGATCGAGCCTACCGAGTCCGAAGGAAAAGAGGAACTCGACCGCTTCTGCGACGCCCTCATCTCCATTCGCGCTGAAGCCGACGCCATCGCGCGTGGTGACGTGGACGCTGAAGACAACGTACTGGTGAACGCCCCGCATACCATCGCTGAAATTACCGCCAGCGACTGGCAGCACCCTTATTCTCGCGAAAAGGCAGCTTTTCCCCTGCCGTACCTGCGCAATGGGCTCAAATTTTGGCCATCCGTCGGCCGTGTTGACGATGGCTATGGTGACCGTAACTTCGTCTGCACCTGTCCGCCGATTGAGGCGTACGTGGAGTAAATTCGTTGCTTAGCCTTGGGACCAAACAGTCAGGTAGTTTCGTACTACCTGACTGTTTTATTTTAAGGTTATTTGACGTACGGTGCGCGGGGTATAATGGAGGTTGAAACGTAGGTTTAATCGCTACGAAAAGGTTACGCTACCAGCACCATCCGTCCCTACTGCCTTCCGTACAAAGTGCTTGAGTGTACCTACATGTTCTGCTCCAGGCGCTCGCCGAATTTACGAGCTTGGTAAAAGTCGGTAAGCATGAACAGGGCCGTTAATTGGTAAACTCTAAACCGCTCAGTAATACTTGCCAACCATGTGCCGGGAGGTACGTAGAAAATGACGAAAATATCGCTCACGCTGAAGTAACTGAACATTGAAGAAGCAGCGCAGTTAAATTCCCAGTATTGTATAAACCTATTGAAGTGACTTTCCGAAAAACCCTGCTGTATAATACCCTCGGCCTGCCCGCCTACTGGAAGTCCTGCCGCGAAGCACGGTTAGGAATGGACATTGAGCAGGAAAAGGTTCAGTACGGTAAACACAGGCGGCAGTATGCGTTGGTCGTGAAAGATAAGGACGTCATTCCTGGCCGCTACGCCTTCTATTTTCACGGTGGCGCATGGACCTTTGGCCAGCCGGAGAGTTTTGTACCTGCGGCAATCCCATGGCTGGAGCTGGGCTTTACCGTTGTTTTTCCAAGTTATCGCCGTCCACCGCAGGTTGGGTTGGATGGAATTGTTGCCGACTGCCGGGCCGCCGTCGCCGTACTTCAACCATCAGAAACGATAACCCATCTGCACGTTGGTGGCATCAGCGCGGGCGCCCACCTTGCGGCTTTATTGGCTTTGCGTACGGATTGGTGGCGGGAGGCAGGCTGGGAGACCGGACCGCAAAAATCACTGGTTTGCGCGGGTCCCTTATCGTTGGGAATGCTCTTTCCGCAAGCTTTTTTTGGACGCTATGTTCACCTTGATCCTTACTGTGTGCTTGACGAGAAAAGCCCGAAAATTGAGTGGCACTTATTGCATGGTACTGACGACGGGCTGGTGGCGTGCGCACATTCAGAGGCGTTCCATGAAAAATTGGTAGAGATTGGTCACTTGGCGGACCTGCACATTATCTCAAACGGTACCCACCTCGACGCCGGGCGGTGGATGTTCGGAGGGGTGGGTAAGCAAACCGTGCGGGATTTTCTGGGCGCGGACGCAGGTGCAAGGAAAGGATAATGACAGTCTAGTTGACGACGGACTTTCTTCTTTGGTAATCTTTTCAAACGGGCGATAGCCTAAGTTTGAAAAAAATACTGGAGCAGAAAATCCGCCTTATTGCCCTAAACAAAGAATTTCAATCTGTTCAGTACGAATAACATTACTAAAGTTTCCCGCCCGGTCTCGGATCTGGATAGCATAGGAAAAGGTGTCGATTGGGTATTCCTCTTCAGCGGCGCAAAGGCGGTTGTTGAAGATGCAGCATACTCCGGACTGGTTGATCAGGTTGATAAAGACGTCTCCGCTGATACCGTTACCCGTTCCTTCCTCAGGAATTAGGGGCAAGCTAAAGGGTGTTTGTAATCCGATACGGCTGTCGGTCAGGAAGATATCGATGCTATCGGTATCGGGCAGGCTTAGGTCGCCGTCGCCATCGGTGAAGGAGAAGTGAATCTGAATACTGTCCAGCGGCCCGTTCGTAAATTGGTAGATCTGGGCCTTATTCAACCCTTCGAAGGTAAGCACCGGCTCATTCGGGAATTCAGGCGGGTTAACGCAGGCAGCGAAGAATAAAACGGGCAGCAGGTAAAGCAAATTACGAAACATAGGATGGGACTTTCGGGTCAAAATAGCAACCACTAAAGGGGCTGTGTGGTTTAGATGCAAAAGGCAAGTAAATTACCTAAATGCAAGTAAAGCAGCGCGAACACCTGCGGGAGAACATCCGTAACGTAACTTTCCAAACCTTCGGAGAGGTCGCACTTGATGTCTTTCGCTACCAAGCGACATACAATACTATTTACGCTCAATTCCTAGATTTGTTGCGTGTAGATCCCGCCACCGTTTCTTCCCCGACCGACATTCCGCATATGCCGATTGCGCTGTTTAAAAAATACCGGCTCAAGAGCGGAGAGTGGGACCCCGTTCGCACCTTCACCAGTAGCGGTACTACGGGCGCAGCCACCAGCCACCATTTATTGAGCAATCAAGAATGGTACTGCGAAAATGCACGCCGCGCCTTCGAACTGCAGTACGGGAGCCTCGAAGGCCGACCTGTACTTGCCTTGCTTCCCGCTTATTTGGAACGAACAGGCTCCAGTCTAGTCTTCATGGCCGAAGACTTCATCCAGCGCTCCGGCCATCCCGAATCCGGCTTCTTTCTGGATGATCTACCAGCACTTAGCCAGAAGCTTACAGCCTTGAAAAGCGGGCCGGTCCCACCACTATTGATTGGTGTAAGCTTCGCACTTCTAGACCTCGCAGAGCAGCACGGCCAAACACTGGGCAATACCATAATCATGGAAACGGGAGGAATGAAGGGCCGCCGCCGGGAAATGACGCGCCCAGAGCTACACGGTGTCCTATCCAAAGCCTTCGAGGTAGACCAGATTCACTCCGAATACGGAATGACCGAGCTACTGAGCCAGGCCTACGCTCCGAAGAAGGGTCTGTTTCTACCGGCACCAACCTTGCACGCTCAAGCAAGAGACATTACCGACCCACTGTCCGCCGTAGCATCAGGAAAAACTGGCGCCCTAAACCTTACCGACCTGGCGAACCTGGATACCATCTCCTTCATCGCCACCGATGACCTTGGGCGTGTCTATCCCGATGGCTCTTTTGAGGTACTCGGCCGGATGGATGCTAGCGACGTGCGGGGATGTAACCTGCTGGTTCTTTAGTCCTTGAGCGAGCAGCCTCTGGCGGCGATGAGTAAGCCGACCTAATCTTCTTGCCGGAGGCAAGTAGCTCCGGTCTCGCTGCCGGAGGCAGCTCGCTCCAAGTAATAACCCGGGACCACAGCGTAAGCGCAGTCCCGGGTTGCCAGTAAATAATATCATGTAACTGCAGCGCCGAGCGCGGCCTGGGGTAAGGTCCTATCGAACAATAAACTTGCGCACAACAGAAGCCGTATCACCCACACCAACACGCAGAACGAAAGTACCGCTCCTCAGGGTTGAAGGCAAAGCAATCGCCTGCCCGTTAGCTGTAGCACCAGAAGCAACGTTCCGTCCGCTAAAGTCATAGATGACGTAAGTCTGCTCACCAGCAGGGAGGCCGTTGACCTGAAGGTCCGTACCTACACGAACGGGGTTCGGGGATAAGGTGATCTCCGGCCGCTCCACAGGCTCACCGAGGCTAACTGGGAAGGAATTATCAAAGCCCTGGAAAAACTCGAGCGCCCGGACTATGGCAGGTATGGCACAGTCACCATGATTGAGCGCACCACCGTCTTCGATTAAAAGAGAGTCAGCACCATTGGCGCGAAGAACGACTTCGGCAGAGATGGAGTTTTCCGGCGCTACCGTCATGTCGGCATTACAGTAGTAGAGAAGAGTCGGGGCCGCGGGGGCGTAATCCAGCAGGTCGTTGTCGTCGTAGGCACTGAAGAGCGCCGCGTCGCCGTCTAAAACGTCGGATACGAATTGACTCGCGAAAACTTGACCAACGACGGCACCGTCGGCTTGCATCAGCGCATAAACTTCGTCTCCCATTGTGAACAGGTCGATTTCACGGTTGATGTACCGCTGCACCTGTGTGAGGTAGGGCTCATTGAAGAGTTCTTCCGGTGTACCGTAGAGGTTGTAAACGTAGTTGTAGCTAATAACGGTGTTGAGGAAGAAGGACAGTAGTTGGGGGACGACCTCGCTCAGCCCGAGAATGGCGGGTGATGGCGGGTTAATGTCGTACACGCCGGAGAGGTGAGCGGCGGCAGTGAGCTCTAGTCCGTCGTCAGCACCATCGGCTTCAATGCTGCGGGCCAGGGCCATGGATGCGTGGCCGCCCTGGCTGTAACCGGTCACGAAGATCTGCTCGTTGTCGGGAATGTTTTGCGTCTCCAACCATGCCTTTACGGCGATGATCATGTCACGGCCAGCACTGGCTTCCGTATCAGCGTGGAGGTAGGGATGGATGCCGTCGCTATCGCCGAGGCCGAGGTAGTCTGGTGCCATGGCGATATAACCGGTACCCGCGAAACCTTGAATAACGAAGCGTTCGAAAACGCCCGGCACACTGGGGGCCAGCTCTGCGGATGCGATGGTTCCGTGGTTATAGAGTACGACGGGCAGAACGAGGGCTTCCTGAAGTGGCAGACATAGCAGCCCTGTCGCCGTATCTGGCTGGCCAAAGGCATCCTCGGTGGTGTAGGTGACTTTATAGTTCTGGATGTTGTACCGCACGTTGATCGGCAAAGCGAGGTTGAGGATAACTGCAGGGGTAATACCTTGATCTTCGACCGTAACGACCTCCTGGGCGGAGAGGGAGAGGGTTACCAAACAAAGAAGGGAAAGGAGTAGATTTTTTTTCATACTTTTTAAAGCGTATGATTTGCCGTAAGGTTTTCTAAAGGACTGTTTTTTTAGGGCGCGGCCGCAGGTGCAAGGAGCAGAAAACAACGCCCCAGAACTGAAATCTCAGGACTGGGGCGTTGCGTACGTGAATTCTGTGTAGAAGGCCTAAAGCTTACTGCTTAATTACCGTCCGGCTGATAAAGCCATTACCTCCGATAAACTGTAACTGGTACATGCCGGTAGGCAGCTCCGTAAGGTCTAAGGATGTGCTGGGCTGCCCTTGCTGTAGAATCCTACCGTTCAGGTCCATTAGGCGGTAGCTGTTTACCTCGGTCGGAAGAAGAAGCTCCAGAATTCCGCCGGTAGGGTTAGGGTAAACGAGGACTTCCTGCGCCCATTCCGGTTCGCGGGTGCCGGTTACGAGGTCGAAGCTACTTTCTCCGCAGGGGAATAACTGGTAGAACTCGTCGAAAGGCGCCGAGAAGTCACGCTGACTCACCAGTCCGGACACGACCAGAGACGACTCGGGAGCCTGGTCGCCAAAGAAGTAATTCGCTAGGAAGGTGGAGTCAATCCCCGTCTCGTCTTCCACCCGGACCACGGTAGTGTCCAGGTCGCGCTGGACTACGGTGACGTTGAAACCGCCGCCGGCCCGCTCGATGCCGTTCTCAATCGCCCGGTCAATATTCAGGGTAACGTAGCGGTTTTCAAGACTTTCTTCCAGTTTGTCTACTCTGGTCGGTGCGACCAGGTCGTTACCGGAAGATACAAGCTCGATGGCGTCAGGAACAATCTCCAGCAAGCCCCGGAACTGCACCAGCTCACCAGTAACCAGGATTTCGTCGCCCTCGTTGACCTGGTAATCGCTTACGTCATTGAAGTTAAAGACATTAATACCGTCGCCGTTTGGTTCGATAATCCAAAATTGTATTCCGTCGTTGTCCCGGAAGTCGATACAATGAACAACGCCCTGAAGAGCTACCGTTCGGCCTGCGGAGATGGCTACTCCGTTTGCATCCAGCTCGTTAACGCTAGCGATGGGAGAAACTGCTTGGTCGTTGTCCAGAATGGTAATAGTTAGTTCGCCAGACCCGGTAATTTCCGCCGGGGCTGTTACCTGTAGGGTCAACCCTAAAGCTTCTTCTATTTCCTCTAACGCGTCGTCCGTTAAAATGATATCTATGGTCAGGGTCTCGATTGCTTGGTCACCCACGGTATAGGTCGCGGGTAGAACGGGGTCTGTTGTTAAGTCACCGGCGTCTGTAGTTGTTCCGCCACTTAGCCTAATCTCGAACTGAAGACCTTGCATGTTGCGAGCCTCTACGCTGATGGTAACCGTGCCGTCGCCTTCGCTAACGGTGAGGTCCTGCGTGATCCACTTTAGGGCGGGGGCGTCCAGACCGCAGTCGGATAGGGCTCCCGGATCGGCGAGTAGTGCTTTATCGTCAATGACTACGCCGGTGACGTTGGAAGCTGCTTGCCAGTTTGCCGCGTCGGTAATGTCGGCGGTGATGTCACAGAAGACGAGGCTGGCACCCTGGCCGTCGGTTCCTGCGGGCCATGGCGCGCGGTCGTCAAATTCTACCGCCACGATGACCGTGCCGGAGGAGTTGCTCAGAGCAATTGTTTCTCCGCCGTTACTGAGCCCGCCGGATGTCCATTCGAAGACGTCGCCCGTATAGTCGAATACGTTGCGGAACGCAGCTTCGTTTCCGGCTAGGATCAGGAACTCGCCGGGGGCGAGGATGTAGAGAGGGAATTCAAGTGCCACGCCCTGGCTGACGGTCCATCCCGTCATGTTTACCGCAGCGGTACTGGGGTTATAGACTTCGATGAATTCAAGGCTGTCTGTACCGCCCTCGGGTGGGTTGTACATGATCTCTGTGATCAGGAGAGTGTCGGCTGCCGTGGCAGCCTCTACGACAATCTGAGCAATCATGCCAAAGCCCGCGTGTGGGTCGCACTGATAGTCGTAGGTGCCGGGCTGGGTGAAGACGAAGTCGTACGTCCAGGCATTACTGGCTGCGTTGCCGTTGTCAAAGCCTGCGGGGTTGCTCGGGTAGGTAGCTGTACTACCGTTTACGTTGTGAAAGCCACCGTTATTGGTCCAGGTGACGGTGTCTCCAACCGCGATGGTTAGGTTGTCCGGTGTGAAAACATTGCTGGAAACACCTACGGCGTGGTTGGTTTGTGCCGAGAGACTGGCTACGAGGACGAAGAAAAGCAAAAGGTAAAAATATCTCATTTCTTGTTGGTTTGAGGGATTCAGAATACAGTTGCAACGCAAAAATACTTGAAATGATTACAGACCGCTAGAAGATGGTAAATAAACGTGAGATTTACGCTGATAGTTAGACCGTTAGAAGTTAGGATTTAGGATGTGAGAGATTGTCGTCACTACTAAATTCTAACTACTAACGGTCTGGTTCCTCAGGGAGAATTAAGCAGTTTAAACTACGAGCCTCCCGTTAGGTAAGGAAACCGCCGGCCTAACGACGGTTCATTTTGGAATCCCGACACTTCACCTCAACTCCCTTGTACCTGCGGCCGCGCCTTCTGATATTTGTGCCAACGAAAAATTAAGCACATGACCATTTTAACCCAACAAGCCCACGCCAACATTATTAGTAGAATAATCCTTATTCTGATATTCCTTACGGCGCTGACCGTTAGTGCCTTCGCACAGACGATTAAAGGATATTTAACCGATGCCCAGAGCGAAATGCCCCTGATCGGTGCCACGGTAGAACTGCTGACCGTGGAGCAGCAAAAAGGAACCATCACCGACATCGACGGCTACTTCATTCTTACTGATATACCGCCCGGCCGCCACGTACTGCGCCTGAGTTACCTTGGCTACGAACCACAAACGCTGCCCAACATCTTGGTGACGACCGGTAAGGATGTGATCCTTAACCCCGGCCTGGAAGAAAGCGTTAACGAGCTGGCCGCCATCACCGTTACGGCCAAAACCAATCCAGGGGAATCGATCAATGAGATGTCTACGGTCAGCAGCCGCACGTTTACGGCCGAAAGTGTGAACCGCTTCGCCGGTGGTCGGGCCGACGTAAGCCGCATGGCTTCCAACTTGGCCGGTGTCGCGACCTCAAACGATAGCCGCAACGACATCGTCATCCGCGGCAACTCACCGGCTGGTCTTCTCTGGCAACTCGAAGGCATCCCGATCCCCAGCCCGAACCACTTCAGTACTCTCGGTACTACCGGTGGGCCTGTTTCGGCACTCAACCCTAATATGCTGGCCAATTCAGATTTCGCCACCTCTGCCTTTGCTGCCGAATACGGCAATGCCCTCTCCGGCGTGTTCGATCTTTCGCTGCGCAAGGGCAACCGCGACCGCTACGAATTCATGGGCCAGCTCGGCACCTTCTCTGGCCTGGAAGCCATGGCGGAAGGACCGCTCAATAATAAGAAAGGCAGCTTTGTGGTCAGCTTTCGCAACAGCTTCGTTGGTTTTGCTGATGCGCTTGGCATTCCACTCGGCACCAACGCCACGCCGGATTACCGCGACTTGACTTTTAATATCGACTTCGGCAACGGCAAGGCCGGTAAGTTCTCCGTCTTTGGCATCGGTGGTACTAGTAATATCGACTTCCTGGGCAGCGAGACGGATTCTACCGACCTCTTCGCCAACCCGGGAGAAAACGCTTATGCCAACAGTTCTTTTGGGGTGCTGGGCCTGCGGCACAACATCATCACCGGCGAGAATACTTACGTGCGTACCGTCATTAGTGGTTCTACCCAGGGCGGCGAATTTCAGGTGTACGATCTGGACGAAGACGGCGGCGATGGCCTGCTGAAAACAGATGTCAATGATCAGTCGATTCGCTACAGTCTAAAGTCCTATCTTAACAGTAAGCTGAGTAACCGGCTGACCGTCCGGACCGGTATTCAGTTCGAAGCTACCGGCCTAACCACCGTTGTGGACGATCGTGACGGGCGACCCGACCGGGACGGCAACGGCGTGCGGGACCTGGACCGCGTGCGCGACTTCGACGGTAGTTTTGGACTCTACCAGGCATTCGGACAGGCCCGTTACCGCCTCGGCGAAAAAACAACCTTAAATGCTGGCCTCCACGCCCAGTACTTCAGCCTAACCGAAGCCTTCGCGCTGGAGCCACGACTAGGCTTGCGCTTCAAGGCTACCGAAAAGCTGAGCCTCACGGCTGGCTACGGCCTGCACAGCCAGACGCCCGCCCTGCCGGTCTTCTTCTACCGCGACTTAACGACCGGAGCGCCGGATGCCAACCAGAACCTGGACTACATGAAGGCGAACCACTTCGTCGTCGGAGCCGATCTCGCCTTTGCCCCCAACTGGCGCCTGAAGACAGAGGTCTATTACCAAAGCCTGTTCAACATCCCGGTGGATAACTTTTCGTCCACTTTCTCCATCCTCAATGCCGGAGCCGACTTTGTTTTTCCCGAGCGGGGTAGCCTGGTCAACGATGGTACCGGCCAGAACTACGGCGTGGAAATCACCCTGGAGCATTACTTTGCCAACAACTGGTACTTGATGGCTACGGCCTCCATTTTTGACAGCGAATATGAAGGCAGCGACGGCGTCTCCCGGCCAACGGCCTTCAACAACCAGTACGTAGGCAACCTGCTCGGCGGTTGGGAATTGCCCTTCGGCAAGGGGAAGCGGCACCGCTTTACCGTCAACGGCAAAATTACCGGTTCCGGCGGTCGCTACTATACGCCGGTAGACGTGGAGCTAAGTCGGGAGTTCAATACGGATATCCGCGATGAAAGCCTGGCCTTCACGGAACGCTACGATGATTACTTCCGGATTGACCTCAAATTTGGTGTCCAGTTCAACAGCGCGACGAGGAAATTCAGCCAGAGCTTCTTTATTGACTTCCAAAACCTGACCGACCGCGAGAACGTGTTTCAGCAACGTTACAACCCGGTGACGGGGATGGTTAATACGGTTTACCAGTCTGGGTTCTTTCCTGACGTTCAGTACCGGGTACAGTTTTAGTAACTTGCAACGATGAAATTATTCTTCAATAAAGCCGAACGCATCCGCTTGCTGGGCTTCAACGATTTCTGCTACATTCTCCTTGGGCTGTTTCCGCTGGCCGGGGTCGGGCATATTCTCTACGGAGGTGGCAACCCGGGGCTTAGCCTTACCGATAGTATGGTTTGCTATGGAATTTCGATAGCTTTTACAACGACTTACTGGGGGTTTTGCCGGTTCATCGTGCTGAGTTTTCGGACGAGGTATCCGCAGGAGGAACAGACCGTGAAGAGGATTCTCCTGATGCTTCCGGTACTGCTCGTAATCGTAACGGTGGTTGACCTGGTGGGGGGATACCTGCTGGGACTGATCGAAGGCTTTGTTTTAATGCCAGAACCTCCGCGGGTTTATACGATAGTAATGTCCTATACGCTGGTGATAATGGTACTGGCGATTTATGAATGGGTGTTCTTTTTTACGAAGTACCGGCAGAGTAGCCTGGACCGGGAACGCCTTGCTAAGGAAAATATGCACAGCCAGCTGGCGGTGTTGAAACAGCAGATGAATCCGCATTTCTTATTCAACAGCCTGAATACACTCGTCAATATCATTCCGGAGGACAGCAGCAAAGCAGCCTTGTTTACGCAGCGATTATCCGCCTGTTATCGGCGCATCCTGGAGTGGCGGCATAAGGAGTTGATCACGCTGCAAGACGAGGTACAGGCACTTCAGGATTACATTTTTCTGATGCAAACCCGTTTTGAGGACAAGCTTTCCGTACGCTGGTATTGGGGGGCGGGGACGCAGGTGCAGTGTGAAGGTGAGGACCAAAGGGTAGACGTTCCAGCTGAGTACCGGGTCTACCGTATCGTTCCTTTATCCATCCAGCTACTCGTCGAAAACGCCATCAAACACAACATCGTTAGTCAGGATGAGCCCCTGCAGATCGACATCACTTTCGCCAATAATCGGATCACCGTCAGTAACTCGCTGAATCTCCGCTCAGGTCGGTCACTGGATTCTACCGGCTGGGGGCACCAAAACCTTAAGGCCCGCTACGAAATGGTGACCGAGGCTGAAGTCAGCATCCGTCAAACGAAGGAGCTTTACGAGGTTAGCATTCCCGTATTTCCGGTTAAAATGGCGGTGCGGGCTGCGACTGCTTAATCGTCATGCCGCAGACTAGTTTGCTGCGAAGACCTCCCACGTGCGGAGCAAAATCGATTATCTCATATCCCTTTATCGCTTATCCCTTATCACTATGACCTGCTGGATAATAGAAGACGAACCACCCGCCCTCCGCCGTTTAACCAAGCTATTAGCCGAGGCTCGCCCCAACCTCAGCATTGCTTTCTCAACCGATTCCATTGCATCCTGCGTCCGCGCCCTGAAAAGCATGCCCCACCCGGATGTCATCTTCAGTGATATTCACCTTGCCGACGGCCTAGCCTTCAGTATCTGGGAAGAAAAACGCTGTAATTGTCCCATCATCTTTACCACCGCCTACGATCAGTACGGCATCCGCGCCTTCCGCGTCAACAGCATCGACTACCTCCTGAAACCCATTGAAACAACTGAGCTGGAACGCGCCCTCGCTAAACTCGAAGACCGATCGCGCCCGAACCTGAACCAGGATTGGAGCCAACTGGCCGCCCTAATCCAACAAGGCCAACCCACCTACCGCGAGCGCTTCCTAGCCCAAAAAGGACAGGAATGGCTCCCCATCCGCGTAGACGACCTCCGCCAGATTTACTCCTCCGACGGGCTAACCTTCGCCCTAACCAGCGCCGGCCAACGTCTCCTACTAGATGATATTCTTGACCGCATCGAAGAAGAAATTGACCCTAAAAACTGGTTCCGCATCAACCGCGCCCAGATCATCCATATCGATGCCGTTCGAAAAATTCAGCCCTACTTCAACCACCGGATCGTACTGGAACTATCGCCGAAGGGGGAGCTGGAAAATGTGGTTAGTCGGCAGCGGGTTAAGGAGTGTAAAGCGTGGATGGGGCGGTAATCCCTTCCCCTTAACGGCATAAAAGAGACTGATCAATCACTCAGGGACAGGGAGCGAAGCAAGCAGACTATCGCCCTCGGAAAGGCACGGAAAAACGGTAAAGATCATCAGCTGCAACGGTATTTGGAAACACCGCCCGTGCCTCCGATTCGTGGCCCGCAGAAGACTCATAACGCGTACTGTAGTGCCCGAGAACCAGCTGGCCTACACCAGCGGCGAGTGCTGTGCGTGCGGCATCTTCTGCGGTTGAATGGCCTTTTCGCGCGGCATCCTCCGCCATATCTTTCAGGAACGTGGCTTCGTGGTAAAGGAGGTCCACACCATCTACATAGCCAGCAAGCTCGGGAAAATAAATGGTGTCTGAACAGTGGGCGTAGCTGCGGGGTAGGGGAGGCTGGGTAACCAGGTCAGTATTGGGAATCAGCGTACCGTTAGGCAGCGTATGACCTCCTCCTGCTTTAATCGCTTTGATGGCCGGCCAGGGAAGATCATACGCAGTGATTGCTTCCTTCCTAATGTTGGTTTCGCGCTTTTTTTCGCGCAGCAGGTAGCCGTTCGTCTCATTTCGATGTTGGAGGGGAAAGGCAAAAACTTCCAGGTCGCCGATATTGGGCAGTTGGAACGACCCGTCAGGGTGGACGGTGTGGAAGTTTAGCGCGTAACGCAGCGGGTATTTATCGAGCTCAAGTAGTGCTTCTAGGCGCGGCCGCAGGTGCAATGGAGAGGTAATGGAGAGTGGACTAGTCCGGCCCTGCATAGACAGCGAGGAAAGCAAAGGTGCCAGCCCGAAGTAATGGTCCCCGTGCAGGTGGGTAATCAGGATATGCGAAACCTTACCCATGCCCATACCCGCTTTGAGCAGCTGTCGTTGGGTGTTTTCTGCGCAGTCAATGAGTACGTCGGTGGTATCTGTCCGTAGCATGGCAGCGGAGCAGTTCCTGGCAGCCGTTGGCGCTGCGCCGGAGGTGCCGAGAAGGATTAGTTCGAAACGCAAAAATCAGAGTTTAGAAATCATAAACCAGAGTTGGGAGGTCAGGAATTAGTCAAAATCTTGTAGTATCGAGAATTTAATTTTTCTAAATTCTAGATCTTACTCTTCACCTTCTCCCTGCAAATCTCGCTGCAACTCTTCCATCATGATGAAGTCAGAGCTTTCGGATACGGTAGGCAGGATAGTAAGAACGGAATCTACCTTGGAGATTTCAACTAGTCGCTTTACTGCAGGGTGGTCTACGCCGGTAACGACGAAGGTGCCGAGGTTGCTCCATAAGCGGCGGGCGGTAAGGATAGCGCTGAGGCCGGAGCTGTCGACGTAGTGTACGTCACTGAGGTCGAGGATTAAGTTGTTGATGCCCTCGTTGGCCAGGATTACGAACTCGGACTTGAGCTGTGGAGCCACGGTAGAGTTGAGGTTTTCTTCCAGGGGCTTGATAAGGGTATAGCGTTCTTGCTTGTCGATGCTGAATTTCATGCTTTATGATTTTTCGCAAAGGTAGTGTTTGCGGGTATTAGTATTTTAAAGGCGTCGGTTCAATAACGGCCCTGAGTTAAAGCGCAGCTATCGCGGTACTCATCGAATCAATGAAAAGCTTACATAGTCTTAGTTACGGAGGCTTTTTATTGGTGAAGGGCAGTGGGAGTTAAGCTGTCAATCGAATAATTATTGAATTGATTGCACAAAGTGTGCCAGTCGAACGCTGAACCCGTCGCCAAATTATCAAACCATTAAAAAAGACCAGTAGTTCGCCGACTCCGCAACCAACTAAACTTATCACACGTTGTTTTCTTTTAACACAGGGACAGAACCATACCAGCGATATGTCAGGTATTTTTGTCAGGGTAAAACAGTGGCACGGTTATTCCTCTTAAGACCTTACTTTTAAGTCGTGTCTGTTGTATTTTGCCCTCAGTTCTTGCGTTGCACCTGCGGTAGCGCCCTCGAAAAGACCTAATGGTTGCGGGTGTAATGAGCCGGACGAACGATGAATCTGAAAACGAATCACGAAAATTTATAAAAAATGAACCCAAGCCAAAGAGAATTCAACCCCGAAATAAAGAAGGCAATGGCCCGTGGGAAGATGGAAGCCGAAAAGATGGGCCACGCCTATGTAGGGCCCGAACATCTTTTGCTTGGTGTGTTGTCAATGCCCGATACTTTGGCCGCCCGCGTACTGCGCAACCTAGCCGTTGATATCCAGGCACTGAAAGACACCGTGCGCCAAAACGTCCACCGCAATGGCGGGCAGACAAGCGGCCATACCATTTCTCAATTGCCGCTGAACGACAAGGCTGACCGCGTCCTGAAAGTTACTTTTCTGGAAGCCAAAGCGCTGAAGACCTCAGTGGTCAGCCCCGAACATCTAATCCTGTCTATTCTCCGCAATAAGGAACTGCCAGCGACGAAAATCCTGCGCCAGTTTGAAGTGGAATATGACATTTATAAAGCAGAACTTGATTACGTGAAAGACGAAAAAGATTTTACCGAATACATCAACTTACCTCTCAATGAAGCTCCCGGAGAGGACGAGCAATTTGACGACGATAGCGAACAGGGCCGTGGTTTCCAGGGTGGCCAGCGCAAAGGCAGTGCCGGCAACAATAAAAGCCGTACTCCCGTGCTGGATAATTTCGGCCGCGATATCACCGCGCTTGCCGACGACGATAAGCTCGACCCAATCATCGGTCGTGAGACCGAGATCGAACGCGTGAGCCAGATCCTTAGCCGCCGTAAAAAGAATAACCCGATCCTTATCGGTGAGCCAGGTGTGGGTAAAACTGCCATTGTTGAAGGCCTGGCCCTTCGGATTAGAGAAAAAAAGGTAAGTCGTACTCTTTTTGATAAGCGCATCGTGATGCTCGACCTGGCCGCCCTCGTGGCCGGAACGAAGTACCGTGGGCAGTTCGAAGAGCGGATGAAAGCCATCATGACTGAGCTCGAAAAGAGCCGCGACGTGATTCTGTTTATCGACGAGATTCACACCATCGTAGGTGCTGGTGGCGCTACCGGTTCGCTGGATGCCTCCAATATCTTTAAGCCAGCTCTTGCAAGGGGTGAACTCCAATGCATCGGCGCCTCCACCCTGGATGAATACCGCCAGCACATCGAAAAAGATGGTGCACTGGACCGTCGCTTCCAGAAGGTACTTGTCAATCCGCCGAGCCCGGAGGAAGCAGTACACATCCTCAATAACATCAAGTCGAAGTACGAAGACTTCCACCATGTGGAATACTCCGACGATGCCATTGAGGCTTGCGTGAAGTTCTCCGACCGGTACATTACTGATCGCTTCTTGCCCGATAAAGCCATTGACGTGCTCGATGAGGTCGGCGCACGAACCCACCTGAAGAACATTGTCGTTCCGAAGTCTATCGAAGAAATTGAGGGACAGATCGAAGGGGTGAAAGTGGAGAAAAATAATGCTGTAAAAAACCAGCAGTACGAAAAAGCTGCCGATCTGCGCGATCAGGAAAGTAAGCTTCAACGCTCGTTGGAGGAAGCTCAGCAGTTGTGGGAGGAGGAATCTCGTACCGCCCGTTACCCTGTAAACGAAGAGGACATCGCCGAAGTGGTGTCCATGATGACGGGCATTCCCGTCAACCGTGTTGCCCAGAACGAGAGTAAGAAGCTTGTCGGAATGGCCGATGACCTGAAAGGAGCCGTAATCGGACAAGACAACGCCATCGAAAAGGTAACCAAGGCCATCCAGCGTAACCGCGTTGGCCTGAAAGACCCGAGTAAGCCGATTGGTACTTTCATCTTCCTGGGCCCAACCGGCGTAGGTAAGACGGAGCTGGCCAAGGTACTGACGAGGTACATCTTCGACAGCGAAGACAGCCTTATTCGCCTAGACATGTCTGAGTACATGGAGAAATTCTCCGTGAGCCGCCTCATTGGTGCGCCTCCCGGATACGTAGGTTATGAAGAAGGTGGTCAGCTGACCGAGAAGGTCCGGCGTAAGCCTTACAGCGTGATTCTGCTCGACGAGATCGAAAAGGCCCACCCCGACGTCTACAACATCTTACTTCAGGTCCTTGACGACGGTCAGTTGACCGATGGTATGGGCCGTAAGGTGGACTTTAAGAACACCATGATCATCATGACCTCCAACATTGGTGTACGTCAGCTGAAAGACTTCGGCCAGGGCGTAGGTTTCGCGACCAAAGCCCGTACCGAAAATGCCGAGGAAAACAGTAAAGCCGTAATTAACAACGCGCTGAAGCGGACGTTCTCCCCCGAGTTTCTCAACCGGATTGATGACATCGTGATTTTCAACGCACTCACCCAGGAAAACATCTTCAAGATCATCGACATTGCTCTGGCGGATCTCTACAAGCGCCTCGACAGCTTAGAGTTCACCATGACACTGAGCGAAGAAGCGAAGAAGTTTGTTGCGGAGAAGGGCTTTGATCCGCAGTTTGGCGCAAGACCGCTGCACCGCGCGATTCAGAAATACATCGAAGATCCGCTGGCCGAGTTCATCCTTAACAATAACCCTGAAGGTGGAGCCAAACTGGTTGCTGTCCTTAATGAGGAGAAGGACGGGCTTGCTATTACACAGGAGGCCGCTGTCGTATCCGAGTAGTCTTGGTAGCAATGTAGTAGCTGCTGCACTTTAGAGCTACTATATTGCTGCCATACGTTACATCTTGCTATCTCCTAGAGAAAGGAAAATATCAGAAACGTTATATTTTTACCACACGTTGTGGTGGTGTGAAATGGTGATTACTTGCTGGAAGGGCGTTGCGAAGCTTCGTCCTTCCAGTAAGTTCTAGCAAGTAATTACTACAATCCCCCTTTTTCTTCTTATTTTTGTTGTCGCTCAAGAACTTATGCCAGCATAAGTCCTTTATCACAAGGAGAACAGCCCTTGCGGAGGACGGTTGAAAACAAAACCTCCGGTATCCTCCCTTTTTTTCATTAAACACAATAGATTTTTGGGTAGACGTAAAGGCGGCGGCCGCAAACGCACTTTCCGCAGAGAAGATACTGCACCGAAACACCGGATCAATGATATGATCCGTACGCCTGAGGTTCGCCTCGTTGGCGAAAACGTAGCTGATATTTCCACTCAGCTCAGCCTTGATATTGGCCCTGGCCAGGTTCACGATTCTCGCCGCGCAAAGCAGTGGGCCCGTGATGTTGATCTCGACCTCGTCGAAATCAGCCCGAACGCCGAGCCGCCCGTTGTTAAGATCATCGATTACAAGAAGTTCCTTTACCAGCAGAAACAGCGGGAAAAAGAATTGAAGGCTAATACGGTCAAAACGGTGGTTAAGGAAGTCCGTTTCGGCCCCAATACTGACGATCATGATTTCGACTTCAAGGTCCGCCACGCGCGCAGCTTCCTCGAAGACGGTGCTAAGGTCAAGGCTTACGTTCACTTTCGTGGTCGTTCTATCGTATTCAAGGACCGTGGCGAACTGCTTCTACTTCGCTTTATGAAGGATCTCGAAGATCTCGGCCAGGCGGAGGCCATGCCGAAAATGGAGAAGCGCCGGATGAACGTTATGATCCAGCCTAAGAAATCAGCTAAGTCTGCTTCTGCTAAGAAGAAGGCTGAAGCTGCTAAGCGTAGTAAGGAACTTACTGGTAATGAGACGCCTGAACCGGAGGTTGACCTTACCATTGTTTCTGGTGAGGAAGAATAGCTCTTTACTTACTTAACGAGCCCTTGAAGCCCGATCCTCCTTTTTGGAGGGTCGGGCTTTTTGTTTTATGTTCGACGGGCGAGCTTTTTTTCGCGGAGCGACCAACCATCATGTTTTTTGTTGCTCCGCAACGCAGGAACTCGCCGTAGGCGAGCCACGAAGTGAACGCCTCGACCGGGCGGCCATTGCCTTGCTATTCAACGTCCACGGCACCCTGCGTTAGCGCCACCTCCTGCTCTGGCAGCTTAAACTTCCAAAGAATAATCATCCCCACCGCAAAGAAGACAGAGAGTGAGAGTAAACTAAGCCGCATACTACCCGTAAGCAGGTCCAGTAGCGCAAAGATGAACGTACCGCCAACGATGGCCAATTTCTCAAGGATATCGTAGAAGCTGAAGTAACTCGTAACGTCTTCTCGAGTAGGAATTAGCTTGGCGTAGGTACTTCGACTCATACTCTGGATGCCGCCCATAACGAGGCCAACCGCAGCAGCAACGCCGTAAAAAGCGGACTTGCCCTGCACGAAGTAACCGGCAAGACAAATGAAGAACCAAATGATAAGCTGGAAGTAAATCGCCGTCTTATTCCCGTACCGCTTGCTAACTGCTGCCGCTAAATACGCCCCGCCAACGGCCACAATCTGGAGAATTAGGACTACCTGAATCAATTCACTGGTCTCAAAACCAAGCTCTTTCGCGGCAAACAGGGAAGCCAGGAAAATTACCGTTTGCACTCCCGCTGAATAACTAAAAAAGGCGCCGAGAAACCGCAGCGTCGGTGGAGATGCCTTCACCCGTTGCCAGACTGACGTGAACTCCTGCCACCCCTTTCGGCTGATATCCACAATGCCCGTGCTTTTTTTGCGTACATCACCTGGAAGCCGGGAAAACGCGATGTACCCAAACAGCAGCCACCAAAGCCCTACCGTAACGAAGGCCAGCCGGGTAGCCGTACCCGCGTCCGGAATACCAAACCACTCAGGTTGTAGTACCATCGCCAGGTTAAGGACGAGTAATAAAACAGAGCCGATATAACCCATTGCAAAGCCCTTCGCGCTCAGCTTATCGAACCGGTCCGGCGTAGCGATTACGGGGAGAAAACTATTGTAAAACACCAAGCCGCCGGCGAAGCCGATGAGGCCGAGCGCAAAGGCAAGGGTACCCAAAGCCAGGTCGCCCATGCCTTGAAACCAGAATAAACCCAAACAGGCGATACCGCCGATGGTGGTGAAAACCTGCAAGAAGAACTTCCGTCGCCCACTCGCATCCGCAATACCGGAAAGCAGCGGAGATAGTAGCGCGATGATGAGGTAACTGATGCTGATGGTGAAGGCTAGCCACGAGCTGTTGCTAAACTCCATGCCAGCAACGGTGAACTCCTTATCGATCACCGTTTCAAAGTACGGCGGAAAAATCGCCGTGGTGATCACGAGCGCGAACGCCGAGTTGGCCCAGTCGAAAAGGGCCCAACCGTTCATGGTCCTGGGCTGGTTTAATTGGTTTGACATGGACGCAAGATAGAATGATTGAAGGAGAGAACTAGAGAATGCTTGAATTATAGAATCAGAGAATGGGCGAACGCTATATTTTACCTTTTAGGGGTGTTGTCAAACGGACTGCTATATCGTCATCATGCTAAGTACAGTGTACTCTAAATTACAATGCCTCCAAGTCTTGGCTTTTTACGCCGTAGCTTCGTTGCTGAAATCCTGTTGCGCTACGCGGCTACTATGCGGTAGCCATGGCTAAACTCTGGTTTCAGCGCCTTACCACGCCGCAAAAATCCGGAGACCTAGTACACCAAACTGAAAATACACTGTACTGACGCGAACAGGATCTGTGGCAGCACCGTATTATCTCATTTCTCCTATTCACTTATCCACTAATGAAAACTGCAGTATTTCCCGGCTCCTTCGATCCCATCACTACCGGCCACGCCGAGTTGGTCCGCAGAGCGGTGCCTTTGTTCGATAAAATCGTGGTGGCCGTAGGCGTCAACAGCCAGAAGACATATCTCTTTCCGCTGGAGCAACGGCTAGCATGGTTAGAAGCCGTTTTTGCGGATGAGCCGAAGGTGGAAGTCGCCAGCTTTGAAGGACTAACCGCGTATTTTTGTAATAAAATTGACGCGGAATACCTGCTCCGTGGCCTGCGGAATGCGAGTGACTTCGACTATGAGAAGACGATCTCCCAACTCAACGACATCGTTGGGGAAGGGCTGGAGACGGTATTTTTGATCAGTCAGCCGGCGTATTCGCACATCAGTTCTACTATTGTGCGGGAGATTATTAAGGGGGGAGGGGATGCTTCTCCGTTCTTGCCGGAAGGGGTTGTGATAAGCGATAAGGGATAAGCGATACTCGATGTGCGATTTTTGTGTGACGATGCTTACTCCGCCCGTGATTCGCGTAGGCTAACAGTTTCCTGAAGGAAGGTGCCAGATAAGGTGGTCACGTAGGTGTTCCCTTGGTAATAAGCTATGTCAGTAATGGTTCGGTTCATGGCTACGTGGGCATCCAGCGCAGCAAAAGTAATGGTGTCATCATTTAAATCGGTTAAAATACTGAGTTGACCACTGGAGCGTGCGTTCATGTACAGATCGTTGCCAGCGGGGAAAAAGCGAATGCTTTCGGCGAACGCATTGGAAATACGGTAAGCGGTACGCCAGTTTCTTCCGTCTGCATCGGCGGTCATTAATTCTAAGTTGCCGGCATTGTTGCGGGCACCATACAGTTCTCCCCGGAAGTGAAAGAAATGATTCGGACTTAGGCCCAGGACAGACTCGTAGTTCCCGTCGTATCCAATGAGGTAAGTATTTTGATTCTCCTGAGTTCTGAGTGTGATCAGAAAACCTTCGTTTACGGGATACATGGTTATTCCTCTGCGGGGGTAGCCTGAGCCGGTAACGTCTAATGGGAAAGTATGAAGGGTACGTAGTTCGGGAGCAAAAAGAAACTCAGGCTCCGCTGGGTAAAAGAGTTCTGCTACGGCGAACCAGATCCGCTCGTCGCCCGTCTTCAGGAAGGGAAGTAGGAAGTGGTTGTCATCAGAAAGACAGGAGGAACGGTTGGGGTGTTCTATACTGCTGAATGGTATGTCTATGTCAGTTCCCAGCGTATCGAACCCTAATACAAAGCCTGGAAAGTTGCTGAAAAATGGTCCGCGAATCGGACTAATGGCCAACGAAAAAGGGTGAACACGCGCCCGCAACTGGCTGGATACAGCATCCGCAGCCCGCCGGTCAGCATGGTCAAAGGCATGACCGAAAGCTCCGCTTCCATCAAAACGCATACTCGTGTTTTCGGTCTGGATCAAGAATTGATCGCCGAAGGTGTGGGCATCAAAACTGCGCCTGTTGAAATCAGTTGTTCCGGGCAGTTCAGTTAGGGCTGGGCCTGGTTCGGTTGGCTCAGCGGGCCCTTCGATGACTTCCTTTTTGCAGCCTGCGAGCGTAATTAGAAGGAGGCCTAATAAAGCTAGGGAGTACGTTACGGTATGTTTCATGATGTGTATTAGGTGTTTTATATTCTAACGGTACCTGGGCTTAATTATTTTTCCGAGTTTTTGTCCTTAAAAGAGACTCAGTAAATTTAACGATTATCGCCAACAAACCTCCACAAACTGCTCCTCTTTTTCCACCCCAAGTACGGTTCTTACCCAGTAAAGCTTATCCTCAAACAAAGCAATTTCCGGAAACCCGGAGGAACGGGCAGCGGAAGTTATAGTAAGCTCTTCCCGTTCAACCTCATCCGTTGGAGAGATCGTCCACAGCGTGAGGAAAGCGTCGTCGGTGCCTTCTTTGGTGGTGATGCCGGTTACGTACGCAGCCCCATCATCAGCAAGTTGGATATCTACGCGGCCAAGGGGGATTTCGTCGTCAAGTAAGATTGGGAAGTTGAAGCTGTCGGCGTTGGGATCGTAACGGGCGAAGTTTATTTGGGCGAGGTCCGCAGGTGCAGTGTACCAAACGACGGCAATGTTTCCCGCATCGTTAGCGGCTAGGGCCGGACCGTTCACCGGGCAACCGTTGATCTCCCAATTGTCTGCATGCACCAGTTTGGGTGTAGACCATTCGTCGTCAGAAGTGGGCTTGGTCACGTAGGCGATGTCGCGGATCTCGTGTTCGGAGCGGTCGCGGTAGGCTACCATTATTAGGCTGTCGGTGGCTACGGTTGCGGTGTTGCAGCAGTCGCAGACCCGGTGGTCTAGTTCTACGCTTGTGTCGTCGGATAATGCTTTGGTTCGTAGTGTCATTGCTCCTCCACCCCCGTGACCGTGGTCGTCAACTGTTGGTTCGTCAGCTTTTAAGCTGACTTGTTTAGTGAACCGTCCGTCCAGCCAGCTTACCTGTAAGCCGCCGCCGGGTATTGGGGCGGAGGATAGGAAGCCGTGTTCTGCTGCTACTGTGTCTTTGTGTAGTTTAAAATGCTCTTTGGGTTCAGAATATTCAATCGCAGCGTATATGTCGTAATCGTAAGTTCCTTCCCCACTGTATTGGAGCCAGTGCGAAAACTGTACGTTGTTCCCAAGCGAGTCTTTATACTTGACCACTGAAGGGAAATCGGCCCAATTAATAAACCAGTCTGTTCCAGACCTCAATTCATTCTTCAAGATTACTTTCTCAAAGGGAAGATGTATCGGTTGAACGAAAAGACTGCTTTTCTCGCCGGATGTTTTAACGTAAGAGACGGATATGTCGTCGTCATCCTGGGTTAATCTTGGCGAGTGAGTCCCTGCAGCCAACTGAAAGCATTCAGCCTCGGTAACAGCGGTTTCTTCCTGCCCGCAAGCGAGTAAGAGAAGGAAGGGTAGTAGTAGTGGTAGTTTTTTCAAGGTAGCGGAGTTTGTGGCAGGGGATGAAAAAGGGAGGTAGGGTGATTAACTAGGGTTTGGAGAGTTAAATAGGATGTCCCTGAGAGGGGGGTAATCCTGTTAAATCCTATCAGACCTTAATCATCTTAACCCATGCGAATCATGGGCTAAAACGCCTCAGATACGGACGCTCCGAGGTCCTAACATCGTCTCTTGCTGCGAGCGGAGGACCTCGGAGCGTGAACTTTCGGGTTAGAACGCAGTGAATAGCCTGAAAATCTACCTCCGAGTGTCCCTATTGGTCGTTTTAGACCATGCTTCGCGCAATTCATTTTACGACAACCCCAAGATTTCCCGATTAGCAGCAGCATCAAACCCAGCATCCGCAAAGTCATCAAATGCCTTCTCGGTAACCTGAATGAGGTGCTCAGCAATAAAGGGCGCACCTTCGGCAGCGCCCTGGGCGCTGGATTTGATGGCACATTCCCATTCTAGCACCGCCCAGCCGTCGTAGCCGTACTGCGCGAGTTTGGTGAAGATGCCTTTGAAGTCTACCTGCCCGTCGCCGAGGCTGCGGAAGCGGCCGGCACGGTCTGCCCAACCAGCGTAGCCAGAGTATACTCCTTGGCGACCGGTGGGGTTGAATTCCGCGTCCTTGACGTGATAGGCAGAGATGCGCTCGTGGTAAATATCGATGAACTGGAGGTAGTCTAGGCACTGGAGCACGAAGTGGCTGGGGTCGTAGTTGATCGTCACGCGGGCGTGGTTGTCGGTCGCTTCCAGGAAGCGTTCGAAGCTGGTGCCGTCGAAGAGGTCTTCGCCGGGGTGGAGCTCGTAGGCGCAGTCGACGCCGCACTCATCGAAGACGTCGAGGATGGGTTTCCAGCGCTTGGCGAGCTCTCCGAAGGCTTCTTCCACGAGGCCGGCGGGGCGTTGTGGCCAGGGGTAGAGGTAGGGCCAGAGTAGGGCGCCGGAGAAGGTTGGGTGGGCGGTGATGCCGAGGTTTTTACTGGCCCGGGCGTTCAACTTCATCTGGCTTACGGCCCATTCCTGGGTAGCTTTTGGGTTGCCAGCGACTTCCGTGGGAGCGAAGCCCTCGTACATCTTATGGTAGGCGGGGTGGGTGGCGACGAGCTGGCCCTGCAGGTGGCTGGCCAGTTCGGTGATTTCCAGGCCATGCTCACCGACCCTGCCTTTCAGCTCATCGGCGTAGGTTTTGGAGGTGGCGCATTTTTCTAGGTCGATCAGGCGGCTGTCCCAAGTAGGGACTTGTACGCCTTTGTAGCCGAGGCCGGCCATATATTTACAGATTCCATCGAGGGAGTTGAAGGGGGCTTCGTCTCCCATGAACTGGGCGAGGAAGATGGCTGGGCCTTTTATGTTGGTCATGGTTTGAGAAGTTAGAGGTTTTGTTTCGGGCTAAGATAGTTATTCTGGCGAGGTGTGTGATCTTGGACTATTTCTGAGGTTATCTGAGGGGAATGTCGCTTTGCGATTAAGGGCAGCACAGTCGTAGGGCGACATTCTCCTTCGTTGACCTCGGATAGGATCCCATAGACATGCCGTAACTTCGCTCAAAATACTAAAGCTATGTCAAGAACTTCAGACCTCCGCCCCGGTGAATTCAACGCCTTTTATGCTGGCTACGTCGCCAACGTTGGCGACCAGGGCATTCTGACCGCGCTGAACGAAAGCGCGGCCCAGCTTACGGATTACCTTATGTACGTTGCAGAAGACCGGGTGGACTACACCTACGCGCCGGGGAAGTGGACCATCGCTCAGTCGCTCCAGCACATTATCGATACTGAACGTATCTTCAGTACCCGGGCCTTGCACATTGCGCGGGGAAATAAGACACCGCTACCGGGCTATGAACAGAATGACTACGCTGAGGTCGCCGATGTTTCCGAACGGCGATTCTGGGATATGACCGAGGAGTTTCGGACGGTCCGGTCCGGTACGATTACCTTGTTCAAGAGCTTTACGGAGGCGGATTTGCTACGAATGGGAACGGTAAGTGATGGCCCGGCTTCGGTGCGGGCTATCGGCTTTATCATCAGTGGCCACGTTTACCACCACGCTAAATTGTACATTGAGAAATACAAGTAGGGAATGGGCGCTGACGCGGGTGCAAGGTCAGAAGTCCTTCGGAGGAGCAGTGTACGTTGCTCGTGGCGTTGCCTTTTACCTTAATTTTGTACCTGCTGCCGAGCCCTGATTACGAAGCAACTGGTAGGTGAAAAAGAGCTTAGGAGTAATATTTTAAATATTGTTGTGACAATAAAAAAGGAATTATGCCCATAATATCTAGTGTTAATCCCGCCCGTCTCAAAAGCAGATAAAGAATAACCACAGAATGCGTCACCTCCAATTATTCCTGTTTTTTCTTTTTGCCGTCAGCCTTCAGGCCGATGCCCTGAGTAGCCGCTTGCGCCTACTATTACCAGGAGAAAATCCTCCAACGGTAAATGAACGGCAGTTCCTTTACCAGCGCGTGAGCCTGCTCTTTAATCAACTGGAAAACGATAAGATCGGCCGAAAATCTACCAAAAAGAAGATCAAAAAGATTAGCGCCCGGCTGGAAGGTGATGTTCTAAAAACCTACGACCCCAACGCACAGCTGGCCGACGCCTTCCGCAACGGCCGCTACAACGACGCTACCGCCGCCCTGATCACCGCCCTTGTTTTTGAAAAGTTCGGGGTAGCGTACGAAGGTTACGTAAATCACTGGGAGGCCTATCTGATTGCCGACCCCGACCACCACGCCGCTGAAATCTACCAGCCCGGTCACCAAAAACACAAACCCGCTGCCGAAACTGCCTTCCGCCGCGATTACCTAGAAGTTCTCCGCGCCACCCTACTTGAAGACCTGCCAAACATGAGCACGGAAGAAGTTGATAAGCTTTTCAACCGCTATTATTATCAACCAGACAAAAAATTAACCTTCGGCCAGCTTACCGCCTTCCTCCAGTTTCGCCTCGCTCAGTCTGCCTACCGCGTAAAGGACTATTTGCTCACGGTGAAACTACTGGAAACCGCCCTCTCCAAAGAGGAACGCCCTGCTTTTCTGGTGCTCCGCAAGGCCGCTGAGCTGCAAATTAAGGCCATCAACCGCCCCGAAGTGGAAGGCGACATCTCCACGTTATTTCAGCAGTGGGCCGAGGCACCCAATAATAAGTACCTCCCTGCCGCACTACTCCAGCACTTTGATGAACAACAGCGCCTCCTAATCGCCGAAAGCCGCCTCGGCGAAGCAACGGAATTGCTGTCCGACTACCTAAGCCGCGCGCCCGCAAGCAAAACCACCTGGAGTGGAGAAATGAGCCGCCTTCAGCAATACCGCCTGCTAAGCCACCACTTTCTTAACGACAATATTAGTAAAGCCCGCCGCCTGGCTGAAAAGCTCTACGCGGATAATCCGGAAAACGAAAGGGTCAAATACCTGCTCGGCGAGATCGTCATCGATCAGCTGCGGCGTAGCCGCTCCACCGGACAAGTGTTTATCAATGCGGTGGAAACGGCGGCCAGGGACTTCCCATTCATCCGGGAACAGGAACGCTTCGCCGACTTGTTTCTGCGCGAGCTCGCATGGAAGGTCCGCGATGTCTTTGCCGAAGGTAATGGCCCCGGCGGTGAAGATGCCCTACGCACTTTTCGCAATTCCCTTATCGACATCCCTATCAACGAAAGCCGCAACATATGGACGCTTACCGCCTTCATCGCCGCTTCCAACTATTATTTTCGTGTTGAAGACTACGGTCGTGCCCGTTTTTACGTGGATGAAGGGATTAAGTACAATGGTAACGATGAGTACTTGCTGCACCGGCGGGATTTGTTGGCTCGGTACTGACTTCTCTAAGGACCATTTTTCCAACTTTAAATATGGGACATCATTTCTTGATGGTATAAATCTAGAGATTATATTAAAGGTTGGTAAGTACTGAGATGCAGAAGACTATTCGCTACCCTGTAACTTACCATCTGCCTTCGATAGACATAAGTTATTACCTCGGAAAATGACGGATCACCATGAAAATGGTGGTCCGTTTTTTGGTATAGTCGTACCTTTCCGCGGTGCATTTTTTTGACCACATTATCTTCCTACTACTAGGCATCGTACTTCCAATAGTCCTTCTCGTCACCGGCAACCGGAGGCGGAAGGGTACGCCGATACGCTGGACTGAAAAAATGAAGATCGGCCTCTACTACAGCAACGGCCTGTTGCTCTATGGTCTGGCGGCAGCGGTGATACTGATCTGGTGGCTTACCAACCGGTCGCTCAAGGAAATCGGGCTGGGGTGGGGGAGCGTCCCGTACGACCTGACGGCGGTCTTATTACTCTGCGGATTCCTCTTACTCTACTTACTCGATCTTTATTACGAGGTTGGAAGCGCAGAGAGCCGGGAGGAAACCCGTCGGGAATTCAAGAAGCTTGGCTTCTTACCGGTTACCGCCACCCAATTTCTCCACTTTGTTTTTCTGGCCGTGGCGGCCGGGGTGGGGGAGGAGATCGTTTACCGCGGCTTTATGATCACTTACCTGACGAATCTGCTGGGAGATACCGGTTGGGCGGTTGCGGCCGTGTTGCTGGTTCCGGCGGTCGCCTTCGGGCTTGGGCATATCTACCAGGGCTGGAAGGCGGTGGGCAAAATCATCGCCATGGCTGTGCTCTTCGGTTTTTTCTACCTGCGCACCAATACGCTTTGGCCGCTGATACTGGTTCATGCGGCGGTGGATGTTTTGGGTGGGTTGCTCAGTTGGTATCTGTTGGGGCGGGAGGAATAAGGTTCTATGATAAATATCGGTCTAGGGCGAAAGAATATAGTCGGCGCGCTACCAAGCTGCACCGCGTAGTAGCCGCGTAGCGAAATCAGACAGTTATTGAATCGGCGTCCCTAAGATCCAAGTTCACATCAAAAACCCAAAGTAATAACTTCATTGTTGTACGGGCAATCCCTTCGGGTGCCCGTCAAATACCAGCGTGTCGGGGGCCATCGTTCGCTCAGCGAACGATCATAAGGATATCCGCAACAGGGGTGACGGATTTTCGTCACCAAACACCCTACCTTTAACACGAACCGACGAGCGCGGCTTAAGTCCGTACAACCTCTCCTTTGTAATGGTCCTACGCCCTTTGTTACTGCCTCTCTTCTTTTTAGCCTTTTTCCCCTTGCTCTTCGCCCAGCCGGAACCCTGCGGTGACCCACCCGTAATGACTTCGTTCTGTGCTGACGCCTGCGTAATCTGCGACATCGACGGTTTCACCGGGCGTAACGATCTTTCTGTCCGCGGCCAGTCGGTTAATAATTTTTGTACTACGTTCAACCATAATATGTCGTTTATCGCCTTCATCGCGGGAACGGAGGACTTGAGCATCGACGTAACGGTTGACAACTGTGTTTCAGGAACCGTCCTTGGTCTGGAAGTCGGTATTTTCGAGAGCTTTGACTGCACGACATTCGTTCCCATTTCAGATTGTGATACCGACGTGCGGCCGAACACCACGGTCCGGTTCTCCAACAACGTTCCTATGGTGGTCGGTCAGCATTATTACCTGATAATGGATGGTTCTAACGGGGATATTTGTGATTGGACTTTCGACGTGGTGGAAGGCTCTACCGCCGTTGGTGTGCTGACTACTTCGGGCGTAGTCTCTGGCATCGAAGAAACTTGCCCCGATCTACCGACCCGCTTCGTTACGATGGGCACGGAAGCGGGAGCGGCCCTCTTCCGCTGGAGGGTCGACGGAGACCTGGCCGCTACGACCAACTCTGCTGCTGCGGACCTGACTTTTCCGGCCGATGGCGCCTACGAAGTTTGCGTAACCGCCGGCAACGTTTGCGATGAAGCGCCACCGAGCTGCACCACGGTAAACGTTCGTACGGTCGGCATCCTGACGATTGATACCTTCATTTGTCGGGGCGATGCTTTCCTGGTTGCTGACACCATGCTCACCACGCCGGGAGGTTTTGACTTCACCATCATCCTAGGCAACGGCTGCGATAGCCTTATTGCCGTTACCCTGGCCTTACGTGATCAGGCGAGCGAGTCGATAGACATAAACCTCTGCGTTGGGGAAGAATTTTTTATCGGAAATACGCCTTATTCTACCACCGGTATCTTTGTCGATACCATCCTAACCGTTGCGGCCTGCGATAGTATTGTTACCCTCGACTTGTTTATGATCGAGTGTGAAATCCGGGGCTCAACGGGCTTCGTTCAGCCGGAGTGTCGGGGCGAAGCCAACGGTCAGCTTTTCTTCTCGGTGGAGAACGGAACGCCTCCCTTTTCCTACGGCTGGGCGAATATTCTGGATGAAAGCATCGGGGGAAGTGGCTCTACGGTACTCTTCGACGACAACGTGATTGAGGGCGTGCCGGCGGGTCGCTACGAGGTCAACGTGCGCGATAATTTCGGTAACGACGTTGTTTTCTTTCAGGACGTGACGGAGCCGGAAGAACTTTCCGTTGCGGTCACCGCTGGGAATATCGACGGCTTTAACCTCAACTGTTTCGGTGGTAGCGATGGCCGGATTGCCGCTATCGGAGAAGGAGGGGCTTTCCCTTACACTTTTACCTGGAGTAGCCAGCAGAGCGGACCGCTCGCTAGTGCCTTGGCCGCTGGTGTTTATACCGTGAGCCTTACCGATGCAAATGGTTGTGTCCGGACGGCAATGGCGGAGATTTTACCACCACCATTACTGGCTCCGGGCTTTGTCTTTACGGACCCGAACTGTGACGGCCTGGAAACGGGTAGCGCAGAAGTTGCCACGATCAACGGTGGAACGGCACCTTTTCTGATCTCCCTCAACGGAGGTGCGTTCGATACGCTGCGGCGGCTTGACGACCTTAGCCCTGGGATGTATAGCTTGAAGGTACGGGACGATAACGGTTGCGTTACTGACAGCTCCAGTAGCCTGACTGCCCCCGGTATCCCCATCATTTTTCCTTGGGGTCATACCTCAACGCAGTTGGGTTGTGAAGTCTCGATACCGACGCGCATTAACAACGTATCAGTAGCCAGTATTAGCTGGCTTAATCCTTTGGGAACGCTTGATTGTGATACTTGTCTTAGCCCGAATGCGCTACCGTTGAACAGCACCCAGTATGTACTGACGGTTACTTCCGAGGACAATTGTTCTACCACAGATTCTCTAACGGTATTGGTTGAAAAACACCGCAAGGTGTACGCGCCTACAGCCTTTTCTCCCAACGGCGACGGTGTGAACGATGCGTTTACTCTGGGCCTGGGTAAGGCGGCGGTAAGCGTGAGGTCATTACGCATTTACGACCGCTGGGGTGGGCTGGTTTATGAAGGAACTGACCTTGTCTCTAATGAACCTGGTTCTGGTTGGGATGGCCAGGTTGGTGGTGAGTCCGCAGGCCCAGGTCACTACGCCTGGACTTCGGAAATTATTTATTTGGATGGGGTTGAGCTTTCGCTGCGAGGTGGGGTTATGTTGTTGAAGTGATGTACCACGCAGGACCTTTTTCAGGCGCGAACGCAGGAAGCAGTGCTTGGTTAAACGGCAGGGGACCTTACGGGGTAAGGATGGAAAAGTAGGGGGCTCAGGTCTTGTAAAATAAATAGTTCCTTAATCAAATATTTAGGGACAACTTCTTGCGGGGCTAGCAAATAAACCGCTTATTAAGGTCTTAACTACGGTGAGAATAAAAGCGTCAGGTCAAACCACGTGGTTTTGAGGCGAAACCAGTTAGTCTATTTATACGGCGTTCCCTAGTCAATGGTCCGTTGCAAAATTAAGCCCTTCGCAGCCCATGATTCCTGATGTCTGGCCATAGTTCTTGGATTAAAGGTTGATGTATGTCGATTCGACACATCGTTAATATTCTAACCGCTT
>Ga0136553_1000090_pt1 | contig 31312 bp, 26 predicted proteins | sample AntRauTorckE5430_FD_101384 | JGI IMG/M metagenome (GOLD analysis project Ga0136553, IMG submission 101384) | Saline lake microbial communities from Rauer Islands, Antarctica - Metagenome Torckler E5 #430 | ecosystem: Environmental > Aquatic > Non-marine Saline and Alkaline > Saline | place... | reverse complement strand
GATCGGCGGAATGGTGAAGCCATTTTGTTGATCGTAAGCTGCGAGCGTCCAGTTCGCCAGTTTTAGCCCATGATTCGCATTAAATATGTATCCATCTAAAAAGTGATGGGGCAAATTGCCTGTCTCCCCATTTCCAAAAAGACATCTTGTTGAAAATGGGGAAGTTGAATTTTACTGGGGCAGAAGCGACCTATTGTCCCCACACTACTTTTTGAACGGAGACCTAAATATCTTCTATTCTTTTGATTCCCAATAGATTGGGCTGTTAGTATTTTACACTGCCAACGCGAATCAAGGGCTTAGCAAGTCAGGAACGGACGCTCGGAGGTCAATTTCCAGCTTGACTGCTCCGCATCAAGCTGAAAATTCACGCTCCGAGGTCCTAAGCTTTTCGCAAAGGACTACGTAAGGATCTCGTAGTGTTACGATCGACGGAATGGCGAAGCAATTTTGTTGATCGTAAGCTGCGAGTGTCCAGTTCGCTCGTTTTAGCCCATGATTCGCCTGGTGTACCGCTGGCCTAATTCCTAAACCCTCTCACTCCCACTCCTGACAAAAACAATAATTCCTGCTCACCATGCGTACCTTAATCATCGACGACGAGCAACCCTCCCGCGAAGCCCTTCGCCACTACCGCGGCAAGTACTGCCCGGGGGTGACCGTCGTCGGTGAAGCGGAGTGTGTGGAGACGGCCCTGACGGCCATCCGGGAACTCAAGCCTGCCTTGCTCTTCTTCAAATCCCCCCGCCCTACCCATTATCTGTGCATCCTGCGTTTGCGCCACCTGGATCGTACCTTGCGAAGCTAAAAATCAAAAAAGTTAACCCATGCCCACAACCTACCAAAACCTCCTCCTCGAAGAGAAGGACGCCATCCTCCACCTGACCGTCAATCGCCCCAAGGCCCTCAACGCACTGAACCAGCAAACCATGCGCGAGTTGGAGCAGGTTTTCGGAACCGAATACGCTGACCGTACGGACATCACCGGTGTCTTGCTGACTGGCGCGGGCGACCGTGCCTTCGTCGCCGGGGCCGACATCAAGGAATTCCTGGGCGTCGCCGCCGAGGGCTCCGGCCGTGATATGGCCAAGCGGGGTCAGGACGTCTTCTTCCTCATCGAGAACTTCCACCGCCCCGTCCTGGCACTCGTCAACGGCTTCGCCCTCGGTGGTGGTTGCGAACTGGCGATGGCCTGCCACCTGCGCATCGCCGTGGATACTGCTCGCTTCGGCCAGCCGGAAGTCAACCTCGGCATCATCCCCGGCTACGGCGGCACCCAGCGCCTCAACCAGCTCATCGGCAAGAGCAAGGCCATGGAGCTCACCCTGACCGGCAACATGATCAACGCCGTCGAAGCGCACGCCTACGGCCTTGTCAATTACTGCCTCCCGGCCGAGGAAGCTTACGCCAAAGCCATTGAGCTACTGACCACCATCGCCGCCAAAGGCCCGGTCGCCATCGAGCAATCCATTAAGGCCATCAACGCCTACTACGCCCATAGCGACTACGCGGCCGAGGCGGATGCCTTCGGCGTCGCTTCTTCCACCTCCGATTTTCAGGAAGGTGCGGCTGCTTTCGTTGAAAAGCGGGCGGCCAAGTTTACCGGCAAGTAGTTCAACCAGCGCGCCACCCACCACTAATCTCCCGGACACGAAAACGGCTGACCTTCTTCCGAAGATCAGCCGTTTTTTAAGCCTGGTAAGTAAATCTGGACGCTGTGACCAAAGACTAAAGAATTAAATTTCTAACAGCCTAACAGTCCACCTTACTGCACCTCTTCCAGCTCCACATAAAAAGCCAGTTCGGCGCCACCGGGGATGCTCTCATCGGGCGTACCCGCGGCTCCATAACCCAGGTCAGAAGGGATGAAGAAGGTCGCCTTGTCGCCTTGTTTGAGCAGGGCGATGCCTTCGTCCCATCCCGCGATTACGCGACCGGTACCGAGTTGGAAGGGGATGCCCTCACCACGGCCGAACGACTGATCGAAAACAGTGCTGTTGGACACCAGCGAGCCGATGTACTGCACCACGACGCCCTTACCGGCTTCGGCTTGCGGGCCGTCACCCTGTTCGTGGATGATGTACTTGAGACCGGAAGGGGTTGTCTTCAGGTCAGCAGCCAGGGTGCCGGCATTGTAGTCTTTTATGGTCTGGGCGGCGAAAGCCAGGCGGGCGGGTTCCAGTTCACGGATGATGGCGCGTCCGGCCTCGGCTTCGGTCTGCTTGGCTTCCTGCTCGGCGGTGAAGGTGGCTTCGTCGATAATCTTGGTGACGACAACATCGTAGAGCACAACGCTGTCATTCTCCATGCCGGGGGGCTTGCTGGGGAAGGCATCAATGTTGACGCGAACAACGGCGCTGTCACCAACGCGCATGTTACGGACAACGTCTTCGACCGGGCCGATCTCGTCTTTCGTGACGGTCAGCTGTGCGGCCTGAACGACGGGCTGCTCGCCGCCACCCTGGCGGGTGCTGAAGAGGATGGAGTCGCCTTCGGTCCGCATCGCAGCGTGGAAGTAGACGAAATCACCCGGCTTCACCATTTTGCCGCTTCCATTAGCGGTAAAAAGGGTGTAACGATTACCAAGATCGGTTTTTTTCAGACCGCCGCCGTTTTTATTACAGGCGACGAAAATCATGCTGACGAGCAGCAGGAAGAATAAATTACGCATAATATTATTTGTTGTTAAATTCGTGGTAGGCCGCGTCAATTTCAGCGGCATAGTCTGGTAACAGGTTTTTGAATTTTTTAATGGTGGTGCTCAGGGGGGCAAAACTGGCACCGCCTGCCGCATTTTTATGCCCGCCGCCCCGGAAGTGGGCCTTGCATATCTGCTGCACGTCCATCGTATCTTTTGAGCGGATGGACATCTTGACGATTGTCGGCTGTTCATGGATAAAGGCGGCAATCATGATGCCGGGCATCCGCAAAATATAGTTGACGATGCCTTCGGTATCTCCGCGTTTAATGTCGAAATGCTGGTAATCTTCCTTGGTTAGCCAGAGGATACCGGTGCGCAGTTCGGGGATGATCTCCATCTGGTTGGCCAGGCAGTGACCGAGGATGCGGAGTTGCTTCTCGGTCATGTTGTTCCAGATGTTGTCCTGGATTTTGTAGTCGTCGGCCCCGGCTTCGAGTAGTTTGGCGACGGTGCGGAAGAGGGCGGGGGAGGTGGCGTATTTGAAGCCACCGGTGTCGGTCACGATGCCGGTGAAGAGGCAGTCGGCCACGTCTTTCGTCACCCAGCCGGCGTGGCCTAGGTCTGCGATAAACTGGTAGACCATCTCGCAGGTCGAGCTCGACGATGGGTCGCTGAACATATAGTCGGCAATCGGCTCGGGGAAAAGGTGGTGATCGATCATGATGCGTGGCCGCTTGTCTTTGTCGAGCCCGGCGGACAGCTTATCAATGCGGTCAAACGAATTGAGGTCCAGGATGAAAAACAGCCCCGCCTGGTCGATGGCCCGCCGCGACTCCGCCTCCTCATCGTCGTAGATAAGGATGTCACTCACCTTTGGCAGGAAGGCCAGAAAGTCTGGATAATCAGACGGTAGCACAATTTTCACCTGGTGCCCCTGGCTACGTAGATAGTGCGACAGGCCAAGGCTGGAGCCTACGGCATCACCGTCGGGGTTGCGGTGGCTGAAGATAACGATGTCTTTTGGGCTGGCTAATAAAGCCTTTACCTCTTCGATGTCTGGTTCCATTTTTGGCGTTGTAGCCCGCAAAGGTAAGAAGGATTGAATTACTGAATAAATGAGTTGTGACTACTTACGGTGTTTTGTCTTGTATGGAGCATTTTAGCTTCTGGGCACTACCGCTGAATCAAGTGCGGGACGCAGGTGCAAGGGAACGGGACATGGTGAGCTTGAGCTTACTAGCTCTGGCTACTTTCCCTACTTTTTGTAACTTTCTTTGCACCCGCGGCCGCGCCCAAAGAACTTCCATGAGCATGATAAAGCTATCTGTTGGACAGCGCTAGTGTGCATAACAAGATGCACTTTTTGGTTAATTTGAGCGCTTGTAGCGCGATCTGGGTGCTAAGTAAACCAGGCTACAAGCGCTTAAGCCCGTGCAATCTGCTATTCACGCGCAACGCTAATCTCTTGAGTGAAAATTCAATTATTCACTTAGCTTTGCGCCCTCAAACCAAAAAAATAAAACTTAATGGCTACCAACCGCACTTTCACCATGATTAAGCCCGACGCCGTCCGTAACGGACACATCGGTGCCATCCTTCAGCAGGTCCAGGCTGGCGGGTTCAAGATCGTCGCACTGAAGTACACGAAGCTCAGCACCGAGAAGGCTGGTGAGTTCTACGCCGTTCACGCCGAGCGCCCCTTCTACGGCGAGCTCGTCGAGTTCATGAGCAGCGGCCCCATCATCGCCGCCCTCCTCGAAAAGGACAACGCCGTGGCCGATTTCCGTACCCTGATCGGCGCGACTAACCCCGCTGATGCTGCCGAAGGTACCATCCGCCAGAAGTTTGCCACCAGCATCGGGGAGAACGCCGTACACGGTTCCGACAGTGATGAGAACGCCGCCATTGAGGGTAGCTTTCACTTTGCTGGTACGGAAGTTTTTGCCTAGTAATAAAGGGTTTAGGGTCTAGGAATCAGGTTTTAGGCAGTACGCCTGGATGCTAGACTCTAAGCCCTAAGCCCTAAACCCCTAACGACTATCAACTTCTCCTCCCTCCGCATTCTCGTCGTCGGCGACGTCATGATCGACCGCTACCTTGACGGTAAGGTCGAGCGCATCAGCCCCGAGGCGCCGGTGCCGGTGATGCGCTTGGTTAAGGAAGATAATCGCCTGGGCGGTGCAGCTAATGTCGCGCTCAACCTCAAGGCGCTGGGCGCAACGCCCCTGCTCGCCGGCGTGGTGGGCGAGGACGCCAACGGCACGATGTTTCGGGAGCTATTGGCGGACAACCAACTGTCCGACGAGCTCATCGTCACTGATAATTCACGTTGTACGACCGTAAAGACTCGCCTGGTGGCCAGCGGTCAGCAACTGCTGCGTGTCGATCGCGAAGACACCCACGATTTAGAGGGCGCGGCCGCAGGTGCCATGAAAAGTCGGGTAAAAGCAATGCTGGAAACCCGCTCCGTTGATCTCCTGCTTTTTCAGGATTACAACAAAGGGGTGTTGCACGCCACGACCATCAAAGAGCTGCTGCACCTGGCGACGGAATATGGTGTCGGCTCCGTTGTTGACCCCAAAGACCGCCACTTCTGGGTCTACGCCAAGTGTGGCTTGTTTAAACCTAACCTGCGGGAAATCCAGCAGCAGGTCGACTTTCCCGTCGGGCCAAACTTAGCCGACCTGGACCGGGCGGCTGGCCACATTTTCCAGCAAATTGGTTGTGGGGCCGTGATGATTACCCTCAGCGAGCACGGCATCTACGTTAACGACAAAACGACTTCGGCCATCTACCCGACCGACACTCGCACCGTTCGTGACGTCAGCGGGGCGGGGGATACCGTCATCGCCGTTGCCGCCTGCGGGTTGGCGGCGGGAATGCCCCTGGCGGATATTGCGAAGTTGGCCAACCGGGCTGGTGCCCAGGTGATTGCCCGGAGTGGGGTGGTGGCGGTGAACGCGGAGGAACTGTTTGGGCAGTAATTTACTTTGCTGTATTACCTTTCTGGCAGTTCTGCGGAACGGAGTTGAAGTACAATTCGACCGGTTCAGCGCTTCGCCTGGGGCTGATTTCAAAAGGATATCACACGTTTATCTCACCGGCTCCAGCAGCATCCACCCACCCCGATCTTCTTCTGTGTACAGGCGAAAGCTGTCTCCGTAGGGCGGCTCCAGCAACTCTGAACGCTGGGTGCCGAGGTAGCCGACGACGGTTACTTTAACCGGTAGTTGCTCCTCCCAGTCGGGCGCGAGATTGACGGAGCCAGCCCCAGGCAGGTAGATTAGGTAGTTGCCCTTCCCGTCGGTGGCAGCGATGGCTTCGGAATCGTCTTCGAGCAGTAAGTCCGGGGCGGGACGAAGGTCCCAGAACTTGAGGTGCTGCTCCACGACCCGAACGCCACGGATACTCGCTTGGGCTGCACCGTTCAGGCCGTTACCCTTAGGTTCGGGGCGATGAAAGGCAGTACTCGCTCCGCGTAAAAGCTTGCGGTTGAAGATGGCGACGTTGATGCCCGAGATGGCTTCGACGCCGATGTTGAGGTTGAGCTTTTGGCCAGGGTAGCCGTACATCTCCGTCGCTTCCGCTTCGATGTATTTCCCCCAGTACACCATCCAGGGAATCTCCAGGTTGGAGGGGACACGGACGTTGAAGATCACATTGGGGTAAGAATACCCTATGGTGAGTAGCTGATCGACATAGGCGTGTTGCGCCGCCCACAATGCTTTGTAGGCGGGTTTAAAGCCAGCGGCGCCTTCCACGGTCTGAAAGAATGGGTGCTCCCCCGCCACAAACTCCCGGGGAAGCAGGGTGTCTGCCATTCCGCCAGCAGCAGTCCAGGCATTTTTTTCCCGGTTCTCCGCGCTGAAGTTGGCATGGTCCCATACTTGAATTTCGACGACAACGCTTAAATCATTAGCGTGACTTAAATACTCATCCAGCTTTTTCCAGTATTGTTTTTCTGAATCAACATTTATGTTTCCCGACTTGTCCTCAGTGGAAATAAAGGGGTTGCGGCCCGGCGTGGTGGATACGGGCATCGCGAAGTTGACGTAGTTGCCGCCGGCCTTTACCAGATAATTTAGTTCTTCCTTCCAGTCTTCTTCCAGGAAAGGTGCTGCGGAGGAACTACCGCCGAGGAGGAGGGTGGGGGTGTTACCGTCCCAGCTCCAGTATTCCGGATAGTCTGATGAAGGTTGCAGGCTGCGACCTTCTGCTGGTGGAAGTCTTTGGTTTTGTTCCGAGTTACAAGCGTAGAAAAGGATTGGCAGAAGAACGAATAATAAGTATTTGGTCATGAGGCCTATGATGCGTGATTATAGTATTGTGGTGGTCAAGTTACCAAGCCCGGAGGGCTCGTTGTCTTGGCGAGGGGTGGAGCGCGTAACCTCTCGCCAAGAAGCCTTCCGAGCTTACGCAAGAAAAAATCGCCTAGTGCCGATTAAAAAACCGCTGCAACAGGGATCTCGAATTTGTAATAATACTTGCTTCTCCTTCCATCAGCGGGCCGGGGTCCAGTTGGTTACCGGTCGTTGTCAGCAGTTCGTTGGGGAAGGTGACTTCCACGGTCTTCATGCCGCCGTTGATGAGCTGGCCGATGCCGATCACACGGCCTTTAACGGAGCCGTATTCGAGGAAAGGGTAATTATCAAAGCGGACCATCACCTTTTGGCCGATCGCCACCGCGCCGGAACCTTTATTGGGCAGGTCGATCCGGCCGATGATGCCGCCAGCGTTGGCCGGGATGATGATGCCGATGTCGTCACCCTTTAATAGGCTGCCCGACTGACGGATTTCCCGCTGGAGTAGTACCAGGCCATCTATCGGGCTCATGATGGTGTAGTTGTCTTCCCAGGCGGAGACGGCGGTGCGCAGGCCATCGTAGGTGGTGCGCAGATCATCGGACGCCTGGGAGAGCGTACCCGGCAGGCCACCGCGGTAGCTTTCGATCTGGTTGCGCATCAGTTCGATGTCGAAGCTGGCGGCGCGGACTTCACTGCGGCTGGCGTTGAGTTGATCTTCCGCTTTTTCCAGCTGACGACGGGCGGTGTTGAGCCGCTTCCGGTTATCTACGCCGTCTTCCTGCAGTAGTTCTTCCCGATCCACTAGGGAGCGGTTGCGGATCAGGGCGTCTTCGATGCGGGATTGTTGCTGCCGTTGGTCGCGGATGAAGCGTTCCTGGCGTTGGATGCGGCTTTCGAGTTCGCGGGTGGTCAGGCCGTCGAGGCGGCGGTCTTTGAGGTTTTTGTAGCGTTCTTGCTTTTCCTGCAGTTCGTACACAGCCTCCTGTATTTCGCCGAGGTTCCAGGATGGGGGGATGTAGAAGGCGGCCAGTCCGGTATTGGAAAGGTCGCGGTTACCAGCCAGCCGTTCGGAGAGTTCAAAGACGTGCTCGAAGCTGGCCTGGCTGCGGGCCACCATCAGCACTTCGCGGGCGGAGACGGAATCTTCGTGACTTACGAGCAGGCGGGCGATGGAAAAATCCTGGGGCGCCCGAAGTGGTCGGGGCGGGTCAATGGTGGTCAACATCAGCTTACCGGTCACGGTGTCCGGATAGATGTAAAAGGAGCTGAATAGCACCAACCCCAGTACTCCCGCAACCAGGAATAAGGTGCCGTAAAACGTTAGCCAGGAGGGAGGACGACTGATGACCTCCTCCATGTCCTGACTTCTTTCCGCGTATTGCCAGTCGTTGTTGGGCATGGAGGTTGGAGGTTTGCAGCTTGTAGGATACAGCTTGCAAGATACAGCTAAACAATGTCGCCCGGCCACGCACCAACTTGTTTTCGTGCTGGTGATGCAACAATCGTAGCGATAAACCTTTCTAAATAACAATTCGCTTATCTTTCCAGTATGCTACGTTACCTCTTTCACATTGCCGTCGCTTTCTTGCTGTGCGTGAGTCTGCACGCGCAGCAGCGCTTACCGGTTAATCAGAATATCTATGGTGCTACTGGCCGGGGCATTATTTACGACAACGAGATGAGCTTTAACGTTAAACTGGCGACGCCGCGCAACTTTGTGGTTGGCGTCCGTTCGGGCAAGTTGGTGGCTTTTGATAAGATGCGGTACTGGTCGGCTTCCCTCGGTACGATCCGCAATTCCCGCGAGCGACGAGAGAACATAGATAACCTTTTTGGGAATCGCATCAGCCGGGCCTATGTTTTTGGCAAGCAGAATCAGTTATATGCTTTGCGTGTTGGTTTCGGCCAGCGCAAATACCTTAGTGAAAAAGCCCGGCAGCGCGGGGTGGCCGTCGGCTATTCTTATGAATTTGGCCCCACGCTTGGGTTACTTAAGCCCTACTACCTTGAGTTTCGTGTCGGGGATTTAGGTAATGCCGTGTTAGTTGATCAACGTTACGATGAGGAAAATGCGGCTGCTTTCCTTAATCAAGATCGAATTTTCGGTGCTTCTGCCTGGACGCTGGGGCTGGACGAGATTTCCCTGCGCCCGGGAATTCACGCCAAGGCGGCTGCTCACTTCGCCTTTGGTGCCTTTGACGAGGTGGCCAAGTCACTCGAAGCTGGCCTGATGGTAGATTTCCTGCTCGGTAACTCCGACATTATGATTGAGAGTGATCTGACGCCAGGGGTGACGAACAGTCCGCTCTTCCTGAGCCTGTTTATTAATGTGCAGATTGGGAAGCGGTGGTAAGGGAGATTTAGTCGTTTAATGTGAAATTCGCGGCGTTTTAATTCTTAATCGCTTGAAAACCAGTTGCGTAGTAGTGTGGTTTTGTAGTGCTACCGCAATTTTATATATGCCCATTTGTGTGGGCAACCTACACGGTCACCCATTTTTCAATACGGAGAATTGCTGGTAGTGCTACCTCATGTTGGAGGTCTCACATGGCCGCGCGGCAGCACTGCAACACTACGCAACTACATAAATATACAACTACGTAACTCTGCGGCCGCGCCCTCTCCCGAAGTGTTGCAATAAAGTTAAAATCCCATTTCCCCACCGAACCTCCCCTCCCGTATGCTGTTCTTACGCTTGATGCCGTTCCCGCGGCTGACACATAACCAATAACCACACATCACATGAACAAGATCATTCTTATTTGCCTCGCCCTGACGGTGAGCCTTTCTTCCTGCGTCAGCAAGAAGCAATACGACACCCTTCAAACCAGCATGCAGGAAAAGCTTGATATGCAGCAGCAGAAAATATCTGGTCACAACCAGGAGATCAACAGCTACGCCGAGCGCCTGTCTGACTGTGAGCGTCGCGAAGCCGTTGTCATCACCAAAGTGGAGGCTGCCGAATCCCGTGTTCAATCTGCCAATGACCTTATTGCTGATCTTCGCAAGCAACGCGATCAGCAGATGACCCAGGTGGGTGACCTCACTGTACTGAGCCAGGGGGCGACCCAGAACATCGGCAACACGCTGAAGCAGCTGGAAGGCAAGGACAAGTACATCCGCCTGCTCCAGAACGCCAAATCCAAGGCCGACTCCATCAACCTGGCCCTGGCCGTTAACCTCAAGCAGGTATTGCGCGACGGCATCGACGACCAGGACGTAGACATCAAGGTCGACAAGACCGTCGTGTACATCAACCTTTCCGACAAGATGCTCTACAAATCCGGCAGCTACCAGATTACGGACCGCGCGGGTGAAGTACTGCAAAAGATCGCCGCCATCGCCAAGAGCCGCCCCAACCTGGAGCTGATGGTGGAAGGCTACACCGACAGCCAGCCGATCAATTCCGCCTGTGTTAAGGACAACTGGGACCTCTCCGTTCTCCGCTCTACTGCTGTCGTTAAAGCGCTGCAAATGACCTACGGCATTGACCCGAACCGCCTCATCGCCGCCGGTCGTGGTCAGTACAATGCACTAGCCACCAACGATACCGCTGAGGGCCGTTCTACCAACCGTCGTACCCGCATCATCCTGCTGCCCAAGCTTAATGAGTTTTACGACCTGCTGGACCCGACCAAGATTCCGGAGTAAGCAACCGTTTAAAATTTAGAAATATGCGAGCTCCATTGATTTCTTCGGTGGGGCTCGCGTTTTTAAAGGATTTAGGGTTTAAGGGCTAAGGGGACAACCGATAAAACCCAGGTTCTAAGCCCTAAATCGTAAACGCTAACACCATATTCCCTACCTTACCAGCCACCCAAAACATACCGACCCATGAGACTAATGCAACACAAACGCGAAGCCTACTGGTTTTATCGCTACCTCTCCGTTTTCTACGACAAACTGGTTAATCCGCTGTTTTGGACCGCCCGGATGCGGGAGAAATCACTCGACATCGGCTACTGGGATGAGGGGGCAGACCTGACCGTAATCGACGTTGGTTCCGGTACCGGTTTCACCACCGAAGGCATCGTTAGCCGCGTGCCGGCGAAGAACGTGACCTGTGTGGACCAAAGCCCGCATCAGATGGGTCACGCCCAGGCTAAAAGTGTCTTGCAGGAGTGTACCTTTAAGTTGGGCGATGCTGAAAATATTCCATTTGGTGACGATACTTTCGATCGCTACGTTTCGGCGGGTTCCATCGAATACTGGCCTGACCCGCAACGCGGCCTTAACGAAGCCTACCGCGTCATTAAGCCCGGCGGCTGGGCGCTCATGATCGGTCCGCTGGAGCCGGTCAACCCGATCAGCAAATTCGCGGCTAACACCTGGATGCTCTTTCCGCCGGAAGAAGATTACTTCAAGTACATGGAAACGGCTGGTTTTGATCGCATCGACTACACCTACGTGGCGCCGCACTGGCAGGCTAATGAGCGGTACGGTATTGCCATCATTGGCCGCAAGCCGCTGCCCGGCAAAAGCCCGAACCACTATGAAGCTGTTGCCGAAGAGCAACAGCTTGTTGCCGTCAGCAATGATGGCGTTACCCTTGGCCGGGGCGTGATGCTGGCCGGGCGGGTACTGCTGGGTTCCACCGCCGGGTTCATCTTCATCCCCATGGCGCTGCTGGCCTCGATTACCGCACCCTTGCGCGGCATTGATGCCGAGCCGGAACCGCTGAATAAGGAACAGAAGGTGGCCCTGGTGGCCGTTGGGGTGATTGCTGCGGTGTTAATCGTTAATCGGCTAACCAAGCGTCGGTAAATTGGTACTACCAGGTTAAAAACTGGCACTTAGTTACGAAGTTTTTCAAACGCTTACTTACTAGCTCGAAGAGCTTCGTAACCCAGCACCGACTTTAGTCGGGCACCACACATCATAGCGAAAGCCAGCCAAGAATCAAACATCGAGAATCTCTATGTCCAATCTCAACACGAGAATAAAAGACTTCTACGACGCCTCCACCCCCCTCTGGCTAAACACCTGGGGCGAGCAAATGCACCACGGCTACTACGGCCCGAACGGCGAGCGCAAAGTTGACCACCAAAAGGCCCAGCTCGACATGATCGACGCGCTGTTGGAATGGGGGCAGGCACCGACCAACTTCGGCCGTTTCCTCGACGCCGGTTGTGGGGTGGGGGGCAGTAGCCGTTACCTGGCGTTGCGCCATCCGGAAGCGACGGGCCTGGGCGTAACCCTCAGCCCGGTGCAGGCCGAGAACGGGATGCGCTACAACCGGGAAGCTGGCGTGGCGGACCGGCTGGAGATTCGGGCGCAGGATGTTTACACCCTCGACCCGTTAAAAGACGGACCTTTCGATCTGATCTACAGCATGGAATCGGCCGAACACATGGAAGATAAACGGGCTTTGATGGAGCTGTTTTACGGCCTGCTGCGCCCCGGCGGCCAGCTGGTGATGGCGACCTGGTGTCACCGCACCGAGCCACCCGCGCTGACGACCGACGATCAGCGGGTGCTCGACAACATTTGTAAGTTGTACCATCTGCCAGCACTTGTCAGCGTACCGGTACTGGGCGAGGCTGCGACCGCCGCAGGCTTCACGAACCTGGCGACGGACGACTGGTCGGCCGCCGTGGAACCCTTCTGGGGCGCGGTCATCAGCTCCGGCCTCGACCCGCGCAACTGGCCAGGACTGATCCGCGCCGGGAGTAGCACGATCAAGGGTGCCTGGGCAATGAAGTACATGAAAGAAGGCTTCCGGACGGGGGCGATTCGGTACGGGATGCTGCGGGCGACGAAGGGGTAAGAGCGTTTAGGAATTAGCCCTAAACCCTAATTCCCAAACCCTAAACACCTTTTCTTTTTTAGCAGTGCTTAGGTCTAGAGTAAACCTTGAGGATCAATAGTAAACTATCTTTTCCCATGATCACCTTCCTCCGTTTCGGCCGCGCCCACACGCTCATCGGCACCACCCTTTCCCTGCTTGCTTTATACCTGATGGCGGCACGGCACGCCGGAGCGTACGACTGGGTGGTATTCGGCGTCAGCCTGCTGTCCTGCCTGTTGGCCAACGTGTACATCACCGGACTTAACCAGGTGACGGATGTGGAGATTGACCGGATAAACAAGCCGTATTTGCCCATCGCCAGTGGGGCGTATTCGATGCGGACGGGGGTGATGATTGTGGCTATTTGCGGGGTGCTGGCGGTCGTCACCTGCCTGCTTTACCAGCCCTGGTTGACGGCAACGGTGTTGTCCAGCATGATTATTGGAACGGCCTACAGCGTCGAGCCGATTCGACTTAAGAAGTATCATTTCTGGGCTGCCTTTTGCATCATCGTGGTGCGGGGGTTGATCGTGAATTTGCTGCTCTACCTCCACTTCAGAACGAGTTTAGGGGCGGGGCCGCAGGTGCAGGGAACGGTGGTTTTGCTGACGGTGGTGATCTTCGTTTTCGGGGTGATTATCGCCTGGTTCAAGGACTTACCCGACACCGAGGGCGACGCTGCCTTTGGGATCAACACCCTGACGCTGTTGCACGACCGGGAGTGGGTGTACACCCGTGGCGGCGGGCTACTGACGGTGACGCTCTTTCTGGCGGCAGCCTACGCGTTTTGGGTGGGGTGGACCTTTCTCGGGCTTGGGATGACGGCCTTGTTGGTCGGTTACCGCTTCGTTGCCTCCCGCCTTGATTTGACGGACCAGGCCTCGATTGCCCGCTTTTATCAGGGGACCTGGGTGGTTTTTTTCGGGGTGTATGCGGTGTTTGCGGTTTGGGGTTAGTCGGGGTGGCTTCCCGTAATTCGTGGCTTTAGCCCGCTACCTTGTAATGACGGACTGAAGTCCTTCATTACAAGGTAGCGGGCTAAAGGTCCGTACTACGGGGTGGGGGAGCAAACCAAAGCAGTGTTTTCCCGTTCCCCCACTATGGACCACGACCTTACCCCCGAAGATACTGACCGCGTCATCGCCATGGCTTGGGAAGACCGTACGCCTTTTGAGGCGATCGAGTACCAGTTCGGCCTCACCGAAGCCGACGTCATCAAACTCATGAAGCAGGAACTCAAGCTCAACAGCTGGAAACGCTGGCGCGCCCGCGTGCAGGGCCGCAAAACGAAGCACGCCAAAATCCGCGTCGACGGCGTCGAACGCTTCAAATCAAAAGCCCAAAAACAAATCACTTACAATAAGATCTCCAAAAAGAAGTATTGATGTGCTACTTTCGTGGGTAATTCCTCCGCGCAGTCTTTAGTACAAACTTTGCTAGCCCGCGCGGTACTAACTGTTCCGTAGGGACATCACACGAGTCACCCAGAACGCAGCGCAGTTCGGGGAGCATCCCAAAACCACCACCAGGTAATGACCATCGACCTAAGCCAGATACCCACCACCGCTCCCGCCGATCTCGACAAAGACGAAGCCCGCAAAATTTCAAAGCAGCGCGCCGAACGCATCGCCGAACTCCAGGCCAAAATGATGGCCGAACACAAACATTCGCTGCTGATCGTATTTCAGGGGACGGACGGAAGCGGAAAGGATGGGGCCATGCGCCGCGTTTTCGGCCAGTGTTCTCCCTTCGGTGTCCATGCCCTTGGCTGGAAGAAACCTACACCCATTGAGTTTTCCCACGATTTTTTGTGGCGCATCCATAAGGAAGCACCGGCCAAAGGGGAGATCGTCATCTTTAACCGTAGTCATTACGAAGATGTACTCATTCAGCGCGTCCACGGCTGGATTACCGAAGCGCAGGTGGATCGACGTATCGAAGCCATTAACGCCTTTGAGAAGTTACTGACCTTCGATAACAATACGACCATTCTTAAATTCTACCTCCACATCAGCCGTGACCAGCAGGAGATTGAACTGATGGAACGCGTCAACGAGCCCGAAAAGCACCACAAGCACAACGACGGCGACTGGGTGGAACGCCGTCACTGGGACGAATACCGCGCCGCTTACGAAGACGTCATCAACCGCAGTGCAATTCCTTGGCACATTGTCCCCGTAGACCAACGCTGGTACCGGGATTACGTGATGACGGAAATCGTCTTGAACACGATGGAAGGCTTCAATATGGCATGGCCGGAGCTGAAGACGGAGCGGGAGTGGTGATAGAGAGGGTTTAGGAGTAGGGTGTCCGGTCTATTGGGGATACGGTGTTACGCTTTTTGACTCCGAGATAATTGTATAACTACCGCATTTCGCCACAGTTGTGAAATTTTGTGGTCCAGAAACTCGTCACGGTGTTTCCCTATCAAACTGGACACCCTAGGTTTAGGAGTTAGAGGGTGAGTTTCCTGCTAAACCCTAATTCCTAAATCATAGGCTGTCTAATCTATTGGGTTTGTCCCGTACTAGCTTTAGGGAACTTATCGAGGTTGAAACCCAAGCCTAGCCTGCAAAGCCTTATGATCTTTGATACTAAAACACGCTACGGCTGTAACTGTACAGATTAGAAAGCCTGTACCTAATTCCTAAATCCTTTCGCTTCCTCTATGCGCCATCTCCCCCTGCTCTTCCTTCTCCTTCTTTGCACCGGCGGCCGCGCCCAAAATGTTGACACGCTAAGTGTTTACGTGGGGCCACTGGCGACGGTCTCCGCCTATGGAGTGCTGCTGACCACCAATGCCGCACCGGTAGTCCGTATTGAACAGGCGGAACTGCAACGCTACGATAATTCTTCTTTGTTGAGTGGGCTAAACCGCGTCCCCGGCGTCCGTTTCGAGGAACGGGCAACGGGCAGCTATCGCATCGCCATTCGTGGCGCGAGCCTGCGGGCACCCTTTGGCGTTCGGAATACGCAGCTGTACTGGAACGGTATTCCGTACGGTGATCCCGGTGGAGACGTGCCGCTGAATTTCCTGGATGCGGTCAATATCGACGGCGTGGAAGTGATTAAAGGCCCCTCCGGCGGATTTTACGGCCCGGGGACGGCGGGGACGCTGCTGTTGAAGACTGATCAGCTGAACGGTCAGGGAGAATTGGTTGAAGGAAAAAGGGCTTACGCAGCCGAATTGACCACCGGTTCTGACGGTTACCTGCGGGCTTCTGCTGCCGTCCAACGAAATACTGAAAACGGCGGCTATCATCAGTTTCGTCTCGGTTACCAGCGCACCGACGGCTACCGCGACCACAGCGCGATGGAGCGATTGACCGCCCAGTTTACCTCCGAAATATCCGGCAAGCGGGTGGGGGAGTCGACCAAAATTCACGCCCTATACACCAAACTCGATTACGAATTACCCGGCGGTCTGAACGCCGAGCAGTTTGCCGAGAACCCGCGTCAGGCTCGCTCCGGTAGTGCTGAAAAGAATGCTTCGATACACTATCACAACCTATTGCTAGGCCTGACAAATACCCGCCGATTGGGAAACTGGCAAGCGGAAACAGCACTTTACGCCACTGGCTTCTATTTCGATCACCCCTTCAACTTCGACTACAAACGGGAGGCTAACCTTGGCACGGGTGGCCGCTTCGCCCTGCGTCGGTTGCTGCGCGAAGACCTCGACCTGGCTTTCGGCGTAGAAGCTAAACTTCAGTACCGTACCGGACAGAACTTTACCAACCCCGACGGCACCCGGCCGGGCGCGTTGAACTTTAGCGACGAGATTTTCAGCCGCGAAGGCCTGCTTTTCGGCCAGCTACGGTACACCCCCGGCAGCTGGGATTTTACGCTGGGGCTGAGCAGCAGCCAACTCGATTACACCATTGACCGGACGTTTGATGCGGACGGGAATACGGGGGAGACAACATTTGGTGCGAGCCGGCCCGTCTCCCTGCGCTTGGCGGCGGGGCGTCGCTTCAATAATCATTACGTGTACGCCAGCCGTACCGACGGCTTTAGCCCGCCGACCTTGGATGAGTTTCGGACGAATGAAGGCAGCCTCAACGTCGACCTCGACCCGGAAATCGGGACAAATTATGAACTGGGGTACCGCTACGGCACCGGCCGTTTTTCGCTCAACGCCAATCTTTTCCTCTTTGCCCTCGATGAGGCGATCACCAATTTTACCGACGAACGCGGCACCCAGCTGTTTCGCAACGCCGGGCGAACCCGCCAGCAAGGATTTGAGCTGGCGGCCAACTACCAACTGACGAGTCTGACCGACCATGCTGTCGGGATTAGTCTGTACGGTGCTTATACCTTCTACCGCTTCACCTACCAGGATTTTCAGCAGGGAGACGAGGATTTTAGCGGTAATGATATCCCCGGTGCCGCGCCCAACGTCGTTAACCTGGAAGTTTCGCTAGCCCTACGTAACGGACTGACGCTTGACCTCTTCCACCACTTCACCGACGCCATACCGCTTAACGACGAGAACACCGTTTTTGCCGAAGATTTCCACCTGCTGCGCGCCCGGCTGGGCTACACGATCAGGGGCTACAATCTTTTTGTCACCGGTTCCAACCTGCTCAACGAGCGGATGAGTTTCGGTAACGACCTGAACCCGGCTTTTGGGAACCGTTATTTTCAGCCGGCTCCGGGGCGGAACTGGCAGCTGGGGGTGCGGAAGTCTTGGTAGCGGAGTGTTTACTGGTGTCCTGGCTTGTCCGTTTATTTGATGCAACGCCGACCACTGGCTTATTCCGTAATTTATCCCCATGAACACAAAGTATCTTCTCCTCTGCCTCTTCCTGTTGTCCGTTCTGTTGACGACCTGCGCACCACCAATGGGTAGTTCAAGATCAGTGAAGGAAAGCGCGACGGCCTACGTCGGCACCTTCACCCGCGACGAAGGCTGGGTCAACGGCCAGGCAAAGGGCGTCTACCAGCTTGACATCAACACGGCGGACGGTAAGATTACCGGCCAAAAGCTGGTCGCTACGATCACCAACCCGACTTTTCTAGCAGAAACCGCTGATAAAAAGCATTTATACGTGGCCAGCCACTTGTCCGGTAATAAGGAACCGACGGGCTACCTGCACGTGCTTGACGTAGCGGGTGGTTACCGGGAGATCAATCGGGTAGCCACCGGTGGTAAATCAACCTGCCACGTTGCGATTGATGCGACGGGCAACTTCGTCATGACGGCCAATTACAGCGGCGGCGTCAGCCAGTTGTACCGCAAGCAGGCGGATGGCAGTCTGAAACTGGCCGACGTCTTTAAAGTCAGCGATGAACTGGTACCTGGTAAAAAACCGCACTTTCACTCCGCCATGTTTTCGCCTTCCAACCGCATCGTTGCGCTGGCGGACCTGGGGCTCGACCGCGTCTGGTTGTTTACCCTCGACCAGGTAAATGGTAAGCTGATTCCGCACGATCAGCCCTTCATTAAACTCGCCGACGGGGCTGGCCCGCGCCACACGACTTGGTCGGCTGACGGTCGGTTTCTCTACGTGATCAACGAGCTCAATTCTACCGTCAGTGTGCTGGATTATGCTGCGGCGGAAGACCGTTTTACTATCGGCCAAACCATCAATACCTTGCCCGCCAAGTTCAAGGAAAAAAACTCCTGCGCTCACGTGGAGCTTCATCCCTCCGGTGATTTTCTCTACGGTTCTAACCGCGGCCACAACAGCATCGTGATCTACCGGGTCGACAAAAAAACGGGCCGCCTTACCCTCCTTGGTCACCAGCCAACGGAAGGCGATTTTCCAAGAGGCTTCGCCGTGGCCCCTACCGGGGAGTACCTGTACGCGGCCAATCAGAATACCGGTGATATCTCCGCCCACTTCATCAATCAGAAAAGTGGGGAGTTGACCTTTACCGGGCAGTTATATGATCTGCCTACGCCGGTTTTTGTGGGGTTTTGAGGCGAATCAAACGCTCCTTTGCACACGTACGAAGGAGCGTTTGGTCGCTGCCCCAGCAACTTCCGGAGGTCTTTCCGTCGTCCCCTCCCCACCATGGCTAAAAAACTTCGCCCCAGGGAACTAATCAAACGCGGCTGGCCCAAGTGCGCTGCTGGCCTCGCCGCGACCATCATGAACATAAAGTTCAAACGGGAACCCGACGCCTGGTGTGACGCGACCCTGGCCAAGCTGCGGTGGGTTGGACGAGGCACCGGCGGCCTACAAAGACATCCGCCAGGTGATGGCCGGGCAGACGGAGTTGGTGGAGGTGCCGGGAGCGTTTATTCCGTGGCTTGTCCGTATGGCGTGAAGGGTTGGTTGAGGGGTTGTGGCTTATGTGGTGCTTCCGGGTCGGAGGTGATGTCTTCGTAGATGTCGGTGAGGGGGATGGTGACGCCGATGCTTTGGCGTCGAGCCCGATAAGGTCGCGGTAGGTGTACAGGGTCAGCGGGTCTTTACGCGAATAGTGAGAGATGGAGGGGCGGGACTGTGTGATCATTACGTAGTCTCGTAAGGAGGGCATCATGCGGTACCACGCTTCCTTTTTACCACGATCATACGATGCCGTTGTTTTGGATAATATTTCGATGATTAAAATTGGATTTTTTGCTGCGCCGGGCAATTGCTCAGATTCTTCCACCGGCTCACAGAACACGGAGCCATTAGCGTAGACGTAGCGTACGCCTGCTTTGAGCTCAATCTTCAAATCAGAGGTATAAGGTACGACAGCCTGACTTTTGCGCCCTAAGCTGTTCTATGATAATGCTAATTACGTTTGCCGTAATGGTCGCATGGCGAATACTTCCACCGCTCATCTGGTACAGATAACCTCCGTGGTACTCATACCGCTCCTGTTCTTCTTGCTCGATCTTGAGGTAATCTGTCAGCGAAGTGGTTCTGGGCTTGGAATAGGCCATAATTGATATTTGTTTAAAGGTGCGAAAACACCCAACTAAGTACCCACACGATACTTACTTATACCACCCCAGACGTATTTTACTGACAACTAGCGAATTACGGCCACTAAATTAGCAAGTAAATTTTCGCCGACTACTTATTTCCTGGTTTTAGTATATCCCTGCTCCCAAACCACCCGCGCATCATTAACCTCCGTCCAGTAGCCGTCCAGGTCCTTGAAATAGACCTGGCGAACCCCGTCTGGCCGACCGTTAGACTGCATCGGTACGCCCTGCCAACTGAAGAACTGGAGGTTAATGTCCCGTAAATGCTGGACGAGGCGGTCAAACTCCCGCACCGCGATGGAGAGGTGAACGCCCTTTTGCAAGCTCACCCCGCTGCGGTCTGACTCAATGACGTGGAGGCTCATCCCGTTACCGAGGCTTAGCCAGCGGATGTTGTCCTTCTCCGTCCCGTCGTACACTTCCTCCAGGGCGAGCACTCGCTGATAGAAGGCGACGGTTTCGTCCACATCGTCCACATTGATGGCGTAGTGGTCGAAGCTGGCACCGAAGCGGCCGGTTTCGCCACCAAAGACGGCGGCCTTCGGCGTACAGGAAGTGAGGAGGCAAAGAAGGTAGCCAGAAAGGGCTAGCCCACCTAAGATTCGACTTGGCATGATCGCTAAATTTAGCTCCCAAGGTAATACGGTTGCCAATAAGCCGCCCCCCGGTGCTACTTTTGTCCACCAGCCAAAGAGATACCTCAAGAACAGCTTGGTCGTATCCCGGAGGAATTCCGCATACTTGCCCCGGTGGCGAAGCCCCAGGAAAGCCACCTCCCTGTACTACTTTTGTCCACCAGCCAAAGAGATACCCCAAGACCAGCTTGGCGTATCCCGTAAGGATTCCGCATGATTAACCCGGTGACGAAGTTCCGGGGTAAAGCCCAACCCATCCGCACCACTACATCCGCCCTCCTCCTCTGCTACGCCTTCCTGGCCGCCGTCCACTTCGGCTACTACCCGAAGTGGGACCAAAGCCAAACCGAGGCTACCATCAGCTACGACGTCAGCGGCTACTATATGTACCTGCCAGCCGCCTTCATCTACCACGACCTGAAGGAGGTCAAATTCCTCGACGACGTCATCCGCGATTACCGGCCGACGAGCGACCCCTACCAGGTTTTTATCCACGAGTCGGGTAATAAGGTGATGAAATACAGCGTCGGGCAGGCGGTGATGTACACTCCTTTTTTCGCGATGGCCCACGCCTGGGCGACGGCCAGCCCGACCTATCCGGCCGATGGCTTCAGTTTTCCGTACCAGTTCATGATTTCGATGGGAAGCCTGTTGGTCAGCTTCCTCGGGCTGTTCTGGCTGATGACGGTGTTGCGGTACTATTTCGCGGAAAAAGCCGTTAGCCTGACGTTGCTACTGATTGTTTTCGGTACCAACTACCTCAACTACGCGGCCATCGACGGAGCCATGACGCACAACAACGTGTTCAGTCTTTACGCCTTGCTCCTCCTGACTTCCCATGCATTCTACGTGCGCGCCACCTGCTTGCGTGCCCTACTGATCGGTGCCTGCATTGGGCTGATGGCGTTGACCCGACCAACGGAGATCATCGCGGCCCTGATTCCGTTACTGTGGGGGCTGGATTTAAGCCGTAAAGGAGCCATCGCGGACCGAATAAAACTACTCTATAGCCACTGGGCTAAACTCCTCCTCGCCGCCGCCGTAACGCTGGCGATCGGCTCCATTCAGCTGTTTTACTGGCGCTACGTCAGCGGTGACTGGCTCGTGTACAGTTACCAGGACCAGGGTTTCGACTGGCTCAGCCCGCACCTTAATAAAGGCTTCTTTAGCTACAAAGCTGGTTGGCTGATCTACACGCCGTTGATGGCCTTCGGGCTGATCGGCTTCTGGCCGCTGCTACGCCAAAAGAGGGGTTTGTTTTCGGTGTTATTTCTCCACGCCATGCTGTTCATTTACGTTGCCTTCAGTTGGAGCGTCTGGTGGTACGGCGGTAGCCTGGGCCAGCGTACGATGGTGCAGGAATACGCCGTGCTGGCCTTCCCGCTGGCCGCTTTCATTACGTGGATTTATGGGGCGGGGCCGTGGTTTCTGAGCGGAGTCGAAATGCAAGTGCAAAAGGAAGAGGTGAAGAAGCAAGGAAAGGGACTTCGTTACACCGTCACCGCCATTATTTTGCTTTTCGTCTGGCACAACCTTTACTACACCCACCAGTCCCACCGGGGTGGTCTTTTCCTGACCGAGCAGATGAACAACGCCTACTTCTGGCGCACCCTCTACAAATTCGATAAAGACCCCGAAGACCAGCTCCGCCTCGACACTCCCGAGTTCTACACCGCTACACCCAGCCGCACGGAAACCCTGCTCCGCGAAGGCTTCGACGACCGCTCCACCGACGCCTGCGGGATGGCACCAGTCACCGGCGACGGCGCGCTCTGCCTCCGTGGTGCCGAGCAAAACAGCCCCGAAATGGTACTCGATATCGACCTGCCACCCCGCACCTGGCTGCGCGCCCGCGTCTCGGCCAAGATCGACGCCGCCCGGGGCAACCGCGACAACCACGCCCAGATGATCATCGCCTTCCGCCGCGACGGCGTGGAGGTCAAAAAACGCCTCATCCGGATGCACCGCCTGCTCAATCATGACTGGTGGCGGGAGCTACAGCTTGACTCCAAAGTTCCCGACGAGGGAGCCGATCAGGTGGTCGTCAGCTTCTGGAATGGGGGGAGTACTCAGCCAGCCATGATGCTTGATGACTTGGTGATTGAACGGCTGTATGATTAGGTGGAGGACTTTTGGTCCGACTTGCCGAGTTGACTTGCCGGGTTGACACTTGGACCGGGAGTTGCTCGGCCTAAGCCCTGGCCGACGACCGCACGACCTCATGCACAAACGCCAGCTTAGCCCGCACGCCAGCGTTGACGACGAAAGGGTAGAGGTCCTTTCTTCCCATTGACCGGTTGAGGCTGTTGACCGCAAAAGTCAGGGGGATACAGGTCGCCAGGATGCGTGCTATATCCGGCTCGGTGTAGGGCTCGAAGTTGGCCGACATATTCATGGTGCTGTCCGACCCGAACGAGGGCGTGAGCGGCATTCCGAAAGTATGGGCCGTTTCCAGCATACTGAACAGGTGGAAGTAGTGCGCCCAGGTTTCAGCCCAGTCTTCCCAGGGGGCAGCGGTTCTCAATGTAGCCCAATTCCACAGAGCGCCGCCGACGTATTACCGCAACCCCGGGTTTGGATCAACGTCAAAGGGAAGCCGCTGAAAATGAGGTATTTTGGTTTTGTGACCAGGTGGTTTTGTGGCTATGTTAAGCGCGTGTTTAAATTTTCAACTTACTGATCACCAATTTATTACGCACCTGGCATCACGAAAAATGACTTGCGTAACCCCTGGGCAAGTAAATTTTCGGCTAGCCAAAACCGTAATTCATTGACGCTCCGTTCGGCAAAATTTAAACACGCTCTAAACGCTCATGATAGTTCCACAAAACCACCAGACCACCAGACTAGAAACCACCAATTTGGCAACGACACAAAGATTGAAGATCAGCTACCAGGACAAATATGAAGCACCAAAGCTCAACTTATCGTATCATTACAAGTGGATGTTCCCGCAAAAAAGAAAGGGTCGGGTAAAACTTGCTTTTCCGCTTTTCTTGTAACCACGGCTGTGCCCCTGAAATGATGCCTGGTAAAAGCCGGTAGCTGTTAGCGTGCTAATCAATCCACATCCGTCCCTTTCCGACAAAACCATTCTCCGGTATACTCCGTAGATATTTTTTATCCCACCTTTGTCGCATGCCCATCCAGTCATCGGCCATCCTCCTTTTTTCCCGCACGGCTTCGGCCGAGGCGGCGACCAAGGGTTTTGGCGCTGGCGGTGCGGGTAAGCGGATTACTTCGGCCCTCATCGACCGCACGGTGGCCACGCTGGCGCAGACGGACTTAGCGGTCTTCCGTAGCGACGAATCGAAGCAGGTAGGTACCACCTTTGGCGAGCGACTGACCAACGCCATCACGGCCGTATTTGACCAGGGCGTCGAGCGGCTGATGATTGTTGGTAATGACTGCCCTCAACTCACCCCTTCGCACCTGCGCGCCGCCGCCCAACTGCTCGAAAAGGGGCATAACGTCATCGGCCCCGACCGCCGGGGCGGAACCTGGCTGATCGGCCTGCAACGGGCTGATTTTAATGCAATGTCCTTTGCCGAACTGCCCTGGGAAAGCGAATTTCTCTACGCCGAACTCGCCCGCTCCCTGCCAGCTCGCATCGACGTGGCCAGCCTCGGTGATCTCAATACCTTCGAAGACCTTAGCCAGCAGTGGTTTCTGCTGCGCCGGCAACTTTCCGAATTATTCGACCTGCTACTGATCTCCAAAACGGCCTTTGGGTTGGAGGCGGAGGCACGGGAAACCACTGCTGTTTTTCGCCGCTTGGGCCGGGCGCCGCCGGTGGGGTAATAGGCTCTGGCGCAGGCCTGCTGGTCACGCCGTCAACCCGGCTTCTTTCCTTTTTTTCAAGTTTGTTTTATGCTTCGCACTCGTTTGCTGGCCACCCTCGTGGGCCTACTTTTTACCGCCGCTATTTCGGCGCAAATGCTTACCGGTTCCGTGCGGGATGCTGAAAATGGAACACTACTGGTCGGTGCTTCCATTCTGTTGAAAGGAGGCAACGGAACGGTCACCGACATTGACGGTAAATTCTCTCTTCAGCTGCCGTTAAGCACGACAAAAATGTTCGTTTCTTACATCGGTTACACTACGCTGGTAGTCGATTTGGGCGCGGACGCAGGTGCAAGGGAAGGCTTGGAAATAGCATTGCAACCCGGCTCAGCCCTCGGCGAAGTCGTCGTCACCGCCCTCGGCCTCAAGCGCGACAACCGCGAACTAGGCTACGCCGTCCAGCAAATCCAGGGTGAAGCTCTGACCGACGTCCAGGCCGTTAATTTTCTCGATAACCTCAGTGGTCAGGTCGCGGGCCTGCGGGTGACGGCCGGGGCAACCGGCGTTGGTTCCTCCAGCCAGATCGTAATCCGCGGACAGACGTCGTTCACCAACAACAACCCGCTGTTCATCGTCGACGGAACACCGATCAACAATAACACCATCATCAACGGGACGAACGAAGCCGCCGCCGGTTTTCAGGAGGTGGATTTCGGCAACGGTGCCATGGAGATCAACCCGGCTGACATTGAATCCGTGTCGGTGCTCAAAGGAGCCTCCGCCGCTGCACTGTACGGTACGCGGGCGGCCAACGGCGTGGTGGTGATCACGACGAAGGCTGGTGGGCGCAAGCGTGGCCTGGGCGTTAGCTTCAATTCCAGCTTCACCGTCGATTCTCCCTTCCAGCTACCCCGCGTGCAGAATAAATTCGGGCAGGGGCAGGGCGGACAGTTCGAGTTTGTTGACGGCCTCGGTGCCGGTATTTCCGACAACATTACCTACAGCTACGGGCCGGAGCTTGACCAAGGGTTGAACATTGCCCAGTTCGACAGCCCGGTCACCTTACCCGACGGAAGGGTGGTGCGCGGCGGCGATGTGGCCGTCCACGGTGGCCTGCCGATCACCCCGACGCCCTGGGTAAGCCAACCGGACAACATCACCGATTTTTACGAGACGGGGACGACGGCGATCAATAGCATCGCCATCAGCGGTGGCGGCGACTTCGGTGATTTTCGCTTGTCGGCTGCCGATCTGCGTTCCGCCAGCTACATCCCCGGCGTTAACCTGAAGCGGAAGAACCTCTCCGGCAAATTCAGCTTCCGCCCAACGGATAAGCTGACCGTTAACGCTAACATCAACTACCTCAACGCCAACTCCGACAACCGCCCGGCCGCTGGCTACGGCTCCGAAAACATTGGTTACAGCCTCACCGCCTGGTACGGCCGCCAGACCAACACCGAAAGCCTGCGCGACTACTGGCAACCCGGCCTGGAAGGCACCCAGCAGTACAGCTTCAACTACACCTTCTTCGATAATCCCTTCTTTACGTTGCGGGAAAACCGAAACAGTTTCAACCGCGACCGGCTGTTCGGCAACGTCTCGGCCAGCTACGAATTCAGCCCGACGCTGCGGGCGACCATCCGCAGCGGGATGGATTACAGCAACGAGAAGCGGGAATTTCGCCGCAACTTCAGCAGCAACCGCTTCGTCCAGGGTGGCTACGCCGAAAACGACGTCTTCTACCGGGAGGTCAACACTGATGTCTTGCTGGATTATCGGCCAAATATGACGGGCGACTTTAGCCTCAACCTGCTCGGCGGCGCCAACCGCCTCGATCAGCAAGCGCGCAACACCCAGAGCCAGGCGCTGACCCTGGCCCAGCCCGGCATCTTCCGCCTCAGCAACGCCGCCAGCCCGGTGGAGATCTTCGACCAGGTGGCGAATAAGCGGATCAACTCCGTCTACGGCCTGGCCAAACTGGGCTACAAAGACTTCCTGTTCCTGGACGTGACCGGCCGCAGCGACTGGTCGTCAGCCCTCGCCGTTCCCACCACCGGGACGCAGGACGGGAACGCCGACAATACCGGATTTTTCTACCCTTCCGTTAGCCTCAGTTTCCTGGCCGACCGGGTGTTGAACCTACCGACCAGCATCAGTTTCCTCCAGTTACGGGCCAATTGGGCCCAGGTGGGTAACGATACTGACCCGTACCGGACGAGCTCGACCTTCGTGGCCCAGACGCCCTTTGGTGGGCAGCCGACCTTTAGCGAGCAGGCCGTGCTGGCCGCGCCAGGACTATTACCCGAGCAAACGACTGCCGTTGAACTTGGCTTCGACGCCCGCTTCTTCGACGATCGCATCGGCTTGGACGTGACCTACTACAAGCAGACGGCCGACAAGCAGATCCTGAGCCTGCCCGTCCCTTCCTCTTCCGGTTACCGGGAGCAGATCGTGAACGGTGGTAAGGTGAGTTCCAGTGGTTTGGAAGCCATACTGAGCTTGCGCCCGGTCTGGACGAATAAAGTCAAGTGGACGAGCCGCTTCAACTTCAGCACCAACCGGGCAAGGGTAGAGGAACTGCCCGACGGCGTTGACCGCTTCACGCTGGCCTACAGCCGGGTGTACAACTCGGTCAACCAGACCGTCTTTTTCATCGTCGAAGAAGGCGGCGAGATCGGCGATCTCTGGGGCACGGGCTACCTGCGTAACGCCGCTGGTGAGCTGGTGCTGAATAGCAATGGTGGCTTCATTGCCGACAATGAGCTAAAGAAGCTGGGGAACGCTAACCCGGACTTCATCCTTGGCTTCCAGAACAACGTCCGCATCGGCAACTTTGACCTGGGTATGCTGCTGGACTGGCGGCAGGGCGGCCAACTCGTCTCCCGCACCCTGGCCCTGGCTGGCGTGGCCGGTCAGCTCGAAGAAACGGTTGACCGCCCGGCGGAAGGCTTCGTCATCGAGGGCGTGCATAATACCGGCACTTTCGAAAACCCCGTCTACGAGCAGAACACTACGGCCATCTCCGCCGAGAGCTACTACCGCAGCTTTTACGACCGCAACCACGAGGAGAACAACGTTTACGACGCCAGCTACCTCAAGATCCGGGAATTGTCGTTGACCTACCGGCTGAACCAGAGCCAGTTGGGCGATTCCTTCCTTAGCGGACTGGGTAGCCTGAGCGTTAGCTTGATTGGCCGTAACCTGTTTGCCTTCTCGGCCATCCCGCACTTTGACCCGGAGCAGTTTGCCATTCAGGGGCAGAACATCGTTGGGGGCGTGGAAGACATTTCTTACCCGTCGGCGCGGTCGGTGGGGCTTAACCTGGGCATCGAGTTTTAGGTCGTCGGCCGAGGCGGACGCCTCAGCGGCCTGACTCGTCCGCCGACCGGGTCAATCACGTAAAATTCTTAAAAGAGGGAAGGAGCGATTTTCCCTTAGCGGCCTGACTCGTCCGCCGACCGGGTTACCCACTCCCACCGCTCGGCGGACGAGTCAGGGCTGGCGCCCGCCTCGGCCGACGAGCTTTCTCTACACAATTCGACAGGCTCAACGCATCGCCTGCGTTCGCGCAAACAAAACAATAAAAATGATGAAGAAGCTGCACCTCCTTTTCTCCCTTATTCCCTTCCTCCTTTTCTCCACCTGTACCCAGGATTTCGAGGCCATCAACACCAACGAAAACGCCCCCAGCGAAGTCCAGCCCGAGTTGCTGCTCCGCCAGGTTATTTACGGCTACGGCAACGCCATGAGCTACGAAAGTTTTGTCGCCGGTAACCTGCTGAGTCAGCACTTTTCGATGATCGACTTTAACCTCTTCGATCGGCACGCACTGAACTCGCCGCAGGAAGGTGGTAACCCTTGGCCGATTTTGTACACCGCCCTGCGCGACAACGAAACCATTCTGGAGCTGAGCCGAGCAAACCCGGCCCGCGCCGTCTACGAAGGCCCGGCCCTGGTGATGAAAGCCTACCTGGCGATGACGCTGACGGATATGTTTGGTGATGTGCCTTATTTCGAGGCCTTTCGGGGGCGTACAAACGGCGTTACCAGACCCCGCTACGATGCGCAAGAAGAGATTTATTCGAATACGGATGAAGGCATCGTTTTTTTATTGAAGGATGCGGTTACGCTGATGGACGATTACAGTGGGAATCAACGGCTGGAGGGAGATGTCTTGTTTGACGGTGATCTATCCGGATGGATTCGGTTGGCCAATAGCCTACTGCTGAAAGCTTACTTGAAGGCAATTGGAACCAGCTATAGACACGGCGATCCCTTACTGAGCTTCATCGGGGTGGCCCTCGGTGATCCTATTATTGACGAAAATTCGGAAAACGCTGTTTTTCGGTTCTCGGCTGGTCCACCAAATAATTATCCATTAGCCACTGCCCGTGTCGGCATTTTCAACGTTTTTTTGATGAGTGAAACGGCCGAAGAGATATTCCGTAAGCTCAATGACCCCCGCGTCGATGTTTTGTACCGTCCGAGTGCGAGTAGTAGTGAATTTACCGGCATAATAAACGGGATCGACGCGGCCAGCAGTATTGTACCGGCTGATTACGCCCGTCCTGGAACCATTTTTCGAGAAAATTCGGATGGCTTAGCGTTTAACTTCATGACGGCCTGGGAAGTAAACTTCATGATCGCGGAAGTAATAGTCCGATTTGACAGAATTGAGATAATCGACCCGAAACCCTACTACGACCTGGCCGTCCGACAAGCCTTTGACGACTGGAATACAAGCATGCCGGAGGACTATTTGACCACCGGCCCCGCCGCCTGGGATGAAGGTAATGCCTTCGAGCAAATCATCACCCAAAAGTGGATCGCCAGCATCGGCAACGCCTACGAAGGCTGGACCGAGTGGCGGCGCACCGGTTTTCCCGCCCTGAAGCCCGTTGAAGCAAGCCTCAACGGCGGCCTTTACCCCGTCCGTATGCCGTACCCGAACGACGAGCAGGCCCTCAACTTCGAGAACTACCAGGCTGCCGCTGCGGCAACGCAAGGCAACTCGGTGAACGTGCGGGTTTGGTGGGATGTCGACTAGGTCGTCGGCCGAGGCGCGACGTAGGAACTGACTCGTCCGCCGACCGGGTTAAGATGAAAATATTACCGCCCGTCGGACGAGTCAGGGCTAGCGCCCGCCTCGGCCGACGCGCTAAAACGCTACCATTATCTCGATTACCTCCCTTCAGTGGCTGCTAGTCATTCTTTCCAGCCTCCTCCTCTTCGCCGTGGCACCGCTCGCCCGGACGACGGCGGAGTTCTTCGGCGGCGTAAAGAAAGACCAGGCACCGACGACGGTGGCACTCATCAGTAGCCTGGTCATCAGTTGGCTGTTCGCCAAGTCGATCACGAATGCGGCGAACCTGGGGCTAGACTTCGGCCTGCTTGGGGGCGTGGCCTACGGGGCGTACTATTTGAGTTTCGCCGTGGCGGGCTGGGTGATTTATAAGATGCGGAAGGTGGGTGGTTTTACGAGCATTCACCACTTTTTGGCGGAGCGCTTTGGTCGGTCGGCCATGCTGCTGTTTACGCTGCTGATCTGCTTCCGGCTGTTCAACGAGGTGTGGTCGAATACGATGGTGATTGGTAGCTACTTTGGTGGGGTGGGGGACTTGTCGTATTACGCCTCCATCCTGGTCTTTACGGTGTTGACGCTGGCCTACAGCCTCAAGGGTGGGATGTCGTCGAGCATCCTGACGGACGTGATCCAGATGGCTTTTTTCGGGGTGCTGATCACGGTGATTCTGCTGGCGATTCTGCCGAAAGTGGATTACGACGTCACGCCGATCATAAGCAGCGGCGAGTGGACGCTGGCGGCGGGTGGTAACCTGTTGCTGGTTGCCATTTTGCAGAGTTTCAGCTACCCTTTCCACGATCCGGTGATGACGGACCGGGGCTTTTTGAGTGATCCGAAGACGACGCTGCGGGCTTTTCTGTGGGCCGCGCCGCTTGGCTTTATTTGTATTGTGCTCTTCAGCGTGGTGGGTATTTATGGTGGCCTTGCGGGCGTTTCGGGTCAGGCACCGGTGGAAGTCGCGAAACTCCTCGGGGGCCCTATTCTGCTGGTGATGAATTTCATCATGATCACCTCGGCGGCGAGTACGCTGGATTCGACCTTCACCAGTTTTTCCAAGCTGGCGGTGGTGGATATTGGCGCACAACGGCAAGATTTTCAGACAGAAGAAAGGGTAGCATTTTGGGCGCGAACGCCGGTGCAAAGAAAAGTAGTTAAGCAGGGGAATCGGGAACAGCTCGACTTCCAGGTTTTTGATACGTTCTTCGTGCTTTCCAAGGTGTCGGCCGGCCGAATAGCCATGGTCGCCATCACCCTTCTGGGGACGATCCCCGTCTTTCTCAACCCCGCTATTTTATCGGCTACGACGGTCTCCGGGGCGATGGTGGCGGGCCTGGCACCGGTCTTTTGCCTGTGGTGGGTGAAGGCTCCGCCGCTCAGCTTCTGGTTGTCGGTTGGCTTCGGTTTGGGGTGTGGTTTTGTGCTGGTAGTTGGCTGGTGGCCGGACTGGTTGACGGTCTCGACGGGCAAGTATGCTGATCTGCTGGGGGTGACGCTGGTGGAGGTGGTGGGGTGCTTTGGCTTGTATTTATTGCCATTGGTGCTGGGCAAAGGTGCGCGACCAACCTAAGTTGTACCCTGTAACCTGGCTCACCAGCCCAACTCCATCAACACCGTATCCACCCGCTTACCGTTGACGAAGCCGATGCCCACCTGGGTACCCACCAGCCGGAAGCCGTGCCGTTGGTGGAAGCGGATACTGCCGGTATTATTCGCCCATATTTTGGCGGTGAGGTGGCGGTAGCCGAGTTGGTGGGCGGCGGGTAGTAGCTGGTCGTAGAGTTGTCCGCCGATGCCGGTGCCAGTCTGGTCGCCGTCGAGGAAGATGGAGATGACAGCGGCCAGCACGTAGCCACCGCGGTCGCTGTAGGGTTCGACGCAGGCGAAGCCGGTAGTCTTACCCGCTTCGCTTATGGCAACGAAGGCGGTCGTTCGCTTCCTTGCCAGCAGCTCTTCGTAGTCTGCAACAGGGCGGGCTTGGAGGACCATCGTTGCCCGGGCGATGTACTGGTTGAAGATGGCGGTGATGGCGGGCGCGTCGGTGGATACGGCAGGGCGGATGGGCATGGGCGGCTAAATTTTGCGACAAAGTACTTCTGGCAGCGCAAATGGTTACCTTAGCCCGACCAATACCGCGATTTCCCATATGGCTG
>Ga0136553_1000088_pt1 | contig 31624 bp, 30 predicted proteins | sample AntRauTorckE5430_FD_101384 | JGI IMG/M metagenome (GOLD analysis project Ga0136553, IMG submission 101384) | Saline lake microbial communities from Rauer Islands, Antarctica - Metagenome Torckler E5 #430 | ecosystem: Environmental > Aquatic > Non-marine Saline and Alkaline > Saline | place... | reverse complement strand
TTTTGACCGCTGGCTTCGTTAAAAAGCCTCGCCAACACTACGGCGTTGTCTACGTTTTTTGCCTCACCAGCAGTCAAAATTCACCAGATCAAGAAACACGTTTTATTTAATTCGCGTCCCTTACAGGATACACGTGCCTCCGTACCTAATCGAATTATTGAAGAGTAGGAATATTCGATCGTCCACGATTTCCAAGTCTCGCAATACTTCGGTGTCCGGTAACTTGGTGGAAAACTTTTCTACAGTACCGTTTTGGCTTCCGTCACTTGCAATGGGAAATATGTACAAATTACTCTCGTCTCCCTGCAGTAGATTGACGTAAATCCGATTGTTGTAAAACGTTACCGCGGAGATAGTCTGTGAACCAGTGATGGTGTCAAGGTCGATGATGTTGGCACTGATACTGCCAGCGCTGATTTGATACAAAGTCAGCTCAGAATCTTGGGAAGTACCAAGAAAGACCGCCCGTTCATCAAAATAAAGACTCCGTCGGCGCTCATCGGTAGGCCCACTGAAATTCGTGGGCAGTTCCGAGGCGTCATACACGTTGTTAACTACCTGATCCACTTTCAGCTCGATGATGGTATTGTTTTCTGTCCATATCCATAGCGTTCCACCGTTCTCCTTACTGAATAGCTTCCGGGGCCGTCCAAGTGCCATAGTATCATACAGTGACACCAGGGAAGTTGGGCGGCCAATTTTATAGATTGTGTTCGTGGCTCTATCGCCGTCCTGTCCGAATAAGGAGTAGACCTCGTCCTGAAAATTGGCCAGGCCGGCATACTCCTGGTTGTTGTCTCCAAGAAGTAAAGTATCTGGGCCTCTTCCAACCATACCAACCTTACCCGCAGCGTAGATTGCTCCATCTTTAAAGGCAAGCCCGGTTAGTTCCGAATTAAAGCTTACGCTTCCCTCCCCTATAATCCTTGAACTCACTTCGAATCGATTGGCTCCAGCGGCACATATCATGGGATAATTCACGTGCAGAGTCTGGTAGATAGTATCCTCCACCCTCCGGGCAAAGCTTTTGTCTAGATTGATAGTCTCCCACTCCGAGCATTCAAAAATGTTTAAGCCGGGAGGTATGACATCCTCAACTGGCTGCATCCTGTCGTCGTCATCGTCGCAAGCGGAAAGTAAGGTGATGGCCAGAAAGGATAGAAAGAGTAAACGAATCATTAGAGTCGAGTTTAGAGTAAAACTAATCTTCAAAACATAGCCGCAACTCATACCGAGTACTCCACCCAGCACCAATGCGAACAAGCGCTCCAAGTTCAGTGAGTTCGCGCGCAGCGGTAACCTTTGAGGCCCTGGTCAGGCGCTCATAGCTTTTGGCGGAGAATCCGTATTGAAAACCTTCCGGCCCGGCATCAAATAGCATTCGGCAAATCTTTATTTTGCTAGTTGTACGTGAGCCAATTAAGCTTGCTGAGTACCTCAAAAATAAAGAAAGTTGAGGCGATTGACCCAATTAATCGCCTCATACGCTCTTTTTCGCCACCAGAGCTTCCCCTAAAACCCTCCACCGCACCAGCGCCCGCGCCTAAAAAAAGTCAGTCAAAGCCCAAGACACCTGACGAAAGTTCCGATTCATACTCCGGGCACCCACTTTGCTCCTATTAACAACGCGACAACAATGAACCAATTCCCACAGTAAACCTGTTCCATTAGCGTTGCCAACTACCTGATAACCATGGTTTAAAGCCAAGCAACATATACCCATCGGTATCGGTGCGGGTGGATTCGTCAAAGAATTGGAATTCAAGCTGATAGCAGCGTATGAATTTCAATTCTTTGACGAGCTCAAACCACCCGCACCGATACCGATAAATAATCAAGTATGAATTTCAACAACTTCACCATAAAGAGCCAGGAGGCTTTGCAACGTGGCCAGGAAATCGCCCTCGGCAACGGCCAGCAGAGCATCGATCCCGGCCACCTGCTAAAGGCGATTTTTGAGATTGATGAAAACGTAACGCCCTTCCTCTTCAAGAAGATGGGCGCCAACCTCAACGCCGTGAAGCAAGCCATCGACAGCATCGTTGAAGGCTACCCTAAACAGTCTGGTGGCCAACAGAGCATGAGCCGCACGGCCGGGCAAATGATGCAGTATGCCAGTGTCGTCGCCAAAGAAATGGACGACGAATTCGTGAGCCTGGAGCACATCCTCCTCGCCGCCCTGAGAGTCAATGACGTTACCACCAACGTCCTCCGCGATGCGGGTGTGAACAAGAAAGTACTGAAAGCCGCCATTGAGGAACTTCGCCAGGGTAAGAAAGTGACCTCCAACTCTGCCGAAAACCAGTACAATTCCCTGGAGAAGTACGCCATAAACCTGAACGAGCGCGCCCGCAGCGGCAAACTTGATCCGGTGATTGGCCGCGACGAAGAAATCCGCCGCGTACTCCACATTCTGGCCCGCCGCAGCAAGAACAATCCGATCCTGATCGGTGAGCCCGGCGTGGGTAAAACCGCCATTGTGGAAGGCCTAGCCCACCGCATCGTCAATGGCGACGTGCCGGAAGATCTCCGCGAGAAAGAATTATGGAGCCTCGATATGGGCGCGCTGATCGCAGGTGCAAAGTATCAGGGTGAGTTTGAGGAACGCTTAAAGGCGGTCATCAACGAAGTAACCCAATCCGACGGGCAGATCTACCTCTTCATCGATGAGATCCATACCCTCGTTGGTGCCGGAAAAGGCGCCGGAGCGATGGACGCGGCCAATATCCTTAAGCCCGCCCTCGCCCGGGGAGAACTCCGCGCCATCGGTGCCACCACCCTGGCCGAATACCAGAAATTCTTCGAAACCGACAAGGCGCTCGAACGCCGCTTCCAGAAAGTACAGGTCAACGAACCAAACGAAGAAGACGCTATTTCCATCCTCCGCGGACTGAAGGAGCGCTACGAAACGCACCACAAAATCAATATCCTCGACGAGGCCGTGGTCGCCGCAGTACAACTCTCCGAACGCTACATCACCGACCGCTTTCTGCCAGACAAGGCCATCGACCTGATCGACGAAGCCGCCGCCCGCCTGCGCCTGGAGATGAACTCCATGCCCGCCGAACTCGACGAAGCGGAACGCAAAATCCGCCAACTAGAAATCGAACGCGAGGCCGTCAAGCGCGAGAACGACACGACCAAGCTCGACCGCCTCGCCGCCGAAATCGCCAACCTGGGAGAGCACCGCAATGCCTTCCGTGCCCAGTGGGAATCTGAACGCGAAGTAGTACTCGGTCTCCAGCAGGCCAAGGAACAGATCGAGCAACTGAAGAACGAAGCAAAGCAGTCCGAACGCTCCGGAGATTTTAGCCGCGTAGCCGAGATCCGCTACGGCCTCATCCCCGAAGTGGAGCAGAAGCTGAAAGGTTTCCAATCCCGATTGGTGGATATGCAGAAGAACGCTAAGATGCTCGTCAAGGAAGAAGTTGATGCCGAAGACATCGCCGAGATCGTTGCCCGCTGGACCGGCATCCCCGTTACCCGCATGCTCCAAAGCGATCGTGAAAAATTGCTGGTGCTAGAAGAGGAGTTACACCAGCGCGTCATCGGCCAGGATGAAGCAGTAGAATCCGTCGCCGACGCCATCCGCCTCAGCCGTACCGGACTTAGCAGCCAGGACAAGCCCATCGGTAGTTTCCTCTTCCTCGGAACGACCGGTGTTGGTAAAACCGAACTCGCCAAAGCCCTGGCCGAGTACCTCTTCAACGATGCTGATATGATGACGCGGATCGACATGAGCGAGTACCAAGAGCGTCATTCCGTGAGCCGTCTCGTTGGTGCTCCTCCCGGATACGTCGGCTACGACGAAGGCGGTCAACTGACCGAAGCGGTACGCCGTAAGCCCTACTCCGTCGTTCTGCTCGACGAAATAGAAAAGGCCCACCCGGACGTTTTCAACACGCTGCTACAGGTACTGGACGAAGGCCGCCTGACCGATAATAAAGGCCGGGTCGCCAACTTCAAGAACACGATTGTGATCATGACGTCCAATATCGGCTCTGACCTCATCCGCGAACGTTTCAGCCATATCGACGGCAACAACGAAGACCGGATCGTCGAGGAAACCAAGGAGGAGCTTTTCAACGTACTTAAGCAAACGGTACGCCCCGAGTTCCTGAACCGTATTGACGATGTGGTGATGTTTCGCCCCCTCAACCGGACGGATATCCGCCAGATTGTTGAACTACAGCTTAACGAAGTACGCAAGCAACTCACCGAACAGGACATCGTGCTTACCATGACTAACGAAGCAATGGACTGGCTCGCAGCAGAAGGCTACAGCCCCGAATTCGGCGCCCGGCCGCTGAAGCGGGTGATCAAAAAGCGGGTTTTGCGTCAACTTTCTAAACAGATATTAGAAAGCAGCGTTACCCCCGGGAGTCAACTTGTACTTGATGTTTTTGATGATGTTGTGGTGTTTCGGCAGGCGCGCGAGCAAGAACAGGTTGGCAAACAAGAGCCAGAAAAAATAGCTTCCGATAATGAGGTGGTTTAAACTCCCTCCGTGCAAAGCTAAAAGAAGTGTGTATTAGTGAGTGTATCTTGCGGCCGGGAAAATCCCGGCCGCTTTTTTGTGCCGAAAAAAAATTATGTTTGAACTGGTCGGCTGTATTTTTATGGGGCTAATAGCAGTCATCCTATCCGAGTGGCTATTCGGCGGCATCCTCAATGCTACTGGCTGGATTGGGTACAGGGCTTACAGTATTTTCACTGGAGAATGGGACGTCCCGGTTATTGAATTACGTGAAAAACACCAGGATTCCATTTGGCCCTGGGTGATTGTGTTTACGTTATTCGGGACAATTCTATACCTCATTACGGGTACTTGACTAAGTCATTAAGCCCTAGTCATTAAGCGGTCCGAGCCAAAACCATTCCAAGCGCCCCTCGTTCCTATTTCATGCAAAAGCAAAAACTAGTAGTAGCCATAGGCGGCAGCAGCGGAAGCCTCTACGCCAAACTTCTCCTTGACCGCCTGGCCGGACTATCCGACCAGTGGGAGGCCGTCGGCGTAGTACTAACCGACAACGGCAAGTACAACTGGAAACTAGAGCTCGGCGAGTCTTTTGACCCCGCCGCATATCCGGATTTTGACTACTACGCGAAGAAAAACTTCCACGCACCCTTTGCTTCCGGTTCAGCGAAGTACGGTGCGATGATCGTCTGCCCGTGCAGCATGGGTCTATTGGCGCGAATCGCTACCGGCGTTAGCGAAGACCTAATTACCCGGGCGGCGGATGTGATAATGAAGGAACGGCGGCGACTCATCGTCGTTCCCCGCGAAACACCGCTGAGCCTGATTCACCTGCGAAACATGACGACGATCACCGAAGCCGGCGGCATCATCTGCCCGGCCATCCCGAGTTTTTATTCGGGGGCGGATAGTAAGGAGGAGATTGCGCTTACGGTGGTGGACCGGGCATTGGATTTGGCTGGCTTTGAATTAGAGAGTTACCGTTGGGGAGAATAAGATGACCGATGCACGCTCCGCGTACGAGCTTACGGCGTAGGGGGTACAGAGTATTGTAGCGCAAAAAAAATCTAAGGGACGCCGAATAGGGCCTTTCTATTTATGCAGCCCCGATTTTTTGCGCAGCTGGAAGGTATTTTTGCGGCTCGCAGCCAGAAGCTGCTTCGTAAGCTCGCAAGCAGCGCGTGCAGCAACCAGGTCGGGATGGCCATGCTGCCGAGCAAACACGATCATTCGTCTTAAAACTTACGTGGCTTGCAACCCCTTCCCCATCTTCGTCGTCACTTAGGTACTAGCATTAAATTTTAGTACTAACCCCAAAACCCGTTCCCCAATGAAAAACGTACTCTTTTCCCTCCTTGCTCTTTTCATCCTTTCCGCTGCACCTGCGGCCGCGCATACTACCGCAAACGATGAGCCGCTCATCGTCCGCAGTAAAGTCATGGAAGGTGGCCTCGAAGTCCTCATCGCCAACCTGGAGCAAACAAAAACCACCCTCACCCTCACCAACCTCGATACGAACCGGGAGATGTTCTCCGACCGTGTCCGTAACCACAACGGCTACAGCTACAACCTTAATCTGGACGAGCTAAAGCCCGGCCGTTACCTGCTCTCCGTCACCAAGGGTAAGGAAGTACGCCAGCAAGTACTACTACTTACTAAAAAAGGCATAATGTGTAGCGCTTGGAAGTAATCTGTAGAAAGCGTTTAGCGTTTAGCATAAGGTATTTATACTACCGTCAGTCACATGAGGTGATTTTGTGCTCGCGAAGCGAGCGCGGTCCTTCTCAAGCGAGGCCAGTAGAGGCAATCCCTCGCGATCGCCCGTACTGGGCCACGTTTGCCACTACGCTTTCCCCTCATGTGCCCGACAACAGTATAGCTTGTCATTTTCAGGCACTAAGGAACGTCCATTCAATAACTGTCGCTTTTCGGCCGTCTTATTTTGCCCCTACGCGCACAAAAAATCGTTTCCGTAGCTAAGGCTATGCAAAGGTTTTTTTGAGAACGTAGGAACAAAAACACCAGGCCGCAAATCGGACAATTATTAAATCGACGTTCCTAAATGCTTTATGCTAAAACATCTTCATGCGTTATCTTTTACTACTGGTTTCAGCCTTTCTCCTGACATCTTGCGGCTCTGGCGAAATCCCCATCCCAAAGCCCCGCTCTTATCCCCGGGTAATGTACCCTGCACAGGCGTACGAAAGCTTTGTGGCAGACTACTGCCCGTTCAGCTTCGACAAGTCCGTCTCCGCAACCATCAATAAGGAAGAAACTTATTTCGAGGACACTCCACCGAATGAGTGCTGGTTCGATATTCGCCTCGCCAAGTCCCTCAACGGCAGCATCCACTTCTCCTACTATCCCATCAGCCAATACGCTGACTTCGAAGCTTACCGGGACCAGGCTTTCAAGCTCACAAGCAAGCACATTGAACGCGCCAGCAACATCGAAGAAATTGTTATTGACCGGCCCGAAAACAAGGTTTATGGCATTGCTTTCGACGTAACCGGCCCGGCCGCCAGCCCCTTCCAATTTTACCTAACGGATTCAACCAACCACTTTCTGCGTGGCGCCTTATACTTCGACGCTAAGGTTAATCCCGATTCTATTGCTCCGGTGTTGGCCTATGCTAAGGAGGATATTTTCCAGTTGGTGGAAAGCTTTTCGTGGAAGTAAAAGCTAGTGATCTGTCAACATTAAATATTGGAGTAATCTGCGATGCCTTTTGGTGCTGAATTTCGTTGAAGAACTCCTTCCGTAGCTACGGCTATGCAAGGAATCCTTCGTCTCATTCAACACCAAAATTCACCAGCACCTTACCCACAAATTCAATATTGACAGACCACTAGTACTAAAGCTTTCCTACGGGTCAGAAACCGTAGGTAAGGCCCAGAGCGGTGTAGGACTGCAATCCGGGAGGGTACTCGAAACCCGCCTTACGAATACCGACGGTGAAGCCTAGGCCCACGCCCTTCCAGAGATCGGCGATATTGAAGGAGTTGATCCAGGTGTACTCGAATAATCCTTCTTCGCTGCTCTGTTCCAAGCCATCTTCGTCAAGATACATGATGGTAGTCTTATCGCTACTGTAAGGCATGAACACACCGAGGTTAGAACTCCATGCTACACCACCAGGCAGCTCCAGCGAGTAGGTTGCCTTGATCTTACCACCCAAAGCAGACTGGCTGTCCACACCATCGAAGCCGGAGAAGGCAAAGTGGTAGGTAAGCGGGTGCGTCACGACAACCAGATTAGGAACTGCCACGGGCGTCCAGGCAACACCGACGCCAATATCGATCGTACCCGGGCTGAGGAAGTTAAAAACTGAGGTATTGAGGTCACCCAAAATGGTACCCGCTAACGAAGGGTTAAGGCGTAAACCGTAGAGGGAAGAAACGATCATTACGTCGCCGTTGCGGTTTTCCAGAAAACCGGAGCCGTCGTCGTCGTCTTTAGTGTTGTTGTCCAACCCTTGCCAACTGATGTTCGTCGTCAGGGTATTACGCCAGAAAGCCTTTTCCTTAATATTATTGGCAAAGCCGTTGACGCCCAACGATAGCAGGGAGGAAGAACTGTTAGCGTTGACGTTAGCCTGCCAGCTATTGGATTCAGAGAAATTGAGGCCCACCAGACCACTCAGTCCGGTCTGCCAGCCGGAAAGAAGTTCAATTTCTTTGCTCAGGGAGCCGATCTTACCGTTGAAGGCAGCGGCTTGTTTGTTCAGCTCAGCCTGCTGGGCTAAAAGGTCAGCCTTTTCGGCCTTGAGTACCTCAATACCTTGAGCGTGAAAGCCGCTGGCAAAAAGAAAAAGGAGGGAGAATAAAAAGGTAGTATAAATTGTCTTCATTGATGCATCAAGTTTACTTACAAGAAGAAGTAGAGGCCAGCAGATACGCTCCTAGGCTGGGCAACAAAAGTCCTGTCCCGGATCTGGGTAAAACGTATACCTATAGTACCCAAATAATATTAACCGGCTCTATACCACCGTCGGTCACATGAGGTGATTTTGTGCTCGCGAAGCGAGCTCGGCCCTTCTCAAGCAAGGCCAGTAGGGGCGATCCCTCGCGGTCGCCCCTACTGAGCCACGTTTGCCACTACGTTTTCACCTCATATGCCCGACAGCAGTATAATTCGGTATATGATAACCCTCTTGCCCAGACGCGATGCAAGTAGGAAGAAAAGCGATTGCAAAAGAACTACACGGAGGTCGCCACTTTACGCCACGTCAATACGATTCAGCTTTAGCAATTATTCTCCTCCGCTACAATAATTCCGGGTAAAAAAGTTGCTACTACCCCTTCGCTTCTTCCGTAGCATCCAACAAATCCTGAGTAGCCTTCTTAAGCTCAGCAACATCTTCGGCCGATTCCTCAACGGTCTTCGTTTCGGGCTTAGATTTTGAGCGACTACGCTTGCGTTTCGGCTTCGATTCAGCTTCCTCCTTAGCTGCGGCCTTGGCTTTTTCTTCCACGACGGCTTTGGCCTCGGCGGCGGCTTCCTCGTCTACCTCGGCGGCTTTAGCTTTGGCGGGAAAAGGCTCTTTACTGAAGGTCAGTATATCCTTATTAAGGTCAGTGAAGATGGTGTCACCAGCTACGAATTTACCGGAGATGAGGTCTTTGGAGAGCTCATCGGCAAGGTCGGCCTGGAGAACGCGCTTCATTGGGCGGGCACCAAACTGAGGGTCGTAACCGCGCTCGGCAAGCCAGTCGAGAGCACGGTCGGTCATTTTCAGGATCATTCCCTGACGGGCGAGCATCTTTTCGGTCTTGCGCAGCAGGAGGCGGGCGATCTGTTTGATTTCGCTACGATCTAACGGGAGGAACATGATACGCTCGTCGATCCGATTAAGAAACTCAGGACGGAGTTCTTCCTTCAGGAACTCGAACACTTCTTCCCTGGTGGTATTGATAATGTCTTCGCGGTGCTCGGGGCCGACGCTAGCTAGATCCTCAAAATTTTCCAGAATCTTATCAGCGCCCATATTGGACGTCATGATGATGAGTGTATTCTTGAAGCTAGCGACGCGGCCGCGGTTGTCCGTCAAGCGCCCATCATCGAGCACCTGCAGCAAGATGTTGAAGGTATCCGGGTGAGCCTTTTCGATCTCATCGAGCAGAACGATAGAGTACGGACGCTGGCGCACGGCTTCGGTAAGCTGTCCACCTTCATCATAGCCGACGTATCCGGGAGGGGCACCAACCAGACGGCTAACCGAGTGGCGCTCCTGGTACTCCGACATGTCGATACGGGTGATGGCGTTTTCGTCGTTGAAGAGCACCTCCGCAAGAGCTTTGGCGAGCTCCGTTTTACCGACGCCGGTGGGGCCGAGGAAGATGAAAGAGCCGATCGGTCGGTTCTCATCCTGCAAGCCGGCGCGGGAGCGGCGGACGGCATCGGAGACGGCACGTACGGCTTCGTCCTGGCCGATAAGTCGCTTGTGCAGCTCATCCTCCAATTTCAGAAGCTTATCTCGTTCGCTTTGGAGCATTCGTGTGACGGGGATGCCGGTCCAGCGGGCAACGACTTCGGCAATGTCGTTAGCGGTTACTTCTTCGTTGGTGAAGCGCTTCTCGTCGGGCAGGTTGTCCAGTTCTTTTTCGGCACTGTCGATCTGTTTTTGCAGGTCGGCGAGCTGGCCGTAGCGGATTTTGGCAACGGTTTCAAAATCACTAGCACGCTCAGCCTGTTCGGCAAGGTGCTCCAGTTCTTCCATCTGTTTTTTGAGGTCTTGGGTGTTGTCGACTAGGTCTTTTTCCAGTGTCCAGCGGGCACGAAGAGAGTCGCGGGATTCGCGGGCGTTGGCGATTCCCTCTTCGATGACCTTCAGCTTGGGGCCGCTGCCCTCACGCTTGATGGCCTCTCGTTCAATTTCCAGCTGACGGACCTTCCGGTCGGCTTCGTCAATTTCCTCCGGTACGCTGTCCAGCTCTAGGCGGAGGCGGGCCGCAGACTCGTCGATCAGGTCGATGGCCTTGTCCGGCAAGAAACGATCGGCAATATAGCGGTTGCTCAGTTCGGCTGCGGCAACCAGGGCTTCGTCGAGGATTTCGATTTTGTGGTACACCTCGTAGCGTTCCTGGAGACCGCGCAGAATGGAAATGGTGTCTTCCACGCTCGGCTCTTCGATACGGACGGTCTGAAAACGGCGAACGAGCGCCTTGTCTTTTTCGAAGTACTTCTGGTATTCGTCCAACGTAGTTGCACCAATGGTCCGCAGATCCCCGCGGGCGAGGGCTGGCTTCAGGATGTTAGCGGCATCCATCGCACCGTTGCCACCGCCAGCACCGATGAGCGTATGAATTTCGTCAACGAAAAGAACGTAGCGGCCGTTGCTATCGGAGACTTCCTTGATGACGCCTTTGAGGCGTTCTTCAAAGTCACCTTTATACTTTGCTCCGGCGAGCATCCCGGCGATGTCGAGCACAAAAATACGTTTATCCAGTAGGCTTTCAGGTACGTCACCCTTCACAATCCTCCAGGCGATACCCTCCACAATAGCGGTTTTACCTACACCAGATTCACCGATGAGGAGCGGGTTATTCTTCTTGCGACGGCTCAGGATTTGGAGCAGGCGACGGATCTCCTCGTCACGACCCACGATAGGATCTAGCTTACCATCTTCGGCGCGCTGGTTGAGGTTTACCGTGTACTTGTCGAGAAGATTGTACACGTTATCATCGCCCGGTTCGGTGACGGTCTTTCCTTTGCGTAGTTCCTCGATAGCTCCCCGGATACCGTCGTTAGTAGCACCAAGTTCCTTCATGATACGGGCGCCTTTATCGCTGGCCCCCTGGATGATGCCGAGGAGCATCAGCTCGATAGAGATGTACTGATCGCCGAAATCCTTGAGCATTTTCTTGGAGCGGCTCAGGGCGCGATTGGCGTCATTGGTCAGGTACTGTTTGGTGGCACCTTTCACCTTAGGATAATCGACCAGGGCCTCTTTAATCTCGCGGCGAACAGCTTCTCCGTTGAGGCCTACTTTCTTAAAAATGAAGTCGGCAACGGATTCATCGACGGTCATGATGCCAGCTAACAGATGGGGGGTATCCACCTGCTGCTGTTCCATTTCCTTAGCAATTTTTTGGGCCTGAATAATGGCCTCTTGGGCTTTAGTAGTGAAATTTTCATAGGTCATAGGGGCACAAGATAAGGGGGAAAAAGGAAAGGCAAAAGGGCAGAAGGGCAAAGGAGACAGGTACTCGGCCTAGAGGCTCATTTTCACGACTTGTGGCTAGTTTTGGCCGACGGAAGAATGAAGATATTTAGCACTTTTATTAGCACGTTGTTCCTTCGTGGCCGGTATTGAATATTTATGATTCAACTGCCCTCAAGTTAGAAGTGTGATATTTGGGCGCGGCCGCAGGTGCAAAAGCAATTTTTGAACAGCAAGGAAATCTTCTCCCCGGTCAAGGCCTTCCATGGCGAGTTCTTGGATATCAGAGCGATTTAACGTCATGCCTTTTGTTGCTTCGCGACTCAGGAACTCGCCCAAAAAAGACCAACGCCAAAAGGCCGAAGCTCACACTAGAGCTTCGGCCTTTCATTTCCCAAGACGGGAGACTTTTCTTTAAGTAAGGCCTCCGGAACCGGAGCCAGAAACGGCAAGCGCCGTAAGCACACAGAGGGTAAAGAGGGCTGCGGCGAGGCCCCAGGTGATCTTTTCGATCATGTCTGTAGAGCGTGAAGCGCCGAGCATCTGATTGGCCTGCGAGCCGCCGAAAGTGGAGTCAATACCACCACCCTTAGGGTTTTGGATGAGGACAACCAGCATAAGGAGAAGGCAAACGAGGCCGGTCAGGATGGTAAGAAGATTAACCATGGGGGATTATATTTTTTCCTGCAAATCTTTAATTAGGCCCGCAAAGATCGCCTTTTTTTCCGGATAAAGCAACTCCAAGCGGTGGTACATTTTAATAGCGTGCTGGTACTGCCCTTGTTGCACCAGCAAGCGGGCCAGCGTTTCACTGGCGACGGCTTCCTGGGCCACGAGGCTACGGCGGGCTATCCTGCGCACTTCTTCTTGTTCATCGGCAAGTTTTTCGCTTTGCTGCCGGCGGATACTGCGCAAACGATCCTTGAGTGAATGACCATGGTCTGGACGCCTCCCTTCGGAAAATATTGAAACGGGTTCAGGGGTAAATTCTTCCGGCGGGGCGGAGCCGGTAACCGGCTCCAGGCTTCGGGTCCAGCCTGGTAATACCGTAAAGAAATCAGCAGCAACATCAACCCATCTCGTCGGCATAAGAAAGCGCTCAGGAGGTTCTTCAGCGAATTCAACCGATTCCAGGAAGTTTTCCAATTCATCGTTCTCGTCTTCGGTCTTGAACACGGGAAAGTCTTCCTCATAGCTCAAGTTATTCAGGGGGGAAGTTTCTTCTTCAATATTTCCGGCCAGCAGGGCTTCTTCTTCAAGAGCGATTTCGTCGAGTGTACGAAGTTCCAGCACTTCGGTATCCTCCCGGGCTTCTTCGCGGGCAAGAAGGCGGGCGTCCTGAAGCAGATCGTAGATAAAAGCCCGGTCAAATGAGGCGGTTGCACAACGCTGGAGATAGTCCTGCTCGTCTGGGTGGGCCTCAATGTGCGTTTTCAGCAAGAGCAAAAGCCGGAGGTTAGCCGAATAGGGGTACTCCATAGCGAGGCGCTGCAATTCTGCCAGTGGCAGCGCATAAAGCATTCTGGGTTGTTCCAGGTAAAGCTGAAAATCTTTCGCGTTCATTCTCCGTGGTCTATCGCCAAAGGTCGTGATATACTTCCAAGAATGCAAACCGGGTAGTTTACGTAAAAAAACTAAGCTAACCCAGGGCCACCTCACGGGAATTATTACGCTTCAGTTCTCAACACTGTGGACACCGTAAATAAGAAAAGTTACGCTGTGAAACTTGCAAAAAAATAGTGGTCTTTGGATGGCTCCCCGAGGCCTGGTCCGCATTCAGGCATAAGCCACTTTCAGACAAATATGTCATTATAAAATAGAAGGGATTAAGTTACCTTTACTTTCACAGGCGAGAGTAAACGTCTTCCCTGCAAAGATTTTTGTGTTGTTCATAGTGTTTGTTATGTAGCCTTTGACCGTTAGAGTCAAAGGCTTTTTTATGCCCAGAGCATAGGAATTCACCTTGTTCAAGATATATTATTTATTTATTTTTGTTTGTGTTATCGGCTTGGTAACTTGCGTGAACTTTCTTCGGAAAAAAGAATCTATAGGAGCATGGCTAAACATAAAAAAGAGCGTATCGTCCTCCATCAAGGAGACGAAGAAATCAACATCAGCTACGATAGCTTACGCAGCGCCGTTCTGGTTCTGCGCGCCATTAACCATGAATTAAGGCGCGACATCGTCAACCTGCTGGAGAAGGAAGACAGGATGACGGTAACTCAGATCTACATCAAACTCCGTATTGAACAATCGGTGGCTTCACAACACCTGGCCATCTTACGAAAAGCCGGTATCGTAGAGCCTCACCGTGAAGGAAAATACATTTACTACAGCCTCGAAAAGAATCGGATTTCGAAAATTGCGGACCTGGTTTCAACCTTATCCGACTAACCGGTCCTAGTAGTAAATTGACCGTTTTATAACAAAAATACGCCGTTCACATGCTCTTAGCTTGCATTAACCAAATGTTTGTACGACCTTTGCCTCTAAGCAACGAAGCGTATGCCAGTTGCTCGTAATTCCTGTTTTTTAACCGCTGGCTGGACTATCGCATCCCAATTTCAATCACCGACCCAACACGCACTTAGCACCATCGTCCGCCGCCAGCACTGTATTTTTGACCAAGTAAAAGAGATGGAGCTTTTAAACACCTCCCGGATCAATCAGCGTGATCTGGAAATTTCTTCGGAAATCCTCCGGGCTTTAGCCCACCCCCTGCGTATGCGCATTCTCGAGTTTATCAATCAACACAAATTGATAAATGTTAATAAGATCTACGGTTCGCTCAACCTTGAACAGTCCATCACTTCTCAGCATCTTCGCATTTTGCGTCAGGCTGATCTAGTTGAAACTGAACGTGAAGGAAAGTTCATCCACTACAAGCTAAACTACACTCGGCTAAGCAATACTATAGCGGCAATACAGAGCTACCAGATAGCCATCAGTGAAGAGCATTCTTCAGCTCACACCTCTTAGGAGAGGCCATACGAAATGCCGGCAGGGTATCGACTTTGAATACAAGGCTTTTAGGGCTTGTTGCAGCTCTTAGGGGCGCTAGGTGAAGTTGGTACTCTTACTACCGACAAATTTTGTTTTCAGGTTCATTCTTCCTCTCTGGCATCTATTTTTTCGGCCGTAGAATACTAGTAAAGTAAAAGAGCAGCAACACGAGGACTCCTAAAGAGATCGCCACATCCGCCAGATTAAATACCGGCCGGAAGAATAAGTAAGCCCGTTCGCCAACCAACGGAAACCACTCCGGGTAAGTGCCATAAAATAGCGGGAAATATAGCATATCGACCACTCGTCCATAAAGCAAAGGTGCGTACCCACCTCCCTCCGGAAATACTTGAGCTATGCCACTGCGAAAGGAGGATTCAGAAAAGATATACCCATAAAAAACACTGTCAATAATGTTCCCCAAAGCACCCGCCTGAATAAGTGAGAAGCCTAATAGAAGCATCTTTCCCGCCTGTTCACGGATTAACCTAAACAGATAAACAAACAACAAGCTTACCGCAGCAATTCTAAACAGCGTTAGCAATAATTTACCATAATCAGGTCCCAGGCTTAGCCCAAAGGCCATGCCATTGTTTTCTACGAAATGAACCAAGAGGTGTGCTGACCCGAAAAGCTGGATCTCCTCGCCGTAGACCATATGTGTTTTCACCCATATTTTCAGTCCTTGGTCAAGTAGGATTACGGTGAAAAGTGTGAGGCCAACGAGAAGTTTCCGATTCATAGGGTAAAGGTAAAACGAAACCCGGCCCTTCCACACAAGTGAAAGGGCCGGCTGAATTGTATAATCGACTTATAGGTCTTGCAAGCGTAGTCCCTGCATTATCGGTTTTGCTTAGCGTGAATGCTCAACGTTGTGTGCGGCACGATCCGAAGGCGTTCCTTCGAGATAAGCTTCCCGCTTACCCGGCAGATACCGTACACTTTGTTATTAATGCGTAGCAATGCGTTCTCTAGGTGCTGTACCAGTTTGCGTTGGCGGTTGGCCAGGTTGTGGCTGTCTTCATTTGCCATGCTGGAAGTGCCATCATCGAGGCCGCGTACTTTGCCGTCCTCACTATTGGTCTGCTCCGCCAGACGTTGAAGGTAGAAATCAAGCTGTTCACGTGCGGTAGCCAGTTTGTCGTCAATAATGGTACGGAACTCAGCAAGTTCAGCATCGCTGTAGCGTGTCTGTTCGGTTGTTTGCATATTTGGTGCTAATTGTGCTTTTTCTAAAATTTAGAATAAATAAAGCGAGTGAATATGGTCCCTGAGAAGATAAAGCAATGTTATGATAATAGCCAGAAGGCTAAGAACACTACAGAGGCCGTCCTCCTCCTCTCATTAAAGCAAGACAAAGGTAATAAACCAAATTATCTAGTTCAGCTATTTCTGAATGCTTTTTCATTCGGTACAAACAGAACGAGTAACGACTACCAAAACATCAGAATATAGTTTGGCAAAAACCCAAATTATCCATTAGCGTTTCCTTTGCCATTCCGTGGTAACAATAAGCGGTAGTTGAGACCAATCCCGTTGCCGCTGCATGCGGTTAGCCCGACGGCATTTCTCCTTGATCGTAAAGGTACGCTGAAGCACGTACTCTCCGCTCTTAAGCACCTGTTCATCAGTATACTCAACGTCAAAAATATCCGTAGACGAGCGTAACTCAATTTGATCAAAACTGGTTGTCCGGTCACCATCCTGATCAAAAACTGGCCAGACCCCCGGCTCATCCGTTGGGAAGAACACCCGTTGGATCTTACCCGTCTCAATCGGCGCATAGCGCAGGTCTACGGTGGAAGCACTCGGCCGTACAATGACTGCGGAGAAATTAGTATGAAAAACAAGTTCACTCCAGTGAAACAACTCACGCCCGGGCGGAATGCGCAGCGTAAACCGATCCCCTTTCTGCAAAAAAGGACTGTAGTATAAGCCGTCGGAGCGGACCTGATAATTGGTATTCTTATTATTGATCTGAATAAAGTCTGGTAAATCCGACCCCTTAGGCACGGGACTGATCCGGAAAGACAAATATCCTGAGGTTGGCACTTCTATCGACCAAGACTCCGGCAATGAACGGGGGCCAGAGAAGACAATACCCGTCATTTCCGTGGCCCGCTCGAAGTTGTTCGCCCCTTCAATCATCGTCGACACCTGAAAGGCATGGTCTTCGGCTCGTTCCCAACGCTTCGGTTGGAAGTAACCGCTGAAAGGCCCGACGTTACAGGCGAGGTCAAAATACATATAGTCATCACCCACATCAGAAGAACCAGAGATAACGGCTGGCATTCCCGTTTGAGCCACTAGCACTGCACCCCTTACCCAAAAAAGCAGAGAAACAGCACAACGCCATTCGGGGAACCGGAAAAAATCTAGTGTCATAGATATGTCTAATGCGTTTGTACAGCCTTAGTTTCTAGAGTGAAAAACAGAACAGCTATCGCAAAGATAAGAAATGCGCAACAAATCGAGAAAGCGGTAGCATTCAACTATTAAACGGCAAGCGCCCGTAAAACGTTTGCCACACCCCTGATTTAAATGAACCCTTTCAACGAGAGATGCTTTATTATATTGAATAATCTGTTGAATTTACTGAATAGAGATCGCTTCAACTGTTGCAGCAAAGCAACAACCGTCGGGCTGGCCCACCAGGCCCGCTCACAAGGTTTCGACCCTGAACTAATATTGATGACCCCACGCCGCTTAGAGTTTACCACCATTGTCCCACGGCCCCTTGCGGAGACCTGGGCTTTTTTCAGCCGTCCAGAAAACCTGGAAAAGCTGACGCCTCCAGAGGTAAGTTTCGACATAAAATCTCCCGTGGCGGGCGTAGAAATGTACGAGGGTATGATCATCCAGTACCGCGTCAGCCCCTTCGCTGGTATTGGGATAGACTGGGTAACAGAAATCACTAAAATCGTTCATCACGATCATTTCATTGACGATCAGCGCGTAGGCCCCTTTGCACTCTGGCACCACCAGCACTGGTTCAAAGATCTAGGAGACGGGCGTACGGAGATGACCGACATCTTGCACTACCAGGCGCCACTCGGCCCGCTTGGCACGATTGCGGACTGGCTTTTCGTCAGAAAGCAGGTCGAGGGAATTTTTGAGGCTCGGGAGGACGCTATCAAATTAGTCTTTTAAAATTTTAGTCTGTTGGTATTTTAAGACTACCGCACGTTGTAATGAGCATCCACCTTCGGCAGCCCTAAAATACTAACAGGTTAACGAGTTACCTTAGCCCTGATGCTACGCCTCCTACGCAACAAACCAGCTCCAAAAAAAGCAGTCTCCGACGCTGACCTTTTGACCTACTTCCAGCGCAGCGGTAGCGCGCTGGATTTGCTTCCTCTCTATGAACGCCATGCGGAGCTAATCTACGCCCTCTGCCTGCGTTACCTCGGCAGCCCCCAGCGGGCTGAAGATGCGGGGATGGAAATCTGGGAGGTACTTACGGATAAACTTCCCAAACACGATATCGGAAACTTCAGATCCTGGCTACAAACGACCGTACGCAACCATTGTCTGATGCAACTCCGGCGTGAAAAGCGGGACCCGTTACAGCAAGCAGACGGGGCGTTTATGCAATCCGATCGCTTGCTGCATCTTAAAGATGAACCAGGCCATCAAACCGAAGATACCCGCCTTTTATACCATTGCATCAAGCAATTGAAGGAAGAACAACGGCGCTGCGTCCAGCTCTTCTATCTGAAAAAAGGGGAGAGCTACCAAAGCATTGCTACAGAACTAAGCCTATCCATAGGCAGCGTGCGTTCTCATCTCCAGAACGGTCGCCGCAACCTCAAAATCTGCCTGGAAGGGCGGGCAACCGAATAACCTTGTCTCCGAATAAACGCTCTACCGACAACCTGCTGCGCCGCTACCTAAACGGCGCGCTTACGGCCCCTGAGGAGGCCGAGCTGGAGCGCCGTGCGCTTACGGACGAGCCGCTGACGAAAGCTATGCAAGGCCTACAGGCGCATCCGGAAACCGACCACGAAGCGCACGTAGCCCGAATGTTGAAAAGGGCGCGATCGCAGGTGCAGGAGAGAGTTGAAGGAGCAAAGATCCGACCGCTCCACCGCAACTACGCACGTTTCGCCGCCGCAGCTTCGGTAGTAATATTATTCGTTTTCTGTGCCCTCTGGCTCCTTCCCCTGTGGGTCGAAATAGGTCCGGCAACCATGAGTATGAATACTTCCACTGAAGCACCGGCCACCGCCGAACCCCTCGTTGCCGCTAACGATAAAGCAAAGACGCCCCCTAAACCTCAAACGATGACTGTTGAGCAGGAACCCGAGTTTACACCCCCTGCTCCTTCATCCTCCACCCCGAACCTGCGGCCGCGCCCAAGTACCGAATCGACCGCTGATCAAAAAGCAAAGACCCAGAACAACGAGCGCACCGCTACCAAAGCCAAACGCAATCAGAAAAAGCGTATCGCCGCAGCTAAAAAAATGGAACGGCTGGACGAAGAGTTTCTCGCCGAAGAAGCCACCATCACCAAATCCGCCCCATCCCCCGTCCCACAGGTAGTAACCGCCCTAATAAACGCGCCAAAACCCTCAGTTTCCACCGATGAAGCGGCCAGGCGGTTCAAAATAGAACCCAGCGTGAACAATGGTCCGGTAACTAACGGTAAGGGCAGAGGAGAATATCTGGAAGGCCGCATCACTAACGAAAACGGCGTCCCCATACTCAATGCCCTCGTCCGCCTGACTGGCCTGCCCCTGGGCGAAAGAACCGATAGCAGTGGCTACTTCAGTCTGCCATCCGACGCGACCACTACCCGACTTGAAGTTAGCCACCCTGACTACGAAAACGAAACGGTGGACCTACGCACCAGCGCCGAAAGTCTCCAGATCAGCCTAGACCGCAAAGACTGGCAAGCGAAGGCCCGCCCCGGACTCCTTCAGGACGCTGCCCAGACCATCATCATTCTCGATAATAAACCTGGTTACGCCGCTCCGCTGGAAGGCTACGCAACCCTACGCAAACGCATCCAAGCCAACCGACCAGCTGATGTGCCGAAGGGCAAGGTAAAATTCAGCTTCACCGTCAATGCCGACGGCACCCTGACCGACTTTGAATTCCGCGGCCAGCCCAACCAAGTCACCATGAATTACATAGGTGAGACCCTGGTAAAATCTTCAATTTGGGAGGTTATGCAAGGTGAAGAGCCCGTCAGGATTTACATGAAGGTCGTGTTTTAGTCATTATTAAGATCCGCAGGACAAACCCAAATTTCTCCACCTTAGTGACGTATTGTTCACGCTCCGTCTAAACAACGGATTCCGTGACAGAAGGACTATGACGTCCGTATCTAAAACAACCTACAATGAAATTGAAAGATTTAATTTTCTCCCTATCCTTCCTAGTTCTGCTCGTCTTTGCCGGAAACGAAGCCATCACCGCTCAGGTAACGAGCCAACGCATGGCCATGAGCCGCGGTAACAACGATGCCATAATTCTAGAACTGCCCACCGCCGACGAAAAACTGGTGAGTAACCTCTGGTCTGACTGGCTGAAGGACAACTACGAAGTGAAGACCAAGAGAGTCAAAAAAACCAAAAACGAGATGCAGTCGCTCAACTTCTCCATCCCCGGCGTAAGCACGGGTGGCAAAGTTGATCTGTACAGTAGCGTCCGCACCTCCGGCGGCGGCTCCGAACTGATGATTTGGATTGCTACAACCGACGGTTACATGAGCCCCGAACTCGGCAGCTCTCGCTACATTGAAGCTGAAAAGATGCTCATGCGCTTTGCCCTGGCCGTAAGCCGCGATCAGATCGAAATGGAGATAGCAGACCAGGAAAAAGAGCTAAGGCACCTCGAAAAAGAGCTCGAAAAACTGCGCAAGGAAAAGGAAAACTTTGAAAAAGACATCGCTGACGCTAAGCGTGCTATCCAAGAAGCCAAAGGCAATATCGAGAAGAACCTAGATGACCAAGAAAACAAAGGCAGTGAGATAGAAGCTAAGATTGAGAAGATTGAGGCTACTAAACGAAGGTTGAAAGATTTCTAAGGCTGAGCCTGCGCTTTGCGCCGAAACAAAGAAAGCCCGTGCTCCTGAAAAAGGGGCACGGGCTTTCTTTGTTTCGGCGTGAATGTCCACTTCACGGTTTTAGGAATGCAAAGAGTAGAGACATGGAAATACAAAGTACATACACAAAAACACAAAACGGCCCTTAAGTGCCTAGCGAACCGCTAACGCGGAGACCTTCAGCCGTCGTTAAAGAAGGGAAGAGGTGTAGGGAGGGAGAATTGGTCAATGAATGCATCTGCTGCCGCAAGCACCACTCATTTACTTTACCCATTCGCCCAGGGTAAGCAAGCAAAATGAGTAAGCGGGGCTTACGGCGACTTAATAATTTAAGGCACTGCTTCTAGGCCTATCCTTCAATTATTCTCTGATTCTCTCAATCTAGAACCGGTAAGCAACCGACCCCACCCAGCGCTTAGCCGCCTGGTCCACCCGGAAATTTTCTCCTGAGATACTGAAGTCTTCTCCGTAATTGGCGAAGTTACCGTCGTAGCGGAGGTCGAGGGTCAAGGGGCCGATATCGACAGACCCACCTAAAGCGTAGCCCATGTTGAAGGAGTCGAAGGCGCGTTCGCGGCCGTCGGCGTCCACTAGGTCACTGGCGCTGTCTACTTTGAAGTGGCCAACGGGGCCAACGTTTAAACGCAGGAAGGCTAGTTTCCAACTGGCCAGTAGCGGCACCTGTACATTGGTGTACCGCTCACGGAGGATTTGTGTACCACCCTGGCTAGGGTCATCAAAACGGAACTCGTTGGTAGCGGTATTAAGGGTTACCTCGGTTTGCAGCCAGAAACGATCGGAAAGCGGAACGCGAAGCATAGCACCGAACTGGAAACCGTAGGAGGCCTCGCTGAGGGCTAGGGTGAGGTCATCACGGCCAGTTTGGGAGAAATCAAAGCGTTCTTCCTGCAGGGCTTCAGTTCCCACACCGGCTTTAAGACCGAATTCGATCTGAGCAAAGGAGGTAGCGGAAAAGAGAAACAAGAAAGTAAAGATGAAGAAGAAGGAGCGTGTCATAATAAAAAGGGATGTGGGGGTTAATCAGTACAATTAAGTAGCGGTAAAATTGGGGAGTGAATTGCGTTTGGCCCGTTAAATTATGTTAAAAAAGGTGTTATTTACTCCTTATTTTTTTTTGAAAACAACGTTTATTACAGTTGCCGCGCCCACGATGTGTTCTCTTTGTGTCCAGGTCGACGACGGACAATGAACGCGCAGCGATCCAGCGATTATTCGGGCAGAACGACCACCTGGTTTTCATCCAATTCCATCTGCTATCTTTGCTCTCCGTAAAAAGCTCCCTCCTTGCCCACTCCCCTACTTACCCTCACCACCGATTTCGGCCGCGAAGATTTTCACCTACCTCGGCTTAAAGCTCATCTCTTTGCCGCGCACCAGAATCTGCAGATCATCGACGTGAGCCACGACGTGCCGGCCTACGATATCGTGCGCGCCGCCTTCATTTTCAACCGGGTATGGCGGCATTATCCGAAGGATACGATGCACCTCATCAGCGTCAACGATTACTACCAGCCACGGGGGCGGTTTCTCGCTATTCGGCACGAGCGGCAGTATTTCATCGGGCCGGACAATGGTATTTTCAGCTTAATCTTCGGTAAGCTGCCGACGGAGACATTCGTGCTCGACGGCTACAAAAAAGAAGATACACTTTCTACAATCTACGCCCGGGCAGTAGCCCACATTGCGAGAAATAGGCCATTTCTGGAGATCGGCCTGCCGGCTACACGCTTTACCGAACGACTGGCCTTTCAGCCGGTGATCGGGCCGAATTACATCCGGGGAGCGGTGGTTTTCATCGACCGGTTCGATAATGTGACCACCAATATTACCCGCGAACGCTACGAGGAAGTTGGCCGGGGCCGGGGCTTTAAGCTACTGATTAAACGGATGGAGCCTATTGATGGGCTTAGCTTTCGTTACCACGATGTTCCCGAAGGAGAGCCGCTCTGCCGCTTTAATTCAGATGGTTTATTGGAGGTCGTGATTAATCTTGGTAAAGCGGCTACGCTGTTGGGTATTCAAGTCGAGGATATGGTGCAGGTAGAGTTTTATTGAGGGGGTCAGAAGTCAGAAAATAAATTCTGGCCCGCTGTACTAACTTTTCAAAATACTTCTGGTCCCCGGCCTCTCAACTCTAATTCCTGACTTTTAACCTCTTATTTCTAAATCATACTCACATAGTGTGGGAACATGTCCAGCCAAAGCGGCCAATCGTGCTCAACATCACCGCGCACATCGAGCCAGTGAGGGATATTTTTGCGGCGGAGCACTTCACTAAACTTAAGGTTACCATCCAGGCAGATATCCCAATTAGAGGTTCCGAGAATTATCTTCATTTTCCAGAGTTCCGGGTTATCGGCGCTGGGCATAAAATCGATCGGATTATTGAAGTAAACGTTGTCATCGTAGTAGCCATGCATAAACGATTTAATATCGTAGGCACCGCTGAGGTTAAACAGGTGACTAACCATGTCCGGATGACGGAAAGCGAAGTTACTAGCGCTAAAGCCGCCAAAGCTGATGCCGGCGCAAGCGATTTTATTGGTGCCGGCGTTGTTCCGAATCTGAGGTATCCATTCTTCGGCGAGAAAGCGATCGTACTGGATGTGGCGTTCCACGCGGTGCTTCGGGTGGATGTCTCCGTACCAGCTGTCATTATTAATACTGTCCGGGCAAAAGACCTGCACGAAACCACGCTCCACGAACCAGCGGAGACTCTCGATCATTCCTCGGTCTTTGGCTTCGCCGTAACTACCCAGAGTGGTAGGGAAAATCACGAGAGGATAACCTTTGGTACCGGTGACGTGGATTTTAACGTCGCGGCTGAGGTGATGGCTATAGAAATCAATTAAGGACTCTTGCATGGTTTGATTTTGTTGAACTACTTAGTTTGGGAGGAAGGTAATAGTTTAACACAATGTTCACGGCTTCCGCTGCCATGCTTTAAAAAACTTTTTTTGCACCCGCGCCAGCGCCCACATAATGTGTACTATTGCTGACCTTGGTGTAGGTCTCGGGATTTACGCCATCGTATTATACCGCCAGTGCGCTTACCTTTGAATAATCATGTACATTTTTCGTTACATCCGCCAGCTACTCGGCAGCATTGCATCGCGCAGGCAAAAATTACTAGTGCGCTCCTACCTGATGCCCAGCGAGCACCTCGGCCGCGATGTTATGGTAGACGTTTACAGGCCAGCGCTGCCCCCCTGGCGGCTGCTGAACCTTGCGGTGTTCAACGACGGACAGGACCTGGAGCGCATGAACCTGCGGGAGCAACTTCAGACCGCTTTTAAAGAGCATAGTCTCTCTCCAACCGTCGTGATCGGAGTCCACGCCGGCGACCGGATGCGCGAATACGGCACCACCGGCCGGCCCGATTATAAGGGCCGCGGAGACCAAGCCGGCGCCTACGAACATTTTCTGATCGAAGAACTCATCCCCTGGATTGAGAAATTTTACAACGTTTATCAGTTGCCCGCACGTAGGGCCATCGCCGGTTTCAGTCTCGGCGGCCTGAACGCCTTCGACGTCGCCTGGCGCAACCCCGGCGAGTTCGGCGTAGCCGGCGTTTTTAGCGGCTCCCTCTGGTGGCGCTCCAAAGCATTCCGGAAAGACCAGCCCGATGCTAACCTGATCGTTCACAACTACGTTCAGAAGACCAAAAAAATGCCGAAAATCCGCCTTTGGTTCATGGCCGGCACCGCCGATGAAGAAGCCGACCGCAACAACAACGGCATCATTGACGCCATTGACGATACGCTGCAGCTACTGCAAATTCTAAAAGAAAAAGGCCAAAAAGAGGAAGAAGATTTTACCTACGTTGAAGTGAAGAACGGACGACATGAGCCGGAAACTTGGGGAACGGTTGTTTTGGACTTTCTGAAATGGGCGTAGGCCATAAGTCTGTTAAAAACTAGGCCATCAGTTGCCCGTACAACTGTTCTCTCTCCTCTATTTTAGGCTCGGCAGCAGGTGCAATGAAATGGATTAAAGAGCCAGGCGAAAAAACCAACATGAAAAGATTAATTCTCCCGCTTACGTGGACGCTCCTGACCCCCACGAATATGATAAACACCCAGTCCGCCTACAGAAAGTTGAATACCCTTTTGCCAGCCAACGCAAATTTCTACTACCCGTAAAGCATGTACGCCCTGCTGACTACAGCGGGCCTCAAAACGTGGGTACCCTCCATGATCTTGACCTGAACGCGCTCCTGCCCGATGGAGCGTTCGACAACAATAAGCTTTTGATCCGGTTGGATATTTTTTGTTGACGAAAAACGTTGTACAACTATGTTGCTGCGAATTTATCGTTGACGGACAGAACGAACGGCGGCGCTTCGCGCCGCAGGCTGTAATGATCATTGCGTCCCGTATTCCGTCCCTTAACCCCGGACTCCACTGCGTCCGGGGCTACTATTGGGTAATAGCTATACGATAGCTGGCGTTGGAGGTGTTACGTGCCGCCGCACGGCTCAACCCCCAAATGACTGCTGACAGCATATCTTTGCCTTATCATTAAAATCAAATCCGTTATGCGCTACCTAATATTTTGCCTGCTTCTTCTGGCGGCACCGACCCTCTCCGCTCAGGATTTTGTCGATGTCGACAAATCTCCGCTCGACGCGGCTTACTATCCTACCCGTGCCGCTTTCCGCGCTTTCGCGAAGACCGACAGTGCCGCTATGACAATGGAGCCGAAAATCAAGGTACTTTACAGCCGCCCGTTCAAGAAAGGCCGTGAAGTCTGGGGTGGAGACCTGGCTCCTTACGGCGAGCCCTACCGCCTCGGTGCCAACGAAACCACTGAGGTCACCTTTTTCACTCCCGTTAAAATCGGCAACCATGTAGTACCTGCCGGCAGCTACACGATGGGCGCCATCCCCGACGCCGACAGCTGGGAGGTTTTCTTCAGCCTCGACCTAGACGGCTGGGGCGTGTACGCCTACAAACCAGAGCACAATGTTGCTACCATCACCGTGCCTACCGCTAAGGTGGAAGATGTTATTGAAAATTTTTCTGTCTCGCTTTATGAACCTACTCCCGGTACCGTTCATTTAAAGATGGGGTGGGATACTACTGTTGTGGAAGTCCCCATCGAATTACTAAAGTAGTGAACCGTTGAGTTAGCGAGTCACTCCAACTCTCCAACTCACTCCTTATCTTTGCCTGACCAAATTAAATCAATCATGCCTACCACCACCATCACCAAGGAAAAGACCTTCACCACCAAGTCAGACTTCCACCAATCCAGCAGCCCGGACCGCTTTCAGAACCACGACTACTTCGGCGTCGATGAGCTGCTGACGGACGAACATAAAATGGCCCGCGATGCCGTCCGTGACTGGGTCAAGGCCGAAGTGTCTCCCATCATCGACGATGCGGCGATGCGCGGCGTTTGCCCTACGCACTTGTTTAAAGGACTTGCCAATATTGGCGCATTCGGTCCGTCGCTCCCCGTTAAGTACGGCGGTGGCGGAATGGATGAGATTGCTTACGGAATCATCATGCAGGAGCTGGAGCGGTGTGATTCCGGTCTGCGCTCCATGGCGTCCGTACAGGGCAGCCTGGTAATGTACCCGATCTATAAGTACGCCACCGAAGAGACGAAGATGAAGTACCTGCCCAAGCTTGGCGCCGGTGAGTTCATCGGTTGTTTCGGCCTTACGGAGCCCGACTCTGGTTCTGACCCGAGTAGCATGATCACCAACATTAAGGATGCAGGCGACCACTATATCCTAAACGGTGCTAAGATGTGGATCACGAACAGCCCCGTGGCCGACGTGGCCGTTGTTTGGGCCAAGGACGAAGATGGTAAGATCCGCGGCATGGTCGTAGAGAGTCAGTGGGAAGGCTTCAGCGCTCCCGAGATCAAAGGTAAGTGGAGCCTCCGCGCGTCCGTTACCGGAGAGCTGGTGTTCGACAACGTTAAGGTGCCGAAGGAGAACGTCTTCCCCGACATCAAGAGCCTCCGTGGTCCGTTGAGCTGCCTCAGCAAAGCCCGCTACGGCATCGCTTGGGGCGCTATCGGTGCAGCACTCGACTGCTACGATTCTGCCCTACGCTACAGCCAAGAGCGCATCCAGTTCGGTAAGCCGATCGGTCAGTTCCAGCTCACGCAGAAAAAACTGGCGGAAATGATCACCGAAATCACCAAAGCACAACTTTTAGCTTGGCGGCTCGGCACCCTAGCCAACCGTGGCGAGGCGAGCCCGGCTCAGATCAGCATGGGTAAGCGCAACAACGTGATGATGGCCCTGGAGGTCGCCCGCGAGGCCCGGCAGATTCACGGCGGTATGGGCATTACGTCCGAATACCCGATTATGCGCCACATGGCCAACCTAGAATCCGTGGTTACCTACGAGGGTACGCATGATATTCACTTGTTGATTACGGGTATGGATGTTACTGGATTTAATGGGTTTGCTTAGAAATAACACAATAATCTAAATTAAAAACGCTGCCAGCCCTTGGGTCGGTGGCGTTTTTTTTTGCCGAAGGAAGTCTAAAACAAGGTGCTATACTACTGTTGGGCACATGAGGTGAAAACGTAGTGGCAAACGTGGCCCAGTACGAGCGACCGCGAGGAGTCGCCTCTACTGGCCTCGCTTGAGCAGGCCCGGGCTCGCTTCGCGAGCACAAAATCACCTCATGTGACCGACGATAATATAGCTCATGATCTCCGGGGCTGTGCCTGAGAAATTAGTCTAGATAAAGACAAAATAGGAAGACTTATTTTACCATTAATATTATCGGGTTGCCCAATAAGCTATCTTGTCTCATCCTCTTTCCCTAAACCCGCTCTCATGAAATACCTACATTATACGGTTCTCCTTTTCGCTCTGAGTTTCACCCTCTCTGCCCAAGCTGAGTATTCGTTTCTTACCGATGGTAAACAGTGGGTACAGGATGAGTTTTATTCCGACGGTTCTAACCCTTCTACGCTGACTTATTTCGAGTTCACTCTCGGTGAAACCGTGATGATGAACGGGATACAATACACACGAGTATTTCGCGACACTGTTTTTGCCGCCGGCCTGCTTAGAGAAATCGACGGTCGCCTGCTCATACTAAAAGACGGAGTGACAGACACACTAATGGATTTTAACCTAGAGGTGGGTGACACCGTCATCGTGGTCGAAGACAATTCCTCGGTGTCACAGAATATGGTTTTACTCTCCGTTGACAGCATAGCTGTCCTGGATGGAAGCATTCGGAAACGACTAAATTTTGAACTAAACAACGTGTCGTTCGACGGCTCGGGCTTCGGCGTCTCCTGGATTGACGGAATTGGAAGCACCAGGGGAACCATTTTCAACATTTTATGCTCGACGAACACGTTTAGCCGGTCTTCCGGTTCTTGCCAGACTGAGTTAATTTGCGTCAAGAATGCGAATGAGCGCCTACTCTACAACAGCACTGAAGATGAAATATACGACTGCAACAAAGTTGATGTAATAACCAGCAATAACACCTACCGGTTACCAGAAGGGCTTTTTACAGTGTATCCAAATCCAGCGACGAAAAATCTATTCGTTACCAATAGTGAGCATTATCGAGTCGCCCGGATCAGACTGACGGACATGAACGGCCGGAAATTAATTGATAGTAACCTAACTACCACCATTTCGAATGACTTACGTATCCCGGTTGGTCGTTTCAAAAAAGGCATCTATTACCTGACGATTTTTACGTCCCGGGGAAAATGGGTATCTCAACGGGTTGTGATTCAATAAAGAGACGGTTGTTTTTGCCAAATATTACTTTTTGACTTGCTCTGCATCCTACGGCCGCGCACTCTAAGCCACCACAGAGTAAACAGCTAACATGGCAGCTACGTACCCCAAAAACCATTTCCAATCGGTATACCTGTCCGGAGTAATCCCCGTTCTGTATTTGAGATAAGCCATCAAGCAAATTTTGTCGACGAGATAAGCGATGACCGTCGCCCAAATGATCCCAATGAGGCCGAACGTTGGAACCAGCAGAATACTGAGCACAACGTTGATGATCAACTCCAGCAAGCCAAAAAACAGGAGTAAACGTGTATACCCGAGCGCGGTGAGTACCGGAACGGGAAACAGCAGCCGGCTTACCACCACAAACAAATAAGCTTGAAATAAAGGCAAACTCTCTGCAAATAGGTCAGTAAACACCACCGTCCACCACCAACCAGAAGTGGCCATAAGAAGAATCGCTCCGCCGAAGACCCAGTGAAAGAGCCGCCGAGAAGTCTCCTTCAACAAGTCCAAACCAGCCGCCGGCGCTTCGGTCAACCGCGGCAACACCACCACCATCGCCCCATTAGTAATAGCGGCCAGCAACGGCAGCTCCCGCGCGCCGTAACGGAAGGTGGCGAAGATGCCCTCATCGCCCGCATACCAGTAGTTGACAAACCAGGGGTCGAAGGCGGTTACCAGCGCGCCTACGGAGGCGTATAAGATTAGAGGCCAAGCGGTTTTTAGTAATGTAGTAATGTAGTTGGGTAGTACTGTAGTACTGGCGTTGGAGCTACTAGATGCGTTGGAGGTAGTCTCTGCGCTACTGCCCGTTGTGCCGAGGGAGAGGGAGAAAGTAGCAGAAGCAACATCATCACCCACCGACTTCCAACGGTCAAAAACCAGCCAAGCACCAAGCACCAACCCCTTCACCCCAGCAAAAGTCGCCAGCACAAACATAGCGTCAGCGAAACCAGCACCGTAGTAAAGTGGGACCAAAAGCGAGAGCGTAAACCCCAGCGCGGAGAATCCACCAAACAGCACCAAAGCCAGCGGCTTGCCCCGGATGGTGAGCACCTGCTCGAAGAACAGCCCGGGCCACTGCGTCATTAAAAACAAGAAGAAATACCACCAGCCAGGCGGGCCATCACCCATACTCAGGAAGCTAAACAGTGGGCGGTGCAAGCCGGCTGCGACTACGAGCAAGATGGCGGAGAATAAACCTACACTGATGATTGCTATGCGTGAAAAGGCCGCTGCTTCCGTAGGTCGGATTGTCCGTACTTGTACCAAGTAAGCCTGTAGTAAACCGGTTAGCCAGCCGAAGCCGAGGATATAGCCGACGTAGAGTAGGCTCTCCCACTCACCGATTACTTCCCGTCCAATGCCAAGACGTGGGAGGGCCAGAGCCACCACGATGATTGCGCCCTGGCGGGCTGCCTGGGCGAATTGGCCTGCGCGGATTAGATTTTTAGCGTTTAGCATTTAGCTTTAAGCGTTTAGGAGGCACGCTTAGCACTAAAAGCTAAACGCTTAAAGCTTAAAGCTCCTCAGTAATGTGCGTAAGCTCCATACCAAAAGTCTTCATCTCCTCCAGTACGGGTTCGTAGACCTCCTGCATGGTGGGGATGTGAACGCCGGTAGATTTGATCTTCTCCTGGCTGATAAGGCGAACGAAGATGCCCATGGGTAGGCCGACGAGACGGGACATAGCGGTGTCCGTAGCGTCTTCACCTTTCATGGTAAGGTTACTAGTGTCGCGAAAGGTTTTGCCGTCCAGTTCGTAGTCGATCTGGTGCTGCATCACGATAAGGTCCTTATCACCAGGGGAGAGCTTCCACTTTTCGAGCAGAAGGCGTTCGAGAATGAGCGCTGGAGTCGCGTCGCGCAGTTTGATGCGTTTTTTGGTGAAGAGGCCTAACCAAACTAGGCGGTTCATGACGTCTCCGTTGGGTGGTACGTCGAGCATACCCGCAATGCGATCCTTCACCGATCCGGATCCGGAGGGAGCGAATGCTTCCATCAGTTCGTGGTACGTGATATTAGCGCTATCTAGGATGGGGAAGTCGGCGTTGGTGAGGCCGATCTGCACCAGGGCGTTCCAGGCAGCGGCGTAGCCGGGGCGGCGGATAGTGCCGCGCAGAATAGTGGGGATATCATCAAGGCTGTACTGCTTGCGGTAGAGCAGGCTATCGCGGTTGGCGTAGGCTTCAAACTTACCGTGGCCGGGTACTTCAACCTCCCACAGCGTGGAGAAGAGGCGCTGATAGGGCAGGAACTTGAGCTTGTTGTCCTGGAGGTACTGCGCGGTTCCCTGTCCGGCCAGTACGACATTGCGAGGGTTCCAGGTGAATTTATAACCCCAGGGGTTGTTGTTATCTTCTTTCGCGACCAGGCCGCCAGTGAAGGATCGGAAGGCAGTAATCTTACCGCCCATTTCACGGATCACATTTAGGCGCTGCATTGCCGTCATATGGTCGACGCCGGGGTCGAGGCCCATTTCACCCATGAAGATCAGCTCGCGGTCGCGGGCTTCGTCTCCTAAACGGAAAAGTTCCTGACTGACGTAGCTGGCGGTAACCAGGTGCTTCTTCAGGCGGATACAATCTTGGGCAACTTCGATGTGCAGGTGGGCGGGCAACAGGGAGACGACAATGTCTGCCCGGCTGATCAGGTCGCTCCGGTCATTGGTTTTGGCTACGTCGAGCCAGGCACTGGCACCGCGGGGGTGGTTGCCTATTTTGGCGGCGGCGGCGGCGGGGTCAACGTCGGCAACGGTGACCACCCAGGACAGTTCTTCACTTTTGTCCAGACAGTATTTTATTAGGGCTGAGGAGGATCGGCCGGCGCCGATGATTAGAATTCTTGTTGACATGTTATATTTGGCTTGGTTTGTGGCTTGGGCAAATGTAAGGCGGACGCTTCGCTTTTAGACGCGCTTTGCGCTTTTAGATGCCTTCAGCCCTTAGACGGGCTATGCCATTGTGGAATCGAGGCAGATACTTCCCTAAAAACAACGACCCTCCACAGCAAGTGCAGAAGGTCGTTGTCTCTAAAAGCGAAGCGTCTAAAAGGCCGAAGGCCGTCTAAAAGCAAAGCGTCCAAAAGGCCGAAGGCCGTCTAAAAGCGAAGCGTCTAAAAGGCCGAAGGCCGTCTAGTCCACCAAGTCTTCTTCGATATTGTGGTCCACCA
>Ga0136553_1000086_pt1 | contig 31731 bp, 26 predicted proteins | sample AntRauTorckE5430_FD_101384 | JGI IMG/M metagenome (GOLD analysis project Ga0136553, IMG submission 101384) | Saline lake microbial communities from Rauer Islands, Antarctica - Metagenome Torckler E5 #430 | ecosystem: Environmental > Aquatic > Non-marine Saline and Alkaline > Saline | place... | reverse complement strand
CGTAAATGACCATCGGTTCCAACCTTTGTAGGGTGAGTCATAGTCCTATTTGTGTGAGAACTACAAGATAACTACTCACCCGATTTTAGCTGTTTTTTGACTCAATCCGCAACGGACCATTGTCTTAGCAACAAAGTTTAAATGGATAAATGTGAATATTATTTTACGTGTTTAAACCTGCTTATTTAATTGTGTGTTTATTACTGTTCTAACTTATATTAATTATGTTTTTGGAGTTTTATTTGCGTTGTATGGTGTTTAAAAGCCTTTTAATTTATTTTGTTCTGGCCTCAAAGGGCAGCGGCCACCACCATTAGTACTGTATAGCTGACATCAATTTTAACCGGAAAGGAATTGGAAGGACACAGGTACCAGGCATTCTGGCAAGAATGAAACCAGAAGTCAAGTATCGTTCACTTTTTTCTGAAACCATCCCCGCCCCCAACCGTTTGCTACGGTATGAACCACGATCACGACACCGTAAAGCCATACGGCCACGCCAGTTCCAAGAAAGCCGAAGTAGGCGAAATGTTTGACAGTATTGCCTCCACCTATGACATCCTCAACCGGGGCACATCTTTAGGAGTGGATACTTTGTGGCGGGCGAAGATGATTCGTCAGCTTGATCCCGCTGCCCACAAAAAAATCCTCGACGTGGCGACTGGAACGGCCGATGTGGCCATTCAGACGGTTAAACGGGCCAATGTGGACCACGTAATCGGTCTCGACCTCAGCGAAGGAATGTTGAAGTACGGGCGTAAGAAGGTGACTGCAGCAGGCTTAGACGATCGAATCTTACTCGTCCAGGGAGACAGTGAAAACTTGCCTTACGAAGACGGTACCTTTGATGCGGTAACGGTTTCCTTCGGCGTACGGAACTTCGAAAACCTTGAAAAAGGACTGTCTGAAATGCTGCGCGTACTTCGCCCGGGAGGGAAATTAGTGGTTCTGGAGTTTAGCCGGATTACCTTTGCGCCGATTCGTTGGGGATTTAATTTCTACTTCGGTAAAATTATGCCGCTCATTGGTCGTTTACAATCCAAAGATCCCCGAGCTTATGCCTATTTGTTCGAGAGTGCGCAGGCTTTCCCAAGCGGTAAAACCTTCACCAATATTCTCGATAAAGTAGGCTACAAACAAACTGAATGCAAAGCATTAACTTTCGGAATTGCCTCCATCTATACGGCCGAGAAGTAGCCTTAACTCTGCTCTTAACCATCTTCCTTTGCACCAGCGCCCGCGCCCAATTTACTGGTGGGAACAACTATAACTTCTACGATTTTCAGAACAAACCGTTCTACTTCGGCCTGACGCTTGGGTTTAATTCCAGCCGCTACACGCCCTACCGGAGTGAGGAGTTTATTTACTCTGATTCTATCATCGGCGTCAAGAGCCTGAACGGTCCGGGTTTCAACCTGAACATGATCGCTAACCTGAAGATTGGGCAGTACTTCGATTTTCGTTTCCTCCCCGGCTTCAGCTTCGCCGAACGGCGGTTAAATTATACTCAGAATACCCGGATCGTCCGGGAGACGCAGGAGTCGGTACAGTCCGTTTTTGTAGAGATGCCGTTTCTTTTTCGCTATAAATCAGCTCCTTACCGGGACAAACGCCTCTTCCTGGTCGGCGGCGTAAAGTACAGCTTCGATGTGGCAAGTGAAAGCCGTGCCAAATTGGCGGACGGCAACCTGCTGCGGATAAGTCCGCACGATTTTCACATTGAGTACGGCGTGGGCGTTCAGTTCTTTTTCGACTACTTTATCTTCTCGCCGGAGTTCAAGGTTAGCCAGGGTATCGGTAATACGCTACTCTTTAACCCAAACCTGCCGGAGAGTACGGTGCTGGAGAAGGTGCTTAGCCGGACGTTTACGATTAGCTTCCATATTGAAGGGTAATGAGTAGTTTATAACGGACGAACGGCTGCGCTCTTGGGGTACCCGAGCGTTCGTGAGGAGTGTTTGGTGATTACCCTTCGCTAACGCTTAAAGCACAATCTCTTGCCCGTTGCCTTAAAGCATTCCTAAATAAAAACGGCCCCGATACAAGTACACGTATCGGGGCCGTTTTTGTGGCGGACGGAAGGCTTTTTTCTTAACGCATCACGTAATTGCGCATCCCCCGCCGTGCAAGCTCAAGTGTCGCTGCGTAGACGAAGTGGCCCGCAAATTCATTGATCGCATAAGACATCGGCTTGACTTCCGTCGGCCAGGGCTCTAAGTTCAGGGCGGGTACGACTGAGCCGTGGGTGCCACCATAGAACGCCAAGCCGAAGGGCATGCCCAGACTGGCTGTTATTTTTGGAGCTACCTCTGCGGCGGCTGCGTAAGCAACGCCGACACCGACTCCAAAGGTGAAGTGGATAGCCGTCGAGGCTTTTGCTTTCTCTTCGTCGGTTAGCTCACGATTGGCTACACGCTGAGCAATGATGGCTGGTGGGGTAGGAGTGTCGGCACTACGGACGGGGAAATAGTCTTCCCACACCGTCTTGGCGACTGTCGCGGCAAAGCCAGCGACGATGCCGCAGAGGGCACCTTTGAATAGGTTTTCGGAGGTCATGAGGAGCTTCTTATACCCGTCGAAATATGGACGGTCGTTTACAAAGGAGGGGTTTCTGGGCGTTCGAACAAGATACTATTGGTTCTGGTTTTGAACCTTTTGTTGTTGCACAGCCTCTTTATTTGTATTTAAGTACGGCTCAGGTACCTGAAGCAAAGGAAAGGAGTGTTGATTGCTCAATAACTTAGCGTTTAGCGTAACGTAATTAACGTTCTGGAGGGCCATCCGGTAATGGTATTTATGGAGTGGCCCACTAGTGGACTGATCCAGAAGTTTGTTGTGTTGAGTCGAAGAGATCGTGGTGCTGGTTCAACTTTAAATTGACGAGCATAGCCGTAGCTACGTGAAGGCGATTTAAAGTTGAACCAGGGCCACGAGATCGAGGCTTGGGCGTAGCGAAACTTATGGATCAATCCACTAGGTTGCCGCAGGTGTCCGCTTAAATACTTTACGCTAAACGTTAATGGTACAAGCAGGTCTGGGAACCTCTGAATAAAACCTGGGATGATTCATGTCTGCTTGTAAAAGGATATTACAGCGCCTTAATAATAGGCACAAAGTTCTCAGCACTAAGGCTAGCTCCACCGACAAGGCCACCATCAACATCAGCCATACCGAACAGCTCTTCAGCGTTATCCGGTTTTACGGAGCCTCCGTAGAGGATAGTAGTGCTGTCTGCGATGGACCGGCCGAACTGGTTGGCGATCTGTGAGCGGATAAACTGGTGCATATCTTGCGCCTGTTGTGGGCTGGCCGTTACGCCGGTACCGATGGCCCAGACGGGTTCGTAGGCGATCACTACTTTTTTCATTTGATCGGGCTCAAGGCCGAAAAGTGCCTGCTCGATTTGCTTACCAACGATCATTTCGTGGTTGTTGGCCTCGCGGATGTCTAGCTTTTCACCACAGCAATAGATAGGAAGGATGCCGGCGGCGAGGGCTTTATTGATTTTGGTGTTGATTAGGTAATCGTCTTCACCGAAGTACTCACGGCGCTCGGAGTGGCCGAGGATTACGTAGTCGATAGCGGCATCGGCCAGCATTGATGCGCTGAGTTCTCCGGTGTAAGCACCTTTGTCTTCGTGGTGCATATTCTGAGCGGCAACGTAGTAGCCTTCGTGCTTAGCGGTGAGTTCTTTGATCTGCATCAGCTGGATGGCGGGGACGCCGAAAACGACCTTAGTTCCAGGAGTTCCTGCGGCGGAAATTATCCCTTCGGCGAGGGCGAGGCCTTCGGTTGGGGTGGTGTTCATTTTCCAGTTACCAGCGGCCATTGTGTGGGAGGGGGTAGACATAGTTTTTTATTTTAAATTTTCTAGGGAGATGTGTTTTTTTAAAAAGAAGAAGCGCTAAGGCTTAGGGAACTAATAACTAGCCATCAGTTCTTAACCTACTTTCTTTTCTCTTCGTTGCGCTCAATCTTATGCCCTGGCCGACTCCACTTAATGCGGGTCTTTTCACCGGGGCCGCCAGGGTCGGTTTTAACTTCTGGTTTGGCACCTTTTGCGTAAGCTGTTGCGGGTTTGAGGCCGAGTGCGTCGAACATTTCGAGGTCTTCGAAGGCTTCGGGGTTGGGGGTGGTGAGTAGTTTGTCTCCGGCAAAGATGGAGCCTGCTCCGGCGAGGAAGCAGAGGGCCTGGCCTTCGGGTGTCATGCTGGTGCGGCCAGCACTTAGGCGAACCGTTGTACCTGGCATCATGATGCGCGTAACGGCGATCATGCGAACCATCTCAAAGATGTTGACTGGCTTTTGCTCTTCCAGCGGTGTTCCTTCAACGGCAACCAGGGCATTGATGGGGACGGATTCTGGCTGAGGCGTGAAACTTGCCAGGGTCATCAGCATCTTCAGGCGGTCGTCGGTGCTTTCGCCCATGCCGATGATGCCTCCGGAGCAGACGGTCAGGCCTGCTTGACGGGCGTTACCGATGGTCTCGATGCGGTCTTCGTAACCGCGGGTGGAGATTACTTCTTTGTAGTATTCCTCGGAGCTGTCGAGGTTGTGGTTGTAGGCGTAGAGTCCGGCAGCGGCGAGGCGTTCTGCCTGGTTGGGCGTCAGCATGCCGAGGGTGGCGCAGACTTCCATGTCGAGGCCATTTACGGTACGGACGAGGTCGAGCACCTGTTCGAATTCACCGTCGTCCTTCACGTTACGCCAGGCGGCACCCATGCAGAGGCGGCTGGAGCCGAGGCCTTTGGCGCGGGTGGCGGCAGTTTTTACTTGTTCGACAGTCATCAGGGCATTTTCCTCGATGTCGGTGTGGTAGCGTGCGGCCTGGGGGCAGTAGCCGCAGTCTTCGGGGCAGCCGCCGGTTTTGATGCTCAGCAGGCTGGCCATCTGAACTTCGTTGGGGTCGTGGTGCTGGCGGTGTACGCCTGCGGCACGGAAGACGAGGTCCATCAACGGGCTGTCGTGTAGCGTGCGGAGGGCTTCGAGGGTCCAGCGTTGGGTGATTGGTTCAGATTTTGCGGTCATACGGGGGGCTTTACGAGCGGCAAATATAGTCAAACCGTCAAGTAGTCAAGCAGTCAAATAGTCGTGTCACCAGTAGTGTTTGACAATTTGGCGATTTGATTGTTTGACTTTTTGGGCGCGAGCGCGGGTGCAAGGGGGTGGATGGAGGAGCAAAAGATAGCTAGACGGCCAGACACGGTGCTTCGTTGTTAGCTACTTTACGGTGGAGCGATTTCTTTTCTTTGCCTTCCAACGTCTTTTGCATCCTGCGGCCGCGCCCTGAAAAATCACTCGTGAATCCGCCCCTTAATCTCTCCAGTCTGCACCGCCTTGTCCAAGGTGTCTGTCTTTGCATAAATCACTGGGTTAGGTGTTAATTTATTGAGATCAGGCTGCCCGGCATCCACCCAGCAGGAGTACCAAACCGAGCCAATGCTGAGAATGGAGGCGCGGAAACGCTCCTCCACCATGCCTTGCATTTCCTTGTCCCACGCGGCGGCAAACTCGGCGGACTGCGTCTTGATGGTGCGGCCCAAACGCTCATCAAAAACCATCTGTTGATCGGAGGGGTAAGTTTTGCGCAGGCGCTGCTCGGTGCGTAGGACACTGTCTACCAGGGAGTGGCTCTTCAGCACGATGTTCCAGTAATACTCACGTGGATTTTCAATGTATTCCGCCTTGCCGACGAAGTAATCGTAAGTATCATCCGCAAACAATTCAGGAATCCGGCTTTCCCAGAAGCCGTGGATGCCCGTTTGCCCGGTCATTTGGCCGTTGTAGTTCTCGGTGGTGTGCAAGGGTACGTGGGCATCGCCGACGTAATGGCCCATTTCGGCGCAGTAGCGGAGGATCCGGCCGGCATCCTCGTCTTCAAAAGCCTTGGTGATGCGGCGGTGCATCTGCTCCAGGTGCCAGGGTAGAATGCCGTAGCTGGATAAATGATCTACTACTAATACGTCTTCGGCTTCGTTGTTAATGGGGAAGCCGATGATCCGTAGGGTAGATGGAGACAAGCGGGTCTCTTCTTCGTAATAGGTAGGAAGTACGTCCTGAATCCAGAACTCTCGGTAGGCATTGAGTTGAACTTCTACCTGACTTCCTCCCGCGCTGCTGCTGAGCAAAACGCGGCTTTCACGATCGAAAAGGTAGTCGGGGTCTGCCTGGATGATGGTGTCGACCGTCCAGCTGATGGTGTCCTTCCCGGCGGAGATAATTTTTAGTTCTCCTTTCCAGAGCAGGGCGTCCGTCCAGCGGCGGGGGATGAAGGTGAAGTTTTTGCTTTCACCCCAGTGATCGATATCGATGTAGTGGCGAACGGCTTCGTGCTTAGTGGCGTAGCGTCGTTTGTCGGGGTCTACGGCATGGTCCGTTAGCCACTCGATATTGGCCCGGAAGAAGGGCATCATTTCGTAGTCGAGCGTAAACACGGCCAGGCGGTTGATGCGCCGGTGGCCAAAGAAGCCCCAATCAGGGTTGACCGCAACGGCTGAAGTTGTGATGGTCAGGACCGCAAGGGTATAAAAGATCAGGGGCCTGATTTTCATTGTTGATTGATTTGGTACGGGTTAAGATACGATGCTGGTTGGGCGAAATCAGCAACTTTCTTAGTTGTCAGGCGTCTAAACGATAAGGTATTTCACCGTTCGCGGTTTTTTTCTCTGATGAATATTTTATCTTCGGTTTCGCCTTTATAGAATGAGGCATCGAAGGAGACAACGAAGTAGCAGCAAAGCTAAAACCGTTTCCTAATAACGAACAGCAAAGTATGGCCACCCTCAGCCGCATTGGCAACTACTTGTCACTGATCAAGTTTTCCCACACCATTTTCGCGCTACCGTTCGCGCTGTTGGGCTTCTTTCTGGCGGTACTGGATGCTGGGGAGTTGGAACTTCCCGATCTGTTATTGGTGGTACTCTGTATGGTCTTTGCTCGCTCGGCAGCGATGGCTTTTAACCGTTGGCAGGACCGGGATATTGATGGTAAAAACCCACGGACAGCCGTACGCGAAATTCCTGCTGGGGTAATTTCCAGCAGGTCCGCATTAGGTTTTATCTTTCTGAACTGCGGCTTATTTATTCTGTGCGCCTGGCTACTGAATCCACTTTGCTTTTGGCTCTCTCCGGTGGCCTTACTGGTTATTCTCGGCTACAGTTATACTAAGCGGTTTACGTACTTATGTCACTTCGTGCTGGGTTTGGGCCTTGCCCTGGCGCCCATTGGCGCTTACCTGGCGGTTACTGCTCAGTGGGCTTTACTGCCGGTGCTTTACGGCGTCGTTGTGCTGCTATGGGTTGCTGGTTTTGATATTATTTACGCACTCCAGGATGAAGGCTTTGACCGGGAAGAAGCTCTCTTTTCTATTCCCGTTCGGTTGGGGACCGTCAATGCTTTACGTCTCGGTCGGGCACTGCATTTTTTATGTGCTTCGGTGCTCGTTATTGCACTCAGCTATCAGGCACAGCAGTATCCGCAGGTTGCGTGGTTGAGTTTTCTGGCGGGAGGCTTGTTTTTGGCCTGCCTCGTTTACCAGCATTCGCTTGTTAAACCTGGGGATCTTAGCCAGATTAATCTGGCATTTTTCACCACTAATGGTGTTGCTAGTTTGGTGTTTGGGGGGCTTTGTATTCTTGATATTTATGTTTAGAGCGTTAATGAGTCACTCGATTGCTTTCATTCGCTTTGCCACCTCGTGCCCCAAATACCGGTCAATCCAACCATGCACTAGGTAGATAACCGGAGTCATTAAGATCGCCATGATGAACTTAAAGGAGTATTGCACCGTCGCCACAGCGAGTATTCTTGACCAGGGCCACGGATCAATCAGCCCCCCGAATAATTCCGGACCTAATTTGAAGGCTAAATAAAGGATTGCAAAACTATCCACCAGTTGAGAAACGACGGTAGAGCCGGTCGCCCGTAGCCACAACCACCGCTCTCCGGTAGATCGGCGGATGCGTTGGAACACAAAAACATCCGTCAACTGCGCAAGCAAAAAAGCGGAGACTGACCCTACGATTATGTAGAGCCCCTGCCCGAAAGTTACCCGAAAAGCTGCCTGGCTATCCGGTACGCCCTGGCTCACCGACTGCTCCACCCACCACCCGGCAGGGACTAGCAGGATGGCTAGGAAGATCATCAGGAAAGCGTAAATGATCAGCCCGACGGTGAGGTAGCTTAACAGGCGTACGCCACGCTGGCCATAATATTCATTGAGCAGGTCCGTCATTACAAAAACAACCGGCCACAATAGTACTCCTGCGGAAAACTGTAGGGCACCTATTTCGCCGAAGAGGTTGAAGTTCCAGGGCTTAAGTCCGAGGGTATCTTCTAGCGCAAATATTTTAACTCCAATGAGCTCTGCCACCAATGCATTAGCAATGAAAAAGCCAGCCAGGATGATGAAGAGGCGGCTGGGGCGGTGGGTGACCACATCAATAAATGAAAAGGAGCTTGAACTGGATTCGGGCATAATTTGGGAGTTGTGAATTTCTGGAAATAAGATAACCTGAAGCATTGAATACGGTCTCTCTGAAAGTTTCCTCCTTAACACAAACGTAAGTTGCCTACCTTAACGTTTCAAAGTGTGGACATCTTTATTTAACCAGTATAATCTCTATGCGTTTAGGATTTTTTAGCATTGCCCTGTTTTTTACCTGTTGCCTCACTGCCCAGAACTACGAGTCTCGCATTCACTACAAGGTGAAACTCGGCGATGAAGAACAGCTCCACCAGCTCATTTTACTGGACTACACCAAACTGCTGGGTACCGCTCTAGAAGTAGACGAGGAAAATATTCGTTTCAACGTCCGCTCTGCAACGGAGGTTTCGATCATACCTACGAGTAAGCTGCGTTTTCTGGGCGTTTTTAAAGAAGAGAAACAGCCGAAGGGGGGACTATATTCCACTACCCAACCCGTTGGCTTTACGGACCTTACTTACGAGCCAACGGCCTTGCCTTATACCTCAAAGGGAGAGGTAAAGGTCATCAACCTGCTGTATGCAACCACGGAATGGAGCCTCAACGAACATTACCAGGTCGGTGTGGGGCTCGGCGGTCCTCTCGGCATCCTGACCACGCAGCGCGCCCGTTGGAGCTTATCCCCGCTGATCCACGTCGGAGTAAGTAATAAAATGCTCTATATTCCACTTGTTCAAAGCTTTAGCGAGCGGCTGGCCCTGCTTGGAGATGTACACGCAATGCTTACGATAGGTACCAGCAGCCGCTTCCTTAGCATCGGCACCGGCCTGCTTTACGATAATACCAGCCTTGACGGCACCGCCTGGGCGCACCGGATGGCCCTGGGCATTCAGCTAAGCAAACGCTGGACGGTTTACACCGAAGCACTGATGGTACTGACCAAGGAGCGCCGCTTCCGAAGAAATAACCTGGTTTTACTACCAACGCTTAATGCCGCCCTTAGTATACGCCGCCATCGCTGGAACTTCGGTATCGCTACGGTGCAGGAGGAGGGGCTTAATTTCTTCCCGCCACCGATTCCTTACGTTGGGTATTCTTATTACTGGTGAAGTAAATAGACGCTATGTTTCTAGACTGCCTTCGGCCTTTTAGGCCACTGCAGGGAACAGTCGTAACCTAACTTACGGTAGCCTAAAAGGTGTAGGCGTCTAAAAGCATAGCGTTTAAAAGACCGAAGGTCGCCTAAAACTCTACACCTTGTGTTCGGGTAAGCTCTCCAAATAGCTCGTTGATCCGGTCAAGAACAGATGACTTGTGCTTGTTCACAATCTTCCGGCTATCAATACTTTCTACGCGGGTTAGCTCGCCCATTGTGCCGGTAGTAAAGACCTCATCTGCGGTATAGAACTCGGTGAGTGAAAGGCGTTTTTCTAGGGCGGGAATACCGTTATTTGCGCAAAGTTGTAGAACCGTAGCGCGGGTAATTCCGGGCAAACAGTAGTCGGCATGTGGGGTATAAACAACGCCGCGGCGGATGGTGAATACGTTTACGCCGTTGGCTTCAGATACGTAGCCGTCTTTATCGAGCATCAGCCCGGCGTCAGCTCCGGTGTTATTGGCCTCGATCTTCGCCAGGATATTGTTGATCAGGTTGCAGTGGTGAATCTTACTGTCGATGCTCATCGGGCTGTTACGCCGTACGGAGCTCGTTGCCAGCGTAATGGAAGGGGGGTAAACCGGCGGTTTATACTCGGCTAGGACGATCAGGGTACAACCAGCCTGGTTGAGCCTGGGGTCCATTCCGGAAGTGATTTTCAGGCCCCGTGTGAGGGTGAGGCGGATGTGGACGCCGTCGCGCATACCATTGGCACGCAGTGTTTTGAAGATGGCTGTACTAACTTCCTCTCTGGAAGGAACTCCTTCAAAGAGCATCGCGTGGGCAGAGTCGAACAGCCGGTCGAGGTGAGCATCGAGTGAGAAAATACGGCCGTTGTACACCCGGACTCCTTCCCAGACAGCGTCTCCTCCCTGGACGGCGCTGTCGAAAACACTGATTTTGGCCTCGTCGCGGTGGACGAGCTCTCCATCGATGTATACTTTAAGGTCTTTGTTGGCTTGGTTGAACTGTTGTAGCATGGTTTGGTATTTTGGTGAGGTTGTTGGCTAGGAAATTGACTTTACTGACTAGTGGGTAAGTGCGGTACGGTTGACTGCTTAGTACTGGTTTACTGGTTGATTTAAGGAGAAATTCGCCACGAATAACGGGTATCGAGCCTCAATAAGCGGCTGACTGACGGATAAGTCCGTCACACTTGGCCGCTAAAAGCTGATTTAAGGAGAAATCCGCCACGAATAACGGGTATCGAGCCTTGATAAGCGTCTGACTGACGGATAAGTCCGTCACACTTGGCCGCTAAAAGCTGATTTAAGGAGAAATCCGTCACGAGTAACGGGTATCGAGCCTTAATAAGCGTCTGATTGACGGATAAGTCCGTCACACTTGGCCGCTAAAAGCATATTTAAGGGTCGATTTAAGGAGAAGTCCGTCACGATTAGTCGTTTAGTACTGGTGTGCTGGTCGATTTAAGGAGAAATCCGCCACGAATAACGGGTATCAAGCCTCAATAAGCGTCTGACTGACGGATAAGTCCGTCACCATCCAGCGATCAACTAGCAATCAGCGGCCGCAACGCATCCCCCAGCATCTCCTCATAAGCCAGCCGACAATCATCTGCAATCACGGAAAGGGCGGGGGAAAGGTCGTAAGCCTTTTCCTGCCAGGGCTTAAAACCAGTACTTTTATGTACGTTGCCGTACCAGTGTTCTGCCCAGCTTCCGTCTTCGGGTCGCGCACCGGATTTCCAGCTGAGCATCCGGTTGGTAAACGGAATATTAAGCTGTTCACAGAGTTGGGCGAGGACGTTTTCCGGGGCCATCAGTAGCAGTCGGGCATCAACTACCGCAGTCAGGTTTCCAGATTTTTTAAGTTGTCGAAAAAGTTTGTACTGTTGCGGGATACCGATGTCCTCAGCGGTAATATCTTTCACTACTTTGCTGAAGGAATTGAGGATAGCTATGGGATCACGGATCAGGAGAACATTGTCCATCCTGTTCAGAAAACCAGGATCTAGCTCAACCAGGTGATGGGTCATTTGCTTGAATACAACGGCGGCCTTACCGTAGTCGTTATTGAGCATATGTTCCACAACTTCACGCCCATTACCATTCTGGCTGTCCAGAATGTCAGCGCGTCCGGGATGATCAGCTTCCGTTGGTTGCCGTAGTAGGTAGTGGGCATACAGCGGCTCGTCCACCACTGCGGTATCTGCTCGTTGGGCAAAACTGTACATCAGCGCGGTGCTGATGTTACGGGGCGAAGACCATAGGTTAATGCGTTTATCCATAAAGTGGCTGTTTGGGCGCGGTCGCAGGATGCAAAGAAAGTCTGCAAGCAAAGCAAAGATGGGGAAGAAATCAAAAGATGGACGCAAAGGATCATATCTTGGGCCCAGAAATAAACTTTTTGTCCTCAAAATAACACACCTATTACCCCTGATCAATTAGCCTTCGACCGCGACCACCTTTGGCACCCCTACACTTCTCTGGCGAAGCCGCTGCCGGTATATCCCGTTGCTTCGGCCAGCGGAGCAACCATCACCCTGGCCGACGGCCGTGAACTGACCGACGGCATGGCCTCCTGGTGGTGCGCCATCCATGGCTACAACGTTCCCGAACTAAACGCCGCCATCAGCGCACAGATCAGCAAGATGAGCCACGTTATGTTCGGCGGCTTCACCCACGAACCAGCCGTTGAGCTGGGGAAACGACTCGTTAGCATCACTCCCGAAGGCCTGAACAAAGTCTTTCTCGCCGACAGCGGCTCCGTCAGCGTTGAAGTAGCCATGAAGATGGCCGTTCAGTACCAGCACGCCCGCGGTGAGCGTGGACGGGGAAAGTTCCTGACCTTCCGTGGCGGCTATCACGGAGATACCACCGGACCCATGTCCGTCTGTGATCCGGAGACGGGGATGCACGGCTTGTTTAATGGTTTCCTGCCCGTCCACCACTTTGCCGGACGTCCTCCCGGAGGTTTCAACGTCCCTCTGGATAAAGAATACCTTAAGGAACTAGCCGCTACCTTTCGGCTTCATGCCCACGAATGCGCCGCCTTCATCTGCGAACCCGTTGTCCAGGGAGCTGGCGGGATGCATTTCTATAACCCGGGCTACCTGCGCGCCGTAAAGGACTTATGTAAAGAGTACGGCTTATTACTGATCTTCGACGAAATAGCCACCGGCTTCGGCCGCACCGGAATGATGTTTGCCGCCGAACACGCCGGTTTTACCCCCGACATCATGTGCCTTGGTAAAGCGTTGACCGGGGGGTACATGACCCTGGCCGCAACGCTCTGCACCGACGAAGTCGCTGAAGTAATCAGTCAGGGTGAAGCCCGGGTACTTATGCACGGACCGACTTTTATGGCCAACCCCTTAGCCTGCGCCGTAGCAGTGGCTAGTATCGACCTTTTACTCAAGTCTCCCTGGCAAGAGCGGATAACCCAACTCTCCAAAAACCTTTCATTGCACCTGCGTGCCGCCGCCCAAATGGACGCCGTGAAAGAAGTGCGCGTGCTTGGAGGAATCGGCGTAGTTGAAACCCATCAAGCAGTAGACGTCGCTAAAATCCAAGCCTTTTTCGTAAAGCGCGGCGTCTGGATCAGACCTTTTGGGACCAGGATTTACCTGATGCCGCCGTACATCCTTTCTGAGGTGGAGACACGGAAGTTGTGTTCGGCAATTTTGGAGTGGGTAGCGTAGTTGTCTAATCTGCCTTCTTGAGCGTAGGGCTAAAAAATATGTGTGAAAGCTTGTTTTTACGTAGCGCCTTTGTGGTACTATCGTTGAAAAGCCTGCGTAGTTGTGGCTACGCAGGATTTTCAACGTCTTGATCACCACCACGATGGCTGTGCTTCACTACGCAGCAGCGAAGTTAATCAGGACCGTTGTTAAATCGGAGCTCTTAACTACTTCCCTCCCCCCGGCTTTTTCTTCTTAAAGGGATTAAGTCGCTCCAACTCCTCCTTAATAGCATCAGCTCCCGGGACCTTATTGAGCAGAGAATCTGCCCGTAAAGAATCGAGCTTTAATCGGTTTCGTAACTCCTTGGCAGCCTGATCCTTGAGGCGGTCTGTCTCCGTCTGAGTCGCCCGGGTGATGCTGTCCAGAACTTGCTGGGTCTGCGCACCGGCTAAGCTACGTAGGCTGTCGATTCTGCGCTGGGCGTCTTCCTTTACGATGTTGGCCCGGTCATTTACTTCGGCTTCTGCCTCGTTCTTCTGGTCTTCAACTTCCCCGTTTAACCGGTCTTTAACGGCATCCTGGATGGAGGCGGCTGCACCGTCTTTATTGCCCAATAGGTTGAATTTGAACTGGGGTGCGCCGATGCTGCCTAGCAGAGTAATATCAACGTTCAGGGTGTCGCCGGGGCTGATGTTTAGCTCCAGTTTTGAAGCCTGACCGGCCAGTTGATCGAGGGCGGAAAGTGCCGTGCCGGTTACAATATTTCCCTTGATCATGGTGCGGGGAATGGCGGCGCGAATGGTATAGTCCATGTCCTGTTCCAGTCCGTGTGTCCCCTGGACCCGAAGCGGAATACCCGCCAGTTGGAATTTAAAAGGCTCGATGTTGACCCTGCCGTCTTTGACCTTGAAGAAGGTGACAAAATTTTTGAAGGTGGTGCTATTTTTTAGCTCTTCCACGTTCAGGGCCTGACCGATCTTACGCGCCGGAGTAAAGCCAGCCAGTTGGGCTTCTGCGGTTTTGAATATACCCTCGGCGTCGATGGTACCCAGCTTGGGGAATAGGTTCTGGTCGAGTTTGCCCTCCAGTACTAGGTCGCTGCTGAACTGGCCCTGTAGGAATTTACCAATGGGCGCCAGCGCCGCGAAGGTATTCAGGATGCTGAACGCTTGGCCAAAATCCAGGGACTCGAGGTCGTAATGAAAGCGGAAGCCCGGATCGCCCGGCTCGGAGGTGTCGTAAGCACCAGCGAATTTCATCCGGCCGCCCAGTAGGGCAGCACTGCCGTCTTCTATTACCGCCTGCCCGCCCCGCATCACCAGCGTGCCCAGCATCTGGTCCAGGTTGATGTTGTCGTACTTGACGCGGTCGGCAGCCATGCTTATGTTCAGGTTTATGTTTTTGGGAATGGGTACGGCCGCGGATGATTCGGTAGTGGCAGTGGAAGTCTTAGTTGCTTCTTCCTCAACCATGAAATCCGCCAGGTCGATGAAGCCAGAACGAACGGAGAGGTCGCCGGTCAGAACGCCGTCGCCGAGGGTGTAATCAAAAAGGTCCACGATGGTACCGGAACCGGTAAACGAGCTGCTGCCCAGCGTTCCGGCGGCCGAAGCGATCTCCATTCGGTTGGGCTTTATGTTGCCGACGGCCTTGAGGCCTTTGGGCTGGTAGGTGGCGTACTTGAGTTCCCGAATATCGGCATCAACGTCAAAATCAAACCGGTCAAATACGGAGGTTGCTGCGGTCGCCTGAGGTTGTCTGGCGGTTTCTAGTTCGGCAGGACTAAGCACCGTTGAGGTCGATTCTTCGGCGGGCATCCATTCATCCGCGTCGAAAAAGTTGGAGCGCAGGTTAAAGTTGCCGCGCATCGTCTGGTCGCTGGTGAAGTATGCGAGTGGGTTGTTGACCTGTCCGCTTCCGCTGAGGTCACTCCGGCCGAGGGTAGTCGAGAAGTTGGGAATGTTGATGGACTGGGGCGTGAAGTTGGCGTTGGCACTGGCGATACGGACGGAGGGGAGCTCGTCCGTTACGTAGACGAAATTGCTGACGGCCACGTCTCCGATTACGTTCAGGTCCTGGTAACTACCAGCGTTGAGCAGGCTCTGGCGAACGCGGTCGAAGGTGATGTCCGCTACGATCTTACCGGCTAGTTCGCGGACGCCTTCGAGGGGTACCGCTTGTGCCCACTTGGCTAGGTCTAGATCCCCCTGCACGCGTGCGTCTACGTTCGGGTCGGAGAGGGGAGTGGAGAGCTTTAGCCGGCCACGAAAGGGGTCGCCACCGAGGTCGAAATCGAAGCGGGGGATGTCGATGACCATCTCGTTCAGGTCAGCACTAGGGCTATTGACGCTTACTTTAGCGTCGATTCCGGTGATGCCTACGGCCCGGCCCGGATATTGTACGCTGCCGGAGGATACCTCAGTGTTGACGGCAAAGGCGGGGTAAATTCCCTTCTTACCATTGTAAGGACCGTCCACGGTGCCATTCAGGGTAAACTTACCGGTGGTTCTTACGTCTTCATAGCCGGTGGTATAAGCGGATGGAATGAGGCTCCAGAGCTGGTGGAAGTCGTTGACCGGTGCCTGGTATTCAAGGTCAAAAAGAATGTCATCGTTGTCCTCTAGGTCAATGCTGCCGCTGAAGATCAGATCGAGTGCATTGAGGGTTACTTTATTGTCGAGGAAGGTGTAGCGGCTGTCGTTCAGGTCTACGTTTACCAGGGCAACGGCTGTAGCTTTTACCTCGTTCAGGTAGGTGATGCCGCCCTGTTGCAGGGTAACGGCATCAGCCTTAGAGTCGGTATCTAGGTCGAAGATGGTGGCGGTGAAATCGCCGTCTCCCGTGGTCGTCAGGCCTTCAATCTTGAGGTAGGTTTCTGTGGTGCGGTCGTCGTAAATGAGTGTTCCGTTATTGACTTCATACCGCGAAAGGTTTATTTGCGCGGCCGCAGGTGCAGTGGAAGTTTCTTCGGCGGGCACGTCACCTTCGGGAACGATGAGGTAGTTAGCGAGCTCCGGCGTGAGGACTAGAAGGTTGATGAACGGCTCGTCGAAGATGACTTCGTCGATGTTATAATTACCGCCGCCTCCAACTACGGACCAGAAGCCAACGTCAACCTGTGCCCGCTTAGCGGTCATCAACGGTAATCCAATAAAAGTGTCTACGCCCATCACTTCAACGTCGTCTACGACAAGCGAAACATTAGGGAAACTTCGTAGGAAACTCAGGTTTACATCCCGAAAGTCTACTTCAGCCTCCACGGCCTTGTTGACGCTGGTTTTTACGTTGGCAATAATTTGATCTTTAAATAAAATCGGGGCGGCCAGCAGTAAGACTACGCCGAGGACAATTAAAACCATTAGGGCGATCAGGATGCGTTTGATAATTTTCATGCTTGGTTTTTTTAACTTTACCGTTAGCTTTAGCCAGCCGAAGCCAGCGGTACAATTCTAAGACACTGTAACGGTCCAACGTCACACTGTTAACGATGATGGCAAGGAGCAGATTACATACATTGGGATTGATGTGCCTTTGTTAAACACGCCTTTCGTGCTCAAGTTTGCAAAATTTGTATGTGACGCTTCACGGAATCCGACTCTCTATTGACGAATGCGCCCGGTAAGTAATTTCATGGGTAGTGCGAGACAGAAATTATGACCGATCAAGAGTTCAATAAGCACATAAGTGAAACTAAAATAGTGTTTACTTCCGTTGCTCTTAAGTTTACGTCGGACTGGCAGGACGCCCAGGACCTTCTCCAGGAAACCATGCTGAGGGTCTACCGCTCTCGTGACAGCTTCCAGGAAGGAACTAACTTTAAAAACTGGGGCCTGATGATCATGCGCAATATTTTCATCAACGAATACCGCAAGCGTAAAGTGAGGGGTAATCTCATGCGGCCGGTGGAGCTTACCGCCATGACTGAAAAGGACGAGGTCAGCGGTAATGACTCCGGAGAGCAGCGCCTCTTCGCGAATGAAATCAGTAGTGTCATCGACGGATTAGACAAACTCTACAGCGTCCCTTTCTCTATGTTCTACCAGGGCTACGAGTACCGGGAGATCGCCGCCCACCTCCGCCTGCCCATCGGTACGGTGAAGAGCCGGATATTTACTGCTCGGACGAAGCTTAAGGAGCGGTTGCGGCAGTACGCCTAAACCAATTATATTCCATTTAGCTTTTAGGCTTCCCTCTGCGACACCCCCAAAAGTTAAGTGGAATAAGCTAAAAGCTTATTATCTTTGTACTAGAAATAAGGACCCATATTATGCCCCAAGGTACTCCAGACTACACCTTTATTAAGACTTTTGCTGAACTTGAAGCTTTTGCGGACAAATGCCGCGACATAGAGTGGATGGGGTTCGATACCGAATTCATTGGTGAAAAACGCTACTACACGCTACTTTGCTTGATCCAGATCAGTTGTGAGCACGGCTACTACTTACTCGACCCTATCGCAGTAGAGAACCTCGATCCTTTCCTGGATATTCTCGAAGATCCGGAAGTAGTGAAGATCACTCACGCCGGAGACAACGATTACCGGTTGATGAACAAACAGTTTGACTGTATCCCGAAAAACGTGTTTGACACCCAGGTCGCCGCCGGCTTCATCGGCCACCGCTACCCAATGAGCTTCGCCAAACTGGTGGAAGCAGAAACGGGGGCGATGCTCGCTAAGGGCTCCGCCGTAACCGACTGGAGTAAGCGTCCCATGAGCCCAAAGCAGATCAAATACGCCCTGAACGACGTAATATTTCTGCGTGAGCTCTACGATAAGATTATGGCGAAACTCGCCGATAACGGCCGCCAGGAATGGGCGCTGGAAGAGTGCGCCGCGATGACTTCCGAAGACTACTATTACCGCGACCCTAACCACGAGTTCCTGAACAGTAACATCGCCCGTAGCAGCCGTACCAAAGACCGGGCCTTTCTGATCCGCCTCTACGAATGGCGCCGCTCCACCGCCGAACAGAAGAACTACAGTAAGGAGATGATCCTACAGAGTAAGCTGATCTCTCAACTCACCCGTGGCGTTCGTGGCGGTCTGTCTTCTATGCTCGAAAATCGCCGCCTGCCGCAAAGTACGGTGAAGCGCTACGGCCAGTTTTTCGTGGATATGTATGAGCGTGAAGCCACCGACGAAGAGCTTGAAGTCGCTAAAAGTATCCAGCGTGGCAGCCAGGAAGAAGAAGAAGACGATATGCTCATTGAGCTGCTCTACCTCATCATGAAGTACCGCGCCAATGAGGTTGAAATTAGCCATGCGTTGGTAATGCCCCGCAACGCCATTAAGCGGATGAAGCAGGACCCTGAGGCCCTCTCGACCATCCTCGGGATTGGCTGGCGTAAGAAATTACTTGGCCCCGATTTTGTGGGCTGGCTCAGTAACTTCGATAACCTTAAGCTTAAAATTGAAGGCGGGAAGATTTCTTTGGAAGCATAAATACTTGGCGACAGCAGGGGCAAAACAAGATGGTCAGAAATCCGGTTTTATTTTGTTCGCGTCCCTTGGGCGCGCGCTCCAGCTAAGCGGACTACAGTGCGCTGTCGGTTGAGCCAGAAGTCCAGCTTGTTGAGGTCAATATTAGTCGGCGTAGCCCCTGAATTCGGAGCTGGTTTTAACCCTTGTTGTGCGGAGAGGAAAACGGAAAGCAAAAGACAGAACAGCAGGAGTGAAAGTCTATTCATAAAGCAACGGTATTTTCTACAAATATGAAGGTACAGCAAGAGCGGCAACTTGGAACCTGCAACCTATATTTGCACCATGCAAGCCGCTCAAGCCCAAACGGACAACAAATTGGTCGCTGCCATCCAGAATGGTAAACAGACTTTGCTGACTGAATTATACAAACGATACGAGAAAAAGGTCTACTACCGCTGTCTTGGCGTAGTAAAAGACCGTTCTTTAGCGCAGGACCTGGCGCATGATGTTTTTATCAAAGTGTTTGCCAATCTCCATAAATTTAAAGGTACTGCGGACTTCTCCTTCTGGATCAACGCTATCACCTATAACCACTGCATTTCGTACTTGCGAAACGCTAAACGCCTTCGCTTTGACCCGATCGAATCTAGCACTGACCAGATAGACGATGGTGACGAAGCTTTAACGGAGAAAATAGTTCGTGACCTCCAGATCACCCACCTGGATCATCTCCTGAAAAGTTTGCCTCACGAAGAAGAATTGCTCCTGCTGATGCGCTATCAGGATAAAATGCAGATTCGCGAAATTGCTACCATCTTTAATCTCGGTGAGAGCGCCATCAAGATGCGCCTGAGCCGGAGCCGCGCCCGCCTCGCCGAAATGCTAAGCCAGATAAGAACAAATGAAGAAGAATAAGAAAACAGTACGCCATAAATTACTAGAAGCTCGCTTCGCCGATCTCGCCGTTGAGCGTAAATCCGCTATCGTTGTGCCGGAGTCCCTAGCTCAAGACGTATTCCAAACCCTGGAGAGAATTGAAGTCGCTGACGCGGCGGAGGAACTCATGCCACCCGTGCAGGATAAGGTCGTTGGGCTTTTTGAGGACGAACGGTAGTATTTTGCGCTGCGCTTAATTATCCCGTTACTGAAGGTGACGAATTAAATAAATAAACTCTTTATCACAGGCACATTGACAAAATACATGAAAGTGCCGAACCAATAAAAAAATGCCACACAAATACACAGTCGAAGTACTGAAGTCCGAAGCACTAATGGAAATCCCAGGCCACTGGACCACCAAAGATTACGATAACCTTCTCGACGATATGGATTACGGTGATACCTCAGATCTGTCCGACGAAGAAACTAAAGGCATGGCCATGATGTCTCTTTCCTACCTGGACAAAGACGAAGCCGCCGAGTTACTGATGAATTATGTCTTCACGGAAGAAGAAATGAGTGAAGGCCAAATCCAGAATGCCTCTCACGAAATGGAAGACGAAGTGCTTTGGGAAGAATACCCCGAGCCGCTGCTTCACCCTAAGTTATTCCGCATAGGCAGCCTCCTTTACGCCGCATTTAACGGTGGTTTTCCCAAGCCGGATGCACGCCGCCTAAAACTCAAAGTGAACGCACTTGAAGAGGACAGTAAATCAGAACTTTCCAAACCTGGTCGCGCCTTCATCGCCCGCCTCCTGGCTGCTGGTCTTGGTGAGCACGCCCTTCTACATCGTCTCTTCGAAAAGGAACTGCAGGGCGACCGCTTTCCCAGTGCACCGGGGATCATCTGGTCGGGGAAATCTACTCTCTCTCCAGACGGTTCTTATGAGTTGACGGTAATCAGTTCTGACTACTGGCTGAAAGACTTCCGCGCTGGCGAGTTCTTTGAAGCCTCGGCCCATTCTGATGCGGCGATTACCCCAGAGGGCTAAAAGGCACAATTAGTTATAAATTCTATTTGGTTAGTTTTCTGCTACACTGATTAATATTAGGGCACGGCTCCGGGGATGCAAACCTAGGGCCGTGTTCCCGTTGTATGACACAGGTCCTTCACTTATCCAAGGTTATTCTTCCCCCAGCGCCCGAACTTTGACCATCAGGGCCTAGTGGTCTGTCAACATTAAATATTAGGGTAATCTGCGATGCCTTTTGGTGCTGAATTTCGTTGAAGAACTCCTTCTGTAGCTACGGCTATGCAAGAAATCCTTCGCCTCATTCAACACCAAAATTCATCAGCACCTTACCCACAAATTCAATATTGACAGACCACTAGAGTAGCCTCCGGCTTCTTGACTTAGTGCGTTTTAGGACCGGACCATTGTAGCGGCTGGGCCAGACCGCCGGAGTAGCGCGTCGTTATTCACGTCTATTCCGTAACATCGTACTCCTTAATCTTCCGGTAAAGTGTCCGTTCACTAATGCCGAGTTCGGCGGCGGCTTCTTTGCGGCGGCCGTTGTGCTTGCGGAGGGCTTTTTTGATGAGCTCTTTTTCGGCGTTGGCGAGGCTGAGGTCTTCATCTACTACTTCACTTTCGGCGTAGGCGCGGTGCATGTCGTGGTCTACGATGATGGGATCGCCAGAATCGTATTCGGACTGGTTGGAGCGTGGCCTCGAACCGCTCCCTGCACCCGCGTACGCGCCACTTCGTGAAACTTTGGGATTAACATCTAAATCACGTAAATCGTATGCCTCGGTAGCCACATTACCCGCATCGGCAGCAAAGCGATCAATCTCGGCTGCAGCGGCGGGGTAGTTACCCGGCATGGCCAGGGATTGTACCCGCTCTACATCGCGGACGCTAAGGTTGTTGCTGCGGATGAGGTCGGCGATTAGGTTCTTGAGTTGCGTCATGTCCTCCTTCATATCGAAGAGTACTTTATAGAGAATGTCGCGCTCCTGTAAGTTGTTGGCGGATGCACCCGGCTGGTCTTCCCTGCGGATGGCCGGTAGGTTACGTTTCATCAGTTGGGGCATCAATTCGGCAAGGTCAACTGCTGAAAGCTCTCGCTTCTCGGAGAGGATACTCATGCGCTCCGCTACGTTCTTCAGTTCACGGATGTTGCCCGGCCAGGTATACTGTTCTAGTAACCAGCGGGCTTCTTCTTCGAGCTGAATAGCTTCGATATTTTGTTTCTCAGCAAAATTGTTGGCGAAGTAGCGGAAGAGTAAGTAAATATCTTCCGGCCGTTCGCGCAGGCTGGGCATTTCGATCGGAACGGTAGAAAGGCGGTAGTACAAATCTTCTCTGAATTTGCCGTCGTGCACCCGTTCCAGCAGCTTCCGGTTGGTGGCTGCTACTACCCGAACATCGGTTCTCTGTACCTTATTGGAGCCCATCCGGATGAATTCTCCGTTCTCCAGTACGCGCAGTAGGTAAGTCTGCGTCTGGGCGGGCATTTCGCCGACCTCATCAAGGAAGATCGTGCCACCGTCCAGGGTTTCAAAATAACCCTTTCTGTCTCCCGCCGAACTGGTGTAGGCACCTTTCACGTGGCCAAAAAGCTCAGAGTTGATCGTCCCTTCCGGTAATGCACCGCAGTTAATGGCGATGAAATTCTGGTGTTTACGGGCGCTGTTGTCGTGGATGATACGGCTCATCACCTCTTTACCGACGCCGGACTCTCCCATGATGAGCACGGAAAGATCAGAAGCCGCTACGCGTACAGCAGTTTGAAGGGCGTTCTCCAAAATGGGAGAGCGTCCGACGATGCCGTAGCGGCGTTTTATGGTGTCGATGTTGGCCATACAGTTGGCAGCTTTTAAGCCGCTGTTTAACAGCCTTTAGGCTGTGATTGATTTATTGATAGGACAGCCTGAAAGCTGTCGAACAGTAGCTTAAGAGCTGCCGAGCGGTTGCCCGAACAGCGTAGCACTGGTGGAGTCAATAATCTTAACCGTAACGTAATCTCCCGGCTTCTCTCCGGTACGTTTAGGAAATACAACCATCCGGTTTTGTGTAGTCCGGCCTTTCCACTCCTGATCAGACTTTTTAGAATCGCCTTCGATCAGCACCTTAAAAGTCTTGCCAACTTCAGCGGCATTGAGTTCGCGGCTGATGCCAGTTTGCAGCTCAATGATTTCCGTGAGGCGGCGTTTTTTTGTCTTTTCCGGTACGTCGTCCTCAAATTTTCGAGCGGCGGGTGTGCCGGGGCGTTCGCTGTAAAAGAACATGTAGCTCATACTGTAGCGGGCGAACTCAAGTATGCTAAGGGTGTCCTGGTGGTCTTCTTCGGTTTCGGTGCAGAATCCGGTGATAATGTCGGACGAGATGGCGCAGCTGGGCATGATCTCGTAGATGCGGTTTACCTTGTCGATGTACCACTCCCGGGTGTACGTCCGGTTCATTAGGTTAAGGATGCGGCTGTTGCCGGACTGTACGGGTAGGTGGATGTACTTACAGACGTTCTCGTGGTCACGCATGGCGTAGAGGACATCGTCGGTAATATCTTTTGGGTGGCTGGTGCTGAAGCGGATGCGTAGGTTGGGATCAACTGCGGCGGTCATCGTCAGGAGCTCGGCGAAGTTTACGACTTTGGTGGTTTCAGGGTTCTTCCATTTGTAGGAGTCCACGTTTTGGCCCAGGAGTGTTACTTCCCGGAAGCCATTATCGAAGAGGTTGGTAGCTTCGGCGATGATGCTGAAGGCGGAGCGGCTACGTTCGCGGCCACGGGTGAAAGGAACCACGCAAAACGAACACATGTTGTCGCAACCCCGCATGATGGAGATGAAGGCGGTTACACCGTTACTCTGCAGGCGGATGGGGCTAATGTCGGCGTAAGTCTCCTCACGACTCAGGAGAACATTGACGCCTCTTTCGCCGTCTTCAGCACCGGCTACGAGACCGGGCAAGTCACGGTAGGCGTCTGGTCCAACGACGAGGTCAACTAGTTTTTCTTCTTCGAGGAACTTGGCTTTCAGGCGCTCCGCCATACAGCCGAGTACACCGATCGTGGTGCCGGGCTTCCGTTTCTTGATCTTATTGAAAACCTTTAGGCGCTTGCGCACGGTATCTTCCGCTTTCTCGCGGATGGAACAGGTGTTGACCAGGATCAGGTCGGCCGCTTCCATGTCCCTGATCGGGGAATAGCCAGCTTCACCTAAGATAGAGGCTACGATCTCGGAATCGGAGAAATTCATCTGGCAGCCGTAGCTCTCGATGTAGAAATGCTTGGCTCCTGGCTTCTTTGGCGCAAATTCAGCACCGAAGGCTTCGCCCTGACGCTTTTCGTCAATGGTCTTGGCGTTAAGGTCCTGGATGGTAGGATTGTCGTTGTACATAGAGGTTGACCTTTAAGGAACGCGAAGATACGTTAGGGGTGTGACAAATTGGCAGATTTCAACGGGTGTCTCACTATCGCTCCGCAATTTTTCAGGAGTATGAAGGTGGCAGGGAGTTGCCGTCGCTTCATTGGTACAGTGTAACTTAGATTAAACTGTACTAGGTCATCTTCCTAATCTAAAACAACGATGGGCTGACCCTGCCTTTGGCATCGGTCAACCCATCGCTAGTAGAAGAACCCATTACGGACACTAATTCGAGGTAGTCTCAATTCATCTTAATCGAAATAGAAGTCTTACGGCCAAATGCCTTGCCCATCTGCTGTTCGTATAATTCTAGAAAACGATCGTGCCCTTCTTTAGAAGCTTTCTTACCGTTCACCTTCAGGCTTTCTCCGTCTACGGAGAGCTTGCGCAGCCGGCCGGTGTCTTCGATGAGGCCTTCGCGCTGAAGCTGTTCTACGAGCACTTCGTAGCTGGCTTCGCGGCGCTCCGTGCGAACTTCTTCGCGCTCAAGCTCACGCATTTGGCGGTCGGCGGCGCGTTCCATGTCGCGGCTCTGGCGTTCGAGGTCACGTTCTTTCCGTTCAAGACCTTGTTCCTGGCGTTCAAGATCTCTTTCCTGGCGTTCCAGGTCGGCCTCCATCCGGTTTTTACGTCCTTCCATTTGTTCGATCATCGTTTCCATTTCGCGGATCTCGGCTTCGGCTTTATTGTGTTCTATGGTGGGCATTTCGGAGTTCAGGCCTTTGGGGTCCATGCCGTTGGAGTTCCATTCGAAGGAGCGGCCTGCGCCGAGGCTGTCCATTTGCCAGTTTCCTTCACCATCGCCGCGAAATTCGAAGCGCATCACGTTACCGTTGCTTTCGAAATCGAACATGCGTTCGAAGGTTTCGCCGAGGCGTTCGCCCATTTTCTCGAAGTCTTCGCCCATGCCTTCGAAGCGCATTTCAAACTTTTCGCCCATTTTCTCGAAGTGCTCGCCCATGCCTTCGAAGCGTTTTTCCAGGCCTTCCAGGTTTTCTTCGTCAGACCAGCGGTACATCTGTATTTGGCGTTCGGATTGGCTGTTGTTTTCGGTAGTACCTATTAGTTCCTCGACACGGTCTTGGTGCTGGTCGTATTCCGATTTCGGCACTTCTTTCCCGTCTATTTTGAGGGATTTTATCGCACGGTCTTCTACGACGACTTCAATGGAGGAGCCGTTGCGATAGGAGGTCATTTTGTGGCGTCCTTCGGGCAAACTGTCAATGTATATGGGCGCGGCCGCAGGTACAAAGAAAGTTGAAAGAGCATCGTTTTTCGCGGCGGAGATGGTCGTTAAGGATAGCAGTAGGCCAAAAAGGGTAAGGTAAAGTTTCATCGTTGGTTAGTTGTTGTGTTTACAAAAATACAGACTGTAACTAAGACTTTCCAGGTAGAGCTGATCATGAAAAACCCGTAGGGATTGAACGATGGGAGCGGTAGCGTAGTCCCAGGCAATTATGGCACGACCAGTTGGAGCAGGCGGTACGAAGTGGGGTATTGGGATTTGTCTTAACCATCGTCTACCGCAAAGACGAACCTGTTCTGCCAAAGGTTGCACGCTAACGAACCAACAAACCAAAATACTAACTTACCTTACTGCCTATGCTAACTGACTACCACGAAGCCCGTCAAATAACCCTCGCCCAGTCCTTTAACTGGGGCGAAGAACGCGTGCCGTTGGCCGAAGCAGGCGGCCGGGTCCTTGCTGAGTCCCTGCGGACCGACCGCCCACTGCCACCCTACGACCGCGTAACGATGGACGGCATCGCCATCAACCACGCCGGCTACACTACCGGCCGCCGAGTCTTCAAAATCGATGGCATCGTCGCCGCCGGAGTAGCCCCCGCCACGCTAACCAATCCGGAGCATTGCCTGGAAGTCATGACCGGAGCTGTCTTGCCACCAGGAACCACCACCATCATCCGCTACGAAGACCTCGTTCGGGAAGGCGACCACTTCGTTTTACCGGATGGAGTGGAAGACGCCAAAAATATTCACCGTCAGGGTAGTGATGCTGCCGAAGGCGAAGAATTAGCGTTAGCCGGTTTACGCATCGGCGGAGCAGCCATCAACCTCCTTGCCGGCTGCGGCTACGCTGAGGTACGGGTGAAACGCTTTCCTTACGTGGCCATCGTTGCCACCGGAGACGAACTCGTCGGGGTAGGGGAGACGCCTCTGCCGCACCAGATTCGGATGTCAAACGTATTTCAGCTCCAGCACCAGTTAGCAACCGGAGAGCTTCAAGCCTCCACACATCATTTAGCGGATGATAAAATCGAGCTATCTGCGGGAATTGAAAGGTTACTGGCAGACAACGATGTGCTTATCTTTAGTGGCGGCGTCTCCAAAGGGAAGTACGATTTTTTGCCGGAGGTACTGGCCGCGCTTGGCGTTCGGAAGTTATTTCATGGGGTAGCGCAACGACCTGGAAAACCGATCTGGGTAGGGCGGACGGACGATACGATGGTTTTCGGCCTGCCGGGCAACCCTGTTTCCAGCCTTACGGGTCTACTGGCTTACGTTGGCCCGTTCCTGCGTAAAAATCAGGGATTGGCGGAACGCGTAGAAATGCGGGTTTTGGCGACGGATTTTTCCTTTGGCAAAGACCTTACCTTATTTCAAGTGAGTTCCATCGATCCGGCCACCCAGCTTGTTCATCCGGTGACGAACGCCGGCTCCGGTGACGCTTCCAGTATGTTGCGGGCCGACGGACTGCTGGTTTTACCCCGCGGGCGTTCAACCTTTGCGGCAGGTGAGGCTTTTGAGTTTATCCCATTCGATAAGATATTATGAAAGAAGCACATCAGAAACACCCACCGCTCGTCCGGCCCAATGGCGATCATTATGCGCGTACGGATATTGCTTTCGTAGGGTCTACCTGCGCGATTATGGATACACTCATTACCAATTGGGCGGTGAAATTACAGCCGGATTACCGCACGTTGACCGTGATCGGAGACCACGCCGAACCATTAGCTGGTACGCTGCTTCAAATCGGTACTAAGCGTTTCGGAACGCCTGCCGATGATTGGAACGGATTTGACGAACGCCTCCAGCGGGGCCATTTTGATTGTGCCCTCATTAACGGTAACCACTACCCGGCGGCGCGGCAGATCGTTTTTATCGACGAGAAAAAGGCTTCTACTTTAGAGCGCCGTCGTGAACAGCTCACGGACGTACGGGCCATCATTTTTGTTGATGAGGCTCGGCAGCAGGTGCCAACATGGTTGAGTGAGGACTTGGCCGGAAAACCCGCTCCTCCGACCTGTACGTTGGCGGCGGCGGAGAGCGTTGTCCTTCCCCTGCTTCTCAACTTACTGGGCACCCGCGTCCCCGCCCTGAAAACCCTCGTCCTCACCGGCGGGAAAAGCCAGCGGATGGGCCAGCGAAAAGCCGACCTGGTGTACCGCCCCGATGGCCAATCCGAGGCCGAACGCATGGCCAAAATATGTCATGATTTACTACCCGGGAGCGTCCACATCTCCGTCGCTGATCCGGATCAGGCACCCGTTGGTAACTTCCCCAATCTGACCGATCGCTTTCCCGACCTCGGTGCCGCCGGCGCCATCTGCACCGCCTTCCTTACCGACCCCAATGCCGCCTGGCTCGTGGTCGCCTGTGATTTGCCCCTGCTCGAAAAGGAACAGCTCTCAGTATTAATTGAAACCCGAGAACCCGCTCGCCTGGCCACCGCTTACCAACTCGCCTCCCAGCGCTTCCCCGAACCGCTCGTCGCTATCTACGAACCCAAGGCTTACCCGCGTCTATTGCAATTTCTGGCCATGGGCTATGCCTGTCCGCGTAAGGTGCTCATCAACAGTGATGTGAAGGCGTTGATAGTAGAAAACGAAGTACTGTTTACTAATGCCAATACTAGGGAGGAGCGTGAAGCAGTGCTTGCTTTACTTCAAGACCAATAATGACCGGTGATTTTTGCAGCAGGCAGTAAGTGCGACCCTTTATGGTGGCCCGTGTAAGAACCAATATTACAACCTACCTTGCCCGTCCTAACCGAGCCTTAACCAAGCCAATGCTAAAACAAACCACCCACCACCTGCTGATGGTCCGTCCCCGCGACTTCGCCATCGGCAGCCCGACGCATATCGATAACCTTTTTCAGGCCGTAGCGCTACCAGAAGACCAACGGGAAATTGCCGCAGCCGCGCAAAAAGAATTCAATAATTACGTAGAAGTCTTACGTGCCAACGGCCTGCGCATCACCGTTATGGAAGACCAGGAAGGTATTGCTACGCCGGATTCTGTCTTCCCCAATAACTGGTTCAGTACCCACGATGACGGCCTCTACGTCACTTACCCAATGTTCTGGCCCCAACGCCGTATCGAGCGCAGGGAAGACGTACTGGCAATACTGGACCGCGATCACAAAATTAACCGTACCCTTGCCCTTGAACACTGGGAAAACGACGGACATATCCTGGAAGGAACCGGTAGCCTCGTCCTCGATCGCCAAAACAGAATTGCCTACGCCTGTTTTTCCGAGCGCGCCACCAAATCTGCCGTCGAAGACTGGTGTATGGCGATGGACTATTCTCCCATTACCTTCAATGCGTTGGATAAACGCGAGGGGGTGATTTATCATACCAACGTGATGCTCGCCGTGGGCAATAAGGTAGCCTTGGTCTCCCTCGACAGTGTCCGGGATCCCGCCGAGAAATCAAAACTCACCGAAAGCCTGGCCCTGACGGGTAAAAAGATCATCGGCCTCTCGCTCGATCAGGTAGATGGCTTTGCCGGTAACGCGCTGGAAGTGACGACCCCGAACGGACCGGCATGGGTTATGTCGACTACCGCCTTCAATGTGCTTGATACCGCCCAGAAGGAAGCGCTCGGAGCTCCCATTATCCACGCGCCACTACCCGTAATCGAGAAATACGGAGGGGGTAGTGCGCGTTGTATGATTTCTGAAATCTTTTTACCTGAGAAATAATGGGTGTAATGGGTTGAGCGACCCTGGCGCGATTCTTTAAAGTCAAATTGCGCCAGAGGCGCTCAACCCAATTCAAAAATAACGACTAACTTAGCTCTTATGCCTAACTATCAAAACCTCCTCGTAGAGGAAAAAGACAATATTCTTCACGTAACCATCAACCGCCCCAAGGCCCTCAACGCGCTGAACCACCAGACGATGAAGGAGCTGGAACAATTATTCGGCACGGATTATGCTGGCCGGAAAGACATTACCGGGGTTCTTCTCACGGGGTCTGGCGACCGGGCTTTCGTAGCCGGGGCGGACATCAAGGAGTTCATCAGCGTTGCTTCTGAAGGCTCTGGTAAGGAGATGGCGACAAAAGGCCAGGATGTGTTCTTTCTGATCGAGAACTTCCACCGTCCGGTACTGGCCCTTATTAATGGTTTCGCGCTCGGCGGTGGGTGTGAGCTGGCGATGGCCTGCCACCTGCGGATAGCCTTCGAAACGGCCCGTTTTGGCCAGCCAGAAGTCAACCTCGGCATCATCCCCGGCTACGGAGGTACCCAGCGCCTGAACCAACTGATCGGTAAAGGGAAAGCCATGGAGTTGACGCTGACGGGTAATATGATTAATGCCGTGGAAGCCCATTCCTACGGATTGGTAAACTACTGCCTGCCTGCGGATGAAGCCTGGGCCAAAGCCATGGAACTTCTGCAAACCATCGGTGCCAAAGGCCCCGTTGCCATCGAAGAATCTATCCGGGCGATTAACGCCTACTACGCCAGTAGTGATTTTGTCGCTGAAGCAGAAGCCTTCGGTCGCGCTTCTACTACTGAAGACTTTATGGAAGGGGCTTCGGCTTTTGTGGAGAAGCGGAAGGCGGAGTTTAAAGGCGTGTAGGGTTAGCTGCGGAAACAGTCGGCTTTACCCAGTTCCAATCCCGTGTTTACTTGATTCTGATGGTGGTTGATGGGCGGCAGTCGTTGCGTCGGGTTCGGGAATAGGGGACTCATAAGTTTCTTGCACGACCTCCCTGCCAATATTCTTAACGCAAAACGGCCGGTCTTCCGCAAGGAAGACCGGCCGTTCTACTTAGTCGAAAGGCTGGAAGCGCTTACTGCACTTTCTCTAGCTCAACGTAAAATACGAGTTCAGCGTCAGCGGGGATACTGCCGTCAGGTGTACCGTCAGCACCATAACCCAGCTCAGATGGGATGAAGAAGGTCGCTTTAGCGCCTTCCTTGAGGAGCGCGATGCCCTCGTCCCAACCGCGGATAACGCGGCCGGTACCAAGCTGGAAGGGGATACCTTCGCCGCGGCCGAAAGACTGGTCGAAAACAGAACCGTTGGCGGCAAGCTGGCCGATGTACTGAACGATTACGCCTTGACCGGCTTCGGCCTGGGGGCCGTTTCCTTCTTCGTGAATGACGTACTTGAGACCAGATTCGGTGGCCTTGATGTCGGCATCAAGCTTACCGTCACGGTAGTCCGTTACAACTTTAGCTGCGTAAGCAAGGCGTTCGGGTTCGAGAGCACGGATCACGTTGGCTTTCTCCTCGGCTCCGGCTTGCTTGACTTCTTGGCGGGCCGTGAAGTCCACTTCGGAAACGATTTCTGTAATGACTACGTCGTAAAGAACGACAGAGTCATTTTCCATACCGGGCGGCTTGGTGGGGAACGTTTCGATGTTTACGCGAACGACGGCACTGTCACCAATGCGCATGTTGCGAACCACATCTTCTACCGGGCCTATTTCATCCAGTGTAGCCGTTATTTCAGCAGCCTGAATGACGGGAAGATCGCCTCCTCCGGTACGGGTACTGAAAAGGGTGCTGTCCCCTTCCGTACGCATAGCAGCGTGGAAATAGACGAAATCACCAGGTACTACTTTGTCGCCGCTGCCATCAGCGGTAAAAAGTTGGTAGCGGTTGCCTAGTTCGGTTGTCTGCATGGCCGAACTTCCGCCTTTGTCGCAGGCGTAGAACATTGCGCTGGCAAGCAGCAGGAATAATAATGATCTCATAATTATTGGTTGTTGAATTCGTAGTAGGCCGCGTCAATTTCAGCGGCATAGTCTGGTAATAGTTTTTTGAACTTGTTGATGGTGGTACCTAGTGGCGCAAAGCTTGCTCCGCCGGCAGCATTTTTGTGTCCACCTCCTCTGAAGTGGGATTTACAAATTTGCTGTACGTCCATTGGTCCTTTGGATCGGAGCGACATTTTTACGATGGTCGGCTGTTCGTGTATGAATGCCGCAATCATCATGCCAGGCATACGAAGGACGTAATTCACGATGCCTTCGGTATCACCGCGCTTGATGTCGAAGTGCTTATAATCTTCTTTACTCAGCCAGAGAATACCGGTACGGAACTCGGGCAGAATTTCCATGCTCACGAGACAGTGACCGAGAATGCGCAGTTGCTTCTCCGTCATGCTGTTCCATATGTTGTCCTGAATCTTATAGTCGTCCGCTCCGGCTTCAAGTAGTTTGGCTACGATGCGAAACAGGGCGGGGGAGGTGGAGAACTTGAAACCTCCCGTATCGGTAACGATGCCAGTGTAAAGACACTCGGCAACTTTAGGGGTAACCCAGCCGGCGTGCCCCAGATCAGCGATGAATTGGTACACCATCTCGCAGGTCGAACTGGAAGATGGGTCACTGAACATAAAGTCTGCAATCGGCTCAGGGAAGAGGTGGTGATCGATCATTATTCGTGGACGCTTGTCTTTATCAAGGCCTGCGGACACTTTGTCGATGCGGTCGAAGGAGTTTAAGTCAAGGATAAAGAACATCCCTGCCTTGTCAATTGCGGCGCGGGACTCTTCCTCTTCATCGTCATAAATGAGGAT